>Ga0307296_10002006_pt1 | contig 10355 bp, 9 predicted proteins | sample ER_DNA_153_FD_194467 | JGI IMG/M metagenome (GOLD analysis project Ga0307296, IMG submission 194467) | Bulk soil microbial communities from the East River watershed near Crested Butte, Colorado, United States - ER_DNA_153 | ecosystem: Environmental > Terrestrial > Soil > Floodplain | place: USA... | reverse complement strand
ATCGGGCGCGGCGGGAATCTTCTTTACCTTAGCTCAGCCGCTCGCTCGACATGCTCGCATAAAATCGAATTTAGTTTTCTAAACAGCAATTTAATGGTGTCGACGGGCCTTCCGCCTATCTTACACTCCGACGGCGATACTCCCGTGCTAGGAAGATACCGGAACAAACTGCGCAAATGCCAGCGCGAGGAGGGGAGCCAGTACGCATTGCATGAGGCCAGGTGATGAGCGACATCGGCATCGGCTCTCCGCGCTTGCCTGCGAGTCCTCCCCCTTCGATCGTCAAATTGTCGCCGCCGGACATCGCTCAGCGCCGGTCGGCGAGCTGGAGCGCGATTCAAGCAGATACAATACAGGTTACCCGGCGCGAGCCGTTCGAATACAAGTTTCAAGCTTGGAGGCATTTGCTGATCGCTTACGAACGCGCGGCGCGAGATGATGGCGAAACGGTCATCGAAGGGTTGCCGAAATCGACCCTACGCGAATTTAGCCGGACGCTGAGCGTCGTGCCTGCCGGGCATCAGTTCTACGGATGGCAGACGCCGCGCGTGCTGACGCGCGCCACATGCTTCTATATCGATCCGCGTGGGCCGCTGCTTGATCCGGAATCAGGCGTTACCGGCCCCACGATCAGGCCGCGTCTGTTCTTCTTCGATCAGACCCTCTGGGATACAGCGCTCAAACTCAAGGCCGAGTCTGGGAATTCCGATCCGGGCAACCGCCAATATGCTGAGGTCGTGAGCCTCATGCTGATGCATGAGCTCGTCCGCTTGGAGCGGGCAGGGTCGCGTGTGGCGACGCCGGTTCGCGGCGGCTTGGCGATGTGGCAGCAGAAGCGCGTGTCGGAATTCATAGAGGAGAATGTCGGCGAGGAGATTTCACTGGCCACTCTTGCTGAGCTTACACGTTTGAGCCTCTATCATTTCGCACGCGCCTTCCGGCAATCCTTTGGAGTACCGCCGCACCGCTACCACCTGGCCCGCCGCATGGAGCGCGCCAAGATACTATTGGAGAAGCCGGCAATGTCAGTGATGCAGATCGGCGTCCAAATCGGTTTTCGCGAGGCAAGCTCCTTTGCGACCGCGTTTCGAAGAGCCACTGGGATCACGCCGACCGATTATCGTCGTCAGCTGAACTGACGCGAGCGGCGAGCTGGCGGTACCGTAGCTTGGATAGAGCGAGTGCCCGCGATCAGGCGTGCAGCTATCAAGAGCTTAACAACCAATTTAATGGCGCCGCTGTCATCGGCGACATATCTTTTATGGGACGACGGTTCGAGCCTGAAAAGGGCTTCCGCTTTGCCCAGCCGTGCGTTGGTTCAAGGCGGCGATCCGGGAATACATTCTGCACGCTCTTGGTCCCTGGTGAAAATGGGCATTATTACCAACTGAAAGAAGCTGTTCTTCAACCGCGCCGTTGGAAGTCCTATGTTTCAGAAGCAGGATAGATCGCAGAATAAAGCCCGCGTAAATAGGGCAGCCGGCTGCCAGCGAATTTCGGTCCTCGAAACTCCCGGAAACGAAACCGCTGCCGCCATGGCTCCTGGGAATGAATCGATGGCTAGAGTGCTCCTCATTGAGGACGACAAGGAGACTGCCGACGAGATTGGGGCCGAACTCGGCGATCGCGGTTTCTGCGTTGATTGGACCTCGAACGGCGTCGAAGGGCTGGATAAGGCGCGTTCGGGCGAAGCGGAAGCCATGATCATCGATCGCCTGCTGCCGGGCATGGATGGCCTCACCATCATCGAAGCTTTGCGCCGCGAAGGCGTGCGCACCCCGGTCTTGGTTTTAAGTGCGCTCGGCGCGGTGGACGATCGGGTGCGCGGATTGCGCGCAGGAGGTGACGACTATCTGACAAAGCCTTTCGCTACGGTCGAGCTCATCGCCCGGATCGAGGCGCTATTGCGCCGACCTGCAGAAAGCCGCGATACGGTGCTTCGGGTCGGACCGCTCGAGCTTGATCTCATCGAGCGCACGGCCAAGCGCGGAAGCCGCGCGATTGATCTGCTGCCGCGCGAATTCCGCCTGCTCGAATACATGATGCGTCGCAAGGAGCAGATGCTGACGCGCGCCATGCTGCTGGAAGAGGTGTGGAACTACAAATTCGTTCCCCAGACCAACCTCGTCGATGTTCATATGGGGCGACTGCGGCGCAAGGTGGACGAGCCGGATGAGCCCCCGGTGATTCATAATGTGCGCGGCGTGGGTTTCATTCTCCGTGCGCCTGCCTGATTTCGCACGCACAACGACGTTTCGCTGGACGCTCGCGGTCGCCGGCGCCTTCGTTCTGTGCACCTTGGTTCTGTTCGGTTTCGTCTATTTGCAGACAGCCGCCTACATGACTTCCAGGATCGACCGATTGCTCACCGAAGAGCTCCCCGTCGTAGCAGCAGGTACGCCGGAGGACTGGTTGCGTAAGGATCCCCGCCGCGTCAGAATTGCGGGTCTGTTCCGTACCGACGGTCATCGCATCGCGGGCAATATGGAAAGCCTGCCGCCGGGCCTGAAACCGGATGTCCCGGCCGATGCCGTGGTCGTTCGGGTCGACAACCTCGGCCGCGAAATGCAGAAAGTGCGGTTGGTCGTACATCGGCTGCCGAGCGGCGAAGTCCTTGTGATCGGCCGGAACGTCGACGAACTCGCTGAGATCGCGGAAATCATCGGACGGGCCCTCGCGCTGGGGCTGCTGCCGGGATTCGGGCTGGCAGTTGCCGTCGGAATGATGTTGAGCTTGCGTGCTCACGCTCGGCTCTCGGAAGTCAACCGGAAAATCCAACGTATAGTGGCCGGCGATTTGCGAGAGCGCCTGCCGACCCGCGGAAGCGATGATCCGTTCGACCGGCTGGCCGTCAGCGTCAACGGGATGCTGGGCGAGATTGAAGCTCTTATCCAGGAGATTGCCGGTGTAGGTGACGATATCGCGCACGACCTGCGCACACCACTGACCCGGGTACGGGTACGCCTCGAGCGGGGGCGCGAGCACGCTGTGACGCCGGAGGAGCTACGGGCGGTCGTCGACAAGGCGATCGTCGGCCTCGACCAATCGTTGGCCATAGTTACGGCCGTGCTGCGCATTGCAGAGATCGAGCATAGCCGACGGCTGGAAGGCTTTAGCCAGTTCCGACTCGCCCCTCTGATGCGCGAGGTGAGCGATCTCTACGACCCGATCGCCGAGGACAGAGGAATCACCCTGCAGGTTGAGGCTGGAGATGACGCCATCGTGCACGGCGATCGCGATCTTCTGTTCGAGGCCGTCGCCAATCTGGTCGACAACGCCGTAAAGTTCACCCCCAAAGGCGGACGTGTGGAGCTCGCTTTGCTTCGCCTTGAAGGAGAAACCGTAATCCGGGTGAAGGACACCGGTATGGGCATCCCTGAGATCGAACGCGAAACGGTGACCAAGCGCTTCTATCGCTCAGACAAAAGCCGCAGCGCCGAGGGGCTGGGCTTGGGTTTGAGCTTGGTCGCTGCAATCGTCAAATTGCACGGCTTCCGCTTTACCATTGCGGCCGGCCCGGGCTGCAGGGCCGAGATTGCTTGCCCGCAAGTGCCTTGAAAGCCGAAGCGCGACTGCCAGCAACAGAGCTTCCCGCCCAAGATCACGCGCGCCCCACATGGGCAGTCTGATTAGACCACGCGCTTCTCGACCACATTGCCAAAGGAAGCACGGCTATGCGCCGCTTCTCCTAACCACAATCGCTTGGCCGAGCATTGCGTCGGACCAACTATGAAATGCGTTGGCGAGTTCTCGCAGGCCAATCGGCGCGGTCACGATTGTGCCAATCGGCGACAAGACTCGGCAAGGCGCTTAAACACGGCTCTTCGCTCGGCCACCACATAACTCCTGTCAAAATAACAGCTCTAACAAGGAGAGGAGTCGTAAGATGAAATCCTTCAACAATAAGATGAAGTCCTTTACCAAGGTGCTCGGCGTAACTTCAGTGGCGTTGTCGATGTTGATCGGCTCCGAGGCGGGTTACGCCCAGAACGCCGACGAGGCTCATGGCCATAACTTTAACGGAGCGCCCGCGTACCGAGACGTCCAGCCGAATGAGAGGGCGCAGGGCCATCCCGTCATAAAACAGCCAAACGACGTCGTCTCTGGCAACCGAGTGATCGGCCGTGACCCGGATCCATTCATTCGCGGAGAAATGCTACGTCACTTCGACTCGAGTTGGCCGGACTGATCTCCCGGTCGCAGACCAATACCGGAACCGTATTCGTCTCACTGAAGTCGCTGTCGGAACGCAACGATAGCGCGGACGTCGTGATTGCGCGTCTTCGACGACGGCTGCTAATACGAGACAAAGCGCCGCGCAAGCGCGGCATTCTTTTGGATCACCGAGCATGGGCTTGCCTCGCGGTCGCGAACTTTCGGCACCGCGGGGCGTGAGCCTTCCGGGCCTAGAGGTACGTTCCGGACGTCGCCCGCCAATTGACACGAGAAAACATCGACAAAAATCGTATGAAAATGCCGCGAGAACGTGGGGCAAACTCAAGTCGCGATCGCGTGAGTGATAATGCGCGCATTTAGCCCAGCGCTCATAACAGTCATGAATTAAGCAAACTTCCGACCATCCTCTCTGCGCTCGTGCAGCAAGCATAACATTGCAATCAACGGCGTGTTAAAAAGACATCACTCTCTGTCCAAAAGTTAATCTTGCTCGCAATACATATTGCTTGTGATCGAAAGGCCACAGACTCGCCCACATGGTGGGAGTAAAGGATTCCGAAGTGGGGTGACGACAGAAGTAAATCGGGGATTTACGTCATGTACAACGCATCGCTCCCAAATGCTGCGCGTGCCGTGCTTACTGCCGCCATGCTTGCCGCGCTCGCGGGCTCCGCAACCGCTGCGGACTTGGGGACAAGACCTCTTTACCAGCCACCGCCGCCGCCACCGCCGGTGTTTTCCTGGACTGGCTGCTACATCGGCGCCAACGTAGGGGGCGGCTGGGCTTCGAAGAGCTCCAACGATGTCACCGGTGCTATCACGGGCGTTGCCGGTGGCGATCTTGGTTCGCATACGGCCAGCGGCGTGATCGGAGGCGGCCAAGTCGGCTGTGACTATCAGGCCGGGGCATGGGTGTTTGGTGTTCAGGGCATGTTCGATGGCTCAGGGATGGAAGGCAGCAACACTGATCCCTCCGGCCTGTTTGCCATCAACTCTCAAGTCCGTTGGTTCGCCACAGTGACGGGGCGGGTTGGCTTCGCCGCAGCGCCAACAGTGCTGGTCTATGCCAAAGGGGGCGCGGCCTGGGTGCGCGATGATTACACGCTCACGGACTTCACGGGCGCAACTCTGGCAAATGCGAGCACGAATCCGTCGGGATGGACCGTCGGTGGCGGTGTCGAGTGGGTCGTCGCAGGCAATTGGACCGCCTTCGCGGAATACGACTACCTCGACTTCGGCACTCCGGGCGTTTCGTTCACGTCGAACTTGGGCGGACCCGCGCTCCCCATAAACATCAAGCAGAACATCAACAGCTTCTTGGTTGGCATCAACTATCGCTTTGGCCCCAGAGGCTACTGATCAAAGTTTGATCGCTGAGGAGATGGGCGGCCCCAGATGCGGGGGCCGCCCCTCCTGATGCGTTTCCGTGCTCATCAACGATAGCTCTCATGCTTTCGCTCATCCTTTTATTTGGAGCTCCGGCACTATCAAGCGAGGAGTGGCTGTGCAAGTTCTTCACTGCACGATCATGCCGGTGAAGACATAGGCCTGCAGCATGACGAGCACGCCGACGAGGCAGGCAAGTGCGATCGAGTGCCAGAACACGAAACGCAGGATCGTGCCCTCGTGGCCAAACCAGTTGGTGGCGGTCGAAGCGACGACGATCGACTGCGCATCGATCATCTTGCCCATGACGCCGCCCGAGGAGTTGGCGGCGCCCATCAAGATCGGTGATAGCCCCAACTGCTCGGAGGTAATCTTCTGTAGATTTCCGAATAGGATATTCGATGCCGTGTCCGAGCCGGTGAGCGCGACGCCGAGCCAGCCAAGCAGCGTACCAAAGAACGGGTAGAGCACGCCAGCACCGGCGAAGGCGAGACCAAGCGTCGCGTCGACGCCGGAGAGGCGGGTGAGCGTTCCAATCGCGAGCATCGCCGAGATAGTAATGAGCGAATAGAAGCACACCTTGATCGTCTCGCCATAGGCCTTGACCAGCCGAACCGGCGAAAACCCCATGATGAAGCCGGCTATGACCGCGGCGATCAACATCCCCGAGCCCGTGTAGGAGAGCCAGGTGAAAGCGAACACCGCGCCTTCTGGCGTCGGTTGCGGAGCGACCGGCGGCACCTTGTTGATTACATTGTGGAGCTCCGGAACCGGATAGTTCCAGGTGGCAAACGGGTTGACGAACGCCTTGAACGCTCCCGTGCCCCAGATCAAGAGGATCGCGCAAACGATGATCCAGGGCAGGAACGCCGCCCATACCTGCGCGGTGCTCGGCTTCGGTCCGGGCGGCGCCGGCTTGGGCATGGTCGCCGCGGAATCGTCTCGGCTACGCAAGGCCGGCGAGGTCCAGATTTCCTTCGGTTGCCAAAATTTGAGGAAGCCGATGAGGCACGCCATGGACACGAGGGACGCGCCGATATCGACGATCCAGGGATTGATGAAGTTCGAGATCAGAAACTGCGGGACCGCGAACGACACCCCGCACACGAGAATTGCGGGCCAGACTGCGATCATGCCACGCCAGCCGGCGAAGACGCAGATCAGCCAGAACGGCACGATCAGTGAGAAGAACGGCAATTGTCGCCCGACCATCGCGCCGAGGAGATAGGGATCGATCCCGGTAACACTCGACAATCCCGCGATCGGCGTACCAAGCGCGCCAAAGGCGACCGGCGCGGTGTTGGCGATGAGCGAGAGGCCGGACGCCGCAAGCGGCGAGAAGCCAAGCCCGATCAGGATCGCACCGGTCACCGCAACCGGCGTGCCAAAGCCCGAGGCGCCCTCGAAAAATGCGCCGAAGGAGAAGGCGATGAGCAAGAGCTGCAGCCGGCGGTCCGTCGTGACGCCGCCGATCGTCGTTTGCAGCGTCTCGAAAGTGCCCTTCTCGACTGTCAGCCGATAGAGAAAAATGACGTTCAGGACGATCCAGCCGATCGGGAAAAAGCCGGTCACCGCTCCGAGCACAGTCGAGCGGAAGGCCAGACCGGCCGGCATAGTGAAGATGAAGATCGCCACGAGATTGGCGACGACGAGCGCAATGATGGCGGCGATATGCGCCTTCACCTTGTTGGACGCGATCAGCACCAGCAGCGTGACGACCGGCAAAGCCGCGCCGATGGTCGAAAGAATCCAATTATTGAAGGGGTCGTAGACTTGATTCCACATCACACCACCTCCCTTTAGTGCAGCCCTTTTTCTTCCTTGGTGGGTCGGCAAACCAAAGACCCGCCCCACTTTCCACCTTTGTCCTCCCGGAGAATCCGGCCGCTAAGGGTCAAACCCGGCCAGTACCGGCCGGCGGCAGGAACGTTTCGGGAAACGAGAGCGAAAATTAATTGCCGGAATGGACAACATTTTCCCGCCGCAAAAAGTGAGCCCCGACATGGGAATGCCGGGGGCTCACCGACTTGCGTCTGCCGCCGCCAGTTTTATGACGCCGAATTTTTGTGACTCACGTGTCTCTTTACATGACGAGGTGTTTTTGACTTGGCGGGCGGAGACTGGGTGTATCCCGCGTCTGGCCACTGTGGCGCTTCGAAAATATTTCCGTTGAACGACACGGTGCCTTTTTGTTGGGCTTGAGCGTGAATAGGCGCAATAAATATACCGAGAATAAAAGTCAGAGCGGCTAGGATCTTCATGGGGTTCCTCCATTGTAGGAAACCCATCTCGCTGAGAGTTCCCGCTGCCAAGCAAGGAAAGTTCTCGTAAAATCGAGTCGGGAACCCATTAACGCAGTGTGAACTGATATAAAAATCGATTTACGCTCCTAGACATTAAGTGGCACTCAGATTCACGGTCGGCTGGAAACAGCAGCCTCAACCGACACGGGGTGGCGGAGTTGAGGGCAGCGGGTGACGTTGCAGGAAATCGACGTAAGGCCGCGCCAGAGAAGCCCCGACCGCTGACTGGCGATCGGAGCTTCCTGGGAGGTCGAGTCGCCCTTCACGCCCCAGAAGCGCGACGATCGCAGGCTAGTGCATCGGCGGTTTCTCAACAGTGAAAAGGAAAACGAAATCCCCTCACTGTGATATTTTTACAATCTTGGGAATGGAGGAGGCCGACTGAGACGGCCTTAGCGCGTGCGCTTCTCTTCGTGGGCGGCCAAGAACCGTCACTTCTCCGCTATTTGGAGCAGCTGCTCTTTACGAGCAATCCGCCCGAGAGGGAACCATCTTGTACGCGCAGGCGGGAATGCCTGAAGCGAACCGCCGAGTGCGCGGCCCAGAAATTATGGACTTGCTCAACGCCAACCCGGTCCACTAAATCCGCCGTCTCATGGCCCATGCCGCCGAGCGCGCAACTCCTGCACGAGCATGGCCGCGCCTGTGGTGACTTTTGCGAGCGGATTGGCCTTGCAGTAGTCGTGCATCCAAGCCATCAAGCCGTCGAAGTCCATCCTCGTCAGAATATCCGGATCATCAGCTTCCCAGCTCACGCCTGACACGAAGCCCGCAACCCATTGCGTGTACAGACCTTGGGTCGCTGCTTTCGCTTCATGGCTCCGTGTCCATGCCCAGCATGAATTGGCACCTTGTCCAATGACCAATCGCCCAGCATCGTCCCCTGTTTCCGCTGCCGCTGGCACGCTCGCCGCTGCCAAAAAAATCGCCCAGAACATAACGACACGGACCATCATTTCGTCCTCCGTACTGCCTTCGCCTCGGTCACTCGCTACGCGGCGGCCTTAACGACCGGGATGTTACCGCAGACTGGGGCGAATTTTCTTTTTACTTCACTTTTTCCCATGTGAGCGAATTTATGCTCATCTTGCGTCGGTAAGAAAACGAAACGACGGAGTCGTATAGACGATCCGCTCCGTCTGCTCGCTAGCCGGATGGGGTTTCTGGTACGACCAGCTATTGCGACAAGCCTTCCACGGCATAAACGCGGAATTTCGCGTATTTGTCTCCCACCTTCTTGGCTTCTTTATAGGCAGAAGAATCAAATGCGGCTTTTGCCTTTTCCATGCTCTCGAACACCATCACAGCGATGCGCGGTTTGGGTGGTTCACCGAAAATCGCAACGGTCCTGCCGCCGCGAACGACATATTTGCCACCTGCGTCCGCAATGGCTTTCGCGGCAGGCGGCACGTACTCCTTGTCATATGGCTCTGCATTCGTCACATCGATCTCCGCGACAACATATGCCGGCGGTTTGGCCTGGGCATGGAGTGCTTGAACGGCAGCAGCGCCGACCGCAACTCCTGCCAAGATAGACAATGCGACGGTGTAATGCGTTTTCATCGTTTCCTCTCCACTGTCTGGCGGCCTCCTTCTAGCCGACTTCGGGCTACTCGCCCTCGACTTCGGACTTCATCACCACTATTGCAGAATCTGATTTTCTGTACAGACAACTAACTGGTCCGGCTTCGTAGCCCCCGTGCGGTCGAACGGACTGTTTGCCGAACTTCGGACTTTTTTTGTCGCCAGCGATTCGTTTCGGCTGAAACGTGCTTTCTGTGACCCACATCACAGCCTACGAGGCAGACCACCGGCATCTTGCGCACACACAGAAATGAGGGCGGGCGCGTACATGAAATCCCCGGCGGTGAAATCTTTGGCGGTCGTGGTGGTCTTGCTCGCGGCAATGACATGGGCCAAGGCCAGAAGCACCGCGAACGTCGTGGAGGGCGCCCAGTACGCCGCAACGTCCAGCGTAGTTGGCGGTGGTGGCGGCGGTAGCCCTGATCTGCCGACGAGCACGTCACCCTTATAGTGACAGGCTTTATCAGACTGTCATCGCTGGCGGTCGGCTGATGCGCTGCGCGGTCGAAGGATCGACCCCGAGCCGGCTTTGGCTGCCCGCTGTGTAACGTCCATTATGGACCGTTTCGGTTGAAACAGACGGCCTAGCTGCTTCCAGCCCGAGCCCACTTTGCGCCATAAGCAGACAATCGACATCTCGCAGCGAAACCAACTAAAGCTCGCCCTCGACCCTCGGATCGCGCAGAATTGGGCCAACGCGTGGCACCTGTGTCCCTACGCTGCAAGGCTCACAACTGGGAGATGGCCATGATTGTCAGATACGAGTCCGATGGCTCGATCGTCATGATCACGCAGAACGATCACGCCCAGCTCTCGGGGTTGTTCGCCGCGCACTGGGGCAACGAGAAATTTGAGAAGCCGCGACCCTACCCATCGCTGGTGCGCGCCGCGATGTTTCATGACCGG
>Ga0307296_10002004_pt1 | contig 10361 bp, 10 predicted proteins | sample ER_DNA_153_FD_194467 | JGI IMG/M metagenome (GOLD analysis project Ga0307296, IMG submission 194467) | Bulk soil microbial communities from the East River watershed near Crested Butte, Colorado, United States - ER_DNA_153 | ecosystem: Environmental > Terrestrial > Soil > Floodplain | place... | reverse complement strand
TCGCCGCGCTCGTACTGGAAGGCCCAGCCTCCGCGCTCGAAATTCTCGGACCCGCCCGGATCCTCGACGACGCCGTCGAGGGTGACGAACTGCGATACGACGATGCTGCCCATGGTTTCCTCCTGGTTCGCGTTCTCGCTGCTTTGACGGCCGCCGGCGGTCGAACTCATCGCTAGCAACTTCCTAACGAGTTCGTAACCGCCTTGCAGCCCACGGTCGGCCGCTCCGGCCCCACAGTACGGTGGCCATGGCTGTCGCGATCGTCGCCCACCGCTCGACACCCACGAACCTGGCGCTCGCCGCACGCGGCTGGAACGGCGGGCCGGTGCAGGTGCTCTCGCCGACCCAGGCACTGCTCGCGCTCGGGCCCGGCGACGTGGTGCTCGCGCGACTGGACGTGCGGGACGACCTCGACGGAGTCGAGGAGGGCCTCTGGGCGCTGGAGCGGCTGCGAGAGGCCGGGGTGCGTGTGCTCAACGAGCCCGCCGCCCTGCTGCGCGCGCACGACAAGCTGCTCACCGCCCGGGCCCTCCGCGGCGCCGGCCTCCCGCATCCGCGGACGAGGCTGATCGAGAGCTATGCCCGGCCGCCGGAGCTCGACCTCCCGGTCGTGGTCAAGCCACGCTTCGGCAGCTGGGGCCGCGACGTCGCGCTCTGCCGCGACCGCCGCGAGCTCGACGAGTGGCTCGAGGCCCTGGCATTCCGTCCCTGGTTCCGCCGCAGCGGCGCACTCGCCCAGGAGCTGATCCCACCCCTCGGGCACGACCTGCGCCTGGTCGTGGCACGAGGCACCGTCGTCGGCGCGGCCAAACGAACCGCCGCAGGGGGCGAGTGGCGCACGAACGTGGCGCTCGGCGCATCGATCACACCCGTCGCCCCGCCACCGGTGGCGGTCGACCTCGCCTGCGCCGCCGCCCGCGCCTCGGGGCTCGACCTCGTCGGAGTCGACCTCCTGCCGACCGGCCCGGGCGGCTTCTCGGTGATCGAGCTGAACGGCGCAGTCGAGTTCCGGCCGGTCTACTCGTTTCCGGCCCGAGACATCTTCGCCGAGGCCATGGCGGCCTTGGCCGGAACCGAGGTCGAGGCCGTCGCCGACGCCGCCGCACGCTAGTAGGAGGATCTGACGAAATACCGCTGAGCCGCTATCGCGCCAAGCCCTCCTAGTCGATCAGCTTCCGCTCCATCGCGTGGATCGCGATCCGCCACATCACCAGGCCGAACGCGACGAGCGCGCCGACCCGCAGCAAGTCGTCCCAGCCGTAGAGGCCGAAGACCACGTCGCGCACGAGCTGGACGCACTGGTGCAGCGGGTTCAGCTCGCCGAGGATCTGGGCCCAGCGCGGCAGCTGGCTCAACGGGAAGAAGGTGCCGGCCGTGAGGAACAACGGCGTCAGCACCGCACTGACGATGTAGTTGAAGTTCTCGAAGGACGACGCGAAGCCGGCGATCATGATCCCGAAGTTGGCCCAGCCGAAGCCGGACAGCCACCCGATGAACGGCACCAGCAGCATCCCCCACGACGGGTCGAGGCCGAAGGCGATCGCGACGAGCATCGGAACGCAGCCGTACACGCCGGCGCGGGTCGCGATCCACACCGCCTCGGCGCTCACGAGCTCCTCGGTGTCGACCGGCGCGGCGAGGATCGCGTCGTAGGTGCGCTGGAACTTGTACTTGACGAACGTCCCGAACATGCCCGGGAAGGCCGACGAGAAGAGCACCGCCGTAGCCACCGTTCCCGTAGCGACGAACTCGACGTAGGGGAACCCGCCGACCCGGCTCACGAGCGAGCCGAAGCCGAAGCCGAACGCGAGCAGGTAGATCGTCGGCTCGACGGTCGAGGAGAAGGTGCTAGAGCGCCAGTACGAGGAGAAGTTCACGACCTCCCTCACCAGCACGCCCGTGATCGCCGTGCGCTCCAGCCGGCCGAGGCGAACGGTCTCGGTCCGCGCCGCCATCACTCGATCTCCTCGCCGGTGAGCAGCACGAACACGTCCTCGAGGTTCGCCGGCCGGCGCTCGCCCTCGACCGGGTAGCCGTTCCCATCCACGCCGAGGATCGAGATGCTCGTGCCGGTGCGCCTGGTGCGCAGGCCGGCCGCGGCCGCCTCGGCCTGCACCTCGGCCAGCCTGGGCGGCGCGCCGTAGACCTCCAGCACCTCGCGGCCCGCGTGCTCGACCACGAGCTCGGCCGGAGGCCCGGTGGCGACCGCCTTGCCGTGCGACATGATCAGCACGGTGTCGGCGAGCCGCTGCGCCTCCTCGATGTAGTGCGTCGACATCAGGATCGTCGTCCCCTCCGAGCGCAGCGCGTCGATCAGCGCCCAGAGCTCCTGGCGCACCTGCGGGTCGAGCCCGACGGTGGGCTCGTCGAGCAGCACGAGCCGGGGGCGGTGCACGAGCGCACGTGCGATCAGCAGGCGGCGCCGCATGCCCCCGGAGAGCTTGTCGACCTTGTCCCCGCGGCGGTCGGCCAGCTTGGCCATCGTCAACGAGCGCTCGATCGCCTCGCGCCGCTCCGGTCGCGGGATCCGGTACAGGTGCGCGAAGACGAGCAGGTTCTGCTCGACGGTCAGGGTGACGTCGAGGTTGTCGAGCTGCGGCACGACACCGCACTCGGCGCGGGCGGCCTTCGAGTCCTCGGGCAGTCTGAAGCCCAGTACCTCCAGCTCGCCGTCGTCGGGAATCGCCTGCGCCGTGAGGAGCCGCATCGTGGTGGACTTGCCCGCGCCGTTGGGGCCGAGCAGGCCGACGCAGGTGCCGACCGGGACGTCGAGGTCGAGGCCGTCGACGGCCGTGATCCGGCCGTAGCGCTTCACGGCTCCGCGCAGGCGAATCGCCAGCTCGCTGCTCACGCTTGCAGCATGCCTAGCTACTAGAGGATCGCGCGCGGGTACGTCTTGGCCGCGGTGAGCGCGGTCGCCGCGAGGAAGCCGAAGGCCACGACGAAGTCGAGCCACAGCGCGCCTCCGGCCGAGATGCCGAGCAGCAGCTGGCGCATCCCGTGCACCTCGTAGCTGAGCGGATTCGCGTGCGCGACGACTCGCAGCCATTGCGGCATGATCGCGAGTGGGTAGAGCGCGCTCGAGGCGAAGAAGAGCGGCATCACGACGAGCTGCCCGATGCCCATGAAGCGCTCGCGCGTGCGCACGAGGGCCGCGAGGATCATCGAGAGGCAGGCAAAGCCGGCCGTGCCGACCAGGAGAAGGACGATCGCGCCCCCAACGCGCAGCGGGCTCCAGCGAATCGAGATCCCGGCGACCGCGAGCACCGCGAGCAGGACGATCGCCTGCGCGAGCGCCCGGATGGCCGCTCCGGAGGCCTTGCCGAGCACGATCCCGAGCCGCGGGAGCGGCGTGGCGAGCAGCCGCTGGAGCTGGCCGACGTCGCGCTCCCAGATCACGCCGAGCCCGAAGAAGATCGCGACGAAGAGCGCCGCCTGCGCCATCACGCCGGGCGCGAGGTAGGCGCGGTAGTCGTGGAAGCCGCCGCTCAGGGTGTGGTTGTGCTGGAGCGCGGTCCCGAAGACGAACAGCCACAGGAGCGGCTGCACCGAGCGCGTGAAGATGTCGAGATGGTCGTGCCGGAGCTTGCGCAGCTCCGCCCAGCCCATCGCGAGCGTGCCGTCGCGCAGGCGCGCGGCGCGCCCGGGCAGCGACCGGAGCGCGAGCTCAACCGAGCCTGCGTGAACGTCTGCGGCTGGCGCGGACATCCCTGAAGCTCCCTCCCTCCTCCAGCCTGCCGCCCGTGACCTCGGTGAAGACGTCCTCGAGCGCAGGCACGCCGAACCGGCCTCGCAGCTCCTGCGGCGACCCGAGGGCCGCGATCGCGCCGTGGTCCATGACGGCGATCCGGTCGCACTGACGCTCGGCCTCCTCCATCTGGTGCGTCGTGACGAGAACGGTCGTGCCGGCCTCTGCGCGGAGCACCTCCAGCCGCTTCCAGACCAGGCGGCGCGCGGTCGGGTCGAGCCCGACCGTCGGCTCGTCGAGGAAGAGCACGCGGGGCTGCTTGAGGAGCGCGGTCGCGATCTCGAGCCGGCGCAGCATCCCTCCCGAGAGCGTGCGCCCGAGCCGGTCAAGGAACGACGCGAGCTGCATGGCTTCGACCGCCTCGGCGATCCGCTCGCGCCGCTCCCCGCGCGGGACGCCGGTCGCGCGGCCGTAGAACTCGAGGTTCTCGTATGCGGTGAGCGCGCCGTCGATCGAGATCGCCTGCGGCACATAGCCGATCGCCTGCCGCACCGCGAGCCCCTCGCGGACGACGTCGTGGCCCGCGACGAACGCGCTCCCCTCGGCCGGCTTCAGCAGCGTGGTGAGGACGCGGATCGTCGTGGTCTTGCCGGCGCCGTTCGGGCCGAGCAGGCCGAAGACCTCGCCCGCGGCGACTTCGAACGACACGCCTGCCACCGCCTCGACCTCGCCGAAACGGACGACGAGACCGTCGACGAGCACGACCCGCTCCGCGCGGTCCGGGGCCCGCGCGACCGCGCTCACCGTCGCACCAGCTCCGCGCTCCGCGTTCGTAGGGCCAGTGCAGCCTTCTCCGTCAGCCGCAGCAGTTGGACACGCTCGTCCGGCTCAAGGGTGCCGAGGATGTCGGCGAAGAACTGCTGCCGCTGGGCCGCGACGCCGAGAACGAGCTCCTTGCCCGCCGTGGTCAGGCCGACGAGGATCGCGCGGCGGTCGCCGTCCTCCCCACGCCGCTCCGCGAGACCGAGCTCCTCGAGCCGGTCGACAAGCCTCGTCGCGGTGGTGTCGTCCACACCGACCCGCTCGGCGAGCTCGCCGATGCGCAGGCCTCCCTGCTCCGCCAGCAGGTCGAGCGCGCGGAGCTTGCTCGGCGTGAGCTTCCTCCCGAGCTCCGGGTGGAGCGAGGCGTGCAACCGCCTGCTCGCGAGGATCGTGCCGAGCTCGCGCCAGCACTGCGAGAGCTCAGCGGCGAGCAGCCTCGTGTTGCTCCTGGCCATACCTGCAACTTACAGAAATTGTGTAATGCACAAAATTCTTACAGCGACCGGGGAGCGCGCCTCCGAACCTGCGGTCGAGCCCAGCGCGGGGATTCGGTCGAGTCGCACGCCGCAGTGACCAGCACGGCGGCGGCAAACATCAGCAGCGGGAAGCGACGGTTCGTAGCGCGATGATGGCAGCGCCTCCGGCAAGCCGCTCGGGCGCTACGCTCGGCGGCGTGACGGGGGCGGCCGTGACGATGAGCTTCACCGCCGGCGACAGCGCGCTGCTCGCGGCACTGCTCGCCGCCGCCCTGCTGCTGCTTGCTCTCTCCCAGTTCCTCCGCGTCCCGTACCCGATCCTGCTTGTGCTCGGCGGGGTCGCGATCGCCTTCGTCCCGGGCGCCCCACAGGTGCAGTTGCAGCCGGATCTCGTGCTCGTCGCCGTCCTGCCCCCGCTCCTCTACGGCGCCGCCTACTTCACCTCGCTCCGGGAGCTCCGCGCGAACGTCAGGCCGATCGGGCTGCTCGCGATCGGGCTCGTGCTGACGACGATGCTCGCGGTGGCGGGGGTTGCCCATGCCGTGATCCCGGGCCTCGACTGGCCACAGGCCTTCGTGCTGGGCGCGCTCGTCTCGCCCACGGACCCGACCGCGGCCGCGGCGATCGCGCTGCGGCTCGGCCTGCCACGCAGGCTGATCGCGCTGATCGAAGGCGAGAGCCTCGTCAACGACGGCACCGCGCTGGTCGCGTACCGGTTCGCCGTCGCGGCGGTCGTGACCGGGAGCTTCTCGCTCTCTGCCGCAACCGGCCGCTTCGTGCTGAACGTCGTGGGCGGGGTCGCGGTCGGGCTCGCGGTCGGCTACCTGATCCGCCGGCTGCGGCGGAAGCTCGACAACCCACCTGTCGAGATCACGATTGCCCTGCTCAGCGGGTACTTCGGCTACCTGCCCGCCCAGGCTCTCGGGGTCTCCGGGGTTCTCGCGGCGGTCACCGTGGGGATCTACATGGGCTGGTACACGCCCGAGCTGACGACCGCGCAGACACGGCTCCAGGGGCAGGCCGTGTGGGAGATCGCCATCCTGCTCCTGAACGGGCTCCTGTTCGCGCTCGTCGGGCTCCAGCTGCCGTCGATCATGGACGAGCTCTCGGGTCGCTCGACCGCCGAGCTGATCGGATACGCCGCGCTCGTGAGCGCCGTGGTGATCGGCGCCCGCTTCGCCTGGATCTTCACCGTCGGCTTCAGCGGACGGCTGCTCCCTCGGGAGGTGATGGACCCCGCCCCGACGTGGCGCGCGAAGACGATCCTTGCCTGGTCGGGCATGCGCGGTGCCGTCTCGCTCGCGGCCGCGCTCGCCCTGCCGCTCACGACCGATGCGGGCAGCTCGTTCCCGGACCGGAACCTGATCATCTTCCTGACCTTCAGCGTGATCGTCGCGACGCTCGTCTTCGAGGGCCTGACGCTACCGCTGCTGATCCGCGTGCTCAACCCGGAGGACGACGGCCTCGCCGAGAAGGAGGAGGCAAAGGCGCGAATTCACGCGGCCGAGGCCGCGATCGCACGGCTGGACGAGCTCCTCGACGAGGAGTGGGTGCGCGAGGACACCGCGGAGCGGATGCGAGGTCTCTACGGCTTCCGCCAGGAACGCTTCCGCTCGCGTTTCGACCCCGACGGCGACAGCTCGGCCGACGAGCGCTCGCGCGACTACCAGCGCCTGCGCCGCGAGCTGCTCGACGCCGAGCGGCAGGCGGTGCAGGAGCTCCGCCGTCAGGGCCGGATCGACGACGACGTGATGCGCGTCGTCGTGCGCGACCTGGACCTCGAGGACGCGCGGCTCGAGCTGTGAGGCGCGTCGTCTCCCCCGAGCAGGCCCGGCGGATCGCGGTGCGCGCGCAGCTCCTCGACGGCTCTGCCAAGAACGTGCTCGAGACCGTGCGCCATCTCGGCTTCCTACAGATGGACCCGATCGCGACAGTCGCGACTCCGCAGCAGCTCGTCCTCCACAGCCGGCTCGGCTCATTCGACATCACCGAGCTCGACCGCCTGCTCTGGGAGGAGCGCAAGCTGTTCGAGTACGACGCCTTCATCTACCCGATCGAGGACCTGCCGCTCCAGAAGGCCCGAATGGCGCGGTTTCGGCGCGCGAACACCTTGAAGCGCGACCACTGGATCCGTGACTTCCTGCGCGAGAACGCCCGCTTCCGCCGCCACATCCTGCGCGAGCTCGAGCAAGACGGGCCAAAGCTGTCGAGGGACTTCGAGCACGAGCTGATGCCCGCGGGGCAGGCGCACCGCTGGTGGGGCGACCGTCAGGTGCGGCTGATGCTGGACATCCTCACCGCGCGGGGCGAGGTCGCCGTCGCGGGGAGAGTCGGGAAGCAGCGCCTTTGGGACCTGGCCGAGCGCGTCTTCCCGGAAGCCGAGACGGTGCCGTGGCGCGAAGCCGAGCGGGAGCTCAAGCGGCGACGTCAGCGTGCGCTCGGCGTTTGGCGGGAGCGGGGCGAGTGGGTCGCCCACCCGGACGTGAGCGACGAGCCCGTCCCGGACAGGGCCGTCTTACTCTCGCCGTTCGACCGTCTCGTGCACGACCGCGACCGGGCCGAGGCGCTGTTCGACTTCCACTATCGCCTCGAGATGTACGTGCCCCAGGCGAAGCGCGAGTTCGGCTACTACGTGCTGCCGCTGCTCGTCGGCGACCGGCTTCCGGGCCGGGCGGAGCCGCGTCTCGACCGCAAGACCGGGACGCTCGAGCTGCTCGGCGCCTGGGGCGACACCTCACGCCTGGACGAGGCGCTCACAGGCCTCGCGGAGTTTCTCGGCGCCGAGCGCGCGCTGCCTCGCGGACGGAAGCGGCCGGCCGCCCCTCGCACGCGTGCGCCGCGGCGAAAGGCGAGCCGGCCGCCGAGGGGGCGGCGCCGCTAGGGCGTCAGCGTCACGGGGATCCGCACCGAGTGCGGCGGCTTGCCGGTCCCGGCTGCGTCGTCGTCGTGGACGACGATCGTCCCGCGCTGCTCGCTTCCGACCTTGAACTTCACCGGTACCGAGAAGGTCCCGCGGCAGCCCGTGCCGCAGCTCGCGGTCGTAAACGTCTTGCCGACGACCTTGCCGCTTGCGTCGAGGATCTCAACGGTCACGTTCGCCTCGAAGACGTTCGCCGTCCCGGCCACGGTCACCGGGCTGGACACGCTCTCGCCATCCATGGGCTTGGCGACCGCGATCGGCGGGAGCAGGTTGGCGTAGTCGCTGCGCCCGACGGGCTTCTTGAGCACGATCCCCTCGCTCGAGAAGACGTTCACCGGAGTGCCGTCGAGGCGGAAGCGCACCTTCTGCACCGTCGGGAACTGCGTCAGCGTGTAGACGACCTGCCCGAGGCGCATCTGCATCGAGAGCGAGCCCCCGCCCGACTGATACTCGGACGTGAGGTCGACCGTGGCGACGCCGTTGCGGATGTTGATCCCGAGCAGCCGCGTCCCCTTCGGAACGGCCGACACGAGCCCGGCGGAGCGCTCGGCCGCGGAAGGGCCCGCGAGCAGAGCGTCGACGGCCGCGGTCGCCACGAGCGGCGTCGGCTGATGCGTGCGCTGCACGGAGACGAGCCCATCGCGGTCGGCGAACCAGACCTCGAGCGAAAGCAGCGTCGGAACGGAGCCGGTCTGCTCGGGGGCGGTCGTGGCCGGCGGCGGCTTCCCGAGCGAAACGGCCTTCTCCGAGCCGCAGCCCGCGACAGCGAGCCCGAGGGCGCCGCCGAGGACTGCGAGTGCGATGAGTGCGACGATCTTCTTCACGATGCCCTCCCGAGCGAGTACCGATTGATGATGACGCCGCTCTCGGGCGACGTCGCGAGCTGGTAGAGCCGACCGTCGGGGCCGATGCGGACGTCTGCAAGCAGGTTGTCGCCGAAGATGGCGCGCGGGATCGAGAACTGCGAGCGGACGCCGTGTGGCCCGAGCCTCAGGACGACGTACTCGAGCTTGCCGTTGGCGTAGACATCGAGGACGGCCACCGGGTCGCCGCCGACGAGCTCGGACGTGGTGTAGTCGAGACCGATGTCGGTGGTGCTGGTGACGCGCCAGGAGCGGACGAGCCGCCCCTTCCGGTCGAGCAGCGCGTAGCGCACTTCACGTACCGGGCCGTTGGTCTTCGGCGCGTACGCCTCCGAGATCAGGCGCAGGCCGCGACGCAGCGGCTGGTCCGGCCAGTGAGTGGCGCGGCGCTGCGCAGCCAGCGTCAGCGGCCGGCCCGCCGGGGTGGCGACGGGCATCCAGCCCTGCTGGCCGCCCGGAAGCCCTGGCATCGCGACGAGCAGGTAGAGCGTGCCGTCGGAACCGGTGCGCAGCTGGCTGTTCCAGCTGAGGTTGAAGGTGCTGGCGTCCCCCACCGCGGATCCGGCGAGCTTGCTCCTCCAAAGGACGCGGCCGGTGGCGCTCAGTCGGTAGAGGACGAACCGGGTCGCGGCGCCCCTGCCGACCACCCCGGTGATGTAGAAGGTGTGGTTCGGGCCGAGAGCAACGTCGTGATCCGCTGAGAGGTCGGGCAGCGGCACCGTGCGCACGATCGTGTCCGGGCGGCCTGCGTCCCAGCCGAGCAACCGGTTGTTCAGGCCGTCGTCGAGCCAGGTCGAGCCGTCCGGGGCCACGAGGAAGGTCTCCGGGCCGAAGGAGGTCCCCCAGCCGCCTGGAGGCGGGATCTGCCAGCCGACCTGGTCCGCGCTAGTGCGGGCGACGACGGTGCTCGGCGCGCGCGTCTGACCGAAGTGATGTGCGCCGAGGGCGACCTTGACTGGGTGCTCGAGGATGAGGGCCGAGGTCATTCCGCGGGCCGGCACGCGTGCCGAGCGCTTGCTGCCGCGGTCGCGAATGACGGCGTAATAGGAGAGTTTTTGCCCGTGGACGAGCCGAGCCGGCACGCGGACCTCGATCGCCGAACCGCGGCTGAGGTGTCGCAACGTCAATGCGGTAAAGCTGCGCTGCGCGTCGCTGCGAACGTAGACGGTGCCGATCGTGCGGTTGAATCCGGGCGCGTCGTAGACGAGGGAGATGCCGTCTCCCGGGAAGATCAGATTGCCGATCCCGCGCGGCTCCTGGTGCGGCGCGAACGGCTTGGCAGCCGGAGCCGCCGCAGCGGCGACGAGGGTGACGGCGGCGATGCCTGCAAGTGCGAGGAGCGTTTTCACGAATGCCTTTCTCTTTGCTTCGGGTGGACGCTCATGCTCGTCGCCCCGCGCAACGCTTCCGCGACCGTCGTGTAACCGTTCCGTCACGAAAGCTTCCGAACGAACGCATCGGGCTTGTCGTTGGTGTCGCCGGCGATGAAGTTCGCGGCCCACGACGAGAAGGCGAGGTAGCGGGCACCGGCGCTGAACTCGAGACCGGAGCCGGCACCGCCCACGGAGCTCGCGTCGTCCCCCTGTCCGGCG
>Ga0307296_10002003_pt1 | contig 10367 bp, 10 predicted proteins | sample ER_DNA_153_FD_194467 | JGI IMG/M metagenome (GOLD analysis project Ga0307296, IMG submission 194467) | Bulk soil microbial communities from the East River watershed near Crested Butte, Colorado, United States - ER_DNA_153 | ecosystem: Environmental > Terrestrial > Soil > Floodplain | place... | reverse complement strand
ATCAGGCCGGCCGCCAAGCTCGCGTCTCAGGGGTCAGACCGCGCGTGTCACCGTTCGCTCGATTCGGGAATGTCCTTCTCGCGACTGGCCACCCGGGATTCGGGCTCAAGCCGGCCTTCGGTGGCAACCTGGCCGGGCGCAAACTCTGGCCCCGACGGCTCGGGCTCGGCCACCCGGCCGCGCTCGTAGGCACCGGCATCCGCCACGCGCTCGCGTTCGTAGGTGACCGGCCCGACGGGTTCCGCCGGCGGCACGGTGTCGCGAGCGGTGATCGGCGTGGGTTCGACGCGCTGCTCACTCGCGGCAAACCCAGCCGCGCGACGCTCGGCGGCTCGAACGTCGCGAACGCTATGCGTCGACATCCGGCCCAGCGCGAACGACGCGACGAACAGAATCGCCGCGCCGATCGCGTAGAAGAAGAACAGCGATTCCAGGGTGCGGACACGGAGGTCAGAAGCAGGATCGGGTTGTCCGAGGTCAACGCTCAGGTAACCCGCGAGCGGCGGGCCCAGGATCAACCACGCTCCACCGGCTACGCCCACCCATGCACCGAAGATGGCCATCACGCGACTAGTGCTGAACAGCAGTATGAGGCCACCGACGACGGTTGCGACTCCAGGTGCTACCTCCATGTAGCCTCGCTCCGCCGTCCACATCCACGCCAGGTTCGGTGCTGGGGTGTAGGCGAAGTCGAAGTACGGTCCAATGAATGGCACCAGGGCCGCCCATGCGCCGAGCACGACGAGCAGGAGGCCACTGAGCGCCCCCCGTGTTCGCGCAATGCGGAGCCGACTGCCTGCGGCCATTGTCGATTGCGTCATTCCTTGCCTCCATATTCGTTCGTCGGCCATCCGTCTGCGGCGGGCAATATCAGCGCCGGCCATGCTGTGGATGATCGCCGTCCAAACATCCAGCCAGGTGGTCCCGTGCATGGCATCGGGTGACAAAGGCCCGGGTCGGACATAGCTCCTCCGGTGACAGACCAGTCGGGGCTTGGATGCCGGGGAGGCGGAGAATCCGCGGCAACGCGGCCCTAACGACGGTGTACCCAGCCTGGCCGCCTCTCTATCGCCGGATTGGTCTTGTCCCCGGGGGTGTTGCACCAGGCTGACCCGACATCGTGATCTTGGACTTGCTGCCCTCGAGCGACAAACAAACCCAAGATCACGACGTTCTGCCGGACGAGTCAGCTCACGAGGCAGCCGGGGTGGGGGGCGCCAAGAGCGGGGAAGGCGTGGACGAGCGCGTCGGCGATGTGCCTGGCCCGTTGCGCGTACCCGTACGAGGTGTAGTGGATGCCGTCGGAGATGAACCAGTTGTCTTGGACGGCGGAGGCCCAGTCGTAGATTCGCATGCTTGGGTAGCGGGCGCAGGCCTGCAGCACGGCCGCGTTCCACGCCTGCATGTTGGCCTCGGCGTACGGGCCGGCGCCGACCCGAGTCTTCACGTTGACCCACAGCACCGGCTGACCGCCCAGAAGGGTCATCATCTTGTCGATCCGGCCGACGCGGTCCAGCGCGGAGCCGACGAAGACATCGGCAGTATCGTTGGTCCCCAGGGCGAGCACCCAGCAGCCGCGCACCCCGCGGCCAAGTAGCCCCGATGCCACCTGGTAGGTGTTTACCTCCCCGGGCTCGGCTGTTTCCAGGATGGAAGTGCCACCGGTGATCTCGATGTGCTCGGTAGTGGCGCCGACCCGCCGGTATTGAGCATCGATGCGGTCGGCGGGGTTGGGCAGGTAGTTGGGGTCGACTAGCCCGTCGGATGTGGAGTCGCCTACGTGGGTAACCGTGGCGCACGACGTTGTGACGGGCACCGCGCTCGGCCGCCGGGCGTTGGCGGTGGGACGGCGCGAGGGCACGTTGGTGGTGGGCGGCGTCTTCGGCGCGGTGATGGTGATGCCGGTCGAGGTGCTGGCCGACTCGGCGCCCGAGGTCGGGCTGGGGGCGTCGGCCAGGCCGACGCAGGAAGTGGATAGCACTGCGACCGCCGCAGTCGGGACGGTCCAGGCCCACCCGCGGATGATCGCCAGCCTCGGGCGGCGGCGCCAGAGCCGGCCCAGCGCCCCGTGTCGAATCGGCTGCTCGACGTACCGCCAAGACAGCGCGGCCAGCCCGATGCTGGCCCCAATCTGCAGTCCGGCGCGGGGGAGATCCATCCGGCCGGTGTCGATGGCCGCCCCGGTCAGCACAATCACCGGCAAGTGCCACAGGTAGATGCCATAGGAGCGGACGCCGAGCCAGCGCAGCGGCCCCGAGCCCAGTGCTCGCCCCACCCGGCTGGCCGGATGCGCGGCTACGGCGACCACGACTGCCGTGGCCACGCTCAGCGCCACGAGGCCGCCCCGGTATAGCGCCGGCGAGTACTCGTCGGTGCCGACGATCAGTGCCACAATCACGGCCAGCCCGGTCGCACCGGCCGCGTCGAGCGCCCACCGTTTCCCGGCCGCCACCGGTCCGTTGAGCCGCTGGCTGGGCCAAACCAGCGCGAGCGCCGCGCCAACCAGAAACCCGAATGCCCGAGTGTCTGTGCCGTCGTACGCGCGGGTGTTATCGAAGCCTGGCTGGTAAAGCAGTGCCATCCACACGGCCGATGCCGCGGTCAGCCCGAATGCCGCAACGGCAAGCCCGGGGTAGACCTGCCCACGCCGATGCCGTCGCCGGGCCAGCCACAGCGCGCCCAGCAGTACCCACGGCCACACCAGGTAGAACTGCTCCTCCACCGCGAGTGACCACAGATGCCCCAGCGGAGTCGGTGGCGCGAACCGGTCGAAGTAGGAGACGTTCTGGACGATCAGCCACCAGTTGCCGACGAACCCAACTGCCGAGAGCACCGCACCGCGCAGTCCGGGCAGCGCCGCGCGGTGGGCGACCGTGATCCATGCGCTGACGAGCGTCAGCATCACGAGCAGCGCGGGTAACAGCCGCCGCGCCCGCCGGGCCCAGAAGTCGCGCAGCGGCAACCGGCCGGTACGCGCATAACTGGACAGCAGCAGGTCGGTGATGAGGTACCCGGACAATGTGAAGAACATTCCCACCCCGAGCAGCCCACCCGGCGCCCAAGGAGCGTTCAGGTGGAAGGCGATCACTGCGAGCACGGCGATCGCGCGCAGCCCGTCCAGCCCAGGCATGTACCGCTGCCCGTCGTCCCCTACCGGCCTAGGCACGGGTTCCCCGCCTGTCGGGCCGGCAGTTCGCACACGCGGCGACGATCTCGGCGACGCGGACCTCGCCATCGGCAGCCGGGGTCTGACGATGGCGAGGTCACCGGCCGCCACCTCCAGCGCAGCACGTTCACCCGTCCGACAGGCAGACGCTACGCCGGCAAGCGCCCAACCCCGCCGGTTCGACACGGCTTTGGCGTTATCACTCTTGACCAGCGGAACAGCGGCCAGCCGAGCCGTCTCCTAACTCGAGCATCCCCTGTGGGTCGCGACGAAAACCCGTGCTGGGGCTGCCTACAGCCAAGCTGCGAGATCAGACGCCGACCGGATTGGTTCGCAGCGCACGCGGTTCCTGGCTGCGCCGCACCTCGACGCGGCCTGCCGTGACGCGCGTCTCGAAGGCCAAGGCAGGGCGCGTTGCCGGGCCCTCGACGACCGTCCCGTCGTCCACGCAGAACCGGCTGCCGTGCCATGGGCAGGTGATCGTGGCGTCCTCGAGAGTGCCTTCGTGCAGCGGGCCGCCGCGGTGAGTACACCGATCGGCCAGCGCGATCACCTGCTGGCCGCGCCGCACGAGCACGACCGGAACGCCGCCGGCGTCAGCCCGGACCAACTTGTCAGCCACGACGTCGGCCTCGGCCGCCACGTCCGTCCAATCCTGGGGTGCGTGTTGGAACGCGGTCGTATCGACGCCCACGCCGAGCCCGTAGGCCAGGTGACCGCCCAGCCAAGCCGCGGCGGACATCACCCCGCTTCCGGCCAACGACAAGGCGATGCCCTTGACCGGATGCCCGCGGCGGCGGGTCCACCAGCTGCTGATAAACAGGGTCAGCGCAACGTCGTTCAGCAAAGCGTGCACGAAACCGACCCGACGCTCGGCGCCTTGGGTGAAGGCCCAGTCGTTCGCGCCGGTGATCGCGGTCGGTACCGCAGCGAGATTGCCCATCCCGACCAGCCGGCGAGCCGCCTGCCGGTGCCGCTTGCCACCGAGCAGGTCCAGATAGGTCGCAGCCGACCATGATCCAACCGGAATGGCCACCAACGCCGGGTGCAGCGGATGGCCGAGCGGCGTGCCACTCGCGGTGTCACGCACCAGACCACGCGGCAGCACCCGCCGAGCCAATCCGGCGACAGCGTCCGCGGCCGGGTCCAGCCACGTCGCCCGCTCGATCGTCGCGGCGATCGTGTCGAGGGTTCGAGCCAAACGAATCGCCATACCGATCGTCTACCCACAGGCCGAGACAAGTAAACCCGGCCACGACCCAGGACCGGGTCGACGACCACCAGTCCGCTACGCCAGGCAGCGCATGAGCCAGGCCGTCCGACCGACGAGCTCGTCTGCCGATGATGATCCCGGCGGTGGGCGACGAGTTTGGGTGCCTGGACGACGACGAGTGTGCGTTGCTTGGGTTCTTGCCGGGGATGCTGGAGCGTGAGTTCGACCTAGGTCAGCGGGCGCCGATGAGGTGTTCGATCGCGAGCTGGTTGAGGTGGACGAAACCATAGCCGCGCTGGCCGACGGCATCTGGGTCGAGGCCGGTCACTGACGAGTCCTTGCGCAGGTCGGCGAGGGTTTCGCCCGACGACAGTGTTGGCTCGATGAGGGTGGCGACGCCGGCTGTCTGCATGGCCGCGCGCACCTCAGGGTCGGCGCGGTAGGCCGCCGCTCGCTCCCGCAGCAATAGGTAGGTAGACATGTTGGCGCGTGCCGATGCCCACACGCCGTTCATGTTCTCGGTGCGCGACGGCTTGTAGTCGAAGTGGCGCGGACCGGTGTAGGCCGGGCCGCCGCCGGGAGCGCCGTTCTCGAGCAGGTCGACGGTGAAGAAGGCGCTGAGCAGATCGCCGTGGCCGAATACGAGGTCCTGGTCGTATTTGATGCTCCGCTGGCCATTGAGGTCGAGGTGGAACAGCTTGCCGGCCCACAGCGCCTGAGCGATGCCGGTGGTGTAGTTCAGCCCGGCCATCTGTTCATGCCCGACCTCCGGGTTCACGCCGACCATGTCGCCATGCTCGAGCTCGGCGATGAACGCCAGCGCGTGGCCGACGGTCGGCAGCAGGATGTCCCCACGCGGCTCGTTCGGCTTGGGCTCGATGGCGAACCGGATGCCGTAGCCCTGCTCGAGCACGTAGCCGGCCAGCGAGTCGATCGCCTCGCGGTATCGATCCAACGCGGCGCCGATGTCCTTCGCGCCGTCGTACTCAGCCCCCTCCCGGCCGCCCCAGAACACATAGGTTTCGGCCCCTAGTTCGGCCGCGAGGTCGAGATTGCGGGCCACCTTGGCGAGCGCGTAACGGCGCACCGCCCGGTCGTTGCTGGTGAAGCCGCCGTCCTTGAACACCGGATGGGTGAACAGGTTCGTCGTCATCATCGGCACCACCAACCCGGTCTCGACGAGCGCGTCCTTGAACCGGGCGATGTGTTTGTCACGCTCGCTGTCCGACGAGCCGAACGGAACGAGATCGTCGTCATGGAAGGTCACGCCCCACGCGCCGAGCGCCGCCAGCTGGTGCACCGACTCCACTGGATCAACCGGCGTTCGGGTGGCGTCACCGAACGGGTCGCGGCCCATCCATCCCACGGTCCACAACCCGAAGCTGAACTTGTCATCTTTCGTCGGTTGTACCTGCATCGCAAGAACCTCCAGTACGAGAAGAAGTTCGAGGGATCATCGAGGGTCGGGCGGCGGTGCGGTCGACTCCCGCACCACGAGTTCAGTGGCAAGTTCGACGTGGTGGGAATCGACGCGCTCGCCAGCGGCCAGCCGCAGCGCAGTGCGCAGCGCGACCGCGCCCATCTTGCGCAGGGGTTGGGCGACTGCTGTCAGCGGGGGCGAGGCCAGGCGGGCGACTTCGGTGTCGTCGAAACCGACCACGCTCAGGTCATCGGGTATGCGCAACCCGCGTGTGCGCGCGGCCTCGAGCACGCCGAGGGCGGTTTCGTCGTTCGCCGCGAAGATCGCCGTGGGCGGCTGGCCGAGTGCAAGCAGTGCGGCACCTTCGGTCAAGCCGTCGGCATAGCTAAACCTTCCGTTGCGCACATAGCCTTTCGTGATCGGCGCCCCGGCTGCTTCCATGGAACTGCGGTAGCCGTGCATGCGCGCTTGGTTGCACGCGGCGGTCGCCGGCCCTCCGATATAGGCGATGCGCCGGTGACCGAGATCCAGCAGATGCTGGGTGGCGGTGAACCCGCCGGTGAAATTGGTCGACCCGACGCTGATCACCCGTGAGCGCGGCATGTTGATGGGATCGATGACGACGATCGGCAAGTGCACCCGAGCGAGCGCGGAAATGTCGGCGGCCGACAGCTCACTGACGACGGCGATCACCGCCTGCCGACCGGCGGCGGCGAGCTGACGTACCCACTGCGACGAATTCGCCGTGGGACCGCGCAAGCCGCGCAGCCGCAACGTGACCACAATATCGACTGAGCGGTCGGCGCCTTCCATCACAACGCCGTGCAGAATCTCCAGCGAGTAAGCCGTCAAAGGGAGGTGGAACACCAGCTCAACGGATGGGAAGCGGGCGGTGTCGGGGCGGCGGGCGACGTACTCGTGTTCGTGGAGCAGGCTTTCGATGAGCGCGCGGGTGGTCGGTGAGACATGCGGGCGCCCGTTGACCACCTTGGACACCGTCGCCACGGACACGCCCGCCACCGACGCGATCGTGGCGAGGGTGGTCCGTTCGTCGTTGGTGGTCACGCGGCCCTCCAGCCTTAGCCAGTTGTTGCGGGTCGCGGGGTTCGCGTAGCTCGGGTCAGGTCGACAGGAGTCGTCAGCTGGCGGTCGTGGCCGACGACCCGCGTCTCGCCGGTGAGCCGGACCTTGCCGCGACAGGGCAGGTTTTCCGACGAGTTGCCGACGAGTATTTGTACGTCTCCCGGTTCCACGATCCTTTTGAGGTCGCGGTCAGTGTAGGCCGTACGGTCGGCATGCACCCGGAAACGGACATCGATGGCATCGCCCGGCTCGAGGGTGACCCGCGCGAATCCGGCGAGCTGCTTGGCCGGCCGGGCGACCTGCGCGATGACGTCGTGCAGGTACAGTTGCACCACCTCATCGCCTGCATAGGCGCCGATGTTGCGTACACGGACCGATACCTCGATCTCGCCGTCGGTTGCCACCTCGGTGGAGCTCAAGGGCAGGTCGTCGATCTCGAACGTGGCACGAGCGGGACCACCGTCGTGCGCTGACAGTTCGGTTCTTCACGGCAGAGTTTTTCCTCGGGCGCTGTGGGCGAGGAGCTGGCCAGAGGGACATGGGTGGGCACGGCCTCGGGCATCGATCGCGCATGCTCGACCGGACGGGTGAGCGCCCAGACGATCACCAGTGCCAGCACGAGGCCGCCGAGCAACCACCAGCGCCGCTGTCGCGGTGGCGTCGGGTCAGCGGGTCGGTCGGCGACCTCGTCCAGGAATTCGATCCCGCTCATGGGCTTGTCTCACCACACCGTCGTCACTTACCGACGCTCGGCCAGCCGGGTCGGAAGATCGGCCGCGATCTGGTAGTCACATGCGGTCCTACCAGACGTACTCCCGAGACGAGCGTGCCCATGCACGACGCAAGCGTAACCGGACCTGCGGCATACCACACGGCACTCACGTCGCACGGTGCGACGGGATCGTCGTTCCTAATGCCGGAGTCGCTGAACGAGACCATCAAGATCGGTGACGGTGACGGTGAGCGCCGGATGCCCCTTTCGCCAGAGTGGCGAAGGAACCGGCTCACGAAAATGGATGCAGACTCCCGCGGACCGATTGGTCCCAAACGTTAGGCCGTTATCGACAAGTGACTTTCTAGCGCCCGCAGCCGTCCACCACCGGTAATTGCGAGTGACATGGGCCTCATCGATGTTGGCGAGCGGGGTCTCCAATTTCAGAAACCCGAAGGTGGCCAGGAATGTCCCGCCGTCGGTGATGGTAACGCCGTCCCTGCCCGGACGAAGGCCGAATGGGAGCCAAAATGGTGCGAGCCGCTTGTCCACGGCGTAGCTGAAGAACTCGGCCATGACATCTCCTCCTCGAGTTGGAGCTCGCGGGCACGGTCGCCGAGCAGCTTCACATTGAATTGCCCAATTGCATGTAGTAGCTCCGGTGATCCTCGCGTGTTACATCAAAGAAATTGGCACAATTTGAGCTTCAGCGGGCAGCGTCGCGCTGAGCGGGTGGCTGAGCATTGCTCCGCTCGCTCAGTGAGCGCGGGTTTCGGGGTCGGCGGGTGCGTTTGGGCGCCTGAGCCGAGTCGCGTGTGGGGCGGTGGTGCCGAGGTCGGATACCGGTCGCGTCGAGGACGAGTTCGGCGATGCGCCGTGCGGTGCGGGCGGCCTCGGGTGCCTTGTCCATCTGTGCCGTGGCTACGGCGCCGTCGTAGAGCAGGACCAGCCTCCGGGCCAGTTGCTTCGGATCGGCGGCGGCGGTGTCAATGGCCAGGTCGAGAAACAGGTTGTGTACCCAGGCGCGGAAGGTTGCCGCGGCTTGGGCTTCGATACTGTCCGGTGCCCCTTCGGCGGTGGCGTTCATGAAGGCGCAGCCACGGTAGTCGGGCTGAGCGAACAGTGTGCCGAGGACGTCGTAGACGGCCAGGATCCGCTCGCGGGGGTCGGTGTGGCCCTCGATGCCGGTGGTGACCCGCTCGGCCCACATCCCGTGGCGATGACTGAGGTATTCGTGGACGAGGTCGTCCTTGCCGGTGAATGAGTAGTAGAGCGAGCCTTTGGCGACTCCGGCGTGGGCGATGACGCGGTCGATGCCGACGGTGTGGATGCCCTCGTTGTAGAACAGGTCGTCCGCCGCCTGGAGGATGCGGTCCTTGGCCGTTCTGCGGCGCTGTACGGGTCGGGTCACCCTTCCACGATAACCGACGGATCTGTCTAAATAAAAGCAGTCTCGCCTCATTGCCTATTTAGACAGATCGGTCTAGCGTCGGCAGTAGTTAGACAACCCTGTGCAAACGAGCGTAGAGGGAACCGCATGACCTCCATCGTCGAAACCAGCACCGTCGCTGACCTGACCGGCAAGACCGCGCTGGTCACCGGTGCCACCTCCGGCATCGGCAAGGCCGCCGCGCTCAAGCTCGCCGAGCACGGCGCCACCGTGCTGGTGCACGGCCGGGACGCCAGCCGCGGCGCCAGCGTCGTCCACCAGATCGAACAGGCCGGCGGACACGCGCGCTTCGTGGCCGCTGATCTGAGCGGTCCCGCCTCCGTCGCGGAGCTCGCCGCCGAGGTCGGCCTGATCGACATCCTGGTCAACAACGCCGGCTCGTCCTGGTTCGGGCCTAGCAGCGATCTTGACAGCGCCACTTATGACCGGCTCTTCGACGGCAATGTCCGCTCCGCCTACCTGCTCACCGCTGCCCTGGCGCCGGCCATGGCCGTCAACGGCGGCGGCGTCATCATCAACCTGGCCAGCATGAGTGGCACCGTGGGCCTGCCCGGCGGTGCCGCCTACGGCGCGACCAAAGCCGCGCTCGTGGCCATGACCCGCTCCTGGGCGGCCGAATACGGCGCCAACGGCGTACGCGTCAACGCCGTCGCGCCCGGCCCGGTCTTCACCGAAGGCGCAAACAACGACAACACGATCGCCCTCGGCGAGACGACCTTGCTCCACCGCGCCGCCCAGCCCGAAGAGATCGCCGAGACGATCGCCTTCCTGGCCTCACCCCGCGCCGGCTACATCACCGGCGCCGTCATTCCTGTCGACGGCGGCCGAACCGCCGTCTGACGCACACTACTGACCTCACCGACCGGCTCGTGGGATTGGAGCATCTGCGGCCGGCCGGCACCCTCGTTACTGGGCGAGGCCGAGCTGCCGCGCTTGGAGCGCGGCGTCCCAGAAGGCGGAAATGACGATGAGCTGGTCGGCGTCCCACTTGCTGGTCTGGGCGAACTCCACGTCGAACGCCTTTCCAGTCGGGGCAATCACCGTGCCGTCGGGCAGGGTCATCTCTCCGGTAAACGTGCCTGTCACGTTGGTGACAACGGTGATCCAGTCGCCGCCTCCAAACTGGATCGGGTACGGGGTATGCACGCGGATGTCGGGAAACATCCGGACCAGCTGCTGCATCGCCGCGGCGTGCGCCTCCCGCCCGTAGATCGGCTCCGCGCTCCCGGTGACATGGGCGATCATGTCCGGGTGGTGGACGACGTCCAACGCCTGCCAGTCGCGTGCGTTGAACAAGTCGTCGCCCTGGGTCATGAGCTCGAG
>Ga0307296_10002002_pt1 | contig 10367 bp, 10 predicted proteins | sample ER_DNA_153_FD_194467 | JGI IMG/M metagenome (GOLD analysis project Ga0307296, IMG submission 194467) | Bulk soil microbial communities from the East River watershed near Crested Butte, Colorado, United States - ER_DNA_153 | ecosystem: Environmental > Terrestrial > Soil > Floodplain | place... | reverse complement strand
GTCGGCGGATCAGATTCGGATCGCCAGCTACTGCAGCACGAGCGGAGACGTCTGCTACGGGATCTTCCGGAGCCCGACCGAGATCTATCGCTTCGAGCTGACGACCGCGGCGCGCTACTTCAGCCGTTACCAGGTCTGCGTCAAGCCCTCGGTCGCTGCGGCGACGTGCAAGAGCTTCCCGGTACGCAAGCGGGGCGCCAACTATGGCGGCGTGGTGATCTGGAACCGGAACTACCCGAACAAGGGGCCCGTCCGGTACAAGGTCACGTGGAAGCAGAGCGGCCGGCGCCTTGGTCCTTCGCTCAGCTTCCGCGTCCTACCTATTCCCTAGCACGCTCAACGCGCAGGGCGAAATCCGGCCAGCTCGCCGCTGAGACTCGTATCCTTTGAGGGTGGCCCAGCCCGGCGACGCCGAGCACTTTCGGCGACTCCAGCTCGTCATCGACGCGGCGCTTGCGCACCTCGACCTCGAGGAGCTGCTCGCCGAGCTCCTGACGCGCATCCGCGACGTGCTCGAGACCGACACGGCGGCGATCCTCCTGCGCGACGAGGAGCGGGACGATCTCGTCGCCCGCGCGGCGGTCGGGCTCGAGAAGGAAGTCGAGCAAGGCGTCCGGATTCCGATCGGCAGAGGCTTCGCGGGCCGAGTAGCGGCCGAGCGCGGCCCCGTCGTGCTCGACGACGTCGACCACGCCGACGTGCTGAACCCGATTCTTCGCGAGGAGGGAATCAAGAGCCTCCTCGGAGTGCCGCTCATCTTTGCGAACAACGTTCTCGGCGTCCTTCATGTCGGCACGCTCGAGCCGCGTCGATTCACGCCTGACGACGTCGAGCTGCTGGAGCTCGTCGCCAATCGGGTGTCGATCGCGATCTCGCACGCGCGCCTTTTCGCGTCCGAGCGTCGCGCCCGAGAGCGCCTCGAGCTGGTTCAGATGGTGACCGACGTCGCGCTCGCCCATCTCGAGCTAGACCCGCTGCTGGCCGAGCTGTTGGGCCGGATCCGAGAGATCCTCGAGGCCGACACGGCAGCCGTGCTGCTGCTGGACGAGGAGGCGCAGGAGCTCGTCGCCCGCGCCGCCGTCGGTATCGAGGAAGAGGCTGAGCAGGCCGTCCGGATTCCGATGGGAGCAGGGTTCGCAGGCAGGGTGGCGGCGGAGCGTCGCGCGATCAGGCTCGACGATCTCGACCAGGCCGAGGTGCTCAACCCGGTCCTGCGTGAGAATGGGATCCAGAGCCTCCTCGGAGTGCCCCTCATCGGCGGAGACAACGTCCTGGGCGTCCTCCATGTCGGCACCCTCGAGCCCCGCATCTTCAGTCGCGCCGACGAGGAGCTCCTCCAGCTCGTCGCCGCCCGTGTGGCTCTTGCGATCGAGAAGGCACGGGTCCACGACGAGATCGTCAGGCTCGACCAGCTCAAGCTGAACTTCGTGGCGGTCGCCTCGCACGAGCTTCGGACGCCGGCGACCTCGGTCTACGGAATCACCGCCACGCTGCGCGAGCATGGCGACCAGTTGTCGGAGGAGGCGCGGCACGAGCTGGAAGAGGTTCTGTGGGAGCAGGCGAACCGCCTCCGACGGCTCATCGAGCAGCTGCTCGACCTCTCGCGGCTCGACGCGCGGGCTGTACCGATCGAGCGGCAACCGGTAGTGCTGCACGAGCTCGTCCGCGAGGTCGCCGCGGGAGTCGAGTCGAAAGCCGAGGTGCGGGTCGAGATCGCCGAGGAGCTCGAGGTCAGCGCCGACCCGCTTGCACTGGAGCGCATCTTTTCGAACCTCGTCGGAAACGCAGTTCGCTACGGCGAGCCGCCAATCGTGGTGCGGGCGGCTTCGCTCGATACCTATCTGCGCGTGAGCGTGGAGGACGAGGGCAAGGGAGTGTCCCCGGAGCTCGTTCCGCGACTGTTCGAACGATTCGAGCGTGGCTCGGTCGGCCAAGGCAGCGGCCTCGGCCTTTCGATCGCGCAGGCGTACGCGCGGGCGCACGGGGGCGACCTGATCTACGACCCGCGCGGAAACGGCGGCGCTCGGTTCGAGCTGATCCTCCCGCGGGGCTAGTCGCAGGGGCGCGCGAGCGCGAGCTCGAGGAGCTGAAGTACGAGTGAGCCGCGGAGCCGGAGTCCTGGCCCGGCCGAACTCGCCGAGTAGCAAAGAGCAATAGGCCAGAGCGTTACGCTTGGGTCGTGGAAGGTTGCCTCGCCTGCGACGTGAACTCAGGGCGGATCTCGGTCCCCGGAGGCGTGATCGCGGAGACTCCTACGTGGCGCGCCGACCATTGCATCGGCGCGTTCGGCATCGGAGCGGTTGTGGTCAAGACAAGGGAACACCGCGAAGACTTGTGGCGGCTCAACCCTGCGGAGGCAGCGGAACTCGGGCCATTTCTCCGCAGAATCTCCGACGCGATCGTGTATAGCCTCGGCGCGGAACGCGTCTACCTCACCATGTGGGTCGACAAGCCTCCACACCACGTCCACATGGTCCTCTATCCGAGGTGGCCGTCCGATCAGAAACGGGCTCTTGACCTGCAACTTGACCGCGAGGCGGCCGGGCCTCCCGCCAAAGACGAAGCTGCGGTCGCGGCGGCGTCGCTTCGGGCGTACTTACAGCGAACACGCGATCCGGAGTAGGAACTCGATGCCTGAGTAGCGAGTATCAAAAGGGCAGAACGCAGGCTTGACAGTTTCCGGAGTCGTGAGGGAGACTTGCCCATCTGCGGCACCGAGTCGCGTTCGTGCGCACTTCGTTGTGCGTGCCTTCAGAAAGGAGTTCCCATGCGGCGCGGACTTCTACTTCTTTCGACCGTTCTCCTTGCGTTCGCGGTTGTGCCGGCAGCAACCGCCAACAGGCCGATGCGGGAGGTCATCCCGGCCCCGGAAGACAGAGTGATCACCGGCCAATGCTCCTTCCCGGTCCTCGGCCACATCGAGGGTCGTGAAATCGATACGACCTTCACCGACAGGGCCGGCAACCCCGTCAAGCTGCTCGGGGTCTTTCCCGGCAATACGCTGACGTTGACCAACCTCGATACTGGCAGGTCGATCACCCTCGGCGCGACTGGGTCGTTCCAGCTCCGGGTCGAGCCCGACGGCTCGGGATCCGCCATGGTGACTGGTCTGGGCGCTTGGCCTGAGGGAAACCCCATAACGGGAGAGCCAGGGATCTGGTATCAGAGAGGCCGGGTGAGCGCTACCTTCGACGCAGAAGGAAACACGACTTCGCTCACGAGCTCGGGCACGCTGGTCAATCTCTGTACTCAGCTCGCGTCCTAGCTGCTCATCGAGAAGGGGGCGAACCGGCCTTTGATGCGGTCGCACTTGCTTAGCAGTTCATAGGGCCAGAACAGTCGTGCGGGGCTTCGAGAAATCTGCTGCAGGGGCGTAGTCTCGGGATGTGCAAGCACCGGATGCACAAAACCTGCGGGCGCTTCGGTTCCGACCGATGGAGTCAAATGATCTCCGCTTGGTGAACAAGTGGCTCCAGTCCCCGCACGTGCAGCGTTGGTGGAGCAGCCGAGAGACCTACGAAGAAGTCGTGGAGCACTACCTTCCGGCCATCGAAGGGAAGGAGCCAACCGACCTGTACATCGTGCTCCTCGACGAGCAGTCGATCGGCTTCGTCCAGACCTACCTGGTTTCCGACCATCCCGACTACGCCGCGCTGGTCGGAGCCGGTGATGGCGTTGCCGGAGTCGATCTGCTCATTGGCGACGAGGCGCTGACGGGGCAAGGGATCGGCAGCGAGATCCTGCGCCGCTTCGTCGAGCAAGTCGTCTTCGGCCCGCCGTCGACAACGAGCTGTGTCGCCGATCCGGACGCGCGGAACGTCGCATCGCTTCGCGCCTTCGAGAAGGCGGGCTTCCGTGTCGTCAAGGAGTTCGTCGAGCCCGAGGACGGGCAGATGCACACCCTCGTGCGTCGCGACCGTTAGCGCAGCGTTCCGCCCCAGGATGCGGGGTCGACGTCGGCGATCGACTCGGAGAACGTCCAGCGGTGGCCGCCGAGGTCCTCGGCGGTGTACTGCCGTTCCCCGTACGGGTAGTCGGTCGGTGCGCCAATGATCTGCGCGCCGTGGCTCGCTGCTCGTTCGTGATGGCTGTCGGCATCCTCGACGCGGACAAGGACAGAGCTTGCCGACGCGTCGCCCTCGTCCCGCTCGATCGCGATCACGGCTCCGTCACCGAAGACGAGCTGCGCACGGTGATCGCCGATGCGGAGGCCGCTCGGTGAATCCGAACGCGGCGCAGAGCCAGTCGCTTGCGGCGCCCACGTCCTCGTACGCGAGCTCGGAATGTCCGGTATCCCGAGCTTTCGCCTGCTCTTTGCCTCAAATATCGTAAAGCCGTGGTCGATGCAGCCGACGACCTTGATCGCGGACGTGAGTTCTACGCCAGGCGCGCGTGGCTCGATGCGTACACGGCCTTGTCGAAGGCCGACGAAATTGCTCCGCTCAGCGCGCCCGACCTCGAGTTGCTTGCGAGCGCTGCCTCCCTGGTCGGGCGCATGGACGAGTACCTCTCGATCCTCGAGCGTGCGCACCTCGCTTACATCGACGCGGGCGAAAACCTGGCTGCGGCGGGTAGCGCCGGCTGGCTTGGGATGACTCTCGCAGTCCGCGGCGACATCGGCCCTGCGGGCGGTTGGTTTGCCCGAGCCCAGCGTCTGGTCGAGCGGGAAGGGCGGGATTGCGTCGAGCGGGGCTACCTCCTGATTCCGGTCGCCTTCCAGCGTCAGTTCGCGCGCGACTACGAGGGGGCGTACGAGGCAGCGTCCACGGCCGTCGAGTACGCCGGTCGCTTTCGAGATCCTGACCTCGCGGCCCTCGCCCTGCACGTGCAGGGTTTCAGCCGCATCAAGCAAGGATCGATCGACGAGGGCCTGGAACTGCTGGACGAGGCCATGGTCGGTGTCACCGCCGATTCGGTGTCGCCGATCGTGGCGGGCATCGTCTATTGCGGCGTCATCGCCACATGTGAGGAGGCTTTCGAGCTCCGCCGCGCGCAGGAGTGGACGAGCGCGCTCACCCGCTGGTGCGAGGGACAGCCGCAGATGGTCGCCTTCACGGGCCGCTGCCTCGCGCATCGGGCCGGGATCATGCAGCTCAAGGGCGATTGGCAGGACGCTCTCGAAGAGGCGCGGCTTGCCCGCGAGCGCTGCGAGGAAGCGATGAACCGGGAAGCGACGGGGCAGGCGATCTACCAGCAGGGTGAGCTCCATCGTCTCCGGGGAGACTTCGGGGCGGCCGAGGCTGCGTACCGCGAGGCAAGCGGCTACGGGCGTGAGCCTCAGCCCGGCCTGTCGCTGCTTCGCCTCGCGCAGGGTGACGAAGAAGCTGCCGCCGGCATGATCCGGCGCGCGGTCGGCGAGTCCGTCGACCCTTTGGAGCGGGCGGTCCTCCTGCCCGCGCACGCCGAGATCATGCTCGCCGTCGGCGATCTCGGAGAGGCGCGCCACGCCGCCGACGAGCTGACGGAGACGGCCGCTGCCGGGAAGCGCGCGATGCTCGAGGCGATCGGCGCACGCGTGCTCGGGGCGGTGGAGCTCGCGGAGGGCGACGCACAGGCCGCGCTCGCGGCGCTTCGCCGTTCGGCGCGGCTGTGGCAGGAGCTCGATGCGCCCTACGAGGTGGCTCGAGTGCGCGTGCTCATCGGACTCGCGTGTAGAGCGCTCGGCGACGAGGACGCTGCCACGATGGAGCTCGATGCCGCTCGCGAAGTCTTCGCGCAATTGGCCGCTGCGCCCGACCTCGCCCACCTCGGCTCACTGGTCGAGTCGTTGCCTCACGAAACGCATGGGCTGAGCGGACGCGAGCTGGAAGTGCTCCGCCTGGTCGCGGCCGGGAAGACCAATCGCGAGATCGCCACGGCGCTCGTCGTCAGCGAGCACACGATCGCTCGCCACCTGCAGAACATCTTCACGAAGCTCGACGTCTCGTCGCGAACCGCGGCTGCGGCGTTCGCGTTCCAGCACGAGCTCGTCTGAGTTTCCCGCGTGGTCAGAAATGACCACGGACTCGCGGGGTGAGGTTGGTGGATCCGCGCGATGCGGCCCGGAGCGGCCCCTTCTAGCGTGTTCGTAAGACGTGCCGAAAGGAGGCGACGTGGCGGTCGCAATGTTGGTCGACAGCCCAGAGTGCTCACCGGAGGCGTACCAGACGGTCCGGCTGCGTCTCGGCTCGAGGAAGCCTGCCGGCGGGATCTTTCACATCGCCGGCCCGAGCCCGAAGGGCGGTTGGCGGGTGGTCGAGGTCTGGGAGTCGGAGGAGCAGGCCACCCGGTTCTTCCGCGAGCGCTTCGTCCCTGCGCTGCGGGCCGCCGGCCTTCAAGGCCCGCCACCTCGCTGTGAGCTTTGGCCCGTGCACGCCGCGATGAGATGAGCCCCGACAGAGACAACGGAGGTACGGAGATGAGCAGCAGACAGTCCGAGCAGGAAGAGACCGTGATCATCGGCGGCGGCCAGGCGGGCCTGACCCTCGGCTATCACATGGCAAGGCGGGGCCGCCCGTTCGTCATCCTCGACGCGAACGAGCGGATTGGAGACGCCTGGCGCAAGCGATGGGACTCGCTCCGTCTGTTCACACCGGCGTCCTTCAGCCGATTGCCGGGGATGCGTTTGCCTGCTCCTGCGTGGTCGTTCCCCACGAAGGACGAGATGGCCGACTACCTCGAGTCGTACGCCGAGCGCTTCAAGCTGCCGGTGCGAAACGGCGTCAAGGTCGACGGTATCTCGAAGGTCGACGGTTCGTTCGTCGTCTCGGCAGGCGATGAGCGCATCGAGGCCGCGAACGTGGTCATCGCGACCGGCGCGCACCACATTCCGAGCATTCCGGCTTTCGCGTCGGAGCTCGATCCGAGGATCGTGCAGCTGCATTCGAGCGAGTACCTCAATCCGTCGCAGCTTCAGGAAGGCGACGTCCTGCTCGTGGGCGCCGGCAACTCGGGAGCCGAGCTCTCGGTGGAGCTCGCCCGCGGGCGTCACTGCGTCCTGGCGGGGCCTAAGGTCGGCCAGATTCCCGTCCGGCACGGCACGCTTCCGGGACGTCTCGGCTTTCGTGTGTTTCGATTTCTCGGGCACCGTGTTGTGAAGCGCGACAACCCGATCGGCCGCAAGATCGGCGCGAAGCTGGGCTCGAAGCCGGATCCGCTGATCCGGACGAGGTCAAAGGACATCCTCGCCGCCGGCGTCGAGCGCGTGGGACGTGTCATGGGGGTCGATGGCGGCCGTCCGGTGCTCGAGGACGGGCGGGTGCTCGACGTTGCGAACGTCGTGTGGTGCACGGGATTCCGGACGGACTTCGGGTGGATCGACCTGCCGGTCTTCGACGAGGCGGGCGAGCCGCGCCACGTCCGGGGGGTGGTCGAGTCCGAGCCGGGGCTGTATTTCCTCGGGTTGGTCTTCCTCTACTCGTTCTCCTCGGACGTCCTTCCCAGTCGTGGCAGGGACGCGGCCTACATTGCGAAACACATCGCGTCGCAAAGCCGCAAGCGCGTGAGGCGGCCGAAGCGAGCTCTCGCGGCAGCCTGAGGATCGCGGGTGGAGTCGACCGGCGCGAGCGCGAGCTCGAGGAGCTGAAGGGCGAGTGAGCCGCGGAGCGGGCTGGGCATATGGCGGCGTTCCAGAACACGCCGCCCTATGCCCATGGCTCTCAGAGGACGTACGTGAGGACCACGATCACGATCACGATGCTCTGCGCGCTGTGGACGGCGATCCCGATCCACGCGCTTCGGTAGCGCTTCGTCGGGTACGCGAGGACGACCGCGTCGGCGAGCGGCGAGAGGAAGACCCATGGCTCGTGGAGGTGGTAGGCGGCGAAAAGGACGCCGTTCGCAAGCCAGTCGAAGCGTCCGAAGGCGCCGTTCATGCGCGGGAGGAGGAACCCACGGAAGAGGAGCTCCTCGCCGAGGACGGTGTTGAAGATCGCGAGGACGACGACGACGGCGAACCAGCCCCACGCGCCTTGGAAGAAGTGCTTGCCTACGTCGGTGTCGAGGAAGTGCGCGAAGTCGCGGTTCTCCGACTTCCACGGCTCCGGGAGGAACATCTCGAGGTAGAAGAGGACGAAGAGCGGGATCAGGACGAGCCACACCCGGCCGCCGCGACGGCCGCTCTTCGGGTCGCGTGGGGAGCGGAGCCAGAGCGCCTCCCGCACGACCGGCCAGCGGAGGGTCCCTTGCTCGCGCCGCACGAGGATCAACACGAGCACGAACTGCCAGATGAGGCCGGCGGTGAGCAAGAGCAGCAACGCCTTGACGAGCGGGACGTTCGCCTCCCCGCTGAAATGGTCGTCGAGGACGGGCGCGACGATCCACGCGAGCGCCCCCATGGGGAGCGCCGCGGCAGCCCAGACGGCCAGGATCTTCGTGAGCGAGTACTGCGGAATCACGACGGAGCCCGCAGCGTCGCGATCTACGGAGGCCTCTCCGGTATCCGGCGGATCCACGATGTCGCGCGGATCCTCTTACATCGTCGTGAGTTGTTCAAGCATCGTTCACGACCATGATCCGGATCACCGGCGCGACCTGCCAGGTGGGTCGCGAAACCGTCAAGGCTGAACCCCTTGCCTAGCCGGGCGAGAGTGTAGGAGACTCGCCGCATGAGGGGCTGTGCCCTGGTCCTCACGTTTCTCGCCCTGGCCGCTCTCGCCGGCTGCGGCGAGGACAAGCCCAAGCCCGTCAAGGCGGAGTCCCGGCCTGGATCCGTTGTCGAAGCCGACGGGCACAAGGTTTACTTCGAGTGCACGGGCAAAGGCAGTCCGACGGTCGTGTTCCTGAACGGCTGGGGAGAAGACTCGTCGAGCTGGCTGTCGGTGGAGAGTGAGAGCTCCGGTCTGACCCGCTCGTGTATCTACGACCGCTTCGGCGTCGGCTCGACGAGCGAGTACGGCGCGCTGCCGGCGAAGGCGCGAGACGCCAAAGACCAGGTAGACGAGCTCGAGCAATTGCTGGACAACGCCGACATTGCGAAGCCGTACGTGCTCGTCGGCCACTCCTGGGGCGGGGCGCTCGCGCGCCTGTACGCAGGGACGCACGACGAGGTGGAAGGGGTCGTCTTCGTCGACTCTTCTGCGCCAGGGCAGGACACCGCGCTCGTCGCTGCGCTGCCCCCGAAGCGGGCCGATGAGCCGGGCCTCTTCACCGAGCTACGAGACGCGCTCAGCACGAAGCCCGTCGACAGTCCCGAGCATCTCGACTGGAGCAAGAGCCTCGACGAAGTCGACGAGGTGTCGAGCCTCGGTGATCGGCCCGAGATCGTCATCACCGCCGGGAGCACGTTCGGAGGCGACGAGGCCGTCTTGCTACCCGTCTGGAACCGGCTGCAGAACGAGATTGCAGGTCTCTCGTCCCAGAGCGTCCATGTGCGTGCGCCAGGCGCGGCGCATTTCGTCCAGCTGGACGCACCCGAGGTCGTGCAGGCCGCTATCCGCGCTGTCGTGAACGCCGTGCGAGACGACGGGCAACTCGCGTCGTGCCAGGAGATTTTCGGAGGCGTCGCCGGCGCGATCTGCGTGGGGTCGTAGCGAACAGTGCAAGCCGTCCTGGGCGTTATTCACCACCAGGCTCAACAGATAGTCACGGCCTTTGATGAATTCGTGATGGTCTTGATTTGGCCCTTGCTAATGGCTAAGCAGCCTCTCAGGCCAGAACCCCTGAGGCCCCGCTGCGAACGGAGCCTCGAGAACAGTGCGTAGAGAGGACTAGGAGCAGCCGGTGTTTGTGCCGCAGTCTCGGCACGTGTAGCAACTGCCCGTGCGGATCATGCGGCCGCCGCACTTGGCGCACTCGACTGCGTCTTCCCACGCGTTGAACAGGGCTGTTTGGCCCGGTGGCGGGGCTTCCAGCGGGGCTGCCGGGGCTTCTGCCGTGCCCGCCCCGCCGCCGTTGTAGCGCTCCGCCATCCGCGCCTTCACCTCGGCTGACAGGATCCCGACCTCCTCCTGCTGGTCCGTGGACAGGAACTTCTTGCCCATCCAGCGGAAGACGTAGTCGACGATCGATTTCGCGATTCGGATGTCGGCGTCGTTCGTCTGGCCGCTCGGCTCGAACCGCATGTGCGCGAACTTCGAGACGTACACCTCGAGCGGCACGCCGTACTGGAGCCCGAGCGAGACCGAGATCATGAACGAGTTCATGAGGCCGGCCAGGGTCGTGCCCTCCTTGGCGATGTCCACGAAGATGTCGCCCGGGGTGCCGTCCTCGTAGAGGCCGACGTGGATGTAGCCCTCGTAGTCGCCGACCCGGAACTTGCGACCGACCTCGACCCGGTCCTCCGGTAGCCGGCGGCGCTGGGTCAGCGGCACGGGCGGCGCGGCGGTTCCCGCAACGGTCTCGATCGCCGCCTGGCCCTTCGACGAGAGTGGTTGTGCCACCTTGCAGTT
>Ga0307296_10002001_pt1 | contig 10368 bp, 8 predicted proteins | sample ER_DNA_153_FD_194467 | JGI IMG/M metagenome (GOLD analysis project Ga0307296, IMG submission 194467) | Bulk soil microbial communities from the East River watershed near Crested Butte, Colorado, United States - ER_DNA_153 | ecosystem: Environmental > Terrestrial > Soil > Floodplain | place: USA... | reverse complement strand
GGTTTTCCGATCACGTGCTAATTTGGGAAGCATATGGGAAGCATAATCAAGCGGTCAAGCGCGGTTTCACGCGTCCAATACACACGTGGTAGCCGCAAGATTGCCCTAATTTTTAAGCCTTCTGCGGCTTTAGGCGGTCTCAAGCGGGAAGCAATGGGAAGCAATCAAGGTGATAGCCGAAAATCGACAGCACGTGCGCGACGGTACATGGTGTCGTTGACAGGCGTGGAGATCGCATCGCGCTTGCCGGTTATCAGCGCCGACGCGATCGAGCCATTGTCATCGGGGATCGCCGCGCGGATGCGCTTATCCATGGTCTCGCGCAGATCGTCGATCGCGCTTGCGTAACGTGGCCAGAATCCGCGCTCGACCGGTGTTGATTTCACCTTGATTGCGCCAAGCGTGTAGCCGGAAGCGCCGATGCGCTGGAAAAACATATCGCGGGCAAAATCGTATCCGCCGGGACGCAGCGGCTGCAGCGGCGGCGACAAATGCGCCTTGAGTTCCACAAAACTGCCGACAGCCGGCGCGCTTCCCTTGCGCACGGCGACGCGAACGCGCTCCGGCGGTGCGGAGCTTATACCCGATGCCTCGAAGCGCTGGACGCGGATCACGATACGGTCGCTGCGTTCGCGCTCCTCACGGATCTCGACAAATCCGGCGAGCAGTGCGCTCGATATTGGACGCTGCAGGATCGAATGTCCGATCCGCACAGTCTGCAGCGTGGCGGTGGCAAGCCCCAGCCCCATAGCGGCGAGCGCAAGCGCCAGCGAAAACGCAATGGCACGCCGGCGCGCCAGAACAGCCACGACCGTCGCCGTAAAAGCCAGAGCCGAGGTGGCCCACAAGGCCACGTGAAGTAGACGACGATGCCGAAACCGAAGGCGACAGGTAGCCAGGGCATCAATCGCCCTGGCGTCACCTCGGCTGTCGCCCATGTCGAGATTGTTTCGCGTAGTCGGCCGGTGGCATCGGTCACGCCGTCCGGAAACGACACCCCGGCCGGACGGTGTGCCGCGTCCCAGGTTCTCGCGCCGGCTTGCGCCCTTTGCGTTCGGGAATTCTGTCGGGCCACGTTGAGACGCGCCTCTCGACGCGACCCATTACAACCGGCCCTAGTCTAACTCATCCTCCGGTTGTACAGAGTGTTGACCACTCAGGCTGTGGCTTTCTCCTTGGCCCAGGTATCGCGTAGTCCGATCGTACGACTGAACATGAACGCGCCGGGCTTTGCGTCCCGGTCGAGGCAGAAATAGCCCTGCCGTTCGAACTGTACGGGCTCTTCGGCGCGCGCATCGGCCAGCGCCGGCTCGAGGCGGGCCCCTGCCAGCACTTCGAGCGAGTTTGGATTCAGGTCGGCGGTGAAGTTTTCCCCGCTCAGATTGGGTTGCGTGAACAACCGATTATAAATCCGCACCTCGGCCGGAACCGAATGCGCCGCCGACACCCAGTGGATGGTGGCCTTCACCTTGCGGCCGTCGGGAGCATTGCCGCCACGCGTGGCCGGATCGTAGGTGCAGCGCAATTCGGTCACCTCGCCCTTGGCGTTCTTCACCACTTCACGGCAAGTAATGAAATAGGCGTAGCGTAAGCGCACCTCGGCGCGCGGAGACAACCGGAAGAATTTCTTCGGCGGATTTTCCATGAAGTCGTCCTGCTCGATGTAAAGCTCGCGCGAGAATTTTATCTTGCGCGACCCCGCCGCCGGATCGTCGGGATGATTGACGGCATCGAGCTCTTCGACCTGTCCCTCGGCGTAGTTTTCGATCACGATTTTCAGAGGACGCAACACAGCCATCCGGCGCAGCGCCTTTTTATTGAGGACCTCGCGGACCGAGAAATCGAACATGCCGACATCGACCACGCTGTTGGCCTTGGCGACGCCGATGCGTTTGACGAAATCGCGGATGGCCTCGGGCGGCACGCCGCGTCGGCGCAAGCCCGCGATTGTCGGCATGCGGGGATCGTCCCAGCCGCTGACGTGTCCATCGCGCACAAGTTCGGTCAGTACGCGCTTGGACAGCACCGTGTAGGTCAAATTGAGCCGCGCGAATTCGTATTGATGCGGCTTCGACGGGACCTTCAGATTGGCGATGAACCAATCATAAAGCGGGCGATGATCCTCGAATTCGAGTGTGCAGATTGAATGCGTGATGTGCTCGATCGCATCCGACTGACCGTGCGCATAGTCATAGCTTGGATAGATCTTCCATTCCGTGCCGGTGCGCGGATGCGTTGCGTGCAAAATCCGGTACATCACCGGATCGCGCAGGTTGATGTTGCCCGACGCCATGTTGATCTTGGCACGAAGGACGCGCGCGCCATTCGGAAATTCCCCTGCTCGCATGCGGCGGAATAGGTCGAGATTTTCATCCAGGCTGCGATCGCGGAACAGGCTGTTCTTGCCGGGCTCGGTCAGTGTGCCGCGGTTGGCCCGCATGTCGTGCGGGCTCTGGTCGTCGACATAGGCCTTGCCAGCCCGGATCAGATCCTCGGCCCAGGAATAGAGCTGCTCGAAATAATCGGACGCGTGATAGAGGTGCTGTCCCCAATCGAAGCCGAGCCAGCGCACATCATGCTCGATGGCGTCGATATATTCCTGCTCTTCCTTGGTGGGGTTGGTGTCATCGAAACGCAGATGGCAGCGCCCGCCGAATTCCTCGGCAATCCCGAAGTTCAGGCAGATCGACTTCGCATGGCCAATGTGGAGGTAGCCGTTCGGTTCCGGCGGAAAGCGCGTGACGACGCTTTTGGCACGTCCGGAATCGAGGTCGGATTTGACAATATCGCGGATAAAATCACGTCCCGCCTCCGCGACAGTCGTTTCGTTTACCGTCATGCCGTACCAGCCTCGATAAATTGCGCATTGCCGGAACGGCATGTCGCGAGCGGCCTATGTGCCAAATCCCGGCCCGCGCCTCAAGCGGCGTTTCTCTCGCGTAAGCCCGCAACTATGGCAGCAAAAAGCCCGGCACGAAGCCGGGCTTTCGTTAACTCTACGTTTTCACCACTCACAAGCTAATGAGCGAATGCCTCCGTCACGGCACGCCGCGCGGGCTATTTTCGATCGGCGCGGGACGCTTGGATCTCACGTGATGTCTTCCCCGCAGGGCTTGCCCAAAATCGTGCTTCATCACACGAATTCATGCCGAATGATGTTATACCAAAACCACCATTGGCTGTTCGAACATATATGACTGTCGTATTCACATCGCCCCCAACGCTGCGGGAAGCACCAAATGGACTAGCTCCCTGACCGGTGGGCGATATCGAGACGGTCCCATACTTTACCGCAGCATTACGAGCAGCTACCGTCCTTGGATCCTCCTGTGGAGCTCCGCCTACAACACCCTTTGCGATCTGCGCTGCGCTCTTTGCCTGCTGATCCACGTATTTCTCCGGAGTAGCCTGGACGCAGCGTGCATTTGGATTCTGTTTTGAATCTCTTCCTGTGGAGACGTTATCGCATTTTTGGGTCGCCGACGCTTTTTGCGCCGATGCCGGTAGAGTTGTCACAGCAGTCAGGGTCGCGACGCCGAGAGCCAGCAGCATAAATATGGTCGACGATTTCATTTGGATTTCCTTTCGTTTTCTTGAAACGCATTGAAAGCGAAGCGCTGCGCTTCTCGTGGTAAGTCATCACACGATAACTATCGCGCGCGCTTCGAACGCAGTCTGACCGCTGCATTGAGGATAGGTTCATCTTCCCGCGTCGAGATCATCCGAACGGCAGATATCGCAAAATTTTCGTGTAGTATCGTTCAGATAAAATGGAGGCGAACAAAAAAGCCCGGCACGAGGCCGGGCTTTCCGTAGGACAATCTCACAATGCAATGATTTATCGTGCCGAAGGCGTATCCTTTTCGGTTATGAACTAAATTAGCGAAGCGTTGCCACCCATCTGTCACGGGCGCGCGATAACTAGCGCTCCCGATCCGAGCGCGATGTGAGCGCTACGTTCGGGATCGGTTCATCTTTGCGGGATCGGTATTTGCCGGCATGCGCTTAAAGACAATTCATCAACCGGAATTTGTCCGTCACAGACATGAAATTCTGACTACCAAGCCAAAAGTTATGATACATGGGCGCGGCGCGGCTCCCTGATGCAAGGTCTCCCGACTCACTCCACCTCGACATGGCAAGCGACATTGTCACCCGATTTGCCCCGTCTCCCACCGGCTTTCTTCATATCGGTGGAGGCCGGACGGCCCTCTTCAATTGGCTCTACGCGCGACGACATGGCGGCAAGATGCTGCTGCGGATCGAGGATACCGACCGCGAACGTTCCACGGCCGCCGCCATCAACGCCATCATCGATGGCCTGACCTGGCTGGGACTGAGCTGGGATGGAGAGATCGTCTTCCAGTTTTCGCGCGGCGCCCGCCATCGGCAGGTCGCCGAGCAGCTCCTCGCCTCCGGTCATGCCTATCGTTGCTATTGCAGCCAGGACGAACTGACCGCGATGCGCGAGAAGGCGCGCGCGGAAGGACGAACGCGGCTCTACGACGGCCGCTGCCGCGATCGCGACGCGAAGGACGCGCCCGCAGGCGTCAATCCGGTAATCCGGCTGAAGGCGCCACTCACCGGCGAGACCGTTGTTGAGGATCAGGTGCAGGGGCGCGTTATCTGGCAGAATGAAAACCTCGACGACTTTGTGCTGCTGCGCTCGGATGGCACCCCCACTTACATGTTGGCCGTTGTCGTCGACGATCACGATATGGCAATCACGCACATCATCCGCGGCGACGATCATCTCAATAACGCGGCGCGTCAGACACAGATCTATCAGGCGCTCGGCTGGAAGGTGCCGCTGATGGCACACATTCCGCTCATCCATGGTCCGGACGGCTCCAAGCTGTCGAAGCGCCACGGGGCACTCGGCATCGATGCCTACCGGGCGATGGGATATCTGCCGGCGGCGATGCGGAACTATCTGGTGCGGCTCGGGTGGTCGCACGGCGATCAAGAGATCTTCAGCACCGAGGAAGTGATCGCGGCCTTCGACCTGCCACAAATCGGGCGCTCGCCGGCGCGGTTCGATTTCACGAAACTCGAAAGCCTCAATGGCCATTACATCCGCGCGAGCGACGATGCCGATCTCATTTCCGCCATGGAGCAGCTCTTGCCGCATATCGCCGGCGGGCAGGAACTCGCCAGCAAAATGACACCGGCGCTCCGCGCCAAGCTTCTGGCTGCCATGCCCGGACTGAAGGAGCGGGCCAAGACTTTAGTCGAGCTGTTCGACGCGTCCCGTTTCCTTTGGACGAGCCGGCCGCTCGATATCGCCGATCAGGCGAAGACGCTGCTCACCGGGGAGGCCAAAACGTTGATTGCCGCGCTGTTGCCGGAACTGGAGGCCGTTCCCGACTGGAACGCCGCTACGGTCGAAGCGATCGTACGTCCTTACGCCGAGCGAGCGGGCCTGAAGCTTGGCGCTGTCGCGCAACCGTTGCGCGCTGCCCTGACCGGCCGCACGACCTCGCCGCCGATCTTTGACGTTTTGGCGGTGCTGGGCCGGGAGGAGAGCCTGGCCCGGCTGCGGGACCAAGCCGCATAAACTTTTTCATAACGGGCAAACCGCGGGACCGGTACCTACCTATATGCATGGCAGGACACGACATTGCGCTATCTTGCAGCGCACACTTGGATGGGATACGCACAAAGCGGCCGGAATTCCCAACGCCAACCCGGCGTCACCCCTGCCCGGCCGTAACGTTCCACGCGCATCGCTCGCGGCCAATTCGAGGGCTCGACCATGGACGCCAAAACCAGCGCCAAGAATAAGACCGGCACCCTGACGGTCGGCAATAACAACTGGGACATGCCGATTTACCCGGGCACGATCGGCCCCGATGTGGTCGATATTTCGAAGCTCTACGCCCAGAGCGGGATGTTCACTTACGACCCCGGCTTCACCTCGACGGCGAGCTGCGAGTCCAAGATCACCTATATCGATGGCGACGAAGGCATTCTGCTTTACCGGGGCTACCCGATCGAGCAACTCGCCGAGCACGGCGACTTTCTCGAGACCTGTTACCTGCTTCTTTACGGCGAATTGCCCACGGCCGCGCAAAAGGCGGATTTCGACTACCGCGTGACCCGTCACACGATGGTTCACGAGCAGATGAGCCGGTTCTTCCAGGGCTTCCGTCGCGATGCCCACCCGATGGCGGTGATGACCGGCTGTGTCGGCGCGCTCTCGGCCTTCTATCACGATTCAACTGACATCTCAGATCCGCACCAGCGCATGGTTGCCTCGGTGCGCATGATCGCAAAGGTGCCGACGCTCGCGGCGATGGCGTACAAATATTCTATTGGCCAGCCATTCGTGTATCCGAAGAACGACCTGGACTATGCGTCCAACTTCCTGCGCATGTGCTATGCGGTGCCTACCGAGGAATACAAGCCGAACCCGGTTCTGGCTCGCGCGATGGACCGCATTTTCATTCTCCACGCCGATCACGAGCAGAACGCATCGACCTCGACGGTCCGTCTCGCCGGTTCTTCCGGCGCCAACCCATTCGCCTGCATCGCAGCAGGCTGTGCCTGCCTCTGGGGCCCAGCGCATGGCGGCGCCAACGAAGCTGCGCTCAACATGCTGCGGGAGATCGGCTCGGTCGGTCGCATTCCGGAATTCATCAAGCGCGCAAAAGACAAAAACGATTCCTACCGTCTGATGGGCTTCGGCCATCGCGTCTACAAGAATTACGATCCGCGCGCGAAGATCATGCAGAAGACCTGCCACGAGGTGCTGGCCGAGCTCGGCGTCAAGGACGATCCGCTGCTCGACGTCGCCATGGAGCTCGAGAAGATCGCCCTGCACGACGAATATTTCGTCGAGAAGAAGCTGTATCCGAATATCGACTTCTATTCGGGCATCACCCTCAAGGCCATGGGCTTCCCGACAACGATGTTCACCGTGCTCTTTGCGGTGGCGCGTACGGTGGGCTGGATCGCCCAGTGGAAGGAAATGATCGAGGATCCGAACCAGAAGATCGGCCGGCCGCGCCAGCTCTACACCGGCGCCACGCGACGGGACTACGCCCCGATCTCGCGGCGGAAATAATTCGCGCTAGCTGCTTTTGCCGTTGCTTTTGCCGTTTAGCTTGGGCGCGCTCGCGCCGTCATAGGCCCATTGCACATAGGCCCCGGCCCAGGTGAACCCGCCGCCGAACGCCGCGAGCACCAGACGATCGCCGCGCTTTAATTTCGGCTCGTAGTCCCAGAGGCAGAGCGGAATGGTGGCGTTGGTCGTGTTGCCGTATTTGTGGATGGTGACCATCACCTTGTCCATCGGCAGGCCCATGCGCTCGGCCGTCGACTCGATGATGCGCTTGTTGGCCTGGTGAGGGACAAGCCAGTCGATCATGTCGGCGCGCAGATTGTTGCGGGCCATGATCTCAGCCGAAACTTCAGCCATCTTGGCGATGGCAAATTTATAGACGGCTGCGCCTTCCTGGTGAACGTAGTGCAATCGCTTGGCGACCGTCTCGGCGGTCGGCGGCATGCGGCTGCCACCGGCCTTCTGGTGCAAGTGGATCATTCCGGCGCCGTCGGAATGAATCAACGCATCCATGATGCCGTAGCCGATGTCGTTCGGCTCGAGCAGGACCGCGCCTGCCGCATCGCCGAACAACACACAGGTCGCGCGATCCCGGTAGTCGATGATCGACGACATCTTGTCGGCGCCGACCACGACAACCTTCCGCGCCGTTCCGTTGGCGATGAACTGTGCCGCGATGGTAAGTGAGTAAAGAAAACCCGAACACGCGGCCTGGACGTCGAAGCTCCCGATATTGCGCACGCCCACCATGTCGCAGATCAGGTTGGCCGTGGACGGGAATTGCATGTCCGGCGTGGTCGTTGCGCAGATCAATAGATCGACCTCGTCCGGCTTCGTACCGGTCTTCTGCAGGAGCCCACGCACGGCTTCTGCCGCCATATACGAGGTGCCGAGACCTTCGCCCTTGAGAATGTGGCGCTCCTTGATCCCCGTACGTTCGATGATCCAGGCGTCGCTCGTATCCACCATGCGTGCAAGTTCCGCATTGGTGAGCAGGTCCGGCGGCAAATAGCCGTGAACCGCAGTGATCGAGGCTCGGGGAGAAGGGGTCAAAGGCTGGAATCCGGTTTACAACAGTGACATACGCCTATCCGGGACCGTCCAGCAAGTCATACCGAAGTCTGCATCAAGGCTGGTATGTCGCGCGGCGCGCGGTCCCCGTGATGCGCAATATCGAGCACAATCGCCGCTCCCCGATCGCTTGGACGGCCTTTGCCGACCTCCATGATGGTGTCTAGACGCGCAAATGCCTCCATTTGTTGCCTGCGCTCGGGTGTATCGGACAGCAATGGCAGTAGCGCTTCAGCGAGCCGCCCTGCCGTGCAACCCCGCTGCAGGAATTCCGGCACGACATTTTCGCCAAGCACCAGATTGGCGAGGATCACCGAAGGCACATTCAGCAACAAACGTCCGGCGATTTCTTCCATCAAAGACACCTTGTAGGCCGCAACCATCGGCACGCCGGCAAGCGCGAGCTCGAGCGTCGAGGTCCCCGACTTACTAAGCGCCACCCGCGCCGAACGAAACGCTTCGGCCTTTTCTTCGGTATCCGTGACAACGCGCGCCGGTACTGGCCACAGGGCGATGGCGGCTCGCACGATCGCGGCAAGTCTCGGCACTGCCGGCACGACCACTTCGATCGGGCCGAATTGTTCGGCCACGCGCGCGATCGCCGCCCCGAACACCGATGCCATGCGGCGAATCTCGCCTTCGCGGCTGCCGGGCAAAACCAAAAGCAGCGGCGGGTCTGCAAGACGCAGTTTTTTCTCGAGATCTTTCGGGCGCAGTTCGTCAAGACGTTCGATCAACGGGTGTCCCACGTAGGTGCAAGACGGGCCCGCAAGCTCGGCCATGACCTTCGGTTCGAACGGCAGCAGCGCCAGCACGTGATCGATATAGACCCGCATTGCACGCGCGCGGCCGGGCCGCCACGCCCACACCGAGGGACAGACATAATCGATGATCGGAATCTCCGGCAGCCTCGCCCGCACGCGTTTGGCCACCCGGTGCGTGAAATCGGGGCTGTCGATGATAACAATCGCATCTGGCTTTGCCGACACAACGGCATCCGCCGTTTCGCGAATACGCCGCAGAATCTTCGGCAGGCTCGCCGGAATTGCAGAAAAACCGATAATCGCGAGGTCGCCGAGCGGAAACAGGCTCGGTACTCCCTCGCCGGCCATGTGAGCGCCGCCGATACAGGAAAAATGGACCTGTCCTTTCGCACGCTGCCTGATCGCCGCGATCAGCGCCGCGCCCAACCGGTCGCCCGATTCCTCGCCGGCCACCAAAAAGATGTGCAAGTTCATTTGTCGGGTCCGGACGGCACACCGACGACAAAGATATTGGCGCGGTCCGCCGCCATCACTAGTTGCTCCGCTTCGGCCACGATGGTGCTTCCGGCGATTACCGCTATGCCTGCAAGGCCCGCGCGGACTACGCCCTCGACCGTGCGGGGGCCGATGGACGGCAAATCGAAGCGCCGATCCTGCGCTGGCTTCGGGGCCTTCACCAGGGTGCCGGTCCCGCGCGGCGCGCGCACGCGCCCATTTGTCCGCATCTCGGCCACGCGCGCGAGCATGGCATCGGTTCCCTCCGCCGCCTCAACGGCGAGCACGTGTCGGCCCGCCACCACCACGGCCTGACCGATGTCGAATTTTCCCGTCGTGTGCAGGTAATCAAGACCGAACGCAATGTCGGCGTTATCGCGTTCGGACGGCTGCGCACGGCCAAGGACGCCCTCTGCGATCAGAATATCGGGGGCAACCTCGTGAGCGCCGAGCAGCCGAAACCCGTCATGCTCAAGCACCTTCCCCATGCCCGTCAGCAGGTGGTTGTCACCGCCGCGATACGCCGCGATCACGCGCGGCAGAACACTCAGGCCTTTGAGGTCGGGATGTACTTGCCACAGCGATGGCCGCACCAGCGATCCGATGCACACCACATCGCGACAGCCCGCCGCACGGGCAAGCCGCATGAATTTGCCGATCTGGCCGATATGCACCCAGTGGTGCGGAAAACGCTCCACCGCCGCCTCCGCTGCGCCGCGCAGCGGGAACAACAATACGGACCGACCTGACTTCGATACTTTCTCCGCCACCGCCAGCGGAAGGCTGCCGCCGCCGCAAAGCATGGCGAGCGGGCCTTCGCCACCGACGGTTGAGACCGCGCTCATGCCTCGGCGTCCGCATCGTTGCGCTTAATGGCCATAGTCAGGGGCCGTTTCCCGGCACGAATGAATTCGATGATTTTGCTCACCAGCGGATCGGCACCGTATTCGGACGCCACCCGCTCCACGCGGGCGC
>Ga0307296_10001995_pt1 | contig 10380 bp, 7 predicted proteins | sample ER_DNA_153_FD_194467 | JGI IMG/M metagenome (GOLD analysis project Ga0307296, IMG submission 194467) | Bulk soil microbial communities from the East River watershed near Crested Butte, Colorado, United States - ER_DNA_153 | ecosystem: Environmental > Terrestrial > Soil > Floodplain | place: USA... | reverse complement strand
ATTCCAGGCGCATCGTGGCCAGCAGGAATCCTCCGGTACCTGCCAGCAGCAATCAGATGGCCGGTCGAGACGTCGATTGTCACCATGGCCTCCGGCTCGATAGCAGGGCGGTCCGTTGTTGTTCCGCACTGGCGCGGGCGGTCTTGGTGCCGACGCGCATCAGGTATTCGGTGAGGGCGGACCGCAGGTTTGGGTTGTTTTCCGTTATCTAGCGAATCCGCGGCAGGCGGGAAGTCGATGTATTCGCCTCCGTCGACGTCTGGCGTGCTGCTGCCGCGGGCGATATCACCGTCTAGAGCGATGTATGGATCGACGCTCAGGCAATAACTTCGAACATATGATTTCCGACGCTCGAACACCGCAGTGTTCGGCAACTCAATGATCATGCATATCGACTTCTCCCCGTTGAGAATCGTGTTGCCATCAAACGGACGGGGAGTGCTAGCCAGCGTCAGGAACGGGAGCTGGGCATGACCGAATAGACGGCGCAGGTTCCTACACTTTCTGCGCCGCAGAAACATCTCGTGCATCGCGCTACCCCCCGCGATACACCGGCGGCCCCGCTACCCGCCCCCCAGGGTCACAGCTCCCTCACAGGAGGGTACGCACCGGACCCGGGTCGGGTTCAAGGCACTTTGGACCCTTTTTTTCGAACGTAATAAGAACGTGATACAGGCGCACGATCTCAAGCTCGTGCCTAGCGTTTTAGTGCCCATGATCACAAAGCACACTCGCCAGGATCGCGAGCTAGTGCCGTGGCACTAGATGTCCTCCATGGCGCTTTCGCGCTTCTTCACCTTCACAAACTTGAGGTAAGCCTTCACGACTTCGTCCGGCTCGCCACGCATCATCAGCGCGCCGCGATCCAGCCAGATCACCTCGTTGCACATCTCCTTGATGCTGCCAAGCCCATGGCTGACCAGGAACATGGCCCGCGCGCTGTCTCGGAGCTCGGCCATTTTGTTGTTCGCCTTTTCCCGAAAGTGCGCATCACCGGTGGACAGGGCTTCGTCAATCATCAAGATGTCGGGCTTCATATGGACCGCAACGGAGAACTCCACTCGAGCGGACATCCCCGATGAATATGTCCGCATCGGCATGTCGATGAAGTCGCCGAGCTCAGTCCACTCGGCAACCTCCTCCGCCCGCTCCTCCACCTCACGACGGGACAGGCCCGCAGCCAGGCCACCGAGAATGATGTTCTCCCGCCCGGACAGGTTCTTGTTGAAACCGACGCCGAGCGCCAGCAGGGTGCTAGCTCGACCCCACACCTCGATCGAGCCGCTGGTCGGTGGCAGGATGCCCGCCATCGCGCGCATGAGTGTCGACTTGCCGGCGCCGTTGGAGCCGATGATTCCCATCGCCGTGCCGGTACGCACCTCGAAAGAGACATCCTTGATCGCTTCGACTTCCCGCACAGCGCGCTGCCCACGTCCGAAGCGGACCAAGGCCTGCTTCAACGTCGGCTTGCGTTCGAAGGTCGTGCGATACGTGATGGAGAGATCATCGACCTTGACTGCCAGCGGAAGGTCGCCGTTAGGCACCTCGCCGTTAGACAAGACGGACAGCAAACTCACGCTCCCTCGAGATGAAGTACAAGAAGCCGATCACCGCAGCCGCGAGCGCCCATACGGCGGCGGAGATCCACATGTACGGAGTAGGGAACGCGTCGTTCTGCAAAAGCTCGGTGTAGCCGCCGATCATGGAATACATCGGGTTGAGCTGAATGATTGTGATGATCGGTCCGGAGAATCGACCGATCACGTGTTCAGGTGCCCACAAGATCGGCGAGAGGTACATCCAGATCCGCACGAAGAATGGCAAAAAGCTCGACGTGTCGCGGAAGTAGACCTGCAGAGCGGCGAAGAAGGCCGCTAAGCCCATGCCGAAGACGATCATGGTTGCAAGGAAATATATGGACAGCAGCATCTTCCACGACCACACGTGGGTCAGGAAGATCGCGTGGAAGATGAAGTAGACCGGTACCGTCGGTAGGAAGCGAAAGAACGCCGTACGCACCGCGGACAGCGGAATCAGCAGCCGGGGAAAGGGCGTGTTCAATAGCAACTTGCCAGAGCTGGTCACCGAGGTCGCGCCACTAGTGATCGAGTGGCCTACGAGCTGGAAGGCGAAGATCCCTAAGGTGAGATGGGCGAAGAAGGCTGGATCGCTCTGCCGACGGATGATCGTCACGAGGACGTAGTAGACGGCCGCGAGCAGCAGTGGGTTGAGTACCAGCCACGCCTGGCCAAAGAACGTCGAGGTGTTGGCGCCACGCATGGTGGCTTTGCTCATCTCGGCCGCGAAGGCCCGCCGGTGCCACAGCTCGCGGAAGTAGGGAATCAGCGGAGGCAAGCCGGCGCGATGGGGTCCGTAGTGGTGGTAGATCGGCTCGAACTCTGGCCGGACCCGGTGCACACGGCTTGTCGTCGTCATCGCGACATGGCCTTCCCGCTGTCTATGGCTTTGATCTCTCGTACCTTCAACTAGGTCGTCTCACTCGGTCTCACACACTTGGCACGCCTACGGCCACTACCCACGCCTACGGCCACTACGGATGAATAGTCTGCCATGGTTGGGCGCCGCCAACCCCCATCGCCGACCGCCGTACGAGAGCAGGACGTTCAGCTAAGAATCTTCTCGCACACTGTCGATTACGGGCACCATCGCACGTGGGAGAGGTATCCACACTCTCACCCGATAAGGAGCAAGAGAAATGAAGTACGTCCTCATGTACACCAACCGGCCCGATCTGGATGCCGCCGTGCCCGAGGAGCGTCAAGCCGAGGTGTACCAGGCAATCTTTGGCTGGTTCGAGAAGCATGGAGCGGTGATGGTCGACGGCGGCGCTGAGTTGCAGGGACCAGAAACTGCCACATCTGTGAAGTCGGGCACGAACGGTGGCGCGCCAGTCGTCGTCGACGGGCCGTTCTCCGAGGCCAAGGAGAACGTCGGGGGGTTCAGCATCATCGACGTTCCCAACTTGGATGCGGCTATCGCGATCGTCAAGGAGTGGCCATCGCTCGGGCTGCCTGGCGTCGCAGTCGAGATCCGGCCCATCGTCGATCACAGTGGCGATATGTAACCGGCGCGTCCCGAGCCTGTGACCAAGATGCCGTCAGCGGAGGACGCCGCACTCGCCCGCATCGTCCGCCGCGAGGCTGGTCTGATCGTTGCCCAGTTGCAGCGTCGGCTCGGTAACTTCGACATCGCCGAAGAGGCAGTCCAAGAAGCGATCATCGTCGCGTTGCGAACTTGGCGTCGCGACGGCGTGCCAGCCAATCCGGGCGGATGGCTGTCGCTCACGGCTCGGCGCCGGGCCATCGATCTGCTCCGGAAACGCGCCCGCGAGGTCAGTCTGGCTGACGAGTGGGATGCGGATCTGGCGAACGGGGCCGGCGCGACACAGCGTACGGGCGACGAGCGGTTGCCGATGCTGTTCGGTTGCTGCCATCCGGCGCTCAGCGTCGAGGCTCGGCTGGCGCTGACACTGCGAGCCGTCGTCGGCATGACGACGCCGCAGATCGCGAGCGCTTTCCTGGTGCCCGAGGCGACGATGGCACAGCGTCTGGTACGCGCCAAGCGCAAGATCACCAGCGCCGGCATCCCCTTTGCCATGCCGGACGCTGATGATCTTGCGCCGCGGCTGGACGACGTGTTGACGGTGATCTATCTGAGCTACAACGCGGGCTATTTGGAGCCTTCTGCGTCTGGACGGGAATTGAGTGAGGATGCTATTTGGTTAGCCGAGTTGGTCGCCCGTGCCTTGCCGGATCAACCAGAGGCCTGGGGCTTACTCGCGCTATTGACCTTCCTCTCTTCCCGCACCCAGTCACGCTTCGATGATCAAGGTCGGCTGGTACTACTCGAAGATCAAGATCGTGGGAGGTGGGACGGTGTCGCGATCAGTCGCGCCGACGGCTATCTGGCCACCGCCGCAGCTCTGCGCCGGCCGGGTCGGTTCCAACTCCAGGCGGCGATTGCCGGCTGTCATGCCACCGCCACCTCATGGGCCGAGACAGACTGGCTGCAGATCCTGACTCTCTACGATCTGTTGCTACGCCACGACGCGTCGCCCGTAATCCGGCTGAACCACGCCATCGCCCTGAGCCATCTTCGCGGCCCGGCGGTCGCCCTTGCCGAAATCGATCAACTCGCCGATCGATTGAACGGCTATCACCTCCTGCATGCCACGCGGGCCCAGCTGCTCACCGAACTCGGTGATCATGAAGGAGCCCGCGCCGCCAATGAGCGGGCGCTGTCTCTGACGAGCAACCCGGCCGAGCAACAGCTGCTGCGGTCTCGGCTTGAGATGCCAGAACAATAAGACGACCTAATCGCGAAAGTGGTCATGAACAACCACTCTCGAGGCGAATCTCGCGTTGTTATCGACCGGTTTCGGGAGGGGCGGTAAGAACCTGCGGCTAATTGCCGGCGGCCTTATAGCGCTCCACCACTTCAGTCGGAACGCGGCCGCGGGTATTGACGTCAATGCCATTCGCCTCAGCCCACTTCCGCACTGCCTTGGTGTCCACGTGATTGGTCGACGCGGCCCTACGCTTCTTCCCACCTACTTTGCGACCATGTTGGATGAAGACGCTGAGATTGTTTCGCAGCCGGTTGGCGTTACGCTCCGACAGATCGATCTCCCACTCAACACCGTCTAGAGCGAAGTGGACGGTCTCAGTCGCAGCTGAGCCGTCGATGTCGTCTTGGAGAGTGGTCAAAACCTTGGTTGCCACGGTCGTTCCTTCTTCCCGAGTGCAGTGGATGGGGCGTCTGAGTTGCTCTACCCACAATCGTCCAAATATGACCTGCCAATGGGATCAATAGGTTCACGATGCCTACGTCACCATCTTTATCTTGGCCATCTCAGAGAGCGGCCGCAATATCCAAAAATCACTTCTTCTCAGCGTTGGGCGGCAGAAACCTATCTTGACCCAGATTGCTGTCGCTTTGCACAGGTTGCAGAGTGTGCAGGGTGTAGGGAGAAGCTAGGTAAGCCTAGGGTTTTTGGACGGGTTGGTGGATGTTTCGCATGAGCTATTCCGCGGCGACTCTTCAGGATTGCTGATCCGCCCACCAAGCCAGCAGTTCCTCGCGGGCGCGGTCCTCGCCCAGGGGGCCTTCTTCAATCCGGCGCTCCAGCAGGTACGCGTATGCACGACCAACATCACGGCCCTGTGGGATGCCCAGGATCTCCATGATCTGGCTTCCATTGAGGTCTGGCCGCATCGAGTTCAGCTCCTCCTGAGCGGCCAGTTCAGCGATCCGGCGTTCGAGGTCGTCGTACGCGCGCCGCAGCCTTTCCGCCTTCGCCACATCGCGGGTCGTACAGTCCGCTCTGGTCAGCACATGCAACCTGGCCAACTGATCACCGGCATCACGGACATACCGACGAACCGCGGAGTCGGTCCAGATCCCGCCAATACCCCGGCCATCGCCGGCGTACCCGTGAAACCGCAGATGTAAAGCGACCAGGTCCGAGACCGCTTTGACCTCTTCGCCGCTGAATCGCAGAGCCGTCAACCGCTTCCGGACGAGCTTGGCGCCGACCACGTCATGATGATGAAACGACACCTTCCCGCCCGGCTCGAACCGCCGAGTCGCGGGCTTGCCGATGTCGTGCAACAGGGCTGCCAGCCTGATGATCAAATCCGGCTGGTCCGGCAGTCGATCCTCTAGGTCGATCGCCTGCTCCAGCACGGTGAGACTGTGCTGATAGACGTCCTTATGGCGATGATGTTCGTCGCGTTCCAGCCGGAGGGCCGGCAGCTCGGGCAGCACCCGGGCGGCTAATCCGGTGGACACGAGCAGGTCCAGACCAGGACGCGGCCGATCGGTCAGCAGCAGCTTGCTGAGCTCGTCGCGGATTCGTTCGGCTGAGATGATCGCGATCCGATCCGCCATACCTCGCATCGCGGCAACGACCTCGGGCGCCGGTACGAATCCCAGCTGAGCGACGAAGCGCGCCGCACGCATCATCCGCAACGGATCATCGCTGAACGAGCTCTCCGGCGTCGCCGGTGTCCGGATCACCCTCCCCGCCACGTCGCCCAGCCCACCGTACGGGTCGACGAATCTCTTGTCCGGAATCGATAGCGCCATCGCGTTGATCGTGAAGTCCCGGCGAAGCAGATCGCCCTCGAGGGTGTCACCAAACGCGACCTCAGGCTTCCGGCTGTGCCCGGGGTACACATCAGAGCGGTACGTGGTGACCTCGATAACCCAGCTCACGTCGCCGGCCTCGACCTTGCAGCCGATGGTGCCGTACTCCTTGCCGATGGTCCATACGGCGGGAGTGAGTTTCCGCAGCAGCTTCTCGACCGCATCTGGACGGGCTGATGTTGCAAAGTCCAGGTCGTGGCCGAGCTTGCCGAGCAATGCGTCGCGGACACTCCCGCCGACCAGGTAAAGCTCGTGTCCGGCATTGCTGAAAAGCTCGCCCAACCGATCAGCGACTGGTGCGATTCTGAGGAGGTCGGCCACCGCAGCGGCCTGCACCGAGCTCAGCTGGAAGGTGGACACGCTGAGCGATTGTATCGTCATCGGATTTCATACCGGGTTGGCGCTTCTTGCGGTGATCTTCCTCCATCGACGGTCTTCGATAGGCGCCGCCCTTGAGCTCGTCGAAGGGGCTCAGACCGCATCGGTAGTTCGTTATCCAATTACCATGACTGAGTGGGGAGGTGGTGCGCGGTGCGTGCGGCCCGCGTACTGCTAGCAGTCGCGGTTTCGGGGCTATGCATGCTCCTGACGCCGATCCGAGCGACCGCCGCCGAACCGGTCGCGTCGGTTTCGATCACCATCACGTCGCTGAGCCCCGACCTGCCTAGGCGAGACGGCGAGCTCACCGTCACCGGCCGGGTCACCAACATCACCAAGGAGCGGCTCTACCGATTAGAAGCCCTCTTCTGGCGTAACCAGGCACCTATCCTCGGCAGGGCAGGGATGGAGCAGGCGCTGGTATCCAATTCCAATGACCCTCTCGGCGCTCGATACACCGGCGTCTTCCAAGATCTCACGACGCCGCAGAATCCGTTCATCGCACCCAATGAGTCAGTCGACTTCACGCTTCGCGTCAGGGTCGCTGACTTGGAGCTCTCCCCCACCGATGGGATCTACTTGATGGGCGTGCATGTGCTGCAGCGGGGCAACAACGTGGCCATCGGACGCGCTCGCGTGTTCGTGCCCGTGATCGCGAGCAAGCCCAGCAGCAAGCTCACCACAACGACGATCGTGGTGCTCAATTCTCGCCCTTCCCTGGTACGCAAAGGTGCGTTTTCAGATGATCATCTAGCGGCCGAGGTCGGCGAGAACGGCCGGCTCACGTCCCTGCTGAAAGCAGCGAACACCGGTAAGACGACCTTTGCGGTCGACCCGGCGCTGATCGACGAACTCAAGATCATGTCGGCCGGTTATCAGGTACTGGACTCTGAGGGCACCACCTCGGCGGGCACGGGTCAGGCCGACGCGACGCGATGGCTCCAGGGATTTGAGACCTTGCAGGGTTCACATGACGGGTACCGGCTGCTGTACGGCTCACCTGACGTTGCTGCGCTGGTTCATGATGGGCAGGAAAGCGTCCTCGAGGACGCGGCCAACGCCAACAAACTGGTCGAGTCCACGCGATCACTACCACTACTGATACTGCCTGGCGGCGGAGCTGCGGATGAGGCCGTTGCGAAGGCGGCTGCGGCCTTGCACCCTGCTGCGATCTTGCTCGCCGACACCTCGGCCCGCGGTCCGGCGACGCCCGTGCTCGCGGGCCCAGACGGCGTACCGATCATCAGATTCACAGCGGCGGCCAACAAGGGTGGGCCTGGACCGGACCCGCGCGAAACCGCTGTTCACGTTCACCAGCGGATGTTGACCGAGAGTTGGATCGACGCGACAGCAGCACGTGACGGCCTGAACCACGGGAAGGTTCAGCTGATCACCAAAGCCGCACAGGCAGAGAGAAATGATCGAAACCTCAAGGCGCCATGGCTGAAAGAGCGCACCGTGAGCGAGCTGCTGAAAACCACCCCAGCGGCTTGGGCCGAGAAGTATCACTACAGTTCCGCGGCACTCGCGGCTGAACTCACCCCGGGGCAGCTCAGCAGTCTGAGGAAGTTCGACTGGAGTCTTAAGACGTACGGCGACCTGCTTGTCGATGCCACGAACGCCCGAGCCGAGGGCAGCGCGGCCGTAGCCCGGGCCGCCAGTCTGAAGTGGCGCAAGCACGATAAAGCTCGCCGCGCGTTCTTGGGCCCGCAGCAGGCAACCCTCGATGACATCTTGCTGAACAAGATTCAGATTCGGAGCAGCGCACGGGTGCAAACCGTGGCACAACAAGGCGTTGAATTCCCGATCACGATCAAGAACAACTTGGCGGCCGACCCTTCAGCGCCGAATGCCGGTGCCGTCAAGGTCAAGCTGGTGTTCAACTCCGAGAACAGCCAGCGGCTGACGATCAAGCCAATCAAGCCGACCGAGATCCAGGCCCAAGACACCTACACCGCCAACGCCGAGGTCACCGCCAAGGCCAACGGCATCGTGCCGGTCACCGCCCAGTTGATGACCGAATCCGGCCGGCAGGTAGGCCGCCCGTTCGATATCGAGGTGCAGGTTACCCAGAACGGCACCACAGGATGGGCGATCGCCGTTGCCGCCGGCATTGTCCTCGTCGCCTCCACCTTCTTCCGGATTCGCCAGGTGGCCAAGGAACGGACCACGTCCTCGAGTGGCAAACCGTCCGGGAATCCGCCGGGCGAGGGCACTCCCGCCGACCAGCTTCCCGCGCTGAGTTCAGCGCCGGCAGAAAAACTTGATGTCTGAGACGACGCCCAAGATCAGCCCGTCCGGACCGGATTCGGGGGCGCAGGACGGGGTGGTCCCCGCGGGAATCAGCGGCGACCCAGGGCCGTCGACCGAGGAGCGCCGGCAGACCAGACGGCTGGTGTCGGCAGGCGTTCTGATGGCCTCCGGCACGGCTCTCTCCCGGGTAATGGGGTTTTTCCGACTCATGCTGCTGGTGTACCTGTTCGGCAACGGCACCCGGCAGGCAGAGATGTTCACCATTGCTACGACCGTGCCGAACAGTATGTACATCCTGCTCGCCGGCGGCGTGTTGAACACGGTCTTGGTACCGCAGATCGTGCGCGCCATCCGCAGTGACAAAGATCGCGGCGAGGCGTACACCAACCGGATCATGACCGCCGGCCTCATTGGATTGGGCTTGATCACGCTGCTGCTGACCCTGGCCGTGCCGTGGATCATCGGGCTGTATTCGGCCGCTGGATGGCAGTCGCCCAAGCTCGCCGCGCAATACCAGTCGATGATCTTGCTCGGCTACTACTGCATGCCGCAGGTCTTCTTCTATGGGGTGCACGTGCTGGCGGGGCAGGTGCTCAACGCGCGTGATCGGTTCGGGCCCATGATGTGGGCGCCGATCGCCAACAATGTCGTCTCGATCATCGTGCTTGTGATGTACGTGATCGTTTTCGAACGGACCAGCACCGGCGCACCCTTTACGACGAGCCAGGCGCTGCTGCTGGGTATTGGATCAACGCTGGGCATTGCCGCCCAGGCCGCCGTACTGATCCCGTTCCTGCGAGCCAGCGGCTACCACTTCCGGCCGCGCTTCGACTTCAAGCACACCGGGCTGGGCAAGACCTTCCGGTTGGGAAAGTGGACCCTCGGCTTCGTGCTGGTCACCCAGGCCGCGCTCGTGGTGGTCAGCAAGCTGGCCAGCAGCGCAACCGTCGGCGGCAAAGGTGCCGGCCTCACCGCGTACAGCAACGCGTACGCGGTATGGATCCTGCCGCATTCCTTGATCACGGTCTCGTTGGCGACCGCCATGCTGCCGGCCGCCTCCCGACTCGCTGCTGCCGGCGATCTGCCCGGAGTCGCTGCCGAAACGATGCGGGCCATCCGGCTGTCGGTGACTGCGCTGCTGCCGGCAGCAGTCGCTTTCCTGGCGCTCGGGCTTCCGTTGGCCCATGTGGTCTTTGGCTTCGGGCAGGGTGCCAAGGACGCCTCGTTCGTGGGCGGGGCGCTGATGGCTCTGGCCATCGGTCTAGTGCCCTTCACCGTGCAGTACATCTGTCTTCGAGCCTTCTATGCGCTCGAGGACACCAAGACGACCTTCTTTTTACAGTGCTTGATCGCCAGTGCCAATGTCGTCCTCGGCGTCGCCGCTGTGCTGCTCCTGGACAATCCGGCGCTGGTCGCGACCGGATTGGCCTTCGCTTATTCGGCGGCGTACCTGATCGGGCTACCGATCTCGTTCTCCCGGCTGCGTCGCAAGCTCGGAGATCTCAACGCCGAGGAGCTGATCCGGCACTGCGTACGGCTGCTCATCGCGGTGATTCCCGCAGCGATCGCGGCGTGGTTGAT
>Ga0307296_10001994_pt1 | contig 10387 bp, 8 predicted proteins | sample ER_DNA_153_FD_194467 | JGI IMG/M metagenome (GOLD analysis project Ga0307296, IMG submission 194467) | Bulk soil microbial communities from the East River watershed near Crested Butte, Colorado, United States - ER_DNA_153 | ecosystem: Environmental > Terrestrial > Soil > Floodplain | place: USA... | reverse complement strand
CAAAATTGGGCAAAAGTTTGGGCGCGCAGAGAATCGCCGGAGAAGCGAAAGGCCCCGTCTCCAGGGCCTTTCTAGTAGCGGGGGCAGGATTTGAACCTGCGACCTCCGGGTTATGAGACGTCTGTTGCCAGATTAGGTGACGTTGTGATGCGGCCAGTTGACTTGCCTCATGCTCGCTGACGTCACGTCCGGTCACGTCAGGTGGGCAAAAGTTCGGGCAAAAGTCGCCGGATAATCGTCTCCCGACAACTAAGTGACGCGCGGGTTACGCGGGCCGCCTCGCTCCGGGCCGCAGCCTCGGTTTCTCAGACCGAGTGTTCGAGGACGAAGCGGATGCGGTGGGCGCGGAGATCCTCGGCCCGCTCGGGATCGCGTACGACGCCGAGACGGCCGCGGTCGTCCGCGAGACGAAGGAAGCGCTGCTCTCGGTAATGCCCAACTCGGCGCTCCTACTGGCGGAGAGGCGACTCTCGGAGGAGGCGGTCAGGCCGTACACGCGCCGATGGCTGCTCGAGCCCGACGAGTTCGTCGACAAGCAGGTCGAGTCCCTCCTGACCGCGTCGTGGCGCCCGTACCTTCTCTGCTACCCGGTCGGCCTCGCGCTGTGCCGGCGCTTCGTCGCAGGCGATCCGGCTCGGTTCAAGCGGCTCCTCTGCGAGCAGCTGACGACAAAGGACCTCCGTCAGTCGTCTTAGTCGGCCGCGACGGCCATCTAGGCGTCGGAGCTCCAGCGGCGTAGCCTCGGCGCTGGACGTCCAGCCGGCGGGTCGACAGGGGCGATAGATACCGCATTTCGGGTCGATTCCCTGCGATTCAGGCACAACAGCTCGGTTTGTGCCCATTCATTGAGGGAGCGCAGCGAAGAGCAATTCGTGGCGGTGCGTGGTCGTACGACAGGCGCTTTTTGGCGAGTTAGGCGAAAGTCAGTCGAGCACATGGATCGTGAAAGCGACCGCGAACCCGAGGGTCGTCACGACTCCGACCAGCTTGCCTCCATGTTCGAACGCCTCGGGCATCATCGTGTCAGCGAGCATGGTCAGGATCGCGCCGGCTGCGAAGGTGAGAACGAAGGCGACGGTGTCCGGTGAGGAGTTCTGGAAGAGGCCGTAGCCGGCGAGCGAGGCGAGTCCGGAGACCAACGCGATCGCGATCCACATCCACAGAATCCGCGACTTCTTCCAGCCGCTGGAGACGAGCCCTGCGGTCGAGGAGATCGACTCGGGCAGGTTGGAGATGAAGACCGCGGCCAGGTAGGCGGCGCCCACTGCCCCGCCCTCGAGGATCGTCAGGCCGATCACCATCGACTCGGGAATCCCGTCGAGCACCGTGCCGAGCACGATCGAGAGCGGGGAACCGCTTTCCTGGCCCCCGTCGGCGTCCTTGCGTTGACTGCCGCCGTAACGGTCGATCAACCCATCACCGAAGAAGAAGACTGCGCAGCCCGCGAAGAGACCGGCGATGGCCCAGCCGCTACCGGTTGACTTGTCCGCAGCCTCCTGGACGAGGTCGAACGCAACCGCGCTGATCAGCACGCCCGCGCCGAAGGCCATGATCAGCCCGATCGTCCGCAGCTTGATGCTGAACACGAGCGCGACGACGGAGCCGATCACAAGCGACGACGCCGCGAGAGCTCCCCAGCCGAAGGATGCTGCCATCTAGCGCGTTGCCTCGGTGGTCAATCCACGACCTCGATCTCGCTCGGACGCCAGCTCTTGTCGAAGTACGACTGGAGCGGGCTGTAGCAGCGCAGAATCGGGAAGAAGCCCTTGTCGGGGTCCGTCTGGATCCAGTTGCCCTCCGGGGTATCCGCGGGCCGCTCCGGGCCGAACACGATGGTCGTCGAGCCGTCGTCCTCCGCGGTCGCCGCGGGACTCGGGTATGACTGGCTTCCCGCCCGCGGGAAGCGCTGCGGCGTCTGCAGCATCGACCGCGTCTCGTTGTCGTAGAGGGTGAGTGACCAGAAGCGGGCCGCCGGGATGTCGGGCGGCAGCGTCACCCGATAGCTCTTGGCGCCGTCGAGGGGGTCGCCTTCGCTGTCCTTGAAGGCGACGACGTACTGCGACCCGACTCCGGTGAGCCGCATGCACATCGCGGGCGTGATCCCGGTGTAGGCGTAGAAGAACGAGGTCCGGGCGTTCAGCGTCCGGGCGCCGGTCCTCGGCAGCGGCTCGATTCCCTCCTTGGTGACGAGCGGAGGCGGAGTCTCGAAGTTGTATCCGCCGACCCAGAGCGGCAATCCCCACGCCGATCCGTCGTCGTAATACCCGAACCCCTCAGATTCCCGCGCGTCGAAGACGAGGGCCCGGGAGGTCGCGCTGCCGACGGCAGCCGCATCCTCGAGGATTCCCCGCATCCGCTTGTCCGGATTGAACGGCTTGCCCTTGACGATCCCGATCGCAGCCAGGTCCCCCATCAGCTCGATGTTGGTGTTGCTGTCCGCGGGCTCGTCCTGGACCAGCTCGTTCAGCAGCTCGAAGAAGCCGAAGTCGCTCGGTGGAATCGTGTTGAACGCGAGCCCGCTCCCCTCGACGAACTTCGTCTCGGGAATGTCCGCCGGCTGATCGGGGTGCAGGTGGCCCTCGAGCAGCGTCCCGATACTCGTCCCAAAGCCGCCCTGGGCATAGGGGTAGAGCTTGAGCGTGCTCTTAATCACCTCGACGGTCGGAGCGGGATCCATGCCCGGGTTCTCGTTGATGAACGAGCGGCCAAGCAGGATCGCCCTCATCGTGCGCGAGTGCCGGACGTGGAGGCCGCTGTCGGGCAGGGAGCCTTCGTAGCCCGGCGGGACGAGCAGATAACGGCCGCCCTCGCCGCGATCCGGCCCCGGGAGACCGAAGTCGACGATCCACTGAAACCACATGTCGTCGAACAGCGCGAGCGCCTTCGGAGGCGTCTCGACCACCATCGGTCCCGAGCTGAGATCGACGAAGCCGATGAAGTAGACCGTGTCGGCGTTCGCGGTCAGGAACAACGAGTTCGAGTCCATCAACTCCGAGAAGATCAGGATCGCGTTGTCCTCCGCTCCCGCCTCGTGGAGGCCCTTGCGCAGCGCCTGCGTCGACGCTCCAGGAAAGCCGTTGAGGAACGCGTTCAGGGCGTGCGTGAAGTCGAGGTGGTCGTACACGGTCTCGGTCGTCTCGCGCGTCGGAACGCCGTCGACGAGTTCGAGCGCTCCAAGCCTTGTCTCGAGCCGGTCGGGCGTCGAGATCGAATGAAGTGTCTCGCTGGAAACACTCATCTGTCCACCTCCGTTGGGTTGCGGCGCGCGACGCTCGGCCGAGCGCGATCTAGGGGTCTTAGTCCTGGGTGTCGAGTATCTGGATGTCGCACCGCGTCCTCCTCATACCGATGGCATGAAATTGCGTCACGCCTGAGCACCCTCGGAGCGGGCGAATGCCTGCACCGCGGCGTGCACTGTCGGGTAGAAGTGCTCGGGTCCGATCGTCTCGGTCAGGCCGGAAAGCTTGAACTGCTCCTGCATGCGTGTTCTGAGCCTGGCGACGACGAGCGTGATCTCGTCACGCCGGAGGTCCTTCGTCAGATCCTCGAGCGCCTCGAGCCCTGTCGAGTCGGCATGCGTGACCGCCTCTGCGTCGAAGACGAGCCATGACACGGGCGTCCGCGCCCCACGGATCGCCTCGCGCACACGCCCCTTGAAGTAGCGGGCGTTGGCGAAGAAGAGCCGGTCGTCGAGCCTGTAGACGACGACGCCGGGCGTCACGGTCGCGGAGCGGTGGAGGGCGACGTCGGCATAGCGTCCGAGCCGGTCGACCCAACCGAGCACCGCGTCGTGCGGGCGCGCGCTCCTTCGCACGGTGTCGATCACTGAGAGCCCGACGGCGACACCGAGCGCCTCGAGCACCCCGAACACAACAACACATCCTGTCGTCACGCCGGCGATCGCGACCTCGACATGGTCGACCGCGGCGAGACTGCGCCACGCGTTCACGTCGACGAGGCCGATCGCGGCCGAGACGATCACCGCGCCGAGCACGGCCTTCGGCAGGTACTGCACCGGCTCGGTGAGGAAGAGCAGGATCACGAGCACAGTGGCCGCAGCGACGATGCCCGCTACCTGGCTACGCGCGCCCATACCGTCGTTGACCGCCGTGCGCGAGCCGCTTGCGCCGATGGAGAAGCCCTGGGTGACGCCGGCCGCGGCGTTGGCGGCGCCTAGCGCAAGCAGCTCCTGGGATGCGCGCACGTGCTGGTTGTGCTTCCCTGCGAAGGAGCGCGCCGTCAGGATCTCGTCCGCGAACGCGACGAGGAAGATGCCGACCGCCGCGGGCACGAGGTGGACGACGTCCCGCCAGGCGGGGCTGGGCAGATCGAAGCTCGGCAGTCCTGCGGGAATCGGTCCGACTACGGCGATGCCGTGGGCCTGCAGGTCGAGCGCCCAGGAGAGACCGATCGCTGCGACGACGACCAGGAGCGCCGCCGGTAGCCGAGGCATGACGCGCGCGAGCACGAGAAGGATCGCGAGCGCGACCGCGCCGAGGACGATCGTGGCGCCACTGACACTCCCGAGCTCGCGCACGACCTCCCAGAGTTGCGGTAGAGGGTCACGTGCGTCGATCGACAGACCGAGCAGCTTCCCGAGCTGACCGATGACGAGGATGACTGCGACGCCGTGGATGTAGCCGACCAGCACGGGACGGGAGAAGTAGTCGGCGATCCACCCGAGGCGCAGCACCCAGGCGAGCGCAAAGCAGGCCGCGACGAGCAGCGCGAGCATCGCCGCCAGCTCGGCCGCATCGGGGCTGCCGGCGACCGCAAGGGACAGGATTGCCGCCGCGATGAGCGTCGAGATCGAGCCCTCCGGCCCGATGACGAGCTGCCGCGACGAGCCGAGAAGCACGTAAGCCACGGTCGGAAGCAGCAGCGCATAGAGGCCGTTCACGGGCGAAAGCCCGGCAACCTCTGCGTACGCCATCGCCGAGGGGATCGCCAGCGCCGCCACCGTCACCCCGGCCACGAGGTCGCGGCGCGCAGTGCGCGGCCGGTACCGCGAGACGTCGCTCGAGACCGGTACCGCCCTGGTGAGCAGTGGCTGTGGCCGTGCCGCCTGGAACGGCGCGCGCTCGCCGTACTCGGTCGCGTCCGACGACGGCTTCGAAGCTCGCGGTGACGACCGTTCGTCTGTCGTAGGCCGTTTGTTCACCGCCTGGTTCCCTCGGGACGTCCCTTACTTGCCAGCCGCGGTGTGCACGCACCCGCGGTCGCCTGCTAGCTCACGGCCTCGATCTCGCTCGGCCGCCACGTCTTGTCGAAGAAGGGCTGGAGTGGGTTGTACAGCCGGAGGATCGTCCACCAGCCCTTGCCGGGCACGGTTTGCAACCAGTTGTTCTCTTTCCCCTCGGGCGCGACCGGACCGAAGTAGAGGTCTGTCGTACCGTCCGGGTTGGTCTCGACGGTGCCCGACTGGCTCCCGAGACGCGGGAGGTGTTGATCGGTCTGGAGCATGGAGCGTGTCTGGCGGTCGTACAGGATCACCGACCAGAAGCGAGACTCCGGGATGTCGGCGGGCAGGGTGAGCTTGTAGCTGCGGCCACCGTCGAAGAAGTTGCCCTCGCTATCACGCATCGCGTAGATGTACTGCGAGCCGATGCCGGTGAGGCGCATGCACATCGCCGGTGTGGTCCCCGTGGCCATGTAGAAGAAGTTGGTGCGGGAGTCGAGCTTGCGGGCCCCGTCGCTCGGGCCGTGCGGCATGACACCGTCGGCGGTGATGTCCGGCGGCGGGTCGAGGAACTGGTAGCCCCCGACGAAGAGCGCGCTCTGCCATTGCGAGTCCGGGTAGAAGCCGAAGCCTTCCTCGGGCCGTGCCGCAAAGGTGACGGTACGCGCGGTGGCGTTGCCCACCACGGCGGCCTCCTCGAGGATCTTGCGCATGCGATCGTCGGGCTCGAACGGCTTGCCGTGCACGATCCCGACCGACGCCAGGAGACCCAGCAGCTCCGGGTCGCCGGCCTCCGGCGGCTCCTGCTGCACCAGCTCGTTGATGACCTCCCAGAACCCGTAGTCCCCCGGGAACAGGGTGTTGAACGACACGCCTGACGACTCGACGAAGTTGGTCTTGGGCGCTTCCTTGTCGGCGCCGAGCGGTGCGTGCCCGGCCAGGAAGCTGCCGACCGCCGTGCCATGTGCACCCGGCACGTACGGCGAGACGCGGAACCCCTCGCGGATCACCTTGACCGCTGCGGTGGGATCGTTGTCGATCATGAACGCGCGGCCGATCACCGTCACCCGTGTCGTGCGAGCATGGAAGACGTGGAACCCGCTGTCGGGCAACGGGCCGTCATAGCCCGGACCGACGATCAGGTACTTGCCCCCGGCGCCGCGGTCGGGGCCGGGAAGACCGATGTCCGTGACCCACTTGAACCACATGTCGTCGATCGTGCCGAGGATCCCCGACGGGGCGGCGATGGACGGCACGTCGATCACCATCGGCCCATCCGACAGATCGAGGAACCCCCAGAAGTAGACCGTGTCGCAGTTGCCAGTCAGGAACAGCGACGCCGAATCCATCAGCTCCGAGAACAACGTGAACGAGTTGTCCTCGACGCCTGCGGACAGGAAGCCACGACGCAGGGCGGTGAGCGACACCCCCGGTATCGCACCGAGGAATGCCTGCACTCCGTTCTGGAAGTCCAGGTTGTCGTACACCAACGCTGCCGTCTCCTCAGACGGTGCCCCATCGTCGAACTCGAGCGTTCCGAGTCTCGATTCAACCGTGTCCGGGGTCGTGATCCCAGCCAACATGTCGGTTGTCGCGCTCATGCGCCGTCTCCTTTGATCGCATATCCCTGCAAGCTGTGCGACAACGGTAGGCCGGCGACTGCGCGTCCTCGTCACACCGATTGGATGAAATCGCGCCCTTCCGGCGTGAGGTCGTCCTCCATCCTCGCGCACCCGAGCGGTCCGGATTCAGCGGGCAAATCTCATACCGAAAGGATGACGCGCGAGCAAGCCTCAGCGAGTTGCATGGGCGCCGCGATGAACGAGCAAGCCCATACCTCAGAGAGTCGGAAGCTTCCGAGCCTGCGAAAGATCATTTACATCGCGCTGGGTGCGCTCGCTCTCATTTGGGTCGTGCCGGAGATCGTCGCGGGGCTCGGCTCGATCGACATCCAAGGCGTCGAGCGCCCGTACCTCCTCACATTCCTGTTCGTCTGGTGGGACGCCATCGTTCCGGTCTTCCCGAGCGAGTCGCTCCTGAACACGGGTGCGACGCTGATCGCGTCCGGAGACCTGGACCTCGAGCTCTGGCTGCTGATCCTCGTGGGAGGACTCGGCGCGGTGATCGGCGACAGCACCCTGTACTGGCTTGCGAGGACAGTCGGTCGCAAGTACCTGGCGGAAAAGCTGGAGAAAGCAAAGCAAGACCCCAAGATCAGCACGGCGTTCCAGGTGCTCGGCACGAACGCCGGCTTGGTGATCGTCGCCGGCCGGTTCGTGCCCGGGATGCGGTTCGTAATCGGGGTGACGATGGGCCTGGAGCGCTACCCGTACCGTCGGTTTCTCCCGTTCTCGCTGCTCGGCGGCTTCTTCTGGGCGGCCTACAACTGCGGGTTCTCGTACCTGATCGGCTCGACCAGGCTCGGCGAGTACTCACTGCTCTCGCTTCTCACATCAGCGGCGGTCACAGGGGGCATTCTCGCCATCCTCTACAAGTCCCTGAAGCGCAGCTTCGACGAGCAGACTCAGAAACCAAGCTCCCAGCCGGAGCCCGTCGAGGTGGCCGACAGCACCGCTTGAGCGCAACCGGAAACAGGAGGGAAAATGGCTACGCGTAAGAGTTCGTGCAATTGCGGGAAGCTCAGCATTACGTACGAAGGGCCCGACCCAGAGCGTGTATCCCTGTGCCAGTGCTACGACTGCCAGAGGCGGACGGGCAGCGTGTTGAGCGTACAAGCGCGACTTCCGATCGAGCACCTGACGATAGAAGGGCAATCGACGACGTGGACGGTTCCCAGCGATAGCGCGAAGCCGGCCACTCGCTGCGACAGCATGGGGGGCACGTATCACTTCTGCCCTGAGTGCGGTTCGACCGTGTACTGGGAGATCTCCAACGCTCCGGAGATCGTAGGGGTCGCTGTCGGCGGCTTCGTCGACCCGACGTTTCCGCCGCCGATGATTTCCGGCTTCGAAGCGTACGGGCGTGCGTGGGTGATGAACATCTCGGACCTTCCGATGCCGGGGGGGCACCATGACCACGATGGAACGTCACATGGCGGGCCACGAGCGTGACTACGACGGAACATGTTGGGTAGCGGTGGGCTAGCCCGTTCAGCATCTCCGGCCGGATTCGTTTGACTTTCTAAGACGTCTGCGGACTATGCCCGTGAGTCGGATCTGCGATCTACATCGCCTCTGCACGGGCGGGCCGGAGCCTGACGAAGGGATCGTGATGAGGCCTCAGTCGCATGTGGCATCCAACGGTTGGTCCGCACGCCTGTACTGGCTGTGGATCCTGTACAACAGCGTCGCCTTCGTCGTCGTGCTGACCGCGGTAGGCGTGCTGGCTTGGATCGGCGCGGATTTGCTGCATCTGGAGTTGACCAGTAGCAGCAAGCTGGTCGCGCTACTGGTGGCAACCCTTGGGGCCGTGCTGTTCGGTGGCGTGCTCGGATCCCTTCAGTGGCGAGTCATCCGCGAGCGCGTGCCGGTCCCCCGAAAGAAATGGATCGTGGCAAACGTCGGACCGGCGTTGTTGGGCTGGCTGTTTGTGATCACGCCCGCAGTGATCAGTGCTCAGGACTCCGACACGGACGTCAGCGGTGCATTCCTGCTCGCAGCCAGCCAGACTCTGGCGCTCGGACCGCTCCTTGGCCTATCGCAGGCGAATGTCCTCCGCCCGTATACCCGCCGCTGGGCTTGGTGGATCGTCGCCAACATCGTCTCCTGGGTCATCGTCGACGGCGTCTTCTACCTGCTGTCGCAGTGGTTCGACGCACTCGACTTCACTCGCAACGACGGCTCCGTCGCGCAGGTGTACCTCATGCTCATCGCCAGCACACCACTGACCGGCCGCATGCTCCTGTGGGTGCTGGCGCCGTCGGCGGTCCTTAGCGAGGAGCCAGCAACCCTCAGCGAGCAGCCGGCAACGACGTAACCGCCACGCCTTCCACGCGGGCCGCGCAGGCTATCCTGCGGCGTCGGAGCGAGATCGATTTCACGCTTCGTTTGGCTCGGTTAGCTCACCAGCTCGAACTCGCCGGCCCTCCACGTCTTGTCGAAGAAGGGCTGCAACGGGCTGTAGCAGCGCAGAATGACGAACCAGCCCTTCTCCGGATCGGTCTGGATCCAGTTGCCCGGGGCGACGTCGTCGGGCCGGGTGGGCGAGCAGTAGACGACGGTGGAGCCGTCGGCCTCGGCCTCCGCAGCGGGTGAGGGGTACTCCTGGCTGCCGGCCCGGGGATAGAGCTGCTCGGTCTGCAGCAGGGAGCGGGTTTGGTTGTCGTACAGGTTGAGGGACCAGAACCGGGCGGCCGGGATGTCCTTGGGCAGGCTCACCCGGTAGGTCTTCGCGCCGTCGAAGGGTACGCCGTTCTCGTCCACGTTGGCGACCAAGTACTGCGACCCGACGCCGGTCAGCCGCATGCACATGGCAGGGGTGATGCAGGTCGCCGTGTAGAACATCGAGGTGCGGGAGTGCAGGCGGCGGGCGCCTTGGTTCGGGTAGGGCTTGATGCCTTCCGGAGTGATCTCGGGCGGCGGGTTGGTGAACTCGAACCCGCCGACGAACAGCATGTTCCACCAAGCGGTGTCACCCTCGTAGTAGCGGAAGCCCTCGGTCGGGGACGCACCCATCCCGTGCGTCCGGGACGCGGCGTTGCCTACCGCCGCCGCCTCGTCGAGAATCTTCCGCAGCCGAGCGTCGGGCGCGAACTTCTCGTCCTTGACGATCCCGATCGCGGCGAACTGACCGGCCAGCTCGGTATCCAGCGCCTCTGCCGGCTCCAACTGCACGAGCGCGTCGAGCATCTCGTAGTGGCCGAAGTCGTTGGGCGAGATGGTGTTGATCGCCATTCCCGTGCCCTCCACAAACCGGGGGCTCTTCGGGGTGGCAGCCTGGCCGAGGGGGCCTTTGCCGGTCAGATAGGCGCCGATGCTGCTGCCGATGCCGCCGGGGGCGTAGGGGTAGATCTTCAGTTGCTCCTTGATCCGGTCGACGGTCGGGGCGGGATCCATGCCCGGGTTCTCGTTGATGAACGCACGGCCGACAAGGAGCACATGGTTGGTGCGCGAGTGGCGGACGTAACAGCCGCCCTCGGGCAGCGGCCCGTCGTAGCCAGGGCCAACCACCAGGTAGGTGCCGCCCTGGCCGCGGTCCGCACCGGGGAGGCCGAAGTCGCTGACCCAGCGGAACCACATGTCGTTGAGG
>Ga0307296_10001993_pt1 | contig 10389 bp, 4 predicted proteins | sample ER_DNA_153_FD_194467 | JGI IMG/M metagenome (GOLD analysis project Ga0307296, IMG submission 194467) | Bulk soil microbial communities from the East River watershed near Crested Butte, Colorado, United States - ER_DNA_153 | ecosystem: Environmental > Terrestrial > Soil > Floodplain | place: USA... | reverse complement strand
TGATCGACGTCCTTGGGCGCCTCGTGAATGTCTTCGACCTCCAGCCTGTGCGGCCCAAGGAGCGTGCGGCATGAAGACGTTTGCCCTTCCCGGCTGGTCGCGGGACCGGGCGTGGATCTGGTACCTGGCTTTCACAGGTCTGCTCTCGGCTCTCTATCTGTTTGCGCCGGGGCTCTCGGGCAACGGCCCGCTGATCAACTTCCTCGGCCTGACCGGAGTCCTCGCGATCGTCGCCGGCATCCGGATGAACAAGCCCGCCGCCAGGGCGGCGTGGTGGCTGTTTGCAGCGGGGCAGTTCCTCTTCTTGAGCGGCGACCTCTACACGTACAGCTATCCCAAGCTACTGGGAGCCGACGTCGGCTTTCCCTCGATCGGCGACGGGCTCTATCTCCTCGTGTACCCGGTGCTCATGGCCGGCCTGTTCATCCTCGTCAGACGGCGAAGCCCTCGCCCTGATCGGGCCGCACTGATCGATGCGCTGATCCTGACGATCGGCATCGGCCTGCTCTCCTGGGTCTTCCTGATTGCGCCGAACGTCCACCTCGAGAACCTCTCGCTGCTTGCGAACGCAGTGTCGGTCGCCTACCCGCTCGGCGACGTCCTGCTGCTCGCCGCCGCCATTCGTCTTGCTGTCGACGCCGGCAAGCGCTCCCCCGCGTTCTGGCTCCTCGTCAGCAGCATCGTCTGCCTGATGGCGACGGACTCCGCCTACAACTTCGCGCTCCTGAAGGACACCTACAACCACCAGCTGATCTACGACGCCGGCTGGATCTTCTACTACCTCCTCTGGGGCGCAGCTGCGCTGCATCCGTCCATGCGCTCGCTCGAGGAGCCGGCTGCCGATTCGCGCACCCCACTGACCCCGTTGAGGCTCACCCTGCTCGGCGCCGCTTGCCTGATCGCTCCGGGGATCCGGCTTGCCCAGTCCTTCGGCAACCCCGATGTGCTCGTTCTCATCGTCGCCTCCGCAGTCCTCTTCCTCCTCGTCGTCGTGAGGATGGCCGGGCTCGTCCGGCAGGAGGCGCGCGTGGTCTCGCGCGAGCGCGCCCTGCGAGGGGCGGGCGTCGAGCTCGTTGCTGCCGCCGGCCAGGACCAGGTGGCAACGGCTGCGATCTCCGCCGTCCATCGTCTGCTGGGAGCGGAGCCGCCGGTGCGCCTCGTGCTCATCGTCCAGAACCAGGCCGTCGTCGAGGCTTCATCCGACGGAGCTACCGGTGGGCTCGTGGGCGACGGCACGCGTGACTGGCTGAGCAACGGCTCCGGGTCGCTCCGCATCCTTCATTCCGATCCGCCGGCGTATGTGCGCGGCGACCTCCGGCTCCCCGAAGGGCAGACGACGATGGTCGCTCCCCTCACCGTCCGGGGCGACGTTCGCGGCGCATTGGTTGTCTCGTCGCCTGAGAGCGTCACGCGTGATCTTGCCGATGCGCTCGGCGCACTCGCGACCCAGGTCTCCCTGGCCGTCGAAGGGGCATCGCTCGCGGCCGACCTCCATCGTCGTCAGGGCGAGGCCCGCTTCCGCTCTCTCGTCGCCCATGCCAGCGACCTGATCACAGTGCTCGACGGCGAGGGCCTCGTCACCTATCAGAGCCCTTCGATCGAGCGCGTGCTCGGATACCGCTCCCAGGAGGTCGAGGGCCGGCGTTTCGACCGGCTGCTCGTCGAGAGCGACAGGCCTCTTCTGGCACAACTGATCGCGTTCGACGGGCCGGGCGAAGCCGAGGGCCACACGATCGAGTGCTCGGTCCTCCACCGGGACGGCACGCCGCTCACCTTCGAGGTGCAGCACACCGACCTCCTGCACGACGAGCACGTCCACGGCATCGTGCTGAACAGCCGCGACGTCAGCGAGCGGAAGGCCTTCGAGGAGCAGCTGGCCCACCAGGCGTTCCACGACCCGGTGACCAAGCTCGCCAACCGGGCGCTGTTCTCAGACCGTGTCGAGCACGCCCTGATGCGCTCCACGCGGGGGATTCCCGAGATTGCGGTCATGTTCATCGACCTGGACGACTTCAAGACCGTGAACGACAGCCTCGGCCACACGGCCGGGGACGAGGTGCTGCAAGAAGTCGGGCGGAGGCTGAAGATCGCCGTCAGGCCCACCGATACCGTCGCGCGCTTCGGCGGGGACGAGTTCGCCGTGCTGCTCGACGGCGTCGATGGCTCGGCCGACGCGGCCGACGCTGCCTCGAGAATCCTCAGGGCCCTCGAGCTCCCCATCGAGATCGACGGCAAGAACGTGGTACCCCGTGCGAGCGTGGGCATCTGTCTGGTCGGCGAGGATCTCGAGACGCCCGAGGCGACCGAGCTGTTGCGGAACGCCGACGTCGCGATGTACATGGCCAAGCGCGACAGCAAGGGAAGCTACCGCGTCTTCGAGCCGACGATGCACGAGCGCGTCGTCGAGCGACTGGAGCTTCGGTCGGATCTCCAGCACGCGCTCAGCCTGGACCAGCTCGAGCTGCACTATCAGCCCGTCGTCCGGCTCTCCGGCAGAGAGATCCTCGGCGTCGAGGCGCTGGTCCGTTGGAACCATCCGACGCGCGGGACGATTCCTCCCATCCAGTTCATCCCGGTCGCAGAGGAGACGGGCCTGATCATCCCCATGGGCCGCTGGATCCTCGAGACCGCGTGCTACGAAGGTGTTCGACTCCAGGAGCGCTTCACACGCGAGGAGCCCCTGACGATGAGCGTGAACCTCTCGGTCAGGCAGTTGCAATCAGAGACGCTCGTCGCCGATGTGCGGAGCGCACTGTCCCTCACCGGACTGCCGGCTTCTTCACTTGTCCTCGAGATCACGGAGTCATTGATGCTCACGGACACCGATTTCGCCATGCAGCAGCTGCACGACCTCAAGGGACTCGGCATCCGTCTGGCGATGGACGACTTCGGTACCGGTTACTCCTCGCTCAGCTATCTCAGCCGTTTCCCGGTCGACATCCTCAAGATGGATCGTTCCTTCGTCGGCGCCGAGGACAACGAGGCGTTGACGTCCGCCATCATCGCGCTCGGCACGAGTCTCTCGCTCGAGGTCGTCGCGGAAGGCATCGAGCTTGCGGAGCAGGCGAACTCGCTCGAGGAGCTCGGCTGCGAGTTGGGGCAGGGCTACCTCTTTGCCCGTCCGATGGACGCTGCGGCTTTGTCGACCTTCCTTGCGCTCGCAGGCGAGCCGGCGGAGGAGGACATCGAGTCGCCGTCGGCCTCGAATGCAGCATAGTTACGACTCGCTCGATCGACCGGGCGGCTTTCGTCGCCGCCACTTGCTCACTCCGCTCCGGCATCGCGACTTTCGCGTCCTCTGGATGGGGATGACGGTCTCGCTGATCGGCGATGGAATCTTTCTCGTCGCGATCGCCTGGGAGACGTACACACTCTGGAACGCCCCGGCCGCGCTCTCGATCGTCGGTATCGGGATGACGGTTCCGACGATCGCGTTCCTGCTCGTCGGCGGCGTCGTCAGCGACCGTTACGACAGACGACTCGTCATGGCCTGGGCGGACGGATTGCGCGCGGTGGCGGTTGGGGCGCTCGCCGTTCTCATCTTCACGGGCACGCTGCAGTTCTGGCAGCTCGTCGCGGTCGTTGCGTTCTACGGCATCGGCACGGCTTTCTTCATGCCTGCCTTCGAGGCGATCGTCCCCGATCTGATTCCGAAGCCTGAGCTTCCCGCCGCCAACGCGCTCGACCAGTTCGTCCGGCCGATCGCGCTGAGGCTCGTCGGACCCGTGGCGGGAGGAGCGCTCGTGGCGCTCTCGGCCGGTCTCGCATTCACGATCGACGCTGCGTCGTTCGCAGCATCGCTCGTCGCGGTGCTTGCCATCCCCAAGGTGAGGCAGCGCGACGGCGAGCTGCAGACCTCAGCGACGACGGCGCTCAAGGAGGGACTACGGTTCGTTCGCGGGCGTGTGTGGCTGTGGGGAACACTCGTCTCTGCGGCGCTCGGATATCTCCTCTTTCTCGGCCCGGCCGAAGTGCTGCTTCCTTACCTCGTGAAGAACGAGCTGCACGCGTCGGCGGGAACGCTTGGCCTGGTGGTCGCGGCGGGCGGGCTCGGGGCCGTGGGTGCGGCCGTCTTCATGGGGCAGCGTGGCCACCCAAGACGCGACGTGACCGTCATGTACGTGACCTGGACCCTCGCGACGTTGGCGATAGCCGGGTACGGCATCGCGAACGCTGCCTGGCAGCTGATGGTCGCCTGCCTCGCGTTCAACGCCCTCGAGGCGGCGGGCACGATCGTGTGGGCGACGATCAAGCAGCGGCACGTGCCCGGCTCGATGCTAGGGCGAGTGTCCAGCCTCGACTGGCTGGTCTCGATCGCGCTGATGCCACTGTCGTTTGCTCTCACTGCCCCGGTCGCGGCTGTCGTCGGAGTGCGCGCGACGCTGGTCGGTGCGGCGGTGCTCGGTGCGGCCGTCACCGCCGGTGCGTACTTCCTGCCGGGTATGACCGCGATCGAGCACACGAATGCCCGAGGTCGGGGCGGCTGGCGCGTGTCGGTCGACGTGACGGACTAGATCGCGCAAGAACGCCGGGCTACAAGCGTCACCTCCTGATGAATAGCGGCTTTGCGCGCATGGGCGACACGCGTCGCCTGCCGTTGCACACCGTTCGAGCCGCGCGAAAAACCCTCGTCGAAGATGGTTTTTCGCAGTTGCCGGCGGCGTTTCGGAAACGTGTGGACACCTGAGTGTTTCGTTCGTGTTATCGCACCTCGGACCTGTTGAATGTCCCAAGGTCGAGGAGTACGATCGTGCAACGAGATCAACACTCGCCTTCTCGGGGGAGAGAGGCAAATGGGGACTTGCGGCTGGGTTTGAATGGGGAGCGGTTGGGGGCAGTCAGCACGCCGACGTGTGAAACGTCGACGCGCTCCAGTCGCATCCATAACGCGCTCCTCGCACTCTCGGTCTGCATCCTCGCTTTCGCCGCTCTCCTCTTGTCGCCGGCGCTTGCTCTGGCGGGCAACGGGAACGGGAGCGGGAACGCTGCCCCAACAAGCACCACGAGCGATCCGGTCGCCACGACCACGACCAACAGCGGCGACCCAACGACGACGACCAGCGCGCACAACGCTTCCCCAGCGCCGAGCGCGCCTGTCACTCCGGATGCGGCAGCGCCGACCACCACGAGCGCTGCGGACACAGCCGGTGCGCAGAACAACGGAAACGGCAACGGTGCGCAGAACAATGGGAACGGCAACGAGAATGGGAACGGCAACGCGGCTCCCCCGGCCGTGACGCCGACGCCGGATCCCGCTCCACCTGTAACCACCGCTGCAAATGCGCAGAACAACGGCAATAGCGACAACTCACCGAACGGCAACGCAACCGGCCAGACGAGCTCCCCCGGCAACTCGGCCAATGCGCCCGGAAACGGCGATCCCCCCGGGAACTCGGATCACGCCGGAAACGCGAATGCGTCGGCCAACGCGAACCAGGACAAGCCGAAGAACGTGAATGTCGACGTCAGAGTCGGAAACCCGGGCAACAACGGCGCGGTCGTGCAGGGAAACGGCGCAGCCGCTGCTGCGGGCGCAGGCTCGACGGGCGGCTCGGGATCAGGCTCCGGTTCGGCTCCGACAGCTCTTGCGCCTGGCGGTGCGGCTACTGACGCAAACGCAGCCCCGGGAAGCGCAGCTCCGGCGCCCTCACAAGCAGATTCCACTTCAGGCGAAACCATTCCGAATGCCAACTCCCCACCGGGCGGCACTACTGGAAGCGAGTCCTGTGCAGACGGACTCGGTTCAACCGCCACGACAGCTTCACCAGACGGCCAATCGCCGACGGATTCGAATACGAGCCCGTCGGCTTCGTACGTCAATGGGCAGTGTGGTAACACGCAGACCGGTGGTAACTCGGGTACGAGTACTGCCGGAAACACAGATTCCGACCTGCAGGCGACGGGTGTAACTGGCGAATCCGACTCAGAAGACCCCCAGGCGACGGGCGTAACCGTCGAGATCGACCCGGGAACCGACGACGGCAGCGGAGGCACGACGGTCGTCGACACCAATCCGGACGATACGGCCGACCACGCTAGCCCGATGCCGACCGTCATCATCACTGCACCGACTCCGACCTCGTCTTCGTCCCAGGACTCGGCGACGGCGACGGCAACTTCGACGCAGGTCGATCCGGCGAACATCAACACCACCGTCCGCGTGCTGAGCCCTGGAGAGAACGGGCCGATCCACCAGACGAACACCTCGACGGCGACGGCCGCCGCAGGCGCCACCGGCCCGGTGACGGGAACACAGGTTGCAACTCCTACGGCCACCTCGACCCAGGTCACACCTGCGAACGTCAACGTGTCGATCCGCGTCGGCAGCCCGGGGAACGACGCGCCGGTCACGCAGGGGAACACGTCGACCGCGGTCGCAGCCCCGGTCGACCCGTCCCTGATCGACGCTGCTGTGACTGATCTCCCCGCCAATGGCCCCAACAGCTCCGGCGACGTCGAGAACGCGAGCTCGGTCATCCAGGACCTCGCGCAGTGCTCCGCCGATGAGACCGACTGCATCTCTTCGTCCTCCGGTTCGCCCCAGGGCATCACGGGACCCGGCGGCTCGGCTGCCGACAACTCGATCGCGTCGGCGACCCAGGACTCCCCCAGCAACGTCAACGTCTCGATCCGCGTTGCGAGCCCGGGCGCGGACGGTCTGCTCACACAGCTGAACGACGCGAGTGCTACGGGACTGACCTCGGTCGAGACGGTGACGAACCCGGACAACCACGGCGTCGCGATCGTCGTCCCGGGACTCCCTGAGGACGTCGTGATCCCGACCGGCTCCGACACGCCCTGGAACTGGAACTGGAACTGGACGACCGGATCGGCCCCCACCGATCCGGGTGCAACGCCGACCTCGACGTCCGAATGGGCGTGGAACTGGACGCCACCGGCAGAGGGTACTCCCGCTGCTACCTCGGCGCCCCAGGGCACGCCCGGCATGTGGACGTGGACTTGGACGTGGACGCGCGGCGAATGGTCGGTCTCCTGGAGCTACCAGCAGGCCTGTGACTGCAGCTGGACGTGGAACTGGACCTGGGTGTGGCCGGCAGATTCCCCCTCCGCGCCGACCTCGCCCGTGTCTGCGCTGCTGCCGCCTCCGCCCGCGAACCCGCAGATCTCCCAGACCAACGACTCGACTGCCGCCGCCGCCGCCGTCACGACCTTCGACGGCAGCCAGGAGATGACGATCTCGAGCGACGGCGAAAGCGACGCCACGCAGTACCAGGGGATCACGAGCATCCAGTCCGCGACCGCCTCGGCTGACGCCGGCCAGGTCGACCCTCGGAACACGATCATCCGGACGGCCGGCGCGATCGAGGGCATCAAGCAGCTCAACCGCGTGGCCGCCGCCTCGACGGCCGCCGCGTTCGACACGGCGACCCAGACCCTCGAGCAGACCCAGACCGGAACCGACGACGGCGCCGTTCACTCGGTCGCGTCGACGCAGGTGATCGGAACCCTCCAGACCGCCACCTCCGACGCAGTCGCAACCCAGGCACATGCACTGAACCTGGCTCATGTGTGGTCGCAGGCTTCCGGAAACCACGCCTGGATCCAGAAGATCACGCAGACGAACGAGTCGGTGGCACTGGGCTTCGCCGCCGTCGAGAGCGTCACGAGCCAGTCGCTGAACCAGACACAGACGGGGGCCGGCTCCGACCAGCTGGCCGACGCGCTTCAGGAAGCGGTGACGACGCAGCAGAACGTCGCAGCTGCACACGTCGGCCAGGCGAGCGTCCGGAACAGGATCGAGATGGAGATTCCGTGGAACGGCGCCATGAACCCGCCGATCGACCAGTCGAACGGCGTCAGTGCCGCATCGATCTCCGAGAGCTACAGCGAGATCACGCAAACGGCGGTCCAGGAGGCGAGCGGCGAGGGCGTGGAGTGGGATCAGCACGCGCAACAGGTCGCGATCGTGAATCAGGGCGGTACGGCCTCGTCCAGCGCCTCACAGTCGAACATCGACAATCTCGCCCACTGGACCGGCACGCTTGCAACGCCTCCGCCCGGCATCGTCAGGGGTGGCGGCGCCTCGACCTTCGGCCAGGCCGCCGACGCACCGGTTGCTGACTCCCTGATCTTCGGGGACTCGCCGCTGCCGCTGTCGGGAGTGCTGGCCGGGAGCGTGGAGCTGTCGAGACTGTCCGCGGCCAGGATCCTTACCGCACCACACGGTTCGCGGGGTTTCGACAGCGCAGGTGCCGCGCCGCGACCCAGGGCGGCGACGGCGAGCGCGCCCATGACTCCATCGGAGCGCTTCGTCCACACACTCTTCAACCTTCTCGGCGCAGGTTCGAGCGCGCTGGTGTTGCTCCTCGGAACAACACCGTTCGCCGCGCTCCTCGCGCTGTTCATGATTGCAGCGCTCGGCGTTGGGCGTCTGCAATACGCCATGCCGGCCCTTGGGCGGTCGGTGGACTTTGCTCGTCGCGAACGACCTGGGTAGCCGCTTCGGTTGACCTCAACCCCGTCGGGTTGCTTGGGAAATCTGACGGATTGGCTAGCAACACCAAATCGTTCGTAAACAAAGGAGCAAAGAGGTGTCTAGAAAAACACGATGGCTGACCGGCTTGGCCGTCGCGCTTGCTGCCTGCATCGCCGTTCCGACGGCACTTGCAGGCATCTACCACCCGCCTAAGCCCCCGACTGTGAAGGTCACGCAGAACGGGACCCAGGGCGCAACGGTGGATCAAAGCAACGCGAACGCTCAAAGCGGTCCAGCTACATCAAGCGGAGGAACTGCCGTTGGTGGCAAGGCCTCCGGCTACGGCGGGGACGTCAAGAACTCCGTCAAGAACGCGAGCGGCAATGCCAAGAGCTCGGCTGACACGTGCAACAAGGGCGGGGACTGCACCACTAGTGGTGGCACCTCGTCCAACGATCAGTCGAACTCCGGCGGCACCGCGACCAACAACCCGTCCGCGAATGGCGGCAGCTCCGGCGGCAACTCGTCGGGCAACGCCAAGATCGATCAGGACGGCGGCAAGGCCAACACCGGCCAGAACGACACGGGCACCGTTGTCCAGAAGCAGGACAGTGGCAAGGCCGAGTCGGGCAACGCAATTGGCGGCGACGCCAATGCCAAGGGCGGTAACGCTGACGAAGCCAAGGCAAATGGTGGCGACGCCAGCACCTCCAGCGGCAGCGGCGGCAACGCTACTGCCGATCCCTCCAACGGAAGCGTCTCTGGCGGTTCCGGCGGTACCGGTGGAAACACCGGGAACAACAGCACCGGTTCTGGAACCGGTGGCGCAGCAACCAGCAGTTCGTCGGCTGACGGTGGCGGTAGCACCGCCAGCACGTCGGCCAACACGGCGACGAGCGGTAGCCAGTCGGCCACCGGCGGCGCAAACAACTGCGCGGCTGCGAACGGCAACCCGGTCGTCGGTAGTAACGGCAGCAACACAGGGGCCGGCGACAACAGCGGTAACGGCGGTGGGGCTGACCCATCAGTCAACTGCCAAAGCCCGGCCGGGAACGGCGGAAGCGGCGCAGCGAGCAACGACGCCAATTCCACCGGCGGCGCAGGTGGCGGCTCGAGTAGCGGTGCTACCGGCGGTGCAGGCACCGGCGGGTCGAACGACACCGGTAACGCAAACGGTGGCGACGGCGGCAACGCGCACGCATGTGCGGGTTGTGGCTCGACGACCACCGGTGGATCGGCTGGCGGCGACACGGCGACCGGCGGTGCCGGCGGCGAGGCCAAGTCGATCGGCGGCGACGGCGGTTGGGCTGACGGCGGCAACGCCAAGTCCGGCTCCGCCTCGACCGGCGGCAACACGCAGAGCGGAACCAACACGTCCGGCAACAACACGACTGGTGCCGCAACGGGTGGTTCCAACACCAACACGGGTGCAGCGACGTCGAACGCCGGTGGCAACGCCGCCAACGGTGGCTGGGTCGGCTCCAGCGTGAACAGCGCTGACGCCATCGGCGGCAACCAGGGCTCCAGCGCAGACGCTGCTGTCCTTGGTGGCACGAGCGACGCCACGGGTGGAGACACGACGCTGAACACAACCCAAAAGGGTTGGGGTGGCTCGGGCACGGGCGGAGACGCCAGCGCCAGCGCCAACGGCGGCGCGGCCACCAGCGGCCCCGCGGTTGTCAACAACAGCGCCTGGGTCGATCAGCACATGACCCTCAAGGCGAAGATCAAGGTCGCTTAAAACGAAGGACCAAAGAAGAAAGAAGCAACCCATGACCAGTAACTCCGAGAACACAGCGCTGACCTTCCGGGAGCCCGAGTCCCGGATCGGTCGGCGCTGTGCCTCGACCCTGCTGGCTCATGGTTCTGCGCAGATTGGAGCGGGGGCCGCGCGATCGCTACCCAAGAGCGATTCGCTGCGCGGTCCACGTTTCCCCGGCTCGGGCGGGCTT
>Ga0307296_10001992_pt1 | contig 10391 bp, 6 predicted proteins | sample ER_DNA_153_FD_194467 | JGI IMG/M metagenome (GOLD analysis project Ga0307296, IMG submission 194467) | Bulk soil microbial communities from the East River watershed near Crested Butte, Colorado, United States - ER_DNA_153 | ecosystem: Environmental > Terrestrial > Soil > Floodplain | place: USA... | reverse complement strand
CGCAGGTCCCGATCTCGGGGCGACCCGCCGGTGTCGCGACGGGAGCGGGTGCACTCTGGGTGACCGACTCCGTGAACGCAACGCTCCTGCGCATCGATCCGCAGAGACGGAGCGTCGTCGATCGAATCGGCGTCGGGACGAATCCCGGCGCTGTAACCGTCGGTGAGGGCTCGGTCTGGGTCGTCAACAGCCAGGAGGGGAGCGTCTCCCGGATCGATCCGGCGAACGACAACGTGGCCGCGCCCATCCCGGTCGGCAACGGGCCGAGCTCGATCGCCTACGGGGCGGGCTCCATCTGGGTGCTCAATCAGGTCGACGCAACGATTTCCCGCATCGCGGCCGGCAGTGGCCGCGTGACGGACACCATCCCGCTCGGTCAGAACCCGACGAGGCTCGCGTTTGGCCTCGGCTACGTCTGGGTGACGAGCGAGGAGGCCGGTGTCCTGCTTCGTGTCGATCCGAAGACGGGCTCAGTCGTCGAGGCGACGCCTGTCGGGAACGGGCCGGTCGGCGTCGTGGTGGGCGGAAACGCCGTTTGGGTCGCGAACACGCCGGACCGAACGGTCTCCCGTGTCGATCCCAGCTCGGGCGCCGTGACGAAGATCAACCTCGTCGACCGGCCTGCCGAGGTGACGTACGCAGAGGGCACGGTGTGGGCCGCGAACACACTCGATGGGACGCTCACGCGGATCGACGCGGGTTCGCAGCACGTCGGGCGGCCGATCCGCACGGTCGACAACCCGGCGGGACTGGCGCCGTCCGGCCGGGATGTCTGGACGATCGCGCTGACCTCGTCCCTCGCGCATCGAGGCGGTACGTTGCGCATTGCTGCGGGCACCGGCGACGAGGCTTTCGACACTCCTGATCCCGGCGCGGCCTACCGCGTGGGCTCCTGGCAGCTCGCGTGGATCGTGTACGACGGGCTCGTCACGTACCGGCGGACGGGAGGTCCGAGCGGCAACACAGTCGTTCCAGACCTCGCGACGGCGCTGCCGGTGATCCAGGACGGCGGCCGGACGTACGTGTTCAAGCTGCGCGACGGGATCCGCTACTCGAACGGCACTTCGGTGAAGGCGAGCGACCTACGCCACGCGATCGAGCGCGGCTACCGCGAGCAGACAGGCTTTACGGGCATCGCGGAGATCAGTGGCTGGAGCAAGTGCACGAAAGACGCGTGCGATCTCTCGCACGGAATCGTCGCCGACGACGGCTCCAGGACGATCACGATCCACCTCGACAAGCCGGATCCAGATTTTCTCTTCAAGCTCGCTCTGCCGTTCGGCTCGTTCATTCCGCCAGGCTCCCCGCCGATCGCGACGACGAAGGCACCGTTACCGGGAACGGGGCCGTACCTGATCAAGAGCTACACGCCGAATCGCAAGCTGGTGCTCGTGCGCAACCCGTACTTCCACGAGTGGTCGGCGGAAGCGCAGCCGGCCGGGTATCCGGATCGCTTCGAGTACACCTTCGGGCTCGACGCGTCTGCGGCGACGTCCGCCGTCGAGTCGGGGAAAGCCGACTTCGCGTTGGAGCAGCCTCCACCAGAGCGGCTGCGCGAGATCACGACGCGCTTCTCGAGCCTCGCGCATCCGTTTGTCGAGCCGTCGACGTATTTCTTCGGCCTGCACACGAAGCTCCCACCGTTTAACGACGTTCGAGTAAGGCGCGCGCTGAACTTTGCAGTCGACCGCGAGCAGCTTCTTCGGCTCTGGGGCGGGAAGCAGCTTTGGCGGACGACGTGCCAGGTCCTACCGCCGGGAATCGCCGGCTACCGGCCGACCTGCCCGTATACCGCAGCTGCGAGCGCTGCCGGACAGTGGAAACGGCCCGATCTCGCACAAGCGCGGCGTCTGATCGCCGCTGCCGGCGCGAGGGGCGAGCCCGTGCTGGTCGCCGGCGCCAGTGACGATCCGGCCAAGGAGTCGGCGACTCGATACATCACGGGACTGCTGAAACAGCTCGGCTTCAAAGCGCGCCTGCGGCTGTATCCGCACACGATCGACCTCTACCACGCTGCGGGAAATCCGCGGGCGCGCATCCAGCTCAGCATCGACGGGTGGCGCTCGGACTTGCCTCGTGCGTCGGACTTCTTCACCAACCTTCTGAGCTGCTCGGCCTACAGGCCCGACACGGACGTCAATCTCAACGCGCCGGGGTTCTGTGAGCCGTCACTCGATCGCCAGATGCGGCGTGCCCAGGATCTCGCCGCCACGGATGCCGCCGCCTCCGCTGCGCTCTGGGCAAAGGTGGATCGACGAGTCGTCGACGCTGCGCCCTGGATCCCGTTCCTGAACGCCCAGGGGCTCGAGCTGACATCGAAGCGCGTCGCGAACTACCAGCGGAACCCCCAGTTCGGCGTCTTGATCGACCAACTCTGGGTGCGGTAGCGCGTTGACCCACACGGCATGACAGAGTGTCGCCGTGACCTTCGCTGTTGCCGCGGATTCATATGACAAGTTCATGGGGAGGTACTCGACCCTGCTGGCGCCGCAGTTCGCGGATCTTGCCGGCGTGGGCGCGGGGCAACGGGTGGTCGACGTCGGCTGCGGACCCGGCGCGCTCACCACCGAACTGGTGGAGCGCGTGGGCGCCTCGAACGTCGCGGCCGTCGATCCATCGGAATCCTTCGTCGCAGCTGCGCGCGAGCGCCATCCCGGTGTCGACGTCCAAGAAGCGCCCGCGGAGACCTTGCCGTTTGCCGACGGAGCATTCGACGCAGCGCTTGCGCAACTCGTCGTGCACTTCATGGCGGATCCCGTTCAAGGGCTGACCGAAATGGCTCGGGTCGTACGCGCGGGTGGCGTGGTCGCGGCCTGCGTCTGGGATCACGCGGGCGGGCAGACGCCGCTGGCGCCGTTCTGGCAGGCCGTGCACGAGCTCGACCCGGACGAGGAAGGCGAACGCAACCTTGCCGGTGGGCGCGAAGGTCACCTCACGGAGCTCTTCCGGGAAGCGGGACTGCGTGAGATCTCGGAGACGGCGTTGCCGATTCGCGTCGAGCACGCGACCTTCGAGGAGTGGTGGGAGCCCTTCACACTCGGCGTCGGGCCGGCCGGGGCCTACGCGGTGGGCCTCGACCCCGAGCAGCAGGCTGAGCTACGTGAACGGTGTAGGCAGCAGCTGCCCGAGGCGCCGTTCACGCTCTCCGCGCGGGCCTGGGCGGCCCGCGGTCTCGCGTAGGCTTTGCCGCTGTGGCCAGGTGCTGCAATCCGCGCGGTTGCGACTCGTTCTTCACGCCGCGGTTTGCGCGTCGCATGGCGACGCGCTACCGAAAGCGAGGACTTGATCGAACGGCGCGGCGGATGGTCGAGTTCCTCGAGCAGCGCGGGATCGAGGGCGCGACTGTGCTCGAGATCGGCGGCGGTGTCGGTGAGATCCAGGTCGAGCTCCTGAAACGTGGCGCGGCTCGCGCCACGAACCTCGAGCTCTCCCCGGCGTATGAGGAAGAAGCGAACAGACTCTTGCGCGAGCTGGCGCTCGAGGACCGTGCGGAGCGCCGCCTCCACGACATCGCGGCGGAGCCCGATGGGGTAGAGGCAGCCGACATCGTCGTGTTGCACCGAGTCGTCTGCTGTTACCCGGACTACGAGCGTCTGCTCGGAGCGGCAGAGAAACGAACCCGGCGGCTGCTCGTGTTCAGCTACCCGCCGCGCAACGCGTTTTCGCGCCTGTTCGTGGCTACGGAGAACCTGGCCTTCAGGCTCCTCCGGAAGGAGTATCGGAGCTTCGTTCATCCGCCGTCGGCCATGCTCGGCCTGCTTGACGAGCGGGGGCTTCGGCGCACGTTCGCCCTTCACACCGCGGTCTGGCAGGTCGCCGGGCTCGAGCGCTAACGCCTTCGCTCGCCGAGTAGCTCAGGAAACCAGCGCCGACTGGTGGCCGAGCGCCAGTGCGCAGGCCTCGTCGAGCGTCAACGCTCGTCCACTTTCGTAGTGGATCGAGTAGGCGTTCGTGTCGAGATGCGCGAGCGTTCGCGCGAGCCAGCGGTCGTAGAGGATCTGGTGGTCCGGTTGGCGCTGCGCACCGATCGACGCGCGCGCTGCGTCGCTCGCGCCGAACAACGTTGCGGCTCGTTCGACCTCGCCGCCGGTCGCGGCAAGACCGGCGAAGGTATCGAGACAGACGGCGATACCGTGTGGCTCGCCAAGCTCGCGGGCGAGCGCAAGGCTCTCGGCGAGCAGACTGGTCGCCTGCGCACCGTCTCCGAGCTCGATCATCGCAGCTGCAAGTGAGCGCGACGCAGCGCCGATCTCCCGGTCATCGCCGACTTCGCGTGCGAGCTCGAGCGCCTCGGTCAACCAGGTCACTCCCTCCGGTACATCTCCCGCCGTCAGAGCCATGAGCCCGACGTTTTCCTTCGCCAGAGCCTGCCCGCGAGTATCCCCGAGGGAGACGAAATGTTCGATGCTCTCCTTGTACAGATCGCGCGCAACCTCTAGCTCGCCACCGAAGAACGCGAGGTTGCCGAGGTTCACGAGCGCGGACGAGATCACCCGCGTCGACCCGGAAGCACGGGCATCCGCGAGTGCCGCCTCGAACCGTGCACGCGCCGCATCGAACTCTCCCTGCTCGCCTGCAAGGATCCCAGCCATGTTGAGAGCGTTCGCGCGGAGCTCTGACGGCTCCTCAGACGCGGCAGCCAGCGCGGACTCCAGCGCCTGACGACCCTCCGCCAGGTAGCCGTGGATGTGCCAGAACCGCCGGATCCCGACGACGAGCCGCAGTGCCGAAACGGAGTCGCCGGTCTCGAGCGCGAAGGCAAGCGCGGCTCGGAGATTGCTGTGCTCGTCTTCGAGGCGGGCGAACCAGGAGATCTGGTCGCGGTCAGCCAGCTTCGGTTCGGCCTCCTCGGCAAGGCCGACGAAGTGCTCGAGGTGGCGACGGCGCGTGTCGCCATCCTCGCCAAGCGCTGCAAGTCGCTCGAGCGCATACTCGCGTACGATCTCGAGCACCGAGAACCGAGGCTCGCCGTCAGAGGTCTGGCGCTGTCGCACGAGGCTCTCGTCGACGAGCGCGGCGAGCCCTTCCAGCACCGAACTGCTCCCGCTGCAGACAGCCTCGGCGGATGGAAGCGTCCAGCCGCCGGCGAACACGCCGAGCTGCGCGAAGAGACGTTGCGCCTCTGGGTCGAGTAGGTCGTAACTCCAGTCGAGCGTCATGCGGAGCGTTTGCTGATGACGGGGCGCATCGCGTCGCCCGCCGGTGAGGAGCTCCAGCCGGTTGCCCAGCCGCGAGAGAAGAGCTGCGGGCGGCAGAAGCTTCGTCCGCGCGGCCGCAAGCTCGATCGCCAGGGGCAGTCCGTCGAGTCGCGCGCAGAGCTCGGCGACCGCGCTCGCGTTCTGCTCGGTCAGTGCGAAGTCTGGATTGGCGGCCTGCGCACGGGCGATGAAGAGCTCAGCAGCTTCATCGTCGGCCAGCGGCGGTACGGGCACCTCGCGCTCGGCCGCCACACGGAGTGGTGCGCGGCTTGTCACGATCACCTTCACCCTGGGCGCCGCCTCGAGTAGACGCGCGATGCTCGGCGCGGCCGTTATGACCTGCTCGAAGTTGTCGACGAGCAGCAAGACCTCCGAGCTCGCTAGCGCCCGAATCAGCTCTTCCTCGGGATTCGGGCCTACCTCAGGGACCTCGAGCGCTTCGAGGATCGCGCCTGCCACCAGGGCCGGTTCGCGAATGTTCGCGATTGCAGCTACCGCAGACCCATGTTGGAACTCGGGAGAGAGGCGCCGGACGAGCTCGAGCGCAAGCCGGGTCTTGCCGATGCCGCCGGTTCCGGTGAGTGTGACCAGCCGCGTCTCCTCGTTACGCACGACTTCCGCGAGTGAGGCGAGCTCGCGCTCGCGACCGAGAAGCGGTGTGGCAGGAATCGGCGCCCGCCGCGGCGACGTCGGACCCGCCTGTGGGACATTCAGTGACGGGTCGTGCGCGAGAATCGCCCGCTCGAGCCGGCGCAGTGACTCGCTCGGCTCGATCCCGAGCTCATCCACGAACGTCCTACGCGCTCGCTGGTAGACAGCGAGTGCGTCCGCCTGCCGGCCCGAGCGATAGAGCGCAAGCATCAGCTGCGCACGGAACCGCTCTCGCATCGGCTGCTCGGCGACGAGACGTTCGAGTTCCGCGACGACCTGCCCGTGCCGGCCGAGAGCGAGATCGGCATCGATCCGTTCCTCGAGTGCCGCCAGGCGAAGCTCCTCGAGCCGCGCGATCTCGGCCTGCGCGAATGGCTCCCAGGAAAGGTCGGCGAGCGCTGCGCCGCGCCAGAGCGCGAGGGCGGCGCGGAGAGTGTCCGCAGCGCGCGCTGCGTCCCCGGCTCCGAGCGCGCTTCGCCCTTCCTCGCTCAGGCGGATGAACTCGAACACGTCGACGGAGTCCGCCTCGATGACCAGTCGATAACCGGCCGGTGCCGTCTCGAGGGCGCCTTCAGGCACCAGCTTCCTGAGTTGCGAGACGTAAACCTGGAGGGTATTGCGCGCCGTGTCGGGCGGCTCGTCGCCCCACAGCGCGTCGATGAGGCGATCGCGAGAGACGACACGATTTGCATCCAGGAGCAGAACCGCCAGCAAGGCGCGCCGTTTCTGGCCTCCGAGCGCGATGGGCTCGCCGTCCGAGCTCATGGCGACGGGACCGAGGAGGCTGAACTGGGGACGAGCAGCCGTCACCGGGGGGTCTTACCACGATTTCAGGACGCCTTCAGCGTTTCTTCAGCGACCCGCGCAAGGATCGCGTCGTGAACTCGATCCCTACCAACAGCCCTAAGAGATCTGCGGCGATCACGGGCGGGCCGGCCGTCGCCGTCGCGGCCGTCCCGTCGCCGGAGAGGAGGAGTCATGAAGAAAGGCAGCACCTGGAGCTAGACCAGTCGGGGAAGGGGGAGGGCGGCGCTTCGGCGCCGCCCGCAGTTCGGCCGATCAGATGGTTGCCCTGACCAGGGCGGCAGCGAGGTTGATGCCGGAGCGGCTCGAGCGGCCGCTTCGGTCTGCGTCGTTCAGACGCCTCGTCGTCGGCAAGAGCATCTCGTATTTCGGCGACTGGCTGATGGTGGCCGTACTCGTCGGTTGGGTGTACGAGTCGACGTCGTCGGTCGCTCAGGTCGCCCTGCTGATGGCGATCAGGCTCGTTCCGCCGATCGTCGGCGGCGGCGTTGCGGCGTCGCTCGTCGACCGGCTGCCGCGGCAACGCGTCCTCGTGTGGAGCGAGGCCGCCTGCGCTGCGACGATCGCCGGCGCGCTCGTGGGTGTGATGGCCGGCTCGCGCGCGACCGTCTTTGCATTCGTCGGCCTCTGCGGGCTCGTCGGCATGGTCTCGACCGTTGCGGGCAACGCGTTGATCCCGATGGTCGTCAGGCAGGACGAGCTGCCGGCGGCAAACGGAATCCACTCGGTCGGTCAGGAGGCCGCGATGGCCCTGGGTGCGGTCGGCGGTGGCTTGGCGCTCGCCCTCGGCGGCGCGACGGCGGGGCTCGCAGCGAATCTCGTCAGCTATGGCATCGCCGTGGTGCTCTACTCGCGGATTCACGTCGTCGGCGCTGCCGGTGGTCACGCGACTGGGAGGCGCGGTGGCTTGATCGACGGGCTTCGCTACGTCCTCCGCTCTCGTCCGTTGACGGTCGTGGTCGGAGGGTTTGCACTCGGAACGCTCGCGGCCGGGCTCGTCAACGCGACGCTGCCGAAGTTCACGACCGACCTTGGTCTCGGTGCGAGCGGCTACGGCTGGGCACTCGCGGCGCTCGGTTGCGGGATGATCGCCGGTGAGGCGCTGACAGGCGCGATCGCCGAACGGATCGAGCCGCGCTGGCTGGGCGCCGGGCTCGGGGCGATGGGTTGTCTCTTCTTCGCGTTCGCCTGGTCGGGAAGTGCCGCGGGCGCGCTCCTGTTTCTGGCGGTGTTCGGTGTCGCGAACGGATTCACGGAGGTCGTGATGATGACGGCCATCCACGAACAGGCCGACGACGCGTATCAGGGCAGGGTCTTCGGAGTTGGCTCGACGATCTGGCGCACGACGATGTTGGGTGCGGTCGCGCTGGCGCCGGTCATTGATGCTGTCGCGTCACCAGCTCAGGCGATCAGTGTCGCCGCGTGCTTCCTCCTGGTCGGCGCGATTCTCGTTCAGGTCACGCTTCGCCCGTCACGGCGGGCGGCAATCGTGACGGCGTAGGCGTCAGGCGACGCGGACCGGCCTGGCCGGCTCCACGCCGAAGGTGCCGGGCTCCTTCCGCCAGAGCTCCTCGAGCGCGGCAACGACGTGCGGGCAGAACTGGGTGCCACTGTGCTCGCGGATCTCCGCCAGCGCGGCGAGCATCGGGCGCGCTCCGCGATACGGTCGCGTGCTCGTCAAGGCGTCGAGTGCGTCGGCGACGAACACGATCCGAGCCGGGAGCGGAATCGCCTCGCCGCTGAGACCGTCGGGGTAACCCATGCCGTCGATGCGCTCGTGACTCGAGCGTGCGCACTGGCGGACGAACGGATGCAGGTCGAGCTCGGAGAGGATCTGGTCGGAGATGACTGGGTGCGTCTTGATGAGTGCCCACTCGTCCTCGTTGAGCTTTCCCGCCTTGTGCAGGATCTGCTCGGGGATCCCGATCTTGCCGATGTCGTGCAGGAGCGCGCCGATCTCGATCGCCTCGAGCTCGTCGTCGCGGAATCCGAGCCGGCGGGCAAGGCCCAGGGCGACGGCGGCGACGCGTTCGGTGTGCCCGCGCGTGTAGAGGTCCTTCGCTTCCATGCTCCTTGAGAGCGCCGCGATCGTGTCCTTGTGAGCGCGACGAAGATTGGTGTTCGCCTCGCGGATCTCGTCGACCGCCGCAGCCGTGCGCTCGAGATACTGGCGAACGGAGAGGATCATCAGCGCGGGCGGGAGCGTGAAGGCGACGAGGCCGGCGGTGCCGACCTGTTGGTAGGCGATCGTCGCGGCGAGAGCGACGGGCCCGAACAGTGCGAAGTGGAAGCGCGCCCAGTGGAAGCGTTCGAACCAGACCGTCGTCCAGGGCATGCGCTCGGCAAAGCTCATCACGAGGCAGAGCAGACCGTTGTTGACGACGGCGAAGACGGCCCCGGCCAGGATCGCGGCCGGCAGGCGCCAGTCGTCGAGAGCCTGGAACACGAGCGAAGCAGCGCCCGCAGAAAGTGCGAAATTCGACGCGTCGAAGACGGCCTTGTGGAATTCGCTGCGCCTCCGAATCGACTGAGCGACTGCCGCGAGAATCGCGATCGCCATTGTGGTGCCGGTGTCGAAGAGGAAAGCGCTCGCGAGGATGCCGATGGCGGAGACGCTGACGCTCCCGCGTCCGTAGACCCGCACGGAGAACATCTGCAGAGCGAGCGTGAGCGCGAGGAGCGTGGCGATGCGCACCGGCTCGTGTGATGCAGTGGAGAAGAGCCCAGCGGATGTGGTGCTGAGTGCCGCGCAAGCCAAGACGGCCAGGCCGACGATGAGCGCGACCACCCGCTCGTCGAAACCGGCCGACGCCGTGTCCGGATTCGGTGGCCGAGCGACCATGGGACGCGGGCCGGCCAGCAGGAGCTCGCGCTTGCCGATCACGGCGTGCCCTCGCCTGTTCGCGCGCGCGCGACGATCTGCTCTTGGTCGCGAACGAGGCTAGAGCTGCCGAGCAGGGGAAGTCTGTGAAGAGCGGTCCGCATGGTCGAGCCCCGGCCTCCAAGCTTTCGGCCGGTCGACTTGATATGCGCGATGGCACGCGATTCCTCGTCCCCCGTTGGAGGGATCGAAGCGGTCACACCGTGGAAACCCGCGAAGACAGCCCGCAGAACATCGTTCATCACCCTGGGGCGAGGCATTGCCGAATCGGAAGTTGAACACCGCGAACTCCCGGAGGCCCGCTTCCCGCCGTGCCGAGAGATAACGCGTCCCCTCTTCGTGGACTGCGTTTGCTGTGCGTGGATTCGCCCCGTAGCTTCCGATGTAGACGTCTGCCTGCTTGGCGATCCCGCTCCGTCGGACGGCGTCGAGCAGGTTCCCGAGATCGCGCAGGGTGAAGTACGAGAGGAGGACGACGGGACGCTGGGGCACGCTCCGCATCTTGGTCCACCACCCCCGAACCATGGGTGAGACCGACTTCGAGCGGGAGCGGAGGCGTCGCCCAGGTGGCATACTCGAAACCATGGCCCACGAGCCGTCGGGGGCAAACGAGCCGCAGAAGCCTGCGCCAACCGGAGCGGACAGCGCTCAGGAGCACGGCTTCGCCGATCTTCAGTTCTACGTCCCGCAGGACCTCCTCGACGTCCGCTTTCCCGCCGCGGTCCGCGGTTACGACCGCGGTGCCGTCGAGACGTACGTCAAACGAGTCAATCGCGTGATCGCCGAGCTCAAGGTGAGGAGCTCGCCGCCGGCCGCCGTGAGACACGCAGTCGAAGGAGCAGAGGAGACGGTTCAGG
>Ga0307296_10001988_pt1 | contig 10405 bp, 7 predicted proteins | sample ER_DNA_153_FD_194467 | JGI IMG/M metagenome (GOLD analysis project Ga0307296, IMG submission 194467) | Bulk soil microbial communities from the East River watershed near Crested Butte, Colorado, United States - ER_DNA_153 | ecosystem: Environmental > Terrestrial > Soil > Floodplain | place: USA... | reverse complement strand
CATTGATGTTCGCCGCCGCGTCGGCGACAATGGCGCAGTCCCAAAGTCTGAGCGGCGTGCCCGTCACCTGCAAGGGGGAGCGCATCACTCGCATCGACATAGATGCGAACCCGCCCTTCCGCATCAGCGGCAACAACATGTGGCAGCGGGTAGGCAGATTTGCCGCGAGGGAGCACGTGACGACGAAAGAGGCCGTGATTCGCCGCTACCTTGCGCTCCAGCTCGGTGACCGCTGCACGGAAGTACGGCGCGCGGAATCCGAGCGCATTCTCCGCGCGCAGCCGTTCATCGCCGATGCGACGGTTCTCGCCTACGCCGATGGCGCCGGCGGGATCATTCTCAACGTGACCACGGTGGATGAAGTCTCACTCATCTTCGGCGTGGGAATCAAGGCAAAGTCTCCCCATTTCCACGCGCTGACACTCGGCGAAGACAACGTCGTCGGCAGCGGCGTACACGCCGAAGGACAGTGGAAAGCAGGCAGCCCATTCCGCGACGTCTACGCGGGGAAGGTCATCGACTACCAGTTCCTCGGAAGACCCTACCAGTTTCGTGCTGAGGGAGGACGGCGGGAACTCGGTAGCGACTGGCAGACGGAGTTGAGTCATCCATTCCTCACTGACCTCCAGCGGCTATCGTGGCGGACCACGGCCGGCAACACCAATGCTTACTTCTATTTCCGGAGACCAAACGCGGATAAGGCAGCGCTCTACATCAAACGTTCATACAGCGACATCGGCGGTGTGGCGCGGATAGGGCCTCCGCTCGGACGTCTCGCACTGGTGGGTGGCTCGATCTCGTTCGAAGACGAACGGCCGGCCACCGAACCAGTCGTCGTCACCGACAGCACTCTCCTTCCTGATACCAGCACGGCGTTGATAAACAGGTATACGAATCATCAGACCGCCAGGCTCAATTTTCTCTGGGGACTGCGAAACGTCCGGTTCGTGAGGGTCAGCGGATTCGACGCACTCGAGGGAATCCAGGATCTCAGGACGGGCGTGCAGGTAGCGACGCTGATAGGAAAAGGAGCGACGATTCTCCGCGGCAAAGAGCGCGACTTGTTCGGCTCGACGGATCTATATGCCGGCATGGCGACGCCGATTTCCTATGCCGCTATCAACCTCGCCGGCGAAGGCCGTCGCGACGAGGACGGCAATTGGGATGGCATCCTGGCACATGGGCGGGGAGCCGTTTACGCGAAACCGTTCAACAGGCAGACGTGGATGGCGGATCTCACCTGGAGCGGAGGGTGGAAGCAGAGGATTCCGTTCCAGCTCACATTCGCGGATCGCGATGGCGGTTTGCGCGGATTCAGAACGGCTGATGTCGGAGGTGCGCGACGACTGGTTGCCCGCACCGAGGACCGCTATCTCGTTGGGCGGTACAAACAGCTTGCGACGGTGGCTGTAGCTGGCTTCGTCGAGGCAGGGAAAATCTGGGCGGGCGATTCTCCGTTCGGAATCAACACTCCGATTTACGCGTCCAGCGGTTTCAGCATCCTCGCGGCGTCTCCGCCGCAATCGCGCCGCTCGGTGCGGGTGGACTTTGCATTTCCGATGAAGGGGAGCGCGAAGCACCCCCTCGAAGTACGCCTGACAGCCGGCGACTTCACCCGAGCATTCCGCGTCGAGCCGCGGGACATCTACAACAGCCGTGAGCGCTCAGTGCCGGCGAGCGTGTTCAGCTGGCCCTAGCGTGGTCAGCTAGCGGGATGGGCCGGGCACGAATTCCCAGCGGCCAAAAACAGAAACGAAGACGGACATATCGCGCGGGTTAATCATGGTCGAATACGCGGAGCCGCCAGCTTCGCCTACATAGGGAAAGTAGGTGTCACTGCTGTATGGCATCATGGGTCCACCCGGACCGCTAGAGGACATGCTGAGAAGCTTGCCGAGTGTTCCGCCGGCCGCTCTCGCCAACGCCTCCGCATCCCGCTGCGCCTGAGCAACCGCAATCCCCAGCGCATTGCGTCTCGCCGCGTCCGTGTTTGCCGAAGAGAACTGAACCGACGCGATCGAAGTCGCGCCGGCCGCGAGCGCAGCGTCGATCACCTTGCCGGTGTCATCGAGTCGCCTGACAATCGCCCGAACGGTATTACGGGCGAGAAATTCGAGGGGGATAGCAAGGCTCGGCGGCGCGCCCGACGGCATTGCCATACGCATTGTTCGTGGGTCCTGCCCTACGTTGTAACCAGAAGTCGTTATATCCGCTTGCGCGAGACCCGCTGCGCGAAGCGCCTTAAAGACCGCGGCCATCTTCGAGGCATTGTCTGAGGCGGCCGCCGCCGCGGCGGGCGCTCGACTCTCAACGCTGACGAGTATCGCCGCACGATCCGGCGTTACGGTTATCTCTCCCCGACCGGCAGCCGTGATCTCCGGCGGTCGTGCCGGATTCGGAATCGCCTGACCGAAGGCCGAGGGCGATGCAAGTACGATTGCCAAGCCTGCTGCGAAAAAGAGCCGTGTCACGATACCTCCTGTCCTGATCACCGATCTCCTGCCGGCACTCCCTTCATCATTCTCCCGACCGGTTTCACCAGCAGGGCGCAGACCACCGCCGCGACAAAGAGCGCAATCGACGTCTGTCGGAAGAGGATGGGCATCTGATCGAGCTTTTCCGGATCGACTTTCCCGCCGACCAGACCGGCGATCAGGTTGCCAAGCGCCGTGGCCATGAACCAGACGCCCATCATCTGCCCCTTGAACTTGAAGGGCGCGAGCTTGGTCATCGAGCTGAGTCCAACCGGACTGAGAGACAGCTCACCAATGGTCTGCAGGAAATAACTAAAGACCAGCCACCATGATGAGACGCGGACGTTACCGCCTCCGTTGATCACGATTTTGGCGGCGACGAGCATCACCACGAAGCCGAGTCCGGCGAAGAAGAGTCCCGCCGCGAATTTCGCCACGCTCGAAGGGTCCCGGCCACGCCTGCCAAGCGCGAGCCAGACGACTGCGAAAACGGGCGCGAGAGCGATCACGAACACCGAGTTGGCAGCCTGGAGCCAAAGTGTGGGCATCTCCCAGCCGAACACCACTCGATCGGTGTAATCTCGGGCAAACAGGTTGAGCGATGTGGGCGCCTGCTCGAACGCGGACCAGAAGATCGCAGCGAAAAAGAAGAGCAGTATGATGACGACAACCCGCTTCTTTTCCTCGCTGGTCAGTCCACCGCCGATGAACAGATAGACAAAGTACGCGAGCGCCGATGCGACGATCACGATCGTCATCTTCTGGGCGAGCGAGACGGCGTTGATGTGGATCATCCCGCCCATTACCAAGGCGATCAGCAACGCGATCACGCCGACACCGATACCGACTGACAGCTTGACTCTCCGGTGTTCGGCCGGATCGGTCGAGGCTGGATCCAGTCCGATATTGCCGAGCGTCTTGCCCGCGCGCAGGCGGTAGGTGATGAGTCCGATCACCATTCCCACTCCTGCCGCGCCAAACCCAAGGTGCCAACCCACTCGCTCACCGAGATAGCCGGTGACGAGCGGAGCGACGAGGGCGCCGATGTTGATTCCCATGTAGAAGATCGAGAAGCCGGCATCGCGTTGTGCTCCACCCTTCGGATAGAGCTCGCCGACGATCGCGGAGATGTTCGGCTTGAGCAATCCTGTTCCCATGACAATGAGAACCAACCCGATGAAGAACGCTGAGTGGGCGAATTTGATCGAGAGCGCGATCGAGAGGTGTCCGAGGGCGATCAGTATTCCGCCGTACCAGATCGCGCGTCTCAAGCCAAGCAGTCGGTCGGCGACCCATCCGCCCGGCAGCGACGCGAGGTACACGCACGCGGCGTAAATGCCGACGATCGAAGATGCCGTGTCACGGTCGAACCCAAACCCACCCTGGGCCAGCGCCGCCGTCATGAACAGCACGAGGAGCGGACGAATTCCGTAGTACGAGAAGCGCTCCCACATCTCGGTGAAGAAGAGAGTGGAGAGTCCTACCGGATGCCCGAAGAACGTGCCTCCGCTCAGGCCGCGATCGAATCCCGGTGGCGGCGCGTCCGTGGTGACTGTTCCTATCTCACTTCGCTTGGGGAGGTCTCTCGAGTCTGTTGCCATTGTCGGAAGAGTGAGGGTCGCTACGCGTGGACCGCCGCGAGCGGCAGATACCGCTCAGGCGGATGTACGCCTCCTGCCTGCTGCTGTTCCTCCCACGAGACCTTCGTGGGTGGCTGCTTGATGCACGCCGCGAAATGGCCCGGCGCTTTTTCCTCCAGTGGAGGAACTATCTTCGTGCACGCCGCATCCTTCGCGGGATGGTGGCACCGCGGGTGAAACACGCATCCAGTGGGCGGGTTAGCGGGCGACGGAACATCTCCCTGCAGGAGGATCCGCTCCTTGCGCGCCTTCGGATCCGCAACCGGCACGGCGGAGAGCAACGCCTGGGTGTACGGCATCAGCGGCTCCCGATACAAATCGTCCGATGTCGCGAGCTCCACGACTTTCCCGAGATACATGACGGCCACACGATCGGCGATGTGCTCGACGACCGAGAGGTCGTGCGCGATGAACATGTAAGTGAGATTGTGCTCCCGCTGCAGGTCGCCAAGGAGGTTTATCACTTGCGCCTGCACCGAGACGTCGAGCGCCGACACCGGCTCGTCGCAGACAATGAACTTGGGCTCGACCGAGAGAGCGCGTGCGATGCCAATTCGCTGCCGCTGACCGCCGGAGAATTCGTGCGGATATCGGTTGGAGTACTCCGCCCGAAGCCCCACTTCCTCCAGCAGCTGTCTCACCCGTGCGACGGCAGCGGCGCCTTCGGCGAGCTCGTGGATCGTGAGGCCCTCGCGAATGATCGCGCCAACAGTCATGCGCGGATTGAGCGATGAGACGGGATCCTGGAAGATGATCTGCATCTCCCGTCGAAGCGCGCGGAGCTCGGAAGTGCCCATCGACCTCACGTCCCTCCCCTCGAATCTCACCTCGCCCGATGTCGGCTCTATCAATCGAAGGATCGTGCGGCCGGTAGTCGTCTTTCCACATCCGGACTCACCGACGACGCCCAGCGTCTCGCCGCGCGCGACATCGAACGACACATCGTTGACCGCTTTCACCGATCCCACCTGCCGCGCGAACACTCCCTTCCTGATCGGGAATTCCTTGCGGAGGTTGCGCACCGAAAGGAGCGGTTGGGCGTCGTTCACGCGGCCGCGACTCCTTCCTGGACGACGAGCGGCGGGTGGGGATTATTCCGGCGCTCGGGCTCGATCGCCAGATGACAACGCGACACGTGGGCTCCGCCCACCTCATAGAGAGGGGGATGCTCGCGCTCGCACAGCTCCCAGGAATACGGACACCGATCGCGGAACCGGCAGCCGTGCGGCCAATCCGTAGGGGACGGCACCGTTCCCGGAATCACGTTGAGGCGCTCCTGGTCGTGGCCGATGTGCGGCATCGAGTGCATCAGCCCCTCGGTATAGGGGTGGTGCGGTTTGGCGAAGAGCTCATCGACGTCAGCCTGCTCCACCACCTCTCCAGCGTACATCACGATCACCCGCGAAGTCGTCTCGGCGATTACGCCGAGGTCGTGGGTGATCATCAGGATGGAAGTTCCGATCTTTTTCTGGAGATCCACGAGCAGGTCGAGGATCTGCGCCTGGATGGTGACGTCGAGAGCGGTGGTGGGCTCGTCGGCGATGACGAGGGCGGGCTTCATCATGAGCGCCATCGCGATCAGCACGCGCTGTCGCATTCCACCGGAAAGCTGATGCGGGTATTGCCTGGCGCGCGTCTCGGCGTCGGGAATGCCGGTGAGGGCGAGCATCTCCACGGCACGATCCCATGCCTCCCTCTTGCTCATACCCGCGTGCACGCGTGCGACTTCAGCGACCTGGTCGCCAACCCTGAACACCGGGTTGAGCGCCGACATCGGCTCCTGAAAGATCATCGAGATACGATTGCCTCGGATGTCGCGGATCTCCTCGTCGCCCAGAGTGACGATATCCCTTCCCTCGAATTCGATGCGACTCCCGGGCTCGATGCGACCGGGTGGCTGAATGAGCCTGAGGATTGAGAGCGCGGTGACGGATTTGCCGCAACCCGATTCTCCGACGATCCCCACAGTCTCGCCGGCGCCGATGTCGAAGGAGACTCCATCGACCGCGCGCGCGACACCACCCTCCGTGTAAAACCAGGTGCGCAGATCGTGGATGGAGAGTAGTGGCGCTGTCATGGGATCACGACCGCCGCTCGTACGCGTCGCGGAGCGCTTCGCCGAGGATGTTGAGCGTCATCACCGTCAGGACCATGAACAGACCGGGAAAGAGTGACATCCACCACAGCGTTGCTACCTGATCGGCACCGTCCTGAATGATGTTTCCCCAACTAGCCTGCGGTTGCGGAACGCCGATGCCCAGGTACGAAAGTCCGGCTTCGAGGACGATAACGTGGGCGACGCCAAGTGTTGCCGCAACGACGATCGGAGAGACCAGATTCGGAAGCAGGTGTCTCAGTAGAATCCGCCGCCGGCTGGCGCCCAGCGCTCGCGCCGCCATGACGAATTCCGCGTGCTTCAACGCAAGAACCTGACCCCTGACAATGCGGCTAAGCCCGAACAAACCGGTAAAGCCGAGGAACAGGACAAGCGCGCCGATCGAGAGTCGGGGCCACGCCACCAGCACCCCGATGAGAAGCAGAAGACGCGGTATCGATAGAAACGCATCGAGCAACCGCATCATGACGGCGTCGACCCATCCGCCGGCGTAGCCGGCGATCGCGCCGTATGCGACTCCCAGCGTGAGGCTCACTATCGTGGCGAGCACACCGATGAGCAGCGACAGGCGCGCGCCGTAAATAACACGGCTCAGGACATCGCGGCTGTACGGATCCGTGCCGAATGGATGCGCGAACGACGGTGCCAGATCCTTGAGCGCAACGATGTCGGGCTGCGCCGACGGATCGTAGGGCGCGATGAAAGGCGCCAGCAGGCCTACGAGCACGATGAGCCCGAGCACGATGAGAGCAACGCGCGAGGATCTCCCCCGCAGGAGTCGACGCACCGAGAGCGCGAGCGGAGACTCGCGCGGTCGCGCCGGATTAGCGAGCGCGAAGTCTTGGGTCTGCCCAGGCATAGAGCAAATCGGCGAGAAGACTTCCAACCGTCACCATGATGCTGCCGAGGATCACTCCACCGACGACGAGAGGATAGTCGCGGGTGCCGATGGCGTTGACGACCGCGAGTCCCATCCCGGGCCACGCGAAAATCTTCTCGATGAAGAACGCGCCGGTGAGGAGAGCGGGGAAGGAGAGTCCAAGCAGGCTGATGATTGGAAGCAGTGCGTTGCGCAGCGCATGGCGCCGGAGTATCTCGCGCTCAGTGAGTCCTTTCAGCCGCGCGGTCCGGATGTAGTCAGCCGGAAGAACGTCGAGCAGCGCCGCGCGCTGGTAACGAGCAACGCCTGGAGCGGCGAGCACTGTTAGCGTCAGCGCAGGAAGCAACAAGTGTCGAAGTCGGTCGGCGATTCGCGCGCCGAATCCCATGTAATCGTGCATCACAGGATCCACGGCGCCGCCAACGGGGAAGAGCGGCAGCCAGTAAGTGAACGCCAGCAGCGCCAGAATCGCCAGCCAGAAGTCGGGCATGGAGAAGAAGAAGAGAGAGATCGCGCTCAACGCGTGGTCGGTCGCGGATCCGCGTCGTGCGACCTGGACGAGGGCGATCAGAATGCCGAGGGTGAAGCTTCCGGCGAGTGCAATCGCCATGAGAAGCAGGGTGTTCGGGAGCGCGCTGGCGAGAACCTCGCGCACGGGCCGGTCGTGCGAGAACGACCAGCCCAGCTCCCCGCGCGCGAGCTGGCCGACGTACCTGACGAACTGCTCCGGCAGCGGACGATCCAAGCCGTATTGGGCGCGCAACGTGGCGCGGACGCGCTCGTTGACGTTCGGATTGTCCATTACCGCGCTGAACGGATCGCCCGGCGCGAGGTGGATCAGAGCAAAGGTGATCGTTGCGACGATGGCGACGATCACTACTGCCTGGACGAGTCTTCCCCCTATGTAGCGGAACACCCGCTACGGCGTCTTCCTGCCGGCCGATTCCGCTGGCGCGGTCGCGGTCCCGGCCGGAGTGTTGTCGCGCGGGATGCGCTTGTCGGATGGAATCCACCAGTCCGCGATGTGCGCCCACCACGCATCCGATCTCAACGGCGCCAGCTGTAGACGCGAATGATATCCGACTGTCGGAATCGGCTCTGCCAGCCAGATGGCCGGCGCATCCTGGATGATCGTCTCGTAGGCTTTCGTGAAATACGCCTTCCGGGCGGGAGGGTTGAACGAGGCCAGCGCACTGTCGACGTTGGCGTCGAAAACCGGATTCTCGTAGGAGCTGTAGTTAGAGCCGCTGGAAGCTCGCGAACCAGCAGTGCCCCAGGTTCCCCGAATGCTTCCCGGACTGGGCTGTGTATTCCACTGTCCGATCGCAACGTCGAAGGCGCGCTTGCGTAGGCGCTCTATGAGCACTGGAAAGTCCAGCTGTTCCACGTCGACCTTCACGCCAGCCTGTCGCAGCTGTTCCTGGAGAAGCACCGCCAGCTGAGCGCGCGCCTTGCTCGTGTTCGGGACAGCGAGCGAGAATTGCAACGGGCGTCCGTTGCGCTCGCGGATCCCGTCGCCATTGGCGTCGCGCCAGCCGAGAGAGTCGAGGATCTGACGCGCGCGAGCGAGATCGAAGGGGATCTGCGCCAGGCTGGGATCGGTCGTCGGGTACGCCCGCACCGTTGGTCCGAGAGCGGGAATCGCGAGGGAATCGTAGACGCTCCGAACGAGGTTGGCCCGGTCCGTCGCCATTGTCAGCGCGCGGCGCAGCTCGCGGTTCCCGAAGATCGGATGGGGACGCGCGTGATTGGCCGGATCGCGGAGATTGAATTGCGCGAAGATGTAGGCGAGTCCCCGGTACTGCTTGAGCCTGAGCTCCGGATGCTTCGCGACCTCGGGCAGGTTCTCGCGGCGCAGCGCCTCGAAGAAATCCGTCTCCCCGGATAGGAATCTCGTAACGACTGTGTTGAAGTCCGGAGCGATGCTCCAGATCACGCGACTGAGCTTCGGCGAGCCGCGATAATTCGCGGTATCCGCGGCGAGCTCGACGGCGGCGCCGGGAATCCAGCGGACGAAACGAAACTGTCCAGATCCGATGGGATGTCTCGCCTGCTCGGAGGCGCGCCAGGCGGACGGAGGCACCCCCTTCCAGATGTGCTCAGGTATGATCGGCATCTGGAAAGTGGCGTCGTAAAACTGCTGCGGCGTGCGTGTGTGAAACCAGAAAACCGCGGTCGCGGAGTCGGGCGTTGCAACCGAATCGATGGTGGCGATGAGCGCTTTGGTGCCCGAGCCCAGCGTCGAATCGATCGTGCTCTGGAAGGTGAACCGGACGTCGTTGGAGCGAACCGGCGTGCCGTCGTGCCACTTCGCAAGAGGATCGATGTGGAACGCGATGCTGAGCGAGTCCTGACTCCAGGTCCAGTGATCCGCGAGGCGCGGCGTGAATCCGGCGTCATTCAGGATGTTCAGCGAGTCGCCGATATTGGCGAGCCGGTCATACACGAGGTCGACGATCTCCGCCGCCTGCACGTTCGAGAGCAGAGACGGAACAAGAATGTCAGGATCCCCACCGGCGGCGATAACAAGCGTGCCTCCGGTGCTCTTTCCGGACTGCGATTCGGTCCCCACACATGCGCACAGCAGCAGGGCACAAAGGAGACGAGCTCGGGTCAGCGGCGCCATGTCCAGCCCTCGTCGAGAAAATGTGGAATTCGGCTCATCGTCTCCTCGCGAATCTCGTCTTCGGCCATCTCAGTCGCCACTTCATCTTCTCGTGATCGGACCGCGTCGAACATTGCGATCGCGACTTCCTCGATTCCGGGAGACCGGCCGAGCAGTGTGTGAAGTGTCGCTGGTCGCGGAATCGAATCGTGCGACGCGCCGTTGGTCGCGGCAGCGAACAAGGGCAGCGAAGACTGATCATCATCGACGAGAATCGACCCGTGTTGCAACAGTGCTCCGTCGTCACGCCATTGGGCGCTGCCGACCAGCTTACCGCCGCTTGCAACAAGCTCGCCTTCGCCCGGAGCCTCAAAGCATGGACGGGTGCTCGGTGCCGGCGATCGCCCGGTTGTCAACGCCCGCTCGGCGTTCACTCCGAGGCGGCCGAGACCGTCGAGAAGGATGCGATTGATGCGTGCGTAGGTTTCGCGGAGCGGTCCGGCGTCCTTGAGCGGCGTGGTGACGCTGTAGGTGACCTCATGATCGTGCAGAATCGCGCGGCCGCCAGTCGGGCGGCGCACGACATCCACGTTCGCCGAGCGGATCTTCCCGATGTCGTAAAGTCCTGACGCCGGTTGGTGCCTGCCGAAGGAAAGTGTCGGACGCGTCCATGAATAGATGCTGAACACC
>Ga0307296_10001987_pt1 | contig 10406 bp, 7 predicted proteins | sample ER_DNA_153_FD_194467 | JGI IMG/M metagenome (GOLD analysis project Ga0307296, IMG submission 194467) | Bulk soil microbial communities from the East River watershed near Crested Butte, Colorado, United States - ER_DNA_153 | ecosystem: Environmental > Terrestrial > Soil > Floodplain | place: USA... | reverse complement strand
GAAGCGAGCCGATACCGAGTGGCGCCGCTGATCAAGGTCGGATCCGCTTCGAAACCCAACCGCAGCCCGTGCTCAGCTACCAGCCGCGCCGCGAAGGCGTCGTAGGTCATGATCAGCTGTTCGCCGGATTCATCGATGCCGCGGTCGGAGATGACACCGGCCCGCAGCAGCGCGTTGCGTACCCGCTGGGAGAGCTCAGCAGCCGCCTTGCGGGTGAAGGTCAGGCCGAGTACCTCCTCAGGCCGCACGGCGCCGGTGCCGACGAGCCACGCCACGCGGGCCGCCATCACCGTGGTCTTGCCCGATCCGGCGCCCGCAATGATCACGCCAGGCTCGAGCGGTGCGGTGATGGCATCGAGCTGCTGGGCAGAGAAAGAGATGCCCAGCGCCTCTTTGAGGGCGGCGGTGCTGTCAAGGCGAGTCCGAGGTGCCGGTGGCACCAGGGTGTGAACTGTCACGTGACCACCTGTCGACCAATCGGCTGCGCTGGACAGCTAGCGCGGAAGGGACAATAACGACAGCCAGTCCCGATCCGGGCGTCGTAGTGTTCGTTCCGAATGGTCTGCGCCGCCTCGGCCAGCCGGCGATGCACCCAGGTCGGCTGGTCGGCAAATCCGGTCGGCTGAGCGCCGTCCAGTGGCTTGACCGGAAACGGAACGTCGTCGAGTGACGCCTGCTGAAAGGTCTTCGGATAGCCGCTATCCCCGTCCGGAAGCCGCAGATACACCAGTTCCGCACCGGCCGGCCGAGCGCCCTCCCCTGTCACCGCTGCAAAGGCACCCCGTTGGATGGCCAGCTGATAGACCCCGAGTTGATCATGCGACGCGATGTCTGCCGCAGTCGGCGCCATCTTGGAGGTCTTGAAGTCCACGATCCGGATGCGACCGTCAGGATCCCGCTCGACCCGATCAGCACTGCCGGTGAGGTGGACCCGGTCGCTGCCGAGATCGATCTCACAGGCGAACTCGACCTCGGTACCCAACAGCGTGAGGTGCGACCTGGCTTCTTGCCACGTCACGAAGCGCTCGAGTGCCGACTCCGCCTCCACCCGCTCCACCGCCGACAGCCAGTGAGCGTCGAAATCAAGCTGACTCCACACCGACTCGAGGTGCAGGGACAGTTCGTCAGGATCAGCATGACTGTGGGCGCCGTACTCTGCGAGCACGTGCACGACCGAGCCAAAGCTGGCGGCAGCCGAACGCGCTGACTCACCCTGAGCCTTGCGCGCCAAGAACCAGTTCCGCGGGCAAGCCAAGACACTGGCCAGCTGACTGCCAGAGAGGTGTACGGGCTGCTGCGGAGACACCAGCGGCAGTTCCGAGCGAGTGAGCGGACGCATTCCCCACCATTGCTCAGGTCGGGCAGCCGGGGCCAGCGGCTGGCTGTCGCGATCGGTTGCGTCGGCCAGCCGCGCCAGCCTGATGGCGGCCTCCTCGCGGAGCCGGGGCGAGGTTTCTGGATCGACGGTCGTGCTGCGCAGCTCAGACACCAAGGCCGCTAAGGTCAACGGCCTTCTCGGCCGGCCGGCTAGCTCGCGGACCGGTACGCCGAGCTCGGCCAGGAACCGCGACGGCTGATCCGCCTCACCTTCGGTACCCGCAACTGCTGTCACCACCAGTCGGAACCGCGCTCGGGTGCACGCGACGTAGAAGAGCCTCCGCTCCTCCGCAATTCGGGTCGCGGTGGGAACTGGTGCCAGCACCTCGTGCCGACCCAGCCGATCGGGCTCCAGCAGGGATCCGCGCCGCCGTAGGTCTGGCCAGCGGCCCTCCTGGACACCCGCGACGACGACGAGATTCCACTCAAGGCCCTTGGCGCGGTGGGCGGTGAGCACCCGGACCGCCGAGCCTCGCAGCTCCGACTCCCGCAGTGGATCGGCGGGAATCTGCTGACCTTCGACCTCTGCCAGGAAACCGGTCACTCCGCGGAGCCCCGACACCTCCTCCGAGCGAGCGGCGATCTCGAACAGCGCGCAGATAGCGTCCAGGTCACGGTTGGCCCGACGACCTGCCTCGCCGCCACGGCTGGATTGTTGTCGAAGCTTCTCCGGCCAGGCGGTCTGGGACCACAGCACCCACAAGGCCTCCTCCGCCGTACCGCCCGACCGGATAGCGCGCTCGCAGCGTCGCAGCAGCTGAGCCATGCCGCGAGCGGCGTTCACATCATCACTAGGTGGGCAGTCGTCGAGCAGGTCTTGATGGCGCAATGCAAGGCTCGTCAACGCGGACGAGGGGCGCGGGAGTGCAGCACCGGCCAGCTCGACACGCTCTGCCTCACGCAGGGCCCGGCCCAGGCGACGGGTCGCCATGCTGTCCATGCCGCCGAGCGGAGACGTGAGCAATAACTGCGCCTCGTCAGCGGTCGGCGCGCAGCCGTGAGCGGCAACCTGCAGCGCCAACAGGAGTGGACGTACGGCTGGGTCGGCAGCCAGCGGGATCTCATCGCCAGCCACCTCTACCGGGACTCCGGCTGCGACGAGTGCGCGCGTCAGCGCGGGAATCATCGTTCGTCCGGCCCGTACCAGCACGGCCATATCCGTCCAGGCGAGATTGTCGCGCAGGTGCGCACTGCGCAGGATGTCGGCAATGTGCTCCGCCTCGGCGCCGGCGCTGCCGCAGGTGAAGATCTCTACCTTCCCCCTGGGCAGCTCGGGATCCGGTGTTGGATGCCGAAAGGCATCGAAGACCTCGGCAGGTAGCGAGCGCGGCAGGCCTAGCCGGGTCACGACATTGCGGCTCGCGGCGAGCAGCGCGCTACCGAAGCGGCGCGTCCGGTTCAGAGCGGCTACAGGGGCCGGCGCGCCACCCGGGGTCCGGAACAGTTCTGGGAAATCCAAGATCCCGCGTGCCTGCGCCCCGCGGAAGGCATAGATGGATTGGTCCGGATCTCCGACGACGATCACATCGCGGCCGTCGCCGGCGACCACCTGCAGCAGCCGCACCTGCGAGGGATCGGTGTCTTGGTACTCGTCCACGAAGACGCAGCCAATTTCGCTGCGCAATGTTGCCACGACGTCGGGCCTGGTCAGCAAGATGCGGCAGCGGTGCACCAGCTCGGCATAGTCGAGGACACCTTCGGCATCGAGCACGTCGAGATATTCATCGAAGAAGGCTCCGACACTCGCCCACTCTTCTCGGCTTGCGGCGTGACCAGCCGCAACAACGTCATCAGGGTCCATCCCGAGCTGCCGCGCCTTGGCCAGCACGGCCCGGACCTCGGCGGCGAACGCCCGTGTGGGAAACGCGCGGGCGAGTGATTCGGGCCATTGAGCGCGCTGAGTCTCCAGACTGCCTTGCAGCGTCTCCCGCACCCGGAACTCCTGCTCAGGTCCGGTGAGCAGCCGCTGCGGCGTGCCGAAACCAGCGGATTCAACACCTACCTCGTCGGCAAAGCGGCGCACCAGGGCGTAACAGAAGGCATGAAACGTCATGGCCATCGGGGTCACGGTGGTGCGGCCCAGCCGCGCCGCGATCCGCGCCCGCAGGTCGGCGGCAGCCTTCCGCGAGAAGGTCAACACGAGGATGCTGTCGGGGGTCGCGCCGCGGCGTTCGATCCGGTCCACCACGCATTCGACCAGGGTCGTGGTCTTGCCGGTGCCGGGTCCGGCGAGCACCAGTAGCGGTCCGCCGGCATGGTCCACGACGGCGCGCTGGGCTGGATCCAGCACTGGGGGTGTGGGCAGCTTGTCCGCCCCCCGAGTCAAGCGGTACATCGCGGCAAGTCCTGTGTCTAGAGACGATCAGCCGTACGCATGTATTGGATCAGAGATGACAGACGAAATCCCGGATCGCGCGCCGCCGTGCTGAGGAGGAGCGAGCCGACACGCTTTTTCGTCGGCGAGGGGCCGACGAAGTAGGCGGCCTCCAAGCGGGATCCGCGCCCGCGATGTTCGCGCCGCCGATCTGCAGGAGGACATGGCGGAACAACGCTTTTCCGTTCCACCAGATCCGACGAAGACGGCGGCAACCCAGCGAACATCGCAGCGAGCGAAGCGAGCAATCGAACACTGCGAGCGCCAGCGAGCGGAGCAATTCAAATCGGTCGGTCACGCCACGCAGAATCCAGGACCGCCACCACCGCCGCAGCAAGCAACCCGGTGCCAAAGATCAAATTGCCGAGCTCGGCGAACGGATCGAGATAGATCGTGGTGCTGCCGTCTCGGACCAATGCGGCGTACGCCAGCACGGTCATGGTGAGCACGTAGTTGGTCAGCACCAACATCACGCGCGTCGGACGAGGAAATCGCCGGCTCTCGCGGTTTCCCCATCCGGAGTCGGTGAGCAGATCCCAACTCAAACCGAAGAGCACTAGAGCCGCTCCGGAGAAGCCAAGCACCGTGCCGAGCGGATCGGAGATGAAGTCGCGGTAGGAGAACAATGCGGACAAGATCAACACGCCGGCAAAAGCCAGGGCCCGCCGCTGAGTCAACCTACGCCGTAGGAGCGAAACCGCGACAGCGACAATGATCAGCGCGGAGCTGACAAGATTGACGCCGTCTTGGTTGATAGGAGCCGCCGCACGATCGCCGAACACGAGCTGACGGGCCAGCATGACGAGGACGACGCCGATGCTGCCCAGCACCAGGGCGCGGCTTGGCTGGCCCCGCCGGGCCGCCCGGACGGCCAGCAGCAGAAGGACCAGACCGACCACGACGCGACTGGGGTCGATGACGCGATCGAGGATCGGTGCGGGATCGTAGGCAAAAGTGGACTGTGCACCGTCGCGAGCAACCGAGGCGAACACCTGGACCGTGGCGAGGAAGACCTGCACCGGGAAGGCCACCGCAATCAGCGTTGCCGCGACGGCGAATCCGACCCGACCCAGCTCGTCACTGAGCTCAGACACCACCGGGAGCGAGCCTCGCCGGCGGCAGATCCGGAGCAAGACCACGCCCACCAGCCCGAATGCGAACACCAACACACCCGCCCAGAGCAACGCCAACCAGCCGTGAACCACAGGGTCACGATGGGCAATCTGCCACACGGCTTGCGCCACCCGCGCGGCAATGACCACCGCCAAGATCAGATACGGCCAGGCCCGCTGGGTGAGGCGCTGCGCATTTTCGGTCGCGGAAACGGTCGCTCGGACCGTGATTTCGGCGACCGAGGCGCCGGCGAGCGTAGCGGCCGGCAACACCAAATAGCCGAGAAAGGCCGCTGTCTGCTGGAGGTTCAGCGGGTTGAAGTCCGTGCCAAACGTCTTGGCATAGCGAGTTTCGGCAACGCCGACCGTCATCCCGAGACCGATCAGCACCCAGAACGCGGCGAACTCCCACCAGGCGAACCGACGTCGCCACCGGATGATCACCAAGGTGATCACACCGGCCATCAGGGCTCCGGCGATCCAAGGCCATCCGGCCCAGCCGGCGAGCGAGCCACGACGCAATGACCAGGTGCCGATCACCATCAAGCTGAACAGCAAACCCAGGAGCTTGAGCCACCATGGGCCGTGCAGGGCGGCTGACATGCAGCACGCCACGCCGAACGACAGCAGCAAGAGCAGTGGCCAGGTCATCTGCTCCGGCAAGCCGATTCCGGTGGCCGAGACGATGAGGCGACTGTGCTGCCGGATGAGTCCGGACAGGACCACCGTCAGCCCTGCGGCGACGAAGCCTACGTAGCCGATCAGCACGATCGACTTCAGCCCGTACGGCCAATCCAGGTCTCGCAACCGGCCCTTCCTGACCGGCTCCACCAGCGTCTGGCGGACAATCGCGGTGCCGAACCGAGCGAGTCGTGACCATGCGTGCTCAGGTGCCGCGGTGGGTGAGCCGGCCGGACGTTCCGCGCCAGCAATCTGATCAAGATCAACCGACATCTTCGCGTACCTCGAACGTCCAGTCAGCGTTGAACAGCAGCACGCCATTCGATGAGGCGAGCGCGACACGGTCCTGCTTCGCGATCGTCAGTGGTGATAGAGACCAGCCGGTGATCACCGCACCGCTGCTGTCCAGCACCTGTGCATCGCTGGCGCCCCACACCGCGAGGTGATCTTGGGTCGGAGTAAGAGCGAGTGCGGGGCCGAGCCACTTGATGATCACCCCAGCTTCGTTGATCATGATGCACTCGCCCTTGGTGGCCACCACGGCGTAGTTCGCGAAGCCTGCCAGACCGGTCAGCGTCCCAAAATAGGGACGCACCCAGCGATGCAAGCCGGTGTCGACCGCCAGCGCGTGCGCCGCCTGGTCTTGCAGCACCACGACGGTGTCGCCGATGACGGTAGCGCCGCGCCCCAGCAAGTCCAGGTGCCAGCGGCGTTTGCCGGTACCCACGTCAAAGGCGGTTGTGGTGCCGCCGCGGTCCATGATCACCACTACACCGGAACCGACAGCGGGCGTAACGTTGACGTCCGATCCCACAGTGTGCTGCCACCGCACAGCGCCGGTGCCGAGATCGAAAGTGCGCATCACGCCCGCGAGATCGACGAGAACTGCCTCACGATCACCCGCTCGCACCGGCGGCGTCGGAGCAAGATCATCGACCGCGAATTGCCAGAGCCGAATGCCGGTGTCTGAGTACGCCACGACCTCGCGGTTGCTGGTTGTGGCGATGATCACGTTGCCGAAGGCGGCCAGCGTCAAGATCGTGCCGCCGGGGTGCGTACGCCAGACCGAGGTCCACTCGCTCAACGTCTTCGGCGTGGTGGCGACAAGATCACCTTGACCGTAGGTGGCCCGGATGATCAGGCCAGACTCGGTCTGTACCGGGGTGAGGCTGGCAGGCGTACTCGCCATCGGACCCTCACCGAAGGTGGGGTTGATCGAGATGGTGCCGAAATTCCTGCCCGTCCAGCGTTGTGGTGCCGACCACTGAATCGGCGTGTTGGTGGTCGTCGGCGTGCTGGGAGCGGGTGTCTCAATGCGAGACGTCGTGGTGTGTACGTCGGCGAAGCTCTGGCTCTCCGCCACAATTCCCAAGCCCTGGCACCAGGTCTGGTTGAGGCTGACGATCCGACCGAGTTGACCCTGCTTGGAGAGGTAGCGCACCTCGCCCGAAACCTTCAGGCACCCGTCACTCGCTACGTCGGCTTGCAACTCGCTGCGGTAGTCGAGGGCATCGCCGGCCGACCCGGCACTACTCCAGCGGCTGCCGGCGTGGACGTCGGCTGGCAGCAAGATCAATCCGGGGCTGTAGACGTACCCCTCGGTCGGCGTGCTTGCGGCCAGCAGGTCGACCCCGGCTGTGACACGGTAAAACCGGATGGTCTGGGCGAGGGCTGCCGGATCGTTGAGCTGAGTCGTGATGGTCCGCCAGGCCTTGATCGTCCCTTTCTCGTCGAACGCTTCCTTTCCCATCGCCGCGCTCAACCGGCTGTCGACACTGAGCAAGGCGGCGACACCGGAGAACCGCGCTGACTCGGTAACCATCGTGCCGATGGTGGTCTTGAGCTCACGCGTGGTGTCGGTGCGCTCGAAGGCAACGGCGCCGTCGGGTGGCAGGTACTGCGCAGCCGTTGCGGCTCGGCCGAAGATCACTGTCGAGTTGGCGACATAGGTCGTGGTCGCAATGAGGAGGGCGACGACCGCGACCACCACCAGTGGCAGCCACCAGGGCCGTCGCGACTGGGCAGCATCAGAACGGGGCGGCGGCCAGGTTGGATTGACCGCTACGCTACCCAGCGGATCGGCCGGCATGGTCGACCAATCCTGTACGGGAAACGGCGACCACGGCTGGTCGGTGTTCGATTGCTCGCTCCGCTCGCTGCGGATCGCGCTTGAAGCCCACCGCCGTCGGCGTCGCTCGCGGAGGGAAAAGCGCCTCCACTCGCTCCTTCTCCGCGCGGCGGGGCGCGATCCGTCGGCGGCCGGCATGCGGACCAGTATCTAATGCGCGCTGAGCCTGTCGAAGCGCGAGCCCGAAGTGCCCTTCGACCAACGCAGGGCGCATGCCCGGGGTGCGGATTCAGTTCAGTTCAGAATCGACGGTTGGCTAGCACCGGGATAGTTGCCCGCGTCTTCGTCACCTCGTCGAGATCGAGGTCTGCCACCAGCAGGCCTGTCTCGGCGCCCAACGACCTGAGCACTTCGCCACGTGGTGAGATGACGGCGCTGTGGCCGACGCCAGTCGGTGCCGTGCCGTCGAGGACGGGGTTGAATTGCTCGCTCCGCTCGCTCCTCCTCAGTACGGCGGCGCGCGATCCGAGTCCAGCCGCCGTCGGATCTGCCTGGCCAGCGGCCACGACGTACGCGGTGCTGTCCAGCGCGCGAGCCCGAGTCAGCAGCTGCCACTGCTCGACTTTGCCGGCGCCGGCTCCCCAGGATGCGGGAACACAGATCACCTCAGCTCCGAGCTCTGCCAGTTTGAGATATAGGCCGGGAAACCGTACGTCGTAGCAGGTGGTCAGCCCGACCTTGATCTCTCCCACCGTGATCATCACGGGCTCGGTGCCGGGAGCGACTGTGTCCGATTCGCGGAAACCGAATGCATCGAAGAGGTGAATCTTGTCGTAGTGGGCATCGACATCTGGGCCGACAGCGCGCAGTGTGTTCTTGACCCGGCCGTCCCCGCTCGGGGTGAACATGCCGGCGATGATCACGAGCTGATGATGCTCGGCGATCTTGCCCAGCTGCTGGGCCCATGGTCCGTCGACCGGTTCGGCGATTTCCGCCAGCGGCAGCCCGAATCGGCGCATGGTGGCCTCGGGAAAGATCACCAATTGAGCGTCCTGCGCGGCGGCCTCGGCCACTTGCGTTGCGACCAATTCCAGATTTTCCTGGGGATCAGAACCACTGAGAATTTGGGCGAGGGCAACTCGCAGCGTGCTCATATCTGGCCTCCGTGTTCACTGTCCATCTGCCATACCAGTACCTCCGCTTCGGCCCGCGCCGTCAGCCTTAGCTGGGTGGGACCGGAGAGCCGGAGCGAATCACCTACGTCCAGCTGCCCGATCGCTTCGACATCCAGCACTCCTCGTGCCAGATAAACGTGCAGCAGCTCGCCGTCGGGGAGGCTGCGCGAACTACCGGGCGGCAATACGCTGGCCCAGAGTGTTGAGGCGCCGCTGCCGAGCCTTACCACCGCGTCGGGATGACTGCCCGAGGCAATCGGCAGCCAGCCACGGGCAAGATCTCCCATCACGAGCTCGCGCTGCTGGTAGCTCGGAGCGGTGTCGGCTTCATCGGGCTTGATCCACATCTGAATGAAGTGCACAGGCTCGGCCGGGCGTGTCGGGTCGACCCGGAAGGCATCATTGCGCTCACTGTGCACAATGCCCGAGCCCGCGCTCATCCGCTGCGCCAGCCCGGGATAGATCAGCCCGGAGTTGCCGTGCGAGTCCTGGTGGACAAGCGACCCGGACAGCACCCAAGTGACGATCTCGGCGTCTCGATGAGGATGGTTGGCATAACCGGATCCGGCGCGGACCACGTCGTCGTTGTTGACCAGTAACCGACCGAAGGAGACGTTGCTGGAGTCATAGTGCTCGCCGAAGGAGAAGCTGTGGTGTGTTTCGGCCCAATCGGTGCGAGTGAGGAACCGTTGCTGCGCGCGACGCAGTTCGACGCCCGGCGCGACGATCCTCGGCATACTCACTGGTTCAGTATCGCGGGCTGCTTAAAAGCATGGCAGCAGTGGACACCAGCGTACGCTCACCTCATGTTTTCTCGTCCCGCTCCTGAACCGATCGCACCGGGTCAAGAGTCGGTCTGGGATTACCCGCGCCCACCAGCCATGCGCGCCACCAATGAAGAGATCATCGTGATCTTGGGGGGTGTGGAGATCTGCGAAACACGGGCCAGCTGGCGCATCCTCGAGACGAGCCACCCACCGACCTATTATCTGCCGCGTGCGGCCTTCATCGAGGGTTCGCTGCGGCCGGCTCGGGGGACGTCGTTTTGTGAGTGGAAGGGCAAGGCTACCTACCTGGATGTGATCGGCGGCAGCAAGATCGCTCCGCGGGCGGCCTGGTACTACCTGCACCCCCATAACCGGTATTCGGCACTTGTCGATCATGTTGCGGTCTACGCAGGGGCGATGGATGAGTGCCTGGTCGACGGCGAACGCGTCGTGCCGCAGCCCGGGGGTTTCTATGGCGGCTGGATCACCTCGAATATCAGCGGGCCGTTCAAGGGTGGGCCTGGCACGCGGGGCTGGTAGGTCCATGGAAGAGAGCTACACCGAACTCGTGCTGTGCGCCGTCGAACAGATACCACCGGGCCGGGTCGCGACGTACGGAGACATCGCGGAGATCGTTGGGCGCGGCGGACCGCGTCAGGTGGGGCACGTCTTAGCGCGATTCGGCGGCGGGGTGCCATGGTGGCGCGTGGTACGCGCCGACGGACGCCCTGCCCGAAGCCTGGAAGAGCGCGGATTGCTGTTGCTGCGTGCTGACAAGACGCCGATCAAAGGGGATCGCGTCGACCTGGCTCGGGCCCGTTTCACCATCGATGAGGCGGCCAGCTGAGAACC
>Ga0307296_10001986_pt1 | contig 10408 bp, 9 predicted proteins | sample ER_DNA_153_FD_194467 | JGI IMG/M metagenome (GOLD analysis project Ga0307296, IMG submission 194467) | Bulk soil microbial communities from the East River watershed near Crested Butte, Colorado, United States - ER_DNA_153 | ecosystem: Environmental > Terrestrial > Soil > Floodplain | place: USA... | reverse complement strand
GTTCACGAACGACACGCCCTTGACCACCCGCCCGGCGGCCACGTCCAGGCACGGGATCACCCGCCTGGCCAGGGTCACGCCGGTCCCCCGTTCCCCGGAGCGGCCTCGGCCAGGGCGGTCAGGGCCCCGGCGACGGTGAAGCGGCCCGCGTACAGGGCCTTGCCGACGATGGCGCCCTCCAGGCCGTCGGGCTCCAGGGCGGCCAGGGCGCGGAGGTCGTCGAGGCTGGACACGCCGCCCGAGGCGATCACCGGGCGGCGGGTGGCGGCCAGGACCTCGCCCAGGCGGTCGGTGGCCGGGCCGGCGAGCATGCCGTCCCTGGCCACCTCGGTGTGGACGAAGCGACGGCAGCCCGCCCCCTCCAGCCGCCGCAGCACCTCGAACAGGTCGCCACCGCTGGCCGTCCAGCCGCGGGCCTGGAGGATCCGGCCGCGGGCGTCCAGGCCGACCGCGACCGCCTCACCGTGGCGGGCGCACGCCTCGGCCACCCAGGCCGGGTCCTCGAGGGCGGCGGTGCCGATCACCACCCGGGCCGCGCCCAGGTCGAACAGGGCGTGGAGGTCGTCGGGGGTGCGGACCCCGCCGGAGGCCTCCACCCGGACCGGGCCGACCGCCTCGACGATGCGCCCCAGGTGCTGGCGGTTGCGGGGGCCGCGCCCGAAGGCGGCGTCCAGGTCGACCACGTGCAGCCAGCGGGCGCCGTCGGCGGCGAACCCTTGGGCGGCCTCGACCGGGTCGCCGTAGCCGGTGTCCGTCCCGGCGACCCCCTGGACCAGCCGGGCCGCCTGCCCGTCGAGCAGGTCGACCGCCGGGAGCAGCTCCAGGGTCATGCCCGGCGGACCTGGGTGACGAAGTTGGCCAGCAGGGCCAGGCCGGCCCGGCCCGACTTCTCGGGGTGGAACTGGGTGCCGAACAGGTTGCCGTGCTCGACCGCGGCGGCGAAGCGGCCCCCGTAGTCGCAGACGGCGGCGATGGCCTCGCCGTCGGGTTCGGGGGCGTAGGAGTGGACGAAGTAGAAGCGGGTCCCGTCGCCCAGGCCGGCGAACAGGCGGCTGCCGGGCCCGATGGTGACCTCGTCCCACCCGATGTGCGGGATCTTGACCTGCCCGGTGAGGTGCCGGATCTTGCCGGGCACGACGCCGACGCCGTCGCCGACCGGGCCCTCCTCGCTGGCCTCGAACAGCAGCTGCATGCCGACGCAGATGCCGAGCAGGGGCCGGCCGCCCTCCAGCCAGCCGGCCACCGCGGCCGCCCCACCGGCCGAGGCGAGGCCGCGCAGGCAGGCCCCGTAGGCCCCGACCCCGGGCACGACCAGCCCGGCCGCCCCGGCCGCCGCCGCCACCGTCGGCACCACCCGCACCTCGGCCCCGGCCCGGTCCAGCGCCTTGGCCGCCGAGTGCAGGTTCCCGACCCCGTAGTCGAGCACGGCCACCGGCGGCCGCGTCCGGCGGCTCATCCCAGGGTCCCCTTGGTGCTGCCGGACCCGGCGCGCGGGTCGGGCGCGCAGGCGTCGCCGAGGGCCCGGGCCAGGGCCTTGAAGCACGCCTCCAGGCAGTGATGGGGCAGGTCGCCGGCCTCCAGCTGGACGTGGATGGTGCAGCGGGCGTTGGCGACCAGCGCCTCCATCAGGTGGCGGGCCTGGCGCGGGTCGAAGCTGCCGAGCTCGCCGGGGGCGGCGTCGACCTCGACGTCCCAGACCAGGTAGGGGCGGCCCGACAGGTCGACCGCGGCCCGGGCCCTGGCCTCGTCGAGGGGGACGACGGCGTCGCCGAAGCGCCGCACCCCGGACTTGTCGCCCAGGGCCTCGGCCAGGGCCTGGCCGATGGCGATGCCGCTGTCCTCGACGGTGTGGTGGGCGTCGACCTCCAGGTCGCCCTTGGCGTCGACCTGGAGGTCGAAGCGGGCGTGCCGGCCCAGCTGGGCGAGCATGTGGTCCAGGAACGGCACCCCGGTGTCGGACCGGCCGGCGCCGGTGCCGTCCAGGTCGAGCTGGACGGTGACCGCGACCTCGGCGGTGCGCCGCTCGACCCGGGCGCTGCGCGGCGCCCCACCCCCGGGACCGGGCGCGCTCATCGGCCGAGCTCCGCGGTGAGGGCGGCGAGGAAGGCGTCGTCCTCGGCCGGCGTGCCCACCGTGACCCGGAGGTGGCGCTCCAGGGTCGGGTAGCGGGACACGTCGCGGACCAGGACCCCGCGCTCGAGCAGCCCCTGCCACAGGACGCGCGGGTCCAGCGGGGTCTCGAAGCAGAGGAAGTTGGCGTCGCTGGGCAGGACCCGGACCCCGGGCAGGCCGTCCATGGCCGCCGCCACCCGCTCGCGCTCCCGCTCGGTGGCCACCACGTGGGCCATCAGCACGCCCTTGTGCCGCAGGGCCCGCAGGCCCACGGCCTGGGTGAGGGCGGACAGGTGGTAGGGCAGCCGGACCAGCCGGACCCCGTCGACCACCGCCGGGTCAGCGAGCAGGTAGCCGAGCCGCAGCCCGGCCATCCGGAACGCCTTGGAGAAGGTGCGGGTCACGACCAGGTTGGGGTGGCGTGACAGCAGGGCGGCGGCGTGCGAGGTGCCGAACTCGCCGTAGGCCTCGTCGACCACGACCAGCCCGGGGGCGGCCGCGCAGACAGCGGCGAGCACGTCGGGGGCGGTGGCCTCGCCGGTCGGGTTGTTGGGCGAGCACCAGAAGGTCAGGTCGGCGGCGGCCTCGGCGACCAGGTCGGCCGCGGCCGCCGGGTCGAGCGGCCGGTCGCGGGGCTGGACCCTGGTCACCAGGTGGGTGCCGGTGGCCCGGGCCAGCAGCGAGTGCATGGCGTAGGTCGGCTCGACGACCAGGGCCGTGCGGCCCGGGCCGGCGAAGGCGAGCAGGAGCTGCTGGAGGACCTCGTTGGAGCCGTTGGCCGCCCAGGTGCCCTCGAACCCGTGGCCGGCGTGCCGGGCCAGGGCCTCGCGCAGCTCGGTCGCCTCCCGGTCCGGGTAGCGGTGCAGCTCCAGGCCCCGGACCGTCTCGGCCAGGTCGTCGAGGACCTCGGCGGGCACGGCGTAGGGGGTCTCGTTGGTGTTGAGCCGCACCGGCACGTCCAGCTGCGGCGCCCCGTACGGCACCATTCCGGCCAGGTCGTCCCTGACCCGCACCCGCCCGGCGGTCCCGGGCACCGACGCGGTCACCGCCTCTCCCCCGGCGACGTGAGGCGGGCGGCCACGGCCCGGCCGTGGGCGGGGAGGCCCTCGGCGGCGCTGAGGGCGGCCACGGTGGGGGCGGCCGAGGCCAGGGCGTCGCGGTCGAAGGTGGCCACCTGCACGGTGCGCAGGAAGTCGAAGGTGGACAGCCCGGAGGCGAACCGGGCCGTGCCGGCGGTCGGGAGCACGTGGTTGGTGCCGGCGGCGTAGTCGGCCAGGGCGACCGGGGTCCAGGGGCCGACGAACACGGCGCCGGCGTTGCGGGCCCGGCCGGCCAGCTCGTCCGGGTCGGCGACCAGCAGCTCCAGGTGCTCGGGGGCGAACGCCTCGGCAACGGCCAGCATGGCCGCCCGGTCGTCGCAGAGCACCACCGCCGACTGGCCGGCGAAGGCGGCCTCGACCCGGTCGCGGTGGGCGGCGGCGGCCACCTCCCGGGCCAGCAGCGGCTCGACCGCCTTCCACAGGTCGGCGTCGTCGGTGACCAGCAGGCAGGCGGCCAGCGGGTCATGCTCGGCCTGGGCGACCAGGTCGACCGCGACCAGCAACGGGTCGGCGGTGGCGTCGGCCAGCACCGCGACCTCGGTCGGGCCGGCGAAGCTGTCGGTGCGGACCCGGCCGGCCACCTCCCGCTTGGCCAGGGCCACGTACAGGCTGCCGGGACCGGTCACCGAGTCCACCGCCGGGACGGTCGCGGTGCCGCAGGCCAGGGCGGCCACCGCGTGGGCCCCGCCGAGCAGCCACACCTCGCCCACGCCGAGCAGGGCCGCCGCCCCGACCACGGCCGGGTGGCCGCGGCCGCCGGGGCCGGGCGGGGTGGCCAGGGCGACCTGCTCCACCCCGGCCGCCTGGGCGGGGACGACGTTCATGACCACGCTGGAGGGATAGGCGCCCAGGCCGCCGGGGGCGTACACGCCGGCCCGGCGCAGGGGCAGGAACCGCTGGACCAGCCGCACCCCGGGCCGGTCCGACCAGACCAGGTCGGCCGGGCGCTGGGCCCGGTGGAAGGCGCGGGCCCGCTCGGCGGCGTCGAGCAGGGCGGCGCGCAGGTCCGGGTCGAGGGCGGCCTCGGCCGCGGCCAGCTCGTCGGCGGTGGCCCGCCAGGCGGCCGGGGGCGCGTCGACCCCGTCGAAGCGGCGGGCCGCCTCGGCCACGGCGGCGTCGCCCCGGGTGGCGACGGCGTCGACCAGCTCCCGCACCCCGGCCCGGGCCGCCTCCACGGCCTCGGCCGAGGCACGCGGCAGCACCCCGGCCGGGACACGGCCGGTACCTCGCAGATCGACGACGGGCAGCACGGCGACGCACTCCATGACAGGGAACGGACTGGCGGGGTCGGGACTCACCCTACCGCAGGCTCGCCGGGGCCTACCATGGGGCGTCCGACCCGACCGACGAGGGTTCCCTGTGGAGCTGCCGCTGTTCCCACTGCAGACCGTGCTGTACCCCGGTCTGCCGATCCCGCTGCAGGTGTTCGAGGACCGCTACCGGCAGATGTTCAAGCGGATCCTGGACGGCGAGCGGCGCTTCGGGGTGGTGGCGATCGTCAAGGGCCGCGACGTCGACGTCGGCGCCACCTACCATCCGGTCGGCTGTGTCGCCGAGGTGGCCGAGGTGGACCGCCACGCCGACGGCCGCCTGGACGTGATCGCCCGCGGGCGGAGCCGGTTCCGGATCGACGGGGTCGTGCAGGCCGCCCCCTACATCGTGGCCGAGGTGAGCGAGCTGCCCGAGGCCACCGGGGACGCGGCCGAGCAGCGCACGGTCAAGGCGGGCCGGCTGTTCACCCGCTACGTCACCACCCTGCTGGAGATGGCCGGCCGGCAGGCCGAGCCGATCGACCTCCCCGACGACCCGGTGGCCGCCTCCTACCTGGTCGCGGCCGGCCTCCAGGTCGACCTGGCCGACAAGCAGCGGCTCCTGACGATCCCGTCGGCGGCCGAGCGCCTGGCCGCCGAGGCGACCCTGCTCCGGCGCGAGCTGGTCCTGCTGGAGCACTTCCGGGTCGCCGGCCCGGCCCCGACCGCCACCCCGTTCAGCGTCAACTAGCACCGACGTGACCGGTGTTCCAGGCGTGACCCTCGCCGTGCCGGTGCCGGGGCCGGTCGACCTGGCCGGGAGCCTGGACGTGTACCGGCGCTCCGGGGACGACCTGCTGGACCGCTGGGACGGGCGGGTGTGGCTGCGGGCCGTGGCCGTGGGCGGCGCCATGGTCGGGACCGCCGCCCGGCCGGCGGGCACGGTGGCCGACCCGGTGCTGCTGGTCGAGGCCGAGGCGGGCGCGGACGCGGCGGCGGCCGGGCAGGCCCTGGCCGGCGGGTTCGTCACCGCCCCGGAGGCGCTGGCCGAGCTGGCCGCGGCCGACCCGGTGGTGGCCCGGATCGCGGCCCGCTTCCCCGGGGTCGGGCCGGTCCTCCAGCCCGACCTGCTCACCGCCGTGGTCCGCTCGATCAGCGCCCAGCAGATCACCCTGCGGTTCGCGGCCGTCCTCCGCGGCCGCCTGGCCCGCCGCTACGGCCACCGCCACCAGGTCCGGGTCGGGCCCGACCCGGCCGAGGTGTGGAGCCTGGACGCCGGGCGGCTCGCCGGGGCCACGGTGGCCGAGCTGCGCGAGCTCCAGCTCTCCACCGCCAAGTCGGTGGCCGTGGTGGCGTTCGCCGGGGCGGTGGCCGCGGGGCGGGTCGACCTGGCCGAGCTGGCCGGGCTGCCGGACGAGGAGGTGGTGGCGCGGCTGGTCGCGTTCCCGGGGATCGGCCGCTGGACGGCCGAGTGGCTGCTGGCCCGCACCCTGGGCCGGCCCCGGGTGGTGGCCGGCGACCTCGGGGTCCGCAAGGCCGTCGGGGCCGCCTACCTGGACGGCCGCATGCCGTCGGAGCCCGAGGTCCGGGCGGCCACCGGGCACTGGGGCGCGGCGGCCGGGGTCGCCCAGCAGCTCCTGCTGCACTGGCTGTCCACCGACGCCCCGGGGCGCGGCGGGCCGCGGCCGGCCGCTACGAGGTCGAGGAACGCGACCCGGCCAGGGCGGTCGTCAGCCCGAGGCTGATCAGCACCCCGCCCGAGACCAGCCGGGAGGTCCTGGCCACCCGGGGACGGCGGCGCAGCCAGCCGGCCCCGGTCGAGGCCAGCAGCGCGTACGCGCCGTCGCTGACCAGGCCGAGCAGGACGAACGCGACCCCGAAGACGACCACCTGGAACGGCACCGAACCCCTGGACACGTCCACGAACTGGGGCAGGAAGGCCAGGAAGAACAGGGCCGTCTTGGGGTTGAGGACGTTCACCACGACCCCTTGGGCGAAGATGCGACGAAGGCCCAGCCGGCGAGGCCGACGGTCCAGCTCCGGCCGGGCATCCTCGTCGTGGGCCAGGAGGCGGCGCACGCCCAGCCAGATCAGGTAGGCGGCGCCCAGCCAGCGGACGGCGTGGTAGGCGGTGGCCGACGACACCAGCAGGGCCGACAGGCCGAGGGCGGCCGCGGCCACGTGGACCAGGGTGCCGACGTGCACCCCGCAGACCGAGGCCAGCCCGGCGGCCCGGCCCTGGTCGACGCTGCGGGTGACGATGTAGAGCACCGCCGGCCCCGGGATCACCAGCAGGGTGACCGCGGCCACGGCGAACAGGGCCAGCGTCGACGAGCTAGGCATCCGGGAAGACCACCACCGATCGCAGGACCTCGTTGCGTCGCATCTTGGCGAACGCCTCCTCGACCTGGTCGAGGGCGATGGTCTCGGAGACGAACCGGTCAAGATCGTAGCGGCCGCGCAGGTACAGGTCGATCAAGATCGGGAAGTCGCGGGTGGGCAGGCAGTCGCCGTACCAGGCCGGCCGCAGCGACCCGCCGCGGCCGTAGAAGTCGAGCATGCGCAGGTCGACCCGCATCTGCGGGTTGGGGACGCCGACCTGGACCATGGTCCCGGCGTGGTCGCGGGCGTGGAAGGCCTGCTTCATGACCTCGGGATGGCCGACCGCCTCCACGGTCACGTCGGCCCCGAAGCCGCCGGTGAGCTCGCGGACGGCGGTCACCGGGTTGACCTGGCTGGAGTCGACCACGTCGGTGGCCCCGAGCTCGGCGGCCAGGGCCAGCTTGCGCCGGTCGGTGTCCACGGCGATGACCTTGCGGGCCCCGACCAGGGCGGCGGCGTGGACGGCGGCGTTCCCGACCCCGCCGCAGCCGAACACGGCCACGGTGTCGCCCCGCTCGACCCTGGCCGTGTTCACGATGGCCCCGTACCCGGCCATGATCCCGCAGCCGACCAGCCCGGCCGCCTCGGGACGGGCGGCCGGGTCGACCTTGACCGCCTGGCCGGCGGCGACCAGGCAGACCTCGGCGAAGGCGCCGATGCCGATGGCCGCGGTCAGCGGGGTGCCGTCCTCCAGGGTCATCCGCTGGCTGGCGTTGCGGCTGTCAAAGCAGTACCAGGGGCGGCCGCGCAGGCAGGAGCGGCACCGCCCGCACGGCGCCCGCCAGGCCAGGACCACGAAGTCGCCCGCGGCGACGTTGGTCACGTCGGGCCCGACCGCCTCCACCTTCCCGGCCGCCTCGTGGCCGAGCAGGAACGGGAACTCGTCGTTGATCGCCCCTTCGCGGTAGTGCAGGTCGGTGTGGCAGACCCCGCAGGCCTGCACCCGGACCAGCGCCTCCCCGGGCCCCGGGTCGGGCACCAGCACGGTCGCCAGCTCGACCGGTGCGGCCTTGGTCCTCGCGATGACTCCGCGCACCTGGTGACCCATGGCCCCTCCTCCCTCGACGTCACGCCTCGGAGGAACGCTACACGGCGCGGTCAGGTCAAGAGGGCGTCGGGGCCCAGCTCGGCCTTGATCTCGGCGTAGAGGCCGTTGCGGGGGTCGACCCGGAACTCGTCGCCGAGGCGCACCACCATGGTGGAGCGGGCGCCGCGGATCTGGAGGTGGACCGGGGACTTGCCGCGGTGGGAGCCGAGGATGTGCTTGATGCGGGTGACGACGCCGTCGTTGCAGGCCCGCGCCTCCAGCTTGAGGACCACCGGGGCGGAGCCGGGCTCCGACAGGTTGGGCGGCTTGACCTCGAGGGCGACCAGCTTGGGGGTCTCGTCGCGGGCGTCCACCCGGGCCTTGACCACCACCACCGCGTCCTGGACCAGGATGCCCTGGTGCTGGGTGTAGACCTGGGGGAAGAAGATGCACTCGGCCCCGCCGTCCAGGTCCTCCAGGTCGGCGACGATGTAGACCTCGCCCCGCTTGGTGAACTTCTTGGTCAGCTTGGCCAGGATCCCGGCCACGGTGACCACGGTCCCGTCGGAGCGTTCGGTGAGCGACGACAGCGAGGTGTCGGCGGCCGCCTGGAGGACGTGCTCCAGGCCGAGCAGCGGGTGGTCGGAGACGTACTGGCCGAGCATCTCCTTCTCGAAGGCCAGGCGCTGGGACTTGTCCCACTCCTCGCGCCCGACCGGCGGGAGCGGCTCGGTGACCACGTCCTCGCCGTCGCCCAGGCCCCCGAACAGGGAGAACTGGCCGGCCGCCTCGGCCCGCTTGCGGGCCGTGACCCGGTCCACGGCCACCTCGTGGACCTCGAACAGGCCGCGGCGGGGCAGCCCCAGGGAGTCGAAGGCCCCCGCCTTGATCAGCGACTCGATGACCCGCTTGTTGAGCACGCCGATGTCGACCTTCTCGCAGAAGTCGAAGAAGTCGATGAAGCGGCCCTTCTCCCGGCGGGCGGCGATGATCGCCTCGACGACCTGTTCGCCGACGTTGCGGACGGCGCTGAGGCCGTAGCGGATGGCCTTGCCGTCGGCCGAGGTGAAGTCCGAGTCGGACTCGTTGACGTCGGGGGGCAGCACGGTGATGCCCATGCGCCGGCAGGACCCGAGGTACTTGGGGCGGGCGTCCTTGTCGTCCTTGACGCTGGTCAGCAGGGCCGCCATGTACTCGACCGGGTGGTGGGCCTTGAGGTAGGCGGTCTGCCAGGTGATCTGGGCGTAGCCGGCGGCGTGGGCCCGGTTGAAGGAGTAGCCGGCGAACGGCTGGATCAGCCGCCACAGGGTCTGGGCCTGGTCGTCGCTGAGGCCCTTGTCGCGGCAGCCGGCCAGGAAGCGCGGCTCCTCCCTGCGCATCAGCGACTCGATCTTCTTGCCGATGGCCTTGCGGACCAGGTCGGCCTCGCCGGCGGTGTAGCCGGCCACCTTCTGCAGCAGGGTGATGATCTGCTCCTGGTAGACCAGCACCCCGTGGGTGTCGGCGGTGATCTCGGCCATCAGCGGGTGCAGGTGCACGACCTTGCTGGGGTCGCGCTTGCCCGCGATGTACTTGGGGATCTCCTCCATGGGGCCCGGCCGGTACAGGGCGTTCAGGGCGACGATGTCCTCGAACCGGTCCGGGCGGAGCTGGCGCAGCAGCCGCCGCATGCCCTCGGACTCCATCTGGAACACGCCGTCGGAGTCGCCGGCCTGGAGCATCTTGAAGGTGGCCGGGTCGTCGGTGGGCAGCGCCCCCAGGTCCAGCTCGATCCCCTTGGCCCGCAGGTGGACCAGGGTGTCGTCGAGCACGGTGAGGTTGCGCAGGCCCAGGAAGTCCATCTTGAGCAGCCCGAGCTTGGCCACCCCGTTCATCTCGTACTGGGTGATGATCGCCCCGTCGGCCTCCCGCTTCATGATCGGGACCTGCTCGACCAGCGGGTCGCGGGAGATCACCACCGCGGCCGCGTGCACCCCCCACTGGCGGCGCAGCCCCTCCAGGCCGGCGGCGGTGTCGAGCACCTGGCGGGCGTCGGGGTCGTTGTCGCGGGCCGTCCGCAGCTCGGCCGAGAGCTTGAACGCCTCGGCCAGCGAGCGCTCCTTGCCCAGCACCGGCGGGGGCATGGCCTTGGCCAGGTCGTCGCCCAGCTTGTAGGGGAGGCCGAGGACCCGGGCCGAGTCGCGGATGGCCTGCTTGGCCTTGATGGTGGAGAAGGTGACGATCTGGGCGACGTGGTCGGCGCCGTACTTCTCGGTGGCGTAGCGGATCATGTCGCCGCGCCGGCGCTCGTCGAAGTCCAGGTCGATGTCGGGCATCTCGTTGCGGCCCGGGTTGAGGAACCGCTCGAACATCAGCCCGTAGGCGATCGGGTCGAGGTCGGTGATGCGCAGGCAGTAGGAGACGCAGGACCCGGCGGCGCTCCCCCGCCCCGGGCCGACCCGGATGCCGTGCTCGCGGGCGTGGCGGCACAGGTCGGCCACGATCAGGAAGTAGCCGGCGAAGCCGAGCTCTGAGATGACTCGCAGTTCGTAGTCGAT
>Ga0307296_10001979_pt1 | contig 10430 bp, 8 predicted proteins | sample ER_DNA_153_FD_194467 | JGI IMG/M metagenome (GOLD analysis project Ga0307296, IMG submission 194467) | Bulk soil microbial communities from the East River watershed near Crested Butte, Colorado, United States - ER_DNA_153 | ecosystem: Environmental > Terrestrial > Soil > Floodplain | place: USA... | reverse complement strand
GCCGCGGGCGAGCGGTCGGCCATCTACCGCTCCCGGGTCGGGGCCGGCCACCGCGAGCTCGACCCGCTGCTGCGCCTGCTCGTCCGCCTGTTCGGCGGGGCGACTCTGCGGGAGCTGGGCTACCGCTGAACCGGGGCCGGGCGGCATCCGAGCGGCCCCCGGTCGGTCCTAGCCGAGCGCGGCCAGCACGGTCCCGGCCTGGGCGTACAGACGCTCCAGGCGGCGCAGGTGGCCCGCGGGGGCGAGCTCCTCCTGGGCCTGGGCGCGCGCCGCCACCCCCATCTCGAACGCGCGTCGTGGGTCCCCGAGCAGGCGGTCGAGCGCCGCGGCCAGGGCCACGGGGTCCTCGGGTGGGGCGCTGTCGCCGTTGCGACCCGGCTGGACCAGCTCGGGCAGCCCCCCGAGGGCGGAGGTGACCACCGGCACCCCGCAGGCGAACGCCTCCAGCACGACCATCGGCTGGTTCTCCTGGCTGCGCGAGGGCACGGCCAGCACCGTGCCCGAGCGGACCAGGTCCAGGACCTCGGCCTTGGGCAGCCGACCGTGGAAGCGGACCCGGCCCGGGGCCCGGACGGCGGCCAGCCGCTCCAGCCTCGGCCGCTCGGGGCCGTCGCCGGCCACGACGAGCTGGCCGCGGCCGAGCCTGGCCATGGCCTCGATGAGGACGTCGACGCCCTTCTCCGGCCAGAGGCGCCCGGCGTACACGACCGGACCGCCTGGCTCGGTCTTGGGGGCCACTGCCCCGACGTCGACGAAGTGGCCGAGCACCCGCAGCCGGTCGGGGTAGACGCCGGCCTGGGAGAGCTTCCCGGCCAGGAAGTGGCTGGGGCAGATGAACACCCGGACCGGCTCGTAGGCTCGGGTGAGCCGGTGCACGGTCGACTCCAGGGCCAGGACGGCGCTCGCCCCCAGCGAGTCGTCCTTGCAGCGCCGGGCGATGGCGTGCCCGAAGAACCCGTCGAGGCAGGCCTCGCAGACCCTCCCGTGGTCGAGGAACAGGTAGGTGGGGCAGACCAGCTTGTAGTCGTGCACCGTCATGACGGTCGGCACGCCGGCGCGGGCCAGCGGCACCAGCACCGACGGTGACAGCTGGTGGTAGATGTTGTGCAGGTGGACCACGTCGGGCCGGAACGAGCGCACCACCGCCTCCATGCCGCGCCGGGCGGACCGGGAGTAGATCATGCGGCCGGCGGCGGCGACCCGGCGGCGCGCCTCAGCGGGTGGGGGGTCGAGCCGCACCGAGCTGGGGAAGTGGGCCGCGAAGCGCTGTGGGGGATTGTCGGGGTGGTCCATGCCGAACAGCTCCACCTCATGGCCGGCCGCCCGCTGGAGGTCGACCAGGTCGAGCATGTACGCCTCAGCACCGCCCCGGCGATGGAGGAACTTGTTGACGTGGAGGATCCTCACGGCAGCGTGGTCGTCGCCGCCTGTGCGCGCCGGGCCGCCTCCAGCTCGGCGGCCAGCTCGGCGCAGCAGGCGGCGATCTGCGGCTGGAGGGCGACGGTCGGGGTGCTGGCCGGTGGGCGGGCCGTGATCCCGGCGACCAGTCGGGGATGGTACGGGAAGTCGAGGAAGCCGCAGATCTGGCGCATCTCGGCCGCCGGGTCGGCCACCATGGCGTCGTAGGAGACGAGCAGCACGTCCGGCCGCCCCTCCAGGCCGAGCTCGAAGTACAGCCGGTTGCGGACGTACCAGAAGAGCGCCGCCGCCGAGACGGCGTCCACGCCGGACCAGTCGAGCCGCCCGATCAGCGCCAGGCTGTCGGAGGACAGTCCCTGGGCCTGCCAGCGGTCCCGGCCCCGGCCCTGGGCCAGCTCGCGCAGCACGCGCAGGTTCTGGTCGCCGAACTTGGCCACCGCCGAACGCGCCCGGCCCTCAGCCGAGCGGTAGACCCACAGGGCCCGGGGGTCCGACCGGGTCCGCAGCGCCTCGAGCAGCTCGGGCGCGCGGTGGGTGTCACACAACGGCTTGAGCAGGACGTACGGGTGGCGGCTGGCCTCGAGCAGGCCACGGATGTGGCCGACCGGGCGGAGCTGGAAGCGGTCGAACGCTGCCGAGTGGTTCTCGTTGTAGACCTCGAACTCGGGGGCCCGCTCCAGCCCTCGCACCACCATGTTGGTGCCCGAGCGTTGCAGGCCGACCAGCAGCACGGCCATGGCCGTCCCCGGGGCCGAGCCGTGGGCCCGCCGCCAGCGCCACTTGGCGACCTTCCGTGACGCCCGCCGGATCGGGTCGAGGTCGTCCTCCTCCAGAAGGCGACGCAGGCCCTGGGTACGGGCCCAGTGCAGGTGGCGACGGATGCGCCCGACGACGTAGCGCATCGGCGACTCGCGTGCGGGCAACGGCACACTCCCGAGACGGCATCCTGTCCAGGGCGAAGCCTACCGCCGTGCCTGGCCGGCGCCATGCCGCAAACGCGGTATTCGTGATGGTCGGATGCCCGCATGCGCCACGGCGGCCTACGTCCGATCGACAACCGCCAGTACGCACTTTGCGCAAGCCTGCCTGCCGTGGGTTCGTCTATGGTCGTCACCGAGAGCCGGGGGGGCGAGGGCCCCTGCGGCATTTCCGAGGACCGGAGCCGGTCCGCTGCACGGGAGGTGGCATGCGAAGGATCCTGATCGTGCTCTCCGCCCTGGTCGTCTGCGCGGGCGCGTCGACGGTAGGGCTGGTCGCGTCGGTCCCCAGGGCTGCCGCCGCCACGGACCCGGTGGTCGCTGCCGCCGGCGATATCGCCTGCGCGCCCCCCGGGACCAGGACGGCCTCCAAGTGTCACCAGGCCGCCACCGCCGACCTGCTCGCCGGGGCCGACGCGGTCCTGCCGATCGGCGACGAGCAGTACAACTGCGGCCAGCTGGACGCCTTCAACCAGGTCTACAACCCGAGCTGGGGTCGGTTCAACAACGTCAGCCATCCGGCCGTCGGCGACAACGAGTACGCCGGCAACGGCTGCTCGACGCCGGGGGCGGCGGGCTACTACACCTATTTCGGCGACCGGGCCTCACCCCGGGAGCCCGGCTGCACGATCCCCTGCCAGGGCTACTACAGCTATGACGTCGGCGCCTGGCACGTGGTGGCGCTCAATAGCGAGTGCACCCAGCCGGGCGTCGGCGGCTGCTCGGCCACCTCACCGCAGACCCAGTGGCTCAAGGCCGACCTGGCCGCCCACCCCAACACCTGCACCCTGGCCTACTTCCACCGGCCGTACTTCAGCGACAAGGGTGGCACCGTCGCCAAGGTCAAGCAGCTCTTCACGGCGCTCTACAACGGCGGCGCCGATGTCCTGCTCGTCGGCCACCAGCACATCTACGAGCGCTTCCGGCTGCAGAACCCCAGCGGCCAGGAGGCGTCCGCGAACGGGATCCGGCAGTTCATCGTCGGGACCGGCGGCAGGAGCCAGAGCGCCCTGGCCGCCACCCCCCCGACCGGCCAGGAGGAGCGCAACAGCGGCACCTTCGGGGTCCTCAAGCTGACCCTGCACCCGACCAGCTACGACTGGCAGTTCGACGACGAAGCCAACGCGTCCAAGCCCTTCAGCGACTCCGGCACCCAGGCCTGCCACTGACCTGACCCGGGGGACGACCCGACCTACGCCGGCCGCGGCAGTTGCTGCGGCCGGCGTTCGTCGTCCTGGTCGTCGAGCAGCTGGCCCCGGCCCCGCCGCAGGGCCACCTGCAGCCAGGAGCCGGCCAGCACCGAGGTGATCAGGGCGAGCATCACCAGGCTGGTATAGAAGCCCTCGTTGATGATGCCGGCGTCCAGCGCCACCGAGGCGAGCACGATGCCCGGCCCGCCGCGGGCGTTCAGCGCCACCGCCAGGTTCCAGGCGCCGCGCCGCCCCTGGCCGGCCAGCCTGGCCCCCGCATAGCAGCTGGTCGCCTTGGTCAGGCAGGCGAAGGCGAGGAAGACCACGAAGAACACCGGCTCGAAGTGGTGGACCAGGTCCAGGCGGATGCCGACGATGGCGAAGTAGAGCGGGATGAAGAACCCGAAGGCGAAGCGGTGCACCGTCTGACGGGCCTGCTCGTCCTCGCCCCGCAGGTCGCTGGCGAGCATGCCGGCCACCAGGGCCCCGAAGATGGGTGAGACGCCCAGGAACGCGGCCAGGGTGGTCAGTGCCAGCAGCAGCACCAGCTGGAAGGCGAGCGGGCTGGAGCGGTGCAGCAGGTTGCCGCGGACGCCGGCCAGCCGCTGCACGGACCCGGGCCCCAACACCGCCGCCAGGGCGAAGAAGGCAAGGGTGACGGCCACGTAGTAGGCGTTGCCGAGGGCGCTCGCGGGCTGCAGGCCGAGCAGCTCGGGCAGGCTGAAGGTGTCGGCATGGGGCGGTACCACCATGGCCAGGGCGAGGTTGAGGACCACGTAGACGAGCAGGTCCTCCAGGACGGCGACCGACAGCACGATCCGCGCGAACCGGGTCCCCATGATGCCGAGGTCGGTCATGATCCGCGAGATCACCGGGATGCTGGTGACGGCCATCGCCAGGGCGAAGACCAGCACGAAGGCGGTGCGGTTGCCGGCTGGGCCGAGGAAGCGGTCGGTGTCGTACAGCTTGAGGAAGCCGAGGCCGGCGAGGAACGGGACCGCGTTGCCGAGCGCGGCGATCCCGGCGGTCGCCCTCCCGTCCCGGCGGGAGAGGATCGAGCGCAGCTCGGCGCCGGAGCAGTACATCAGCAGCAGCAGCCCGAGCTGGTAGAAGATGCCCAGCCCGGCCTGGGTCGCTGTGCCGTCCTGGAAGATGGCCTGCTGCCATTCCGGTGCCACCAGCCCGAGCACGGTCGGGCCGAGCAGCAGCCCGCCCAGGATCTCGCCGGCGACGCGCGGCTGGGAAAGCCGGGCGGCCAGCCAGCCGAAGCCGTGTGCGGCCAGCAACAGCAGGACGACGGCGAGCAGCAGGTGGGTCAGGTCCGAGTTGGACAAGCTCATGGGTTCGGGGCCTCGACTGGTCGCGACGGCTGGGGCAGGCACAGCCTATGCATCGGCTGCAGTAGCGCCCACCAGCAGGACGATGATGTCGACTCCCACACATGGATGAACCAAAGGCCCGCGTCGCGCTGGATGATGCGGGCCGGTGGCCGACTGGGTGAGATGCCGTTTTGCTCCTGCTCTCGCCGACATGGTAGGAAGCCACCGACTCGACGTCGCCAGGTTCCGCATGTCCCCAGGGAGGACGACTGCAGATGGGCAACCGCCTTCGTACGCGACTGTTCACCGGACCGGTGCTCGTGCTGGGGTTGCTCGGGACCGTCCTGCTCTGGGCCGCCCCCGGCATGGCCTCACCCTCGCCGCAGACCGACTCGTCGGACCAGTCCGCCACCTCCGCGGACCAGTCGACCACCACGACGACCGCTCCTTCCGACACCGCATCCCCGATCACCGTGCATGCCACCTGCACCCGCGAAGGCCGCAAGCTCAGGATCAACTACACGGTCCGGTCCTGGGAGCCGGAGCTGACCGCCCCGGTGGTCGAGGTGTGGTTCCAGGTCACCGGCGGCCGGCGGGAACCGCTCCCTTCCGGCAGCTTCGCGCCGGACCAGCAGGAGTTCAGCGGTCACGTCCTGATCGACGCGCCCACCGAGGAAGGCTCGACACTGGAGATCATCGCCCGGGCGCACTGGACCGACCCGACCGAGAAGAGCCTGACCAAGCACTCGCAGCCGCTCCCGCTGCCGACCTGCCCAGCGAGCGTCACGACGACCAGCAGCACCGTGGCCGGCGCGACCTCCACCACCTCGGCGGTCGGGGGCGCGACCACCACCACGGCCGGCGGGCAGCTGCCCTTCACCGGGACAAGCTCGGCCCCGACGGTCCTGGTCGGCGGCGCGATGGTGGCCCTCGGGGCGCTGCTGCTCTGGGCCAGCCGCGGCCGGCGCCACGCGAGGTAACCCTCCCGCCCCCACCGGGGCGTTTTCCGCACGAGCCGGCGAACCCGCCGCTGGGCAACCCCAGCCGGCGGGTTCGCCGGCTCGCGACGTTCGCTCCCTGATTTGACTCTTTAGACCGGATTTGAAAGCCTCCGCCCAGGCTGCACCATCCGAGTGTCCCCCCAGCTCGGTCCCCCCGGTGCAACCGCATCCGTCGCTCGGATGAAGTTCGACGCGCTCGCGCGCGCCTCCCGGGAGGTCATCATGCCTCGACTGTCCCCCCGTCACCTCCGGGTCTCGGATCCGGTCCGTCCCCGCCGTGCGCGCGCTTCCCGCCGCCGCCTCAGCCGCGCCGTCGGCCTGCTCGCGGTGGTCGCCGTGGTCGCCGCCGCTGCCTTACCGCTCCATCGGGCAACGGCGCTGCGACAGGGCCAGGCGGTGTGGTCGGTGAAGTGCAACCGCGCCTCGTCGGCCCCGGACGACCCGATCGTGTTTCCCGCGCAGCCTGGCCGGTCTCACCTGCACGACTTCTTCGGCAACGTGTCGGTCAAGGCCGACACCACCACCGCCAGCCTGCTGGACGCCGGCTCCACATGCCTCAAGGGCATGAACGAGGTGGACCGGGCGGCCTACTGGACCCCGGCGCTCCTGGCCAACGGCCGTCCGGTGACCGGTCCCGCGGACGAGCTCCGCATCGACGCCTACTACTCGGTGTCCGACAAGCCGCTGCCGGTGCGGTCGATGCCGGTCGGCCTGCGGATGATCGCCGGCGACTCCAAGGCGCAACGCCCGCAGTCGACCGACATCGTCCACTACAACTGCCTCCATTACCCGCAGGGCGGCGAGGTGACCCGGAGCAGCTCGGCCATCCCGACCTGCCCGGCCGGCTCCTATCTGAGCGCCAAGATCGTGTTCCCGGGATGCTGGGACGGGAGCAACCTCGACAGCGCCGACCACAAGTCGCACATGGCCTACCCGGTGCGCAACGCCTGCCCTGTGTCGCATCCGGTGGCCGTGCCCACGTTGGCCATCCGGCTCCGGTGGAAGACCGCGCGGAGCATCCCGAGCTCGCAGCTGGCGCTGTCCAGTGGTGGCCAGTTCTCCATGCACGCCGACTTCTGGAACGGCTGGAACCCCGCCGTGATGCGGTGGCTGGTGGACAACTGCCTGAACGCCATGCGGAACTGCACCGATATCCCCCGCAACCTGATCAAGGCCTGATCGGGCCGCCCCGACCGGCGAATACGTCGAATAGGGGAGCCTCACCTACCGCAGGGGTGGGTGGGGTTTCCCTACGCCGCGGGGAAAGCTACGAGCACCCATATTGCAACGGTCGGCGGGCGAGCGGAGTTAGGTCGCCGGTTGCGGCAAATTCGGAGAGGGGGCCTCGTTGGCGCGGCGCATGGTCAGGCGCTCCGGTGCGGACCAGCCGGAGGGGCCGGAGACGCTTCCGCAGGACGAGCCCGCAGAACGGGTCATCGTCCTCGACGAGGCGGCGCCCGGCCGGGCCGCCCGCCGCAGGTCCCAGCATCGCCTGCTCTACACCCGCATGGCGTTCACCGACGTCCTCGGGATGCTGGCGGCCCTACTCCTGGCCCTCCAGATCCGCTTCGGCTTGCACTGGCCGGCGGGCGACTTCGTGCTCGTGCTGGGTGCCGCCGTGGTCGTGACCCTGGCCGTGTACCACGGATTCGGCCTCTATCAGACCCACCAGTTCTCCAGCCTTGAAGAATTCCGCCGGATGATTACCGCGGTGACGTTGGCGGTCACCGCGGTCGCTATGCTGTCGTTTTGGTCTCAGGTGTCGTACTCGAGACTCTGGGTGGTGTGCTCCTGGATACTGGCGCTGGTATTCGCCACCGTTTCGCGCCGGCTCTGGCACCGGCAGATCCGCCACTCCTGGAACGAGGGCAAGCTCACCTTCGACACGCTGATCGTCGGTACCAACGACGAAGCCCAGCACCTGGCGAAGCTGCTCGGCAGCAATCGCCTCGGCTTCCGGCCGATCGGCTTCGTCTCCACCGGGTCGCCCAACGGCACACCGTCCTCCGCACCCGTCGTGGGACCGATCGACCGGTTGCGGGGGCTGGTCCACGGCACCGGCGCGAGGTGCGTGTTCGTGGCCGCCTCGGCCGTGACCACGGCCGACATGAAACACGTGCTCAAGGCACGACGGCTCGACGGGGTCGAGATCCGGGTGACCGCCAACCTGCCCCCGACACTGGCCACGCAGGTCGCGATCCAGTCGGTCGGCGGGCTGATGGCCCTGACCGTCAACGCGCTCCGGCTCACCCGGACCCAGGCCATCGCCAAGCGTGCCTTTGACGTGGCCCTCTCGACCATCGGCCTGCTCGTGCTGGCGCCCGTCTTCCTGGTCATCGCCTCGGCCATCAAGCTCACCAGCCCGGGACCGGTGTTCTTCCGCCAGCAGCGGGTCGGGCTGCAGCGCCGGCCGTTCACGCTGCTCAAGTTCCGCACCATGGTGGCCGACGCGGAGCTCCTGCTTGCCGACCTGCTCACCCGCAACGAGGCGGACGGGCCGCTGTTCAAGCTGCGCCACGATCCCCGCATCACCCGGGTGGGCCGCTGGCTGCGTCGCTACAGCCTGGACGAGCTGCCGCAGCTCTGGAACGTGCTGTGCGGCGAGATGAGCCTGGTCGGGCCCCGCCCGCCCCTGCCCTCCGAGGTCGCGGCCTACGAGGACTGGCAGCTGGACCGGCTCGAGGTGCGTCCCGGGCTGACCGGCCTGTGGCAGATCAGCGGGCGCAGCGACCTGTCGTTCGACGAGTACGTGCGCCTTGACCTGTTCTACATCGAGAACTGGTCGCTCGCCTACGACCTCTTCATGGTCATCAAGACCATCCCGATGCTGCTCAAGGCCAAGGGCGCCTACTAGTACTCCTTCGTCGTTGGCTCCTGTCGAGCCGGGTAGGGCGACGCTGGCAGGGACACCTTGGCCGCGGCTTGGGCCAACCTGGCAGTTGGCTTGGACCCGCCGACCGGTGGTCAGACTCGGCGGCGGAGATAGCGGGCTGCACCCCAGGAACTGGCCAGCTCCCAGAGCCGGCGCCACACCCCGATCTGCCCGGTCGCCCGGTAGAGGCGGTAGTACAGGAGTGGAGGAAGGTGCGGGAGCAGACGCGAACGTCGCTGCCTGAGCAGCGTCGCGAATTGGGGAGCGTGCAGGCCGACATAGCGCGGGACGTGCTCGAACCACTGGGCGCTGTAGGCCGCGTCCCGCTGCGGCAGGGCCAGGTCGGCCCGCCGCTGGGTGCCGTATGCCTCGAGCGCAGTCGGCAGGTCCGCATGCTCGTCCAGCCGCTCGGCGAGCGTGATCGCGTCCTCGACGGCCAGCTTGGTGCCCGACCCGATGGTGAAGTGGGTGGTGTGGGCGGCGTCCCCCATCAGCACGAGGTTGCCGTGGTGCCATCGCCCGTTGCTGACGCTCCGGAACCTGAGCCACGGCAGCGTCCGGTCGTCGTCGCGGGTGTGGACGAGCAGCCGGTGGCCTTCCAGGTGCCGCTCGAAGATCCGCTCCAGCAGCCGCAGGCTGTCATCCACGCCGAGCCGGTCGAAGCCGAGCCCAGCCCACGTCTGCGAGGTGCACTCGACGATGAAGGTGCTGGCCTCGCCGTTGAAGGCGTAGGCGTGGAACCAGATCCACCCGGCCGGGGTTCGGGTGAAGGCGAAGGTGAAGGCCTCGAAGACCTTGGTGGTCGCCAGCCACACATAGGGGTTGCTGCCGACGACGACCGACGTCTCCAGCCGGTCCTGGTGCCGGCGCCTCAGCCGGCTGTTGACCCCGTCGCAGGCGACCACGAGGTCGGCCCCGTCCAGCCGCACGCGGTCGTCCACCTCGTTCTCGAACAGGACCCGGACCCCGAGGCCCACCGCCCGCTCGGTCAGCAGGTCGAGCAACGCCTGGCGGCCCAGGCCGTACCCGCCGCCCCCGAGGGGGACGGCGTGGCCGCCCTCCACCTGGACGAGCTGGTCGACCCAGCGGAACGAGCGCTGCTCCATGCCGCATGCGGTCACCGGGTCGCTGCGGCGGACGGCGTCCAGCAGGTCGTCCCAGAACACCACGCCCCAGCCGTAGGTCAGCCCGGCCGGATTGCGCTCCAGGACGGTGAGGTCATGGCCCCGGTCGCGCAGTTTCATGAGGATGGAGAAGTAGAGGCCGGCGGGCCCGCCACCGACGCAGACGACCTTCATGCGCTCCTCCGGTCTCGCCGGCTGCGGAGGTGCCTGCGAGCGCGCAGCGAGGCCGCCAGCAGCCCAGCGGCCATGGTGCCGGCCGGGCTCAGCGGCAGCAGCAGCGTGCAGATAGCCCGGCGGTCGCTGAACAGCGGGACATCGGTGGCGGAGCAGGTGTCCAACCAGCCGAGCTGCGGCATGTCGTGGAACCAGCTCAGGACGTCCAGGTCAAGGAGGGTGCCCGGCGACCATCGTGCGTAGGCCTCGTCGTAGGCCTTCTTGAAGCCGAACAGCCCCGAGCCGGCCAGCAGGGCGGTGCTCTGCGCCAGCACCCGGGTCCCACTCTGCAGGCTCAGCAGCATGAGCCGTCCA
>Ga0307296_10001977_pt1 | contig 10435 bp, 9 predicted proteins | sample ER_DNA_153_FD_194467 | JGI IMG/M metagenome (GOLD analysis project Ga0307296, IMG submission 194467) | Bulk soil microbial communities from the East River watershed near Crested Butte, Colorado, United States - ER_DNA_153 | ecosystem: Environmental > Terrestrial > Soil > Floodplain | place: USA... | reverse complement strand
GATTTGCATCGATTCCCGCAACTGCTTGTCGAGCGCCGAAAGCGGCTCGTCCATCAGGATCAGTCGCGGCTCAAAAATGATCGCCCGGGCGAGCGCAACGCGCTGACGCTGGCCGCCGGAGAGCTGGGCAACGCCGCGCTCCTCGTAGCCGGCGAGTCCGACCATCGCCAGCGCAGTACGCACCTTCTCAGGCCAACTCGCCTTGGGAAGCCGTCGCGCGCGCAGCGGGAAGGCAACGTTCTCGCCGACGTTCATATGCGGAAACAGCGCATAGTTCTGGAACACGATTCCGATGTCGCGCTTGTGCGGAGGCAGGAAGGTGACGTCCCGGTCGCCGAAATGAATCGAGCCCGAGGAGGGCTGGATGAATCCGCCGAGTAAGCCGAGAAGCGTCGTCTTCCCGGATCCGGATGGCCCCAGAAGAGAGACGAATTCGCGCGGTGCGACATTGAGCGTGACGTGGTCGAGCGCAAGGACAGCGCCGTAGCTCTTGCTCGCAGATCTGATTTCGACGCTTTCGCCACCGGTGCCCAACGAACGGCCTTCCTGTTGTCCTCGCCGATGGGCGCACGAACGCGGATCCCCGACGCCCTCGCCTAGGCCAGGGGCAGTTGAACTGGCATGATCTCAATTTATAGGCGGACGCATCCTGCGCGACACAGAGCTTCCCTGCCGCGGGTTGATCAGGGCACTCCGCTTCCCGGCAGGCTCTCCCTTTCGTCATGCAATCAAAATTCGTGGTGCGGAGCAATTGCCAAATTATCACCCGCATCATAATCTGATGTTATGCCTGAGCTTCGTCGGATGCTGCCTTCCAGCAATGCGCTGTTCGTCTTCGACGCGGCTGCACGCAACGGCAGCTTCACGGCGGCGGCGGCGGAGCTGAATGTGACCCAGCCGGCGGTTAGCCGCATGTTGGGACGTTTCGAACAACATCTCGGCGTACGCCTTTTTGATCGCAGGGCGGGCGGTGCGATTCTGACGGAGGAGGGTGAGCTACTCTACCGGCGTGTCCTCGACGGATTTCGCAGCATCGAAACTGGTCTGATCGAGATCGAGCGCCGCCGCCGGGGTACCGAAACCGTCACGCTCTCACTCTCCTCGGCCTTCACCACGCACTGGCTGATGCCACGCATGGACAAGCTGCAGCGCCGGTTTCCGAATGTTGATCTGCGGTTCCAGTTGATATCCGGCTCATTGCGGGGCCCGGTCGAGAACGTGGACTTCGGCATGCGGTTTCGTGATCAGGACGATCCTGACTCCAACGGCGCCTTGGTGATGAAGGAAGTCATGCTGCCGATCTGCAGCCCCGGCTATCGGGATGCGCATACCGCAACGGAGGCGAGCGATGGGAGCACGATCATCAAACTGGCCGACACGCCTGAGGACTGGGTTGCGCAATATCCGGGTGTTCTCACGAGCCGGTCCGGTCCCGCCAAGGCGCTGAGTTTCTCGGATTATGCGGTTGTGGTGCAGGCGGCGCTGCTCGGCCAGGGGATCACACTCGGCTGGCTCACCGTCGTATCGCATTGGCTGCTGACCGGTGCGCTGGTTCCGGCTTCCGAACGCATCGTCAGTACGAGACGGATCTGCGAACTCGTCAGCCCGCGCAACCGGCCTCTCCGACCTGTTGCCGTCGAGATCAGGGACTGGATTATCGAGCAGATGCGGAACGATGCATCGGCGATCGACCGGGTCTATCCGCGTCTGGGGCTCATGGCGGCTTGCTATTGATGAGGGTCGCAGGTGCCGAAAGCCCGGACTCGAATGTGGTTTGTTGGTGTGGCTTCGAGGCCGTCGAGCAGAGGCGACGTCTATGAAGCGCCTCTTGCGGTGCAGCGCTGACGGACGCTGGGATATAGGTCAACAATGGGAGTGTGCGGGTGAAGGCCGTCTATACCGAATTGCATCGAAGCCATGATCCGCAATTCTTTCTGGTTCGCGGCGTCGTCAAGCGCACCACCGAGCAGCCTGAACGCGCCGATCGGTTGCTCAGGGGACTTAAGGCGGGCCATCACGATCTGGTTGAGCCGAGCGCGTTCGGGCAGGGGCCGCGGGCAAGGGTCCATAGTCCTGAATATCTTGGTTTTCTCGCCGAGGCATGGGACGCCTGGACCGCGCTTGGGGATTCAGGCCCCGAGATGATCGCCAACATGCATCCCGTACGCAATGCCGCGACTTATCCGAGCCACGTTGTCGGCCGCCTCGGCTGGCATACGGTCGATACGTCCTGTCCGATCGGTCCCGGCACCTGGGCCGCTGCTTGCGCTGCCACGGATGTGGCAACGACGGCCGCTCAGCTTGTTTTGGACGGCGAGGACGCGACCTACGCACTCTGCCGTCCTCCGGGTCATCACGCCTATCGCGACTTGGCCAGTGGCTTTTGTTTTCTGAACAACAGCGCAGTCGCGTCGGCCCATCTGCGACTAAGGCATGAGCGTGTGGCGATCCTCGACGTTGATGTCCATCATGGTAACGGTACGCAAGGCATTTTCTACGAACGGCCGGATGTTCTCACAGTTTCGATCCATGCCGATCCGACCTTCTTCAACCCATTTGTTTGGGGCTATGCCCACGAGCGCGGTGCGGGTCCCGGGCTTGGCGCCAATCTCAACATTCCGCTGCCGATCGGCACCGGGGATGACGGCTACATGCGGGCGCTCGGTGCAGCGGAAAAGACGGTCCGTGCTTTTGCTCCTGGTGCTCTGGTCGTGGCGCTCGGTCTCGATGCGTCAGAGCATGATCCTCTCGCTGGTCTCGCCGTAACCACGGAGGGTTTCCGGCGCATTGGGGAGGCCATCGCGCGGTTGGGGCTTCCAACCATTTTCGTCCAGGAAGGTGGATACCTGTCAGAGATTCTCGGGGCAAATCTGACGGCCGTGCTCGCCGGATTTGAAGAGGTTCGCTAGCCAGGGAGCTCGTCGACGCGAAAGGGAGCTGGTTTCAGAACGTCGGTGGTGTGCACGCGCTGATGACTTCGCACGCTTTGGCGCCGACGCAGCGGAAACGATGCGGGCGGCGGCTCTCGAAGTAGTAGGCGTCGCCGGGTCCGAGGATGCGACGTTCGCTATCAACGGTCACCTCGAGTCGGCCGCTGAGAACGATACCGCCTTCTTCGCCATCGTGAACCAGCGGGATACGTCCGGTGTCGCCACCCGGTTCGTAACGCTCCTTCAGGATCTGGAGCGTGCGCCCGAACAAGTTATCGCCGACCTGTCGAAAGGAGATCGGTCCCTTGCCGATCTCGGTCAGTTCGTCGGACCGGTAAAATGCCTGGCGCGACCGCTCGGGTTCGAGCGCGAAGAATTCCGCCATTCCCATCGGGATGCCGTCGAGAATGCGCTTGAGCGCGCCGACCGAGGGGTTCATCTGGTTGGATTCGATCAGCGAGATCGTCGAGTTGGTCACCCCGGAACGCTTGGCGAGTTCACGCTGGGATAGTTTGTTGCGGCTGCGGACGAAGCGTAGCCGCTCACCGACATCGATGCTCATCGTGGCCTCAACGGTTGGGATGTTGCTGTTGCGAGTGTTGCGGATCGAATGAATGTTATCGAACGATCCAAGTGAATTCAATGGCTTGGGTCATAGCAGAAAAGGACTTGCTGCATATTCGTCAACATGATGTCGGTGGGGGAACCGCAGAGGAGCCCGCCCGTGACGATTCACCAGATCCCAAACACCCTGAGCCTCGACGCGTTCTGGATGCCGTTCACGGCAAACCGGCAGTTCAAGGCGGAGCCCCGCTTGATCGCCTCCGCCGAAGGCATGCACTACACGACCGTCGATGGCCGCAAGGTGATCGACGGGTCGGCCGGGCTGTGGTGCGTGAATGCCGGTCATGGCCGGCGTGAGATTGCGGACGCGGTTCAGCGGCAACTTATGACGCTGGATTATGCGCCGTCATTTCAGATCGGTCATCCGATCGCGTTCGATTTCGCCGAGAAGCTGGCGGCAATCGCGCCAGCCGGACTGGACCGCGTCTTCTTCACCAATTCCGGTTCGGAATCGGTCGACACCGCGCTCAAGATCGCGCTGGCCTATCATCGCTCGGCCGGTCAGCCGACCCGCACCCGGCTGATCGGCCGCGAGCGCGGCTACCACGGCGTCGGCTTCGGTGGCATGTCGGTCGGCGGCATGGTGAACAACCGCAGGGCGTTCGCAACGCATCTTCCGGGCGTCGATCATATCAGCCATACCCATGATCTCGCCCGCAACGCGTTCTCCAGGGGGCAGCCGGCGCACGGTGCGGAACTCGCCGACGACGTCGAGCGCCTGGTCGCGCTGCACGGGTCTGAAACGATCGCGGCTGTTATCATCGAGCCGGTCGCCGGCTCGACCGGCGTGCTGATCCCGCCGCAGGGTTATCTCCAGCGCCTGCGCGCGCTGTGCGACAAGCACGGCATCCTCCTGATCTTCGACGAGGTGATCACCGGTTTCGGCCGCCTCGGTACGCCATTTGCCACCAATTACTTCGGCGTCACGCCCGATCTCATCACTTCCGCCAAGGGAATCACCAACGGCACGGTTCCGTTGGGCGCGGTGTTTGCGAGCCGCCAAATCCACGATGCGCTGATGACCGGTCCGACCAGCCAGATCGAGCTGTTCCACGGCTATACCTATTCCGCGCACCCGGTGGCCTGCGCGGCCGGGATCGCGACGCTGGAGATCTACCAGAAAGAGGGTCTGCTCACCCGCGGGGCCGCGCTCACCGATTATTGGCAGGACGCGATGCATTCGCTGCACGGCCTGCCGAACGTGATCGATATCCGCGCCATCGGCCTCGTCGCAGGTATCGAGCTGTCGTCGCGGCCGGATGCCGCCGGCGCACGCGGCTACGACGTCATGGTCGACTGCTTCAACCGCGGTCTTGTGCTTCGAAACTCCGGCGACGCCCTCGCAATGTCGCCGCCGCTGATCGTCGAGCGCGCCCATATCGATGAAATGGTGTCGATCCTTGGCGACGCGCTGAAGCGCGTGGCCTGAACCTTGCAAAGCTTTTGGCCGCCGCGCAGATTTTCGTATTGACGGAACAGCGACCGCGGCGGGAGCGCAGACGATCGTGAAGGTGCTGGTTTTGGGCGGCGGCGTCATCGGCGTGACGACCGCCTATTATCTCGCCGGTGCCGGACACGAGGTTACGGTGATCGACCGCCAACCGGAGCCGGGGCTGGAGACCAGCTTCGCCAACGCCGGCGAGGTGTCGCCCGGTTATGCGTCGCCTTGGGCCGGCCCCGGCGTACCGATCAAGGCGATCAAGTGGCTGCTGATGAAGCATGGTCCGCTGGTGATCCGCCCGAAACTGGATCCCGCGATGTGGGCGTGGCTCATCAAGATGCTGCGCAACTGCACCTCGGCGCGGTATGCGGTCAACAAGAGCCGCATGATCCCGCTCGCTGAATATAGCCGCGATTGCCTGCGCGCGCTGCGTGCGGAAACCGCAATTCGCTATGACGAGCGCAGCCGCGGCACCCTTCAATTGTTCCGCGCGCAGGCTCAGCTCGACGGCACCGCCGGCGACATCGCGGTGCTGAAGCAGTATGGCGTGCCGTATGAGATTCTCGATCGCGACGGCTGTGTCGGTGCAGAGCCGGCGCTCGCCGCGGTGAAGCACAAGTTCGCCGGCGGACTTCGGTTGCCGCAGGACGAGACCGGCGATTGCCACATGTTTACGCAGGCGCTCGCGGCCCGCGCCGCCAAGCTCGGCGTCCAGTTTCGCCTTGGGACAACAGTCGAGCATCTGATAGCGGGCACCCCAGGGATCATCGGCGTTGCAACGAGCGCGGGCGTATTGCAGGCCGACGCCTATGTGGTCGCGCTCGGGAGCTGGTCGCCGCGGCTGCTCCGCCCGCTCGGCATTTCGATCCCAGTCTATCCGGTCAAGGGCTACTCCATCACCGTGCCGATCGCCGACCCCGGTGCGGCGCCGGTATCGACGGTAATGGATGAAAGCTACAAGGTGGCGGTCACCCGGCTCGGTGATCGCATCCGTGTCGGCGGCACCGCCGAAGTTTCAGGCTATTCGAGCAAGCTTCATCCAGCGCGGCAGGCAACGCTCGATCATTCTCTGACCGATCTGTTCCCGCGCGGCGGCAGGCTGGCGGACGCCACCTTCTGGAGCGGCTTGCGGCCAATGACTCCCGACGGTCCGCCCGTGATCGGCGCGACACGCTACGCCAACCTTCATCTCAACACGGGGCATGGCACGCTCGGCTGGACTATGGCGTGCGGTTCGGGGCGCGTGCTTGCGGATTTGCTGTCGGCTCGCAAACCCGATGTCGATGCGGCTGAACTCGCACTGGCCAGATACGAGAATCGCTTCGGCTGATCTCAGGACGCGGCCGAGACGTGCGCACCCAAAAGCGAACAACTGGCCGAATACCCGATAGAGAAGGTTCCGCGGCCCCGATCGCTACCGCGTTAGATTGTCATAAGCTTTAGTAGACGCGGCGAGGCCGCCGATAATCAGCGGGCCCTTGCGCGTTTGCAAAATATGGATTGATGACGCACTGGGCGGGGCGGCCCGATGCCGACGCGTTGCACTGAGGCAGCGACGTGTAGCGGCAATCGTAATAGTTGCTCCCTCCCCACTGATACACATGCAGGCAAACCGGATAGGCCGGATCGTACGTTTGGGCTTGAGCCGGTGTCCCTGTCAAGACCGTCGCGAACGGCAAAATCGCCAAAGCCGGAATGCGCATCGGAGCCTCCTTCGGGATATGCGCGGCGCGCACCGTTCGCGCTTGCATTGCATCTTCCGTTCCGGCCTGGCCGGATTTTCAGATCGCCAGCAAACAGGTCGCTTTGTTCCCAGTCAATTCACGTTCGCGCGTTGGGGAAGGCCGAGTGTTGCGGAGCTGGTCCGGGGATCGGCATGCGCTGCGAAAATTTCCCTTGGCGTGGCCTTCTTTTCGGCGCAAGTCACGGTACTATCGAAGGTTGTACGTGTATTGCGTGGAGTAGCACCATCATGACTGATCTTGAAACGAAAGCGGAGAAGTACAAAACCAAAGCCGCCCAGTGTGAAGAGTGGGCTCTGCAGGCGCCGGTCGGGGCCCAGCGGGACTTGTATGAGGTGCTTGCCCGTTACTATGGTGAGTTGGCAACGAACTTCCGGCAAGTCATCGAAAAACGTAGGGCTGCGTAGCTCAGCCGCCAGCTTCTCGATTTCAATTTTGCGTCTGTCGACGTGGCGCGTGCGCTCCATGTGCACCGCGAGACCAAATGCGGTACCAAGCGTGTGCAATTTTGGCTAGTTTGGAGTACGCACGGCTCGCACATGTTGTGATCTAGTCCTTTGATATTCTAGGATAACCAATTGAAATATAGAGGCTATCGCTTTTCCGTGGCGCCATGATGGGACATTGGGAATTCATAGTCGCGCCCTATTGAGAGAAGAGCGAAGCGGCGCGAATCCGAAACAAAAGCCTAAGCAAACACCAGCCCATCCGCCCATTTTTCATTTACGTAAGAAGTTGACGTGCTCGCGTTCGCCGCACGCGGTTTCGATCAAGCAGTTTGACCACGCAACAGGAAACTACGAAAAGTGATTTTAGGACAAATTGCGCGCAGCGAGGGAGCAACCCGGCCCTGCCGATGTCTTTATAGGCACTTTTCGGAAGTGCCGTGATGTCCGACTTGAGTCCGAAATCCGCACCAAAGCGGACGTCCGAAGCATTCGAGGCCTACAATCTTTTGCTCTGCCATCGCCGAAACAACGATCGGGCATTGCGGCTCCAGGCACGAACAGGGCACAGCGCTATTGTACTCTTGACTTTGATTGGCTCTTCAGCCTCTCCGTTCGAAGCCCACAAGGAGCAAAGCGAAAGTCGCGGTGAGAGTGCGCGCTATTGGCCAGCGGCCGGTACTGCACGCGCTCAGCCAATACGGCAATGCCGTGCTAGACCGGATCAAAATCGATGCAGGCAAATTAATTGAAAAAGTCGGACTTGGTTCAACTAAACAAATGCGCGATGATGAAGTGGTGCCGCTGATTTGCCCGACGTGTCAAATGCTTTCGCGAGATCGCCAAAACCATCCAATGCCAGTAACCGCTTGGCTACTTTGCATGGGGTTGTTTTCGATATTTTTGGTTGAGCGTGCGGCGGGCCTCCGCCGACCAAAAAACAGCTTACATGGAACCTTGTTACAAAAACCAATGAAGCCAATATGATAGACCACCGCTGTTCCGTCGCGCCGATGATGGATTGGAACGAGAGATCAAGAGTTTCAATTAGTTGCCCGTAAATCTCAATGACGGCCCAGCGCGACTGGAGCACGACGGGGAAAAACGTCCACCATGGTTTCGCAGTCGGCACTACCGCGACGTCTGCTGGGGCGGACCGCGATTCAGGTTTCGGCGCTGGGCTTCGGCACCGCGCCGCTCGGTGATCTCTATCGGCAGTTGGATGACGGCAGGGCCATCGCCGCAGTGGAGCGCGCGTTGGCGCTGGGCATCAATCTGATCGACACCTCTCCGCTTTATGGGCACGGCCTGTCCGAGCATCGCTGCGGCACAGCGATCAGGCGGCTGCCGCGCGACCAGATTGTGCTCTGCACCAAGGTCGGCCGCTGGATGGACCCGTTTCACGGGCGAGGCAATGGCTCTGGCTTTTCCGGTGGTCAGCCACACCGGGCAGTGGTCGACTATTCCTATGACGGCACCATGCGTTCGGTGGAGCAGTCGATGTTGCGCCTTGGCACCGACCGGCTGGACCTGCTGCTGATCCATGACGTCGATGTCTGGACCCGCGGCGCCGATGCAATTGAGCGACGGTTTGCCGAAGCGATGGCCGGCGCCTATGTGGCGCTCGACCGGCTTCGCAGCGAGGGCGTGGTCGCAGGCATCGGGATCGGCGTGAACGAGGCTGAGATGTGCGTGCGTTTCGCGCAGGCGGGATCGTTCGATACCATGCTGCTGGCCGGCCGCTATTCACTGCTCGAGCAGCCCGCGCTCGAGCATTTCCTGCCGCTCGCGCAACAACGGGGCATTGGTGTGATGCTCGGTGGCGTATTCAATTCCGGTATTTTGGCGACCGGGGCGGTGAAAGGCGCCAAATACAATTACCAGGACGCGCCGCCGGAGATTCTGGCCAAGGTGGCACGGATCGAACGTGTCTGTACTGCCCATGGCGTCGCGTTGCCCACGGCGGCGCTGCATTTCGCCTTGGGCCATCCGGCTGTCGCCAGCGTGGTGCTGGGGGCGGAAACGCCGCAGGAGGTCGAGCGCAACGTGGCCGGATTGTCCTCTGCGGTCCCGGCGGTGCTTTGGAGCGATTTGAAGGCCGAACGGCTTCTGGATCCGGACGCGCCGGTACCGGCGGTGGCTGGCTGATGCGGATCGACGCGCATCATCATCTGTGGAGCCTCGCGCGGGGCGACTATGGCTGGCTGACGTCGGAGTTGGCACCGATCCACCGCGATTTCGGGCTGTCGGACCTGGCGCCGCATCTCGCCGCAGCCGGGATCGAGGGAACGATCCTGGTGCAGGCCGCGCCGACCGAGGCGGAGACGCTGTATCTGTTGGATATCGCAGAGACCGCTGAGCTGGTGCGCGGCGTGGTCGGCTGGACGGATTTCGACGCAGCGGACGCCGCCGCGCGCATCGATGCGCTGGCAGCGCGAAAACTTCTGGTGGGGTTGCGGCCGATGGTGCAGGACATCCGCGATGATGATTGGCTGCTGGGTCCGGCATTGGCGCCCCTGCTGACGGCGATGGTCCGAAACGGTTTGGTGTTCGACGCGCTGGTGCTGCCGCGCCATTTACCGAGACTCCTGCGAGTGATCGACAGCCATCCCGATCTGGAATTCGTGCTGGACCATTGCGGCAAGCCGCGGCTCGCAACCGGCGAGATTGCGATTTGGCGGCGCGATATCGCGTTGCTGGCTCAACACCCCAACATCGCCTGCAAAATATCGGGCCTCGTGACAGAGGCCGTGACGGACTGGCAGATTGCGGATCTCCGCCAAGCGGTGGATCATGTCCGCGGGTGCTTCGGGCCACAACGCATGCTGTGGGGGAGCGACTGGCCGGTTGTCAATCTGGCGGGCGGTTATGCAAAATGGTTGGCTGCCGCCGAAACCTTGCTGGCTGATCTGTCACCGGACGAACAGGCAGATATCTTCGGTGGCAACGCGGCGCGCATCTATCTGTCAAGCCGAGGACGACGGACATGTTAAAGACAGACGCCACTCCGTGAGGATCACCACGATGCCGATCATGACAGACGCCGCATTCATTCTGCCGGACGATTTCGCCGACGCCGCCCTGATGGGGCGGATCTGGCGCCCCGATCTCGCCAGCCCCTCGGTTGTGGCGATCCGCCAGGACGGCGTGTTCGACATCACCGGGAATTTCCCCACCGCAAGCCAGCTTGCCGAGGTTGCCGATCCCGCCGCCGCCCTGCGCGCCGCGCGTGGCGAGCGGGTGGGCGTGCTG
>Ga0307296_10001976_pt1 | contig 10440 bp, 11 predicted proteins | sample ER_DNA_153_FD_194467 | JGI IMG/M metagenome (GOLD analysis project Ga0307296, IMG submission 194467) | Bulk soil microbial communities from the East River watershed near Crested Butte, Colorado, United States - ER_DNA_153 | ecosystem: Environmental > Terrestrial > Soil > Floodplain | place... | reverse complement strand
CACGGGTCGGCCGCGCCGGCGGCGCCGGACGCGGCCTCGGATCTGGCCGATCCGCGAGTCATTGCCTTCCCCGACGAACACGAGTGACATTCCCGGTATTCGCCGAGGTACCCGCGTACCCACTGGTCTTCGTCGTGTTCTGGGGAGCGGCGATCGTCTTCGCGCTGGCGATGGCCCGCCACCTGCGCGTCTTCGCCGCGACCCGCCCGGCGGTCGAGCAGCCCCGTCCGTTCGAGGCGATCGGGGCGCGCTTCGCGGGTCTCGTCGCCTACGCCCTCGTCCAGCGCAAGATGTTCAAGGACCTGCGGGCGGGGCTGATGCACGCCGGCATCTTCTGGGGCTTCGTCCTGCTGACGATCGGCACGGCCAACGTGGTGACCGGCGGGATCATCGAGATGATCCTCTCGGCGCCGCTGGATGGGGCGATCTGGGCGGCGATCAGTGCAATGCAGAACATCGTGGCGGTCATCGTGATCGTCGCGATCTTGTGGGCCTTCGAACGGCGCCTCATTTCGCGACCGAAGCGGCTGACCTACAACCGCGACGCGCTCCTCATCCTGGCGATGATCGGCGGCGTCGTCGCGACGGAGCTCTTCGCCGAGGTCTTCGAGTTCGCCAGGTTCGGTGACCAGCCGGGGGCGTTCGTATCGGCCGCCATGGCCGGTCCGCTTCGGGCCGGCGTCGGCCCCGCCGGCCTCGAGCTCGGTTTCGGCCTTCTCTGGTGGGCACACATCGTTCTCGTCGCGGCGTTTCTCGTGTACCTGCCGTTCAGCAAGCACCTCCACATCGCCACGTCGTTCCCGAACATCTGGTTCCGCAAGCTCCGGCCGCGGGGCGAGCTGCCGCCAATGGACCTCGAGCGCGAGGACGCGACGTTCGGCCTGAAGTCGCTCCAGGATCTCGGCTGGAAGGACCTCCTCGACGGCTTCACGTGCACGGAATGCGGCCGATGCCAGGAGGCGTGTCCGGCGTGGAACACCGGCAAGCCGCTCAACCCGAAGACATTCATCATGGGCATCCGGGACATGTCGGTCGAGGCGGAGCACGGGCTGAACCTCATCCCCAACAGCCCGATCGTCCGCGAGACGTACGGCCTGGACGATGCCGCGCCGGATGCCGCCCTCATGGCCGCCCCGATCGTCGACACGGCGATCCCGTACGACGCGGTCTGGGATTGCGTGACGTGCGGCGCCTGTGTCGAGGCCTGCCCTGTCCTCATCGAGCATGTCGACAAGATCGTCGGGCTGCGCCGCAATCTGGTTCTCGAGGAGAGCCGCTTCCCCTCCGAGCTGACGGGCGCGTTCCGGGCCATGGAGGGCCAGGGCAACCCGTGGGGCCAGCCGGCGTCCGCCCGGCTCGATTGGACAAAGCCGCTGCCGTTCGACGTCCCGACGGTCTCGTCCCTGGCCGCAGAGGGTCGGCTCGATGATCTCGACGTCCTCTACTGGGTCGGTTGCGCGGCGGCGTTCGATCCGCGCAACCAGAAGGTCGCCCGGGCGGTCGCGACCTGTCTCCATGCGGCCGGGGTTCGGTTCGCCATCCTCGGCCAGGAGGAATCGTGCACTGGCGATCCGGCCCGGCGGATGGGCAACGACTACGTCTTCCAGATCCTCGCCGGCGGGAACGTTGAGACGCTGAATCGCTACGGCATGGGCGAGCGGACGATCGTGACGGCCTGCCCGCACTGCTTCAACACGATCGGCAATGAATACGGCCAGCTCGGCGGCTCGTACCGGGTCGTCCACCACTCGACGTACCTCGCGGAGCTGCTCGCCTCCGGTCGTCTGGCGACGCTCCCGGCCGATGCGGAGGCCGGCACCGCGTCCGGGGACCATGCGCCGGGCAGTGTCACCGTCCACGACTCGTGCTATCTCGCGCGCTACAACGGGGTAATCGCGGCGCCTCGTGACGTGCTCGGGGCGGTCGACGGTCTCGAGCTGCGGGAGATGGAGAAGTCCGGCAAGAACACGTTCTGCTGCGGGGCGGGCGGCGGGCGGATGTGGATGGAGGAGACCCGCGGGACGCGGATCAACGCCGAGCGGACGCGTCAAGTCCTCGAAACGGGCGCCGCGACCGTCGCGACCTCGTGCCCGTTCTGCATGGTGATGATGGGCGACGGCCTGGCGGCCGCCGCCGACGGCGCGGCCGGCGTCGTCGCCCTCGACGTCAGCGAGCTGCTCGCTGCCCGGATCGCCAGCGCCCCAGCGGCGCGGCGCTTGCCGGTGGTCTGAGCCGGCTCCCCCGCGGAGCGGCGCTTGCGGTGGTCTGACTCGGCTCATCACCCCAGCCGTCGCCGGTCAGGTGGTCGCCGTCGCATGTCGATGACGCGCATGAAGTCGGCGTAGTCGACATAGGGCGCCGGTGTCGGGCGGCCATCGAGTCGGCTCGGCCGAAGCCATTGCTGCCGGCGCGAACGTGGATCGATCAGTGCCATCGCACGAGCTCCGTTCGGCGGCGCGTCGTTCGACATGATTCGGCGGAGTTCCGTTGCCCCGATCGGGAAACCGGCGCTGAACGCCGTTCGGTTGTCACTGATCCTGTCCTCGTTCATCTCCGTTGCGAGCAGAAAGAGGCAACCGACGACCTTGCGCGGTCGCCAGCCCAACCGCCGCGCCGCGACCCACGACTCTCGCTCGTGCCAGCCGAGCGTGCGCTCGATCGCGCCGAGGTCGCGGATCTCGGTCTTGATCTCGATGACCAGCAGCAGCCGATGGTCGGGGTGGTAAGCGAGGATGTCGATCCAGCCGCGTGATCGATCGCCACCGACCTCGACCTCGCTGGCCGTCTGCCAGCCGTCCCGTTCGAGGCGAGCTGCGACGTGCGACGTGCAACGAGCATGGGCCGGATCGCGTTGGAGCTCGCGATCGGCGAGGAATGGAGCGGAAACCCCCACGGTGAGTCGGGCGCCCATTGCCTCGAGCAAACGGGTCGCATCGGCAAATGTGAGATCCGGCCGGAGGGCACGCTCTACCCGTGACACGAACGACTGGGAGAAACGAGCCCGCCGCCCGAGCTCAGCTTGGGTCCAGCCGAGCGTCTCGCGAAGGTTGGCCACGGACAGGGCAATCGACCTGACCGGATAGGCGATCGTTTCTGACACAAACGGAGTGATACACGACCACCCTCACCAGGCACTTATCTGGACGCGCCGGGCGCGAATATGCAGGCCGGGCATCAAATCTGCCGCGATCACGCTTAACCCTCCTCGGCCTCGCGTCGGTTCCACGCTCGATCTTGAGAAAACTCGTAGCGGGTCGAGCGTGTTCAGGGTGATTCTCATGCCCAGGCGGCATATCGGGCGCGGGCGCGGGCTCGGGCGCGGCTCGGGCATATCGGGCGCGGGCGCCGCTCGAGAAACGGCTCGGGAGCGGTGAGGAGCGGGAGAAGGTGCCGCGGCGCACTCAGCCGCGGAGGGGCGCCTTGCAGGCGATGCAACGGTTCTCGGTCCAGAGGTTGCCCATGCCGCAGTTCGGGCACCGCTTCTCGCCTTCGGTCGAGACGGCGAACGGGTTCTCCCGCGTCGCCGCCGTTCGCTCTCGACGCTGGCGGTTCGTGATCGCGGCGAGCGCCAGCAAGCCCACCGCAGCGGCCGCCGCAATCAGGACGAGTTGAGTGGTCTGATCCATCGGACGTTCCTCCGCGACTGAAATGATGGCCCCCGGCTGCCGTCACTTGCCGCGCTGTATCAGCCTACTCTGCGCAACTCGCACGCTCACTGTAATGTCGCCGCCCGCCGCCCCGCTGCTACGATGGCCGCGGTGACCGATCCGACGCCAACGAGCGTGTCCGCGCCGACGTACCGGCTGACCGAGGAGCAGCTCATGCTCCGGGACGCAGTTCGCGTCCTCGCCGACGAGCGAATCGGTCCGCGTGCCGCCGAGATCGATCGAACCGCCGAGTTCCCGTGGGACGTCAAGGAGCTCCTCGCCTCGCACGACATCCTCGGGCTCCCGTTCCCGGTCGAATACGGCGGGCTCGGTGGCGAGCTGCTGACCGTTGCTCTCGCGATCGAGCAGATCAGCCGGGTATGCGCCACGAGCGGGCTCATCCTCGCGGTCCAGGAGCTCGGGGCGCTGCCGCTGCTTCTCGCTGGCACCGACGAGCAGAAGCAGCGCTGGTTCCCGGACCTGGCGGCCGGCCGGACGCTCATCGCCTTCGCCCTGACCGAGGCCGAGGCCGGCAGCGACGCCGCGTCGACCCGGACGAAGGCCGTTCGCGACGGTGACGACTGGATCATCGACGGCTCGAAGCGGTTCATCAGCCAGGGCAGCGTCGCCGACCTGATTGCCGTCTTCGCCGCCACCGAGACGGACGAAGGCACGCCACGCCACAATCGAATGACCTGCTTCATCGTCGAGAAGGGGATGGCGGGCTTCGGGGTCGAGCGGATCGAGCACAAGATGGGGATCCGCGGCAGCCCGACCGCCGAGCTCGGCTTCCACGGCGTGCGGGTCCCCGACGCGAACCGGGTCGGTGCGCCGGGCGAGGGCTTCGGCATCGCGATACGGACCCTCGATCGGAGCCGGCCGGGGATCGCCGCGCAGGCCGTCGGGATCGCCCAGGGAGCCCTCGATGTCGCCGCCCGCTATGCCAACGAGAGGCGCCAGTTCGGCCGGCCGATCGCGGAGTTCCAGATGATCCAGGCGATGCTGGCCGACATGGACGCCGGGACGGAGGCGGCTCGCCAGCTGCTGTACAAGGCCTGCACGGAGATCCAGGCCGAGTCTTCCGATGCCGCTCGCTGGTCGGCGATGTGTAAACTCGTCGCCGGTGACAACGCGATGCGGGTCACGACGGACGCCGTACAGGTGCTCGGTGGCTACGGCTACATCGACGAGTTCCCGGTCGAGCGAATGATGCGCGACGCCAAGATCACCCAGCTCTACGAAGGGACCCAACAGATCCAGCGGCTCGTCATCGCCCGAGCTCTCGCCGGCCGGGCCGGCTAGCGGCGAGGGCGGCGAGGCTGGCTGGCGGCGACGCCGGCCGGAGGCGCAGCCCGCCCACAGAGCGACGCTCCTGACGAACCTGCCCTACGAGGAGAATTGTCCGCCCGTGCATATCGTCGTGCTGGTCAAGCCGGTCCCGGATACCGCCTCGGGCGGCGAGCGACTCGGTCCGGACGGCCGACTGGATCGGGCGGCGGTGCCGGCGGTCGTCAACGCCAACGACGAGTACGCGCTCGAGGCGGCGCTCAAGCTCGTCGAGGCAAACGGTGGCGAGATCACGATCGTGTCGATGGCGCCGGCGGCCGGGACGGACACGATGCGCAAAGCCCTGGCGATGGGCGCCACTCGCGGCCTGCTGGTGACCGATGACGCCCTGGCCGGGGCCGACCATGTTTCGACCATCCGGGTCCTCGCCGCGGCGCTGAAGGGGCTCGAGTTCGACCTCGTCTTCGCCGGAGCGGATACGTCCGACGGCCAGGGCGGCGTCGTCGCCGCGGGGGTGGCGGTCCTCGCCGGCCTGCCCTACCTGTCGTACGCGGCGAAGATCGAGCCGAACGAAGCGTCGAAGACCGTTCGCGTTCGCCGGATCAGCCCCACCGGTTACGACGTCCTCGAGGCGCCGATGCCGGCGCTCGTCGTGTGCACCCAGGCACTCGGCGAGCCGCGTTATCCGTCGCTCAAGGGGATCATGGCCGCGCGATCGAAGGAGATCGTGACCAGGTCGCTCGCGGATCTCGGGGTCGAGGCCGGCAGCGTCGGCGGCGCGGTTTCGACGACCGCCCTCGTCGGGTCGGAGGCGCCGCCGCCACGGGCCGCGACACGCGTCGTTCGCGATACACCGGAGGTCGCGGCAAAGGAGGTCGTCGACTTCCTCGCCGAGCGGAGGATCATCTGATGGCCGGGCTGTGGGTCCTCGGCGAGGTGACTCCGGACGGGACGCTCGCCCACATCTCGGGCGAGGTGGCGACGCTCGCGAGGACGCTCGCCGAGGCGGCGGGCCAGGAGGTCGCCGGCGTGGTCGTGGCGGCCGATCCGGCCGCGGCCGCGGCCGAGCTGGCGACGTTCCTGCCCCGCGTTCTTGCGGTCAGCGAGCCGGCGGCCGCCGACCGGCCGTGGTCGATGGTCGCCGCCGAGCGGATCGCGGCGCTGCTCGAGCCCGCCACGGCGGAGTTCATGTTCGTCGGCGCGGGCCCCGACGGCCGCGACCTGGCCGGTGCGCTGGCGGCGATGCTCGGCTGGGGTGTCCTCGCCAACGCGACGGGTGCAGCCTGGGATGACGGGAGTCCGGTTGCCGAGATGAGCGTATTCGGTGGCAAGCTCACGACGACCAGTCGCTTCACCGGCCAGACCGGCATCGTCACCGTCCGCCCGAACGTCGTGAGCGCAGCGCCGGCCGGCAAGCCCGGATCGGTCGAGGCCGTCGAGGCGGCCGCCGGGGATCTAAGCCAACCGGCGGTCACTGTAGTCGAACGAGTCGTCGAGGCCGGCGCCGCCGCGCCGATCGAAGAGGCAAGGGTCATCGTCGCCGGCGGTCGCGGCGTCGGCGGCCCCGACGGCTTCAAGCTCGTCGAGGACCTCGCCGAGGCGCTCGGTGGTGCCGTTGGTGCCACCCGGGCCGCGGTCGACGCCGGCTGGATCCCGTACGGCCAGCAGATCGGCCAGACCGGCAAGATCGTCAAGCCGCAGCTCTACCTCGCCCTCGGGATCAGCGGCGCGATCCAGCACAAGGTCGGGATGCAGACAGCGGAGACGATCGTCGCGGTCAATCGCGACCCGGACGCCCCGATCGCCGACTTTGCCGACCTCGTCGTCATCGGCGACCTGTTCGCGGTGGGTCCGGCGCTTCTCGCCGAGCTCCGCGCTCGGTCGGGCTAGCCGGGCCAGGCCGGGGAGATGGATTTCAAGCAGCTGGTCCAACTGGCGTCGATCATCCTGCCGATCATCGCCTTCCTGGCCCTGGCGATCGCATTCGCGGTCATCCTGCAGCGGGCCGGCCGGCTGCTCGCCGCGACGCGCGACGTCGAGCGCTTCCGCCGCCAGGTCGGCGATCTCGGCCAGCGGATCGAGACGTCGCTCGGCGAGATCAGCCACCGGGTCGACTCCCTGCGTCGTGGCCAGCTCGACGCCACTGCGATCAGCGACGATCTGACAGCCTCCCTCGACGCGGTCAGCCGCTACGCCGACGAGGCTCACCAGCTCCAGCCGCCGCTCGATGCCACCCGGATCCGGAGCGGGCTGATCAGTGAGCTGGAGCGTGCAGCGCGCGCCATCGCCATGATCGAGCACGGTTGCGCGATCCAGATCTCTGCCCGCGCCGGTGCCCGCGAGCTAGAGGCGCAGACCGCCATCAAGCGGGGCTATCTCAACGTTCTCCACGCGCGGGAGGCGATTCACCGTCATCGGCTCGAAGCGGCGGCCCTGACCCCGACAGACCAGCTGCGCCGCAGCCTTTCACGCCCGCCGGCCACGACGGCCGGATCGAGTTCCGGACCGACCGGCGGGCCGGCCGCAGGACCCACTACCGGACCGCCCGCGGGACCGACTGCCGGCCCCATTGCCGGACCCACTGCCGGACCGACCGCCGGGCCCACTGCTGGACCGACTGCAGGACCCTCGCCGACGCACGCGGATCCTCCGCTCGACCACCGCATGTAGTGGTATGCTGGCCGCGTACCACAAGCTGTAGTGGTGTGCGAGCAGGAGGCCAGATGCGCTGTCCCCATTGCGGCGAGCGAGAGACGAGGGTCGTCGACTCGCGCGACCTCGACGACGCCGCGACGATCCGTCGTCGCCGCGAGTGCGCTGCCTGCGCCAGCCGATTCACCACCTATGAGCGCGTCGAGGCCGCCCGTCTCGTCGTCGTCAAGCAGGATGGCACCCGCCAGGAATTCGATCGCGACAAGCTCGCTTCGGGGCTGCGCAAGGCGCTGACACGACGGCCCGTCCCGGACGACGCCGCGGAGAAGGCCGCCGACCGGATCGAGGCGGAGCTGCGCTCGGCCGGCGCGACCGAGATCCCGTCATCGCGGATCGGTGCCTTGGCGATGGAGGCTCTCGGCGAGCTCGACCAGATCGCGTACATCCGCTTCGCCAGCGTCTACCAGAGCTTCGACGACCTCGAGGACCTCAAGCGCGAGGTCGACACGCTCTTCGCCCAGCGAGACGACGGAGCCGCCACGACGTGAGCGTCCTGTCGGATCGCGACATCCGGGCAGCCATCGAGTCGGGCGACGTCGGCATCCGGCCGTACGACCCGGCCGATCTCCAGCCGAGCTCCGTCGATCTCCACCTCGATCGCAGCTTCCGCGTCTTCCGCAACAATCGCTATCCGTACATCGACGTCCGCGCGCCGCAACCGGACCTGACCGAGCTGCTGTCGGTCGCCGACGACGAGCCCTTCGTTCTCCATCCCGGCGAATTTGTTCTCGGTCAGACCCTGGAATGGGTCGAATTACCCGATAATCTGGTGGCAAGGCTCGAGGGGAAATCTTCTTTGGGCCGATTAGGGCTGTTAATTCACTCGACTGCTGGTTATGTCGACCCAGGCTGGAAGGGCAACCTGACTCTCGAGCTTTCGAACGTGGCCAACCTGCCGATCGCCCTGTATTCCGGGATGAAGATCGGCCAGATCTCGTTCTTCCAGATGTCGAGCGCGGTCGATCGGCCGTATGGCTCGCCGGGACTTGGGTCGAAGTACCAGGGCCAATCCGAGCCGACGGCGTCGGCCTTCCATCGCGACGCCAGTGGCGAGCGCAAGCCCGGCGGCTGAGCCACATGACGATCGTCCGAAATCGTACGCCGGCGGAAGTCACTTGCTTTCGGCCGGGTAGTCCGAATTCGGAATCCGATTTCGGAGCATTGGGCGGGGTCGCGAGGGGCGGGGTCGCGAGTGTGCGCACCATCACCGCGCACAGGCCCGGGTACAGCCGACGCCGTCGGCCAGCTGCACGATGAGCGGCATCAACGACGCAGTGGACTGGGCCCAGGATCTGGGTGGCGGCGTCCGGGTCGCGCTGATCCAGGCCGGGACCTTCCGATCCGACGCGGGCGCCCTGTTCGGGCCCGTGCCGCGGGTCCTATGGGACCGCCTCGTCTCTGACGAGATCGACCACGACCACCGGATCCTCCAGGCGCTCAACTGCCTCCTCGTCGAGACGCCGGCTGGGCGAGTCCTCGTCGAGACAGGGATCGGCGAGCGACTCGACGACAAGACTCGAACGATGCGCGGCTACGAGGGGCCGTGGATCGTGCCGGCCCTGACGGCGGCCGACTTCGAGCCCGAGTCGGTCGATGTCGTGGCGATGAGCCACCTTCATTTCGATCATGCCGGCGGGCTGCTCGCGGCCGACGGCTCACGCGCGTTCCCGCGGGCGACGATCGTCGCCCAGCGGGCGGAGTGGGAGATCGCCCTCGGCTCGAACCCGCGGCTCGTCGCGAGCTACGTCCAGCCGGAGCTCCAGCTCGTCCGCGACTGGGGCGCCGAAGGCTGGGCCGACGGGGAGCGCGAGATCCTGCCCGGCGTGTCGGTCGTGCCAACCGGCGGCCATTCGGCCGGCCACCAGGCGATCGTCGTTCGGGGCACGGGAGCCGGTGCGCGGACGCTCGCCTTCTTCGGCGACCTGTGCATGCGGCCGTGGGCGGCCAACCCGCGCTGGGTGACGTCGTTCGACGATTTCCCGCTCGACTCGGTCGCGGTCAAGGCTTCGCTCTTCGCCAGGGCCGCCGACGAGAACTGGCTCGTCGCTCTCTCGCACGAGCTCCATCGACCGATCGGCCGGCTCGTGCGCGACCGCGATCGGTTCCGCTACGAGGACGCCTGACCCGCCGCGACGGAGCGATTCTCCGACGCGCGCGATAGTCCGACAGGCGCGATATGCCTCCGACTCGCGCGATATGAGGCTCACTCATGCGAATCGAGCTGGCCACGCTTGACCCCACGCAGGATTCGTCCACGTTCGTGCGTGGGCGCGCAGGAATGTGCGCAGGGTCAAGCGTGACCGAGGCGAATTTCATGAGCCAACCTCATAAGGAGCCGGACTGGGCGAGGAGCCGGACTGGGCGAGGAGCCGGGCTGGGCGAGGAGCCCCGCCCGGGCGCCGGGACGGTCTAGTCGGACGAATGACGTAGCGAATCGGGCGACACCTGTCGGCGTCGATTCATGACCTTCGGCACGTTCACCCGAGGTGCTGGCGGTGGCATCGTTCGGTCATCGACGGACCGCTGGACACCGAACCATCGTCCGGCGGCGCGCCTCTCTTCCGGCGGGATGTCGGGCGAAGGCGGAGCCGGCATCTGTTGACCGCTTTGGCGGTCCGTCGAACCCCTCTCTCCTGGCTGGGCCGCCGCGTGCTCGCGCCACTCCCTACCTCGGCAGGATCGCCTCGATCTGGGCCGTCGCGTCGGCCTCGGTCAGCGGCGCGAGGACGACGGAGCGGATGGCCCCATCGGGCCCGACGAAGACCTGCGTGGGGAGGCCGGGTGGCCGGTAGAG
>Ga0307296_10001973_pt1 | contig 10443 bp, 8 predicted proteins | sample ER_DNA_153_FD_194467 | JGI IMG/M metagenome (GOLD analysis project Ga0307296, IMG submission 194467) | Bulk soil microbial communities from the East River watershed near Crested Butte, Colorado, United States - ER_DNA_153 | ecosystem: Environmental > Terrestrial > Soil > Floodplain | place: USA... | reverse complement strand
ATCCGACCGACTGAACAGGTGATTCCTGCGGTTCGGCGGCAAAGAGGCGGTGAAGTAACTGGATTGCCACGGCACCTTCACCAACGGCCGACGCCACCCGTTTGCCTGAGCCGGAGCGAACGTCGCCGGCAGCGAAAACCGCAGGCATGCTCGTCTCGAGCAGGAGTGGACTCCGTTCGAGCGGCCACTCGCGGCCGGCGGGGAGATCCGTTCCAGTGAGGACGAAGCCTTGTTCGTCTCGATCAACGTCGAGAGGCAGCCACTCGGTGCGTGGATGAGCGCCGATCATCAGGAAGAGCCCTCCCGCGGCCACGGTTTCCTCGGTTCCGATCAGCTGATCGCGAAGCACCAGGTGGTCGAGCCAGCCGTCGCCGCCTCCGCCGACAATCTCAGTGCGCAGCCGGACGCTGACGTTCGGTGTTTCCTCGATCTCGCGGATCAGATATCGGGACATGCCTGCGTCCAGCGAGTCCGCCCGCACGACTACGGTGACCTGCCCGGCGTACCGGGCCAGGTACAACGCCGCCTGCCCGGCTGAGTTCGCGCCGCCGAGAATGTAGACCTCACGGCCGGCTAGCGCGGGCGCTTCGGAAGTTGGTCCGCCATAGAAGACACCGGCGCCATTCAGGTCTTCAAGCGCTGGGATGCCGAGTCTGCGATAGCTCACACCAGTGGCCAGCACAATGGCACGGGCACGTACGACGCCGAAGTCGGAGAGCGTGACCGAGAGCCAATTGTCCTCACGGCGAAGATCAGCTACCTGCTGCATGAAGGCGAAGCTCGCGCCGAACACCCATGCCTGCTCGTACGCTCCCTGGGCTAGCCGCCGACCGCTGACTCCGCGAGGAAAACCGAGGTAGTTGCGAATCAGCGAACTGGATGTCGCCTGTCCACCGATTCCGCCTTCGTCGACGACGAGAGTGGTGAAACCCTCCGAAGCGCCATAGACCGCGGCCGACAAGCCGGCCGGTCCGGCGCCGACGATCACGAGGTCGTAATCACTGCGATCGGGCGTGACGGCTGAGCCTGATGCCATCGCGATCTCGGCGTTTGTGGGATTCTGCAAGACTCTGCCATCGGGCAGGACCATGAGCGGAAGCTTGGCGTTCTTGCCGACCGCCTCGACCAGTGAGCGGCCGCCGCTGGAGTCCGCGAGCCAGAAGGTGTGCGGATAGGCGCAACGATTCAGAGCCTCTCGGAGCTCGTACGCCCGCCCGGACCAACTTTCGCCCACCACCCGGATGGTGAAGGGAAAGGCCCGCCGCGCCTCTGCCCACTCGAGCAGCAAACCGGAGATCGTGTTGTGGAAGAGCTCATCGGGGGGCGCCGACGGTTTCAGCAAATAGTGGTCGATCCGTCCGTGTGCCATCGAATCGAAGATCGCCTGACCTGTAGCGCGATCACCGAAGCCTCCCCACTCGACCAAGAGCGCGCGCTTGGCATGGGGGTGAAGCTGGTGTGCCTCGTTCAACAGGTCGCTTCCGGTCATCTCCGAGAGCCACTGTCCGGCGAGGATCAGCGCGACTTCGTTCCCCTCGGCCGACAGCTTCTCCAGCCACGCATGCGCTTGGAGTGCCGACTGCATGGCACGGATGAGATAGTGCCGTGCATAGCGGTCGTTCAGTTCCTTGTCGATGTCCCGCAGCGCATCCGGATCCTTGTCAACGACCAGAATTACCGGGACGGCCATGAGCGCACTCTAGCTGTGACGGGCCGTGCACCGGCCGGCCCCGCCCTGCATCGTCCGCCGCTTCCATTGGGGCCAGGACAGCCTCGCGGGCAGTGTGGGGCAGCCTTCGGCAGCTTGACGGATCGCGTTCAGCTGCGCATCGGCTAGTTAGTAGGGCTCCCGTCGATCGGTTTGAGACCCTCTTTCTGAGTCCGACGATTGCGAGCCGTTCCGGCGACGGATCCGGCGGATGCTGTGGTCGTGTGTCGGGCTGCGCACGCCGCGGCACGGTTGTGCATCGTCGTCCGCTCCACATTGTTCCGCGTCATCGAAGCCGCGCGCAGGAAGTGCTCCCGGGCCTGCTCATGGTCCCCAGACCGGCACAATAGGTCACCGGCTACGGCAGGCAGCAGGTGGTAATCACGCATGCCGGGGACGTCAAACAATGGCAGCACGATCGCGAGGCCCGCCTCAGGGCCGAAGGCCTGCGCGGTCGCGACTCCGCGGTTGAGTTCGACGACCGGGGACGGGCTGATCCGGGCGAGGCCGTCGTACAACGCAGTAATCCGTTCCCAGTCAGTGTCATCAGCAACCGTGGACCGCGCGTGGCAGGCCGCGATCGCCGCCTGCAGGGCGTACGCACCGACGGTGCCGCCGAGCCGCTCGATCCGGTCGATGTTCGCCAGGCCGCGCTGGATCAGGAGGCGGTCCCAGCGAGTACGGTCCTGGTCGAGCAGCAGCACCGGCTCGCCGTCCGGTCCGGTGCGGGCCCGCAGTCGCGAGGCCTGGAGCTCCATCAGCGCCAGCAGGCCCAGCGTCTCGGTATCAGACGGCGTCAACGCGGCCAGCATGCGGCCGAGCCGGAGCGCCTCCGCGCACAGATCACTGCGAATCCAGTGCTCGCCGCTGGTGGCCGAGTAGCCCTCGTTGAAGACCAGATAGATGACCTCGCGTACGGCGTCGAGGCGTGCCGCCCGCTCCGACTCCGGGGGTAGCTCGAACCGTACCTTCGCCGCGGCGAGGGTGCGCTTCGCGCGCACGATGCGCTGGGCGACCGTAGGCGTTGGGGTCAGGAACGCCCGGGCGACATCCTCGGTACTCAGGCCGCAGACGAACTTGAGGGTGAGGGCGGAGCGCCCGTCGGGCGACAAGATCGGGTGACAGGCCATGAAGATCAATCCGAGCAGGTCGTTGGCCAGGTCGCCGTCGACGATCTCGTCGAGGTTGGGCTCCAGTACCTGCGGCTGGGACACGGCGAGCAAGTGGTATTTGCCGCGCTGGGTGTCGCGCCGGCGGATCCGGTCGACGGCGAGGAACCGCGCCGTGGTGCTCAGCCAGGCTGCCGGGTTGTCGGGTACGCCGTCCTGCGGCCACTTTTCGATTGCTGCCATGAAGGCGTCCTGCGCAATCTCCTCGGCGCTCCCGAGGTCGCCGAGCTGTCGCATCAACCGGGCGATCATGCGCGGAGACTCGACCCGCCACAGCGTCGCCAGCCGCTGGCCGAGCTCGTCCTCGGGCTTGCGAGGAGAAGTCTCGGGGTGGTCGGTCATCCGGCGCTGTGGCGGTCGAGTCTGGCGCTGCCTACTCAGGGTCCTGCTGGAGGTCTTCAAACTCGACGACCCGGCGTACGTCGACTCGCTCGGAGCCGACGAGCAGCGCGAACTTGCGCGCGTGCTCGACAGCCTCGGCAAGCGAGTCCACCTCGAGGATTGCGAAGCCAGCGATCAGCTCCTTGGCCTCGGCGAATGGACCATCGATCACGCGCACCTTGCCTTCGTTGACCTCCACCCGAGCGCCTTGTGAGCTCGATGCGACCCCCTCACCCGCGAGGAGGACTCCCGACATCGCCGCCTCCTGCATGTACTCGCCGATGGCCGCCTGCTGCTCAGGCGACGGAAGGATTCCGTCCTCCATCTCCTGGGTCTGGTAATGCATCACCATGTAGCGCATGCTCGTCTCCTCGCGGGATGGCGGTCAGTTGTCAGCGGTGTCGCTGGTTTGGGCGTTGTCGGCGCTCGCGTAGATGAGGTACACCACGCCGGTGTCGAAGGTAGTCGACGACACGAGCTTCAGCGGCACCGTCGCGCCGTCGGCGAAAAGCTTCTTGCCGTGGCCTACCACGATCGGATGAACGAGGAGGTGCAGCTCATCGACCAGTCCGCTCTCGAGCAGCCAGCGCACGAGGGTGGCACTGCCTGTCGTGCCGAGGCGGGTGTCAGCCTTGAGCTTGGTCAACTCGCCAGCCACGTCACCGCTGATCACGGATGAGTTCTGCCAGGTTGCCTCGGTCAGCGTGTTCGACACAACGTACTTCCGAGATCCGTTCATCACTCCGGTGATTGGGTCGCCGGGGTCGGCGGTCGGCCAGTAGCTGGCAAACGCGTCGTAGGTATGACGGCCAAGCAGGGTGGCGTCGGTATTGCTCATCTGCTCGCTGACGACATCGCCCATCTGGTCGTTGAAGTAAGGAAAGTGCCAAGTCTCGGGCGCCTCGATGACGCCGTCGAGGGAGATGAAAAGGCTGGACTTGATGAATCCCATCGCGATGCTCCTTGGTTTGCTGGGAGAGGCTCTCCCTTGTGGCTGCTGTCACTTCGTATGCCGAACGGCGGCGGCGCGAATCGACAAGGAGATCGCAGGATTTCTCAAAATCGTCCCCGAGCGTGAGTTAGGTCCCTGGGCTCACGCTCAGGGCTCCGGGTGGACGCTCCGCTGGGGGCGATTCTGAGAATTTTCCCTCACATTCTGCGAGCCGTTCGAAACAGCTGTACCAACTGCTCCGTCGTGGTGGCGTCCTGCGGCTCTTTGTCGTCGCGCCACCGTCCGGTGAAGCGAGGGAACCGCATGGACAGCCCGGCGTCATCCTTGAGCTGCCCCCAGCCGGCGGTGTGGTTGGGCGACAGTGTGAGTTCGGCGCTGAGTATCTCGAGCACGACGCTCGGTTCGAACCACATGTCGGCAGGAACGCGGGAGTCGACGCGTGCGGGCCGCTGCGTCCGGGTCAGTGGCGCCAGCTTCGCCGGCAACGCCGCTAGCTCTGCGTCGGAGAACCCGGTACCGCATCGGCCAACCGTTTGGTAGAGCTCCTCTTCCGGGTTGTAGGCGGCCAGCAGAACCGCCCCGTACGTCCCTCGGCGTCGACCCCGCCCGGCGTACGCGCCGACCACAACGAGATCGACGGTGTCGGCGAGCTCCGTGCGATAGTCCCGCTTGAGCTTGATCCACAGCCAGCCGCGGGCGCCTGCCTGATAGATCGCGTTCGAGCCGATCGACTTACACACCAGACCCTCGGAACCGTCGGCCACTGCCTGCTCGAATGCCGCATCCAGAGCGGACACGGTTGTCACGTCAAGCGCCGTAGTCAACCGGAGCCGGTCCGACAAGCTGAGTGCCTCGGCGAGCCGTGCCCGACGGTCCAGATAAGGCAGCTGGGTGAGATCCTCCCCGTCGGCGTACAGCAGTTCGAAGCAGAACAGCCCAACGGGCACATCCCGGGCGGCTTCGGCGATTCCATGCTTGCGGCGACGGAACATGACCTCCTGGAAGGGGCGCAGCTCGCCAGCCGCCGCGTCGTACGCGACCACCTCGCCCTCCAGGATCGCCTCTCGGGGACCAAGACCGGTCTGCAGCAGCTCGACCACGTCGGGAAACTGGGTGCTCACCCGCTCCTGCCGCCGGGTGAACAGCTCGATCTGGCCGTCTTCCGTGCGATGCGCCTGCAGCCGCATGCCGTCGTACTTGTACTCGGCCGTGCACTGCCCTCCCAACCTGGCGAGAATCTCCTCGGCCTCGGACAGCCGCTGGGCCAGCATCACTCGCACCGGGTTGCCAGCCCGTACCCGCATCGCCTCGACTGCGCTCAGTCCGCCGGCCGCCAGTGTGGCCGCGACGAGGCCCAAATCGCAGCAGATGTTGTATGCCCGCTCCAGTACCGGCCGGTCCTTGCGGCTGCCGGTGTACACCTGCGCCAGCGCATCGAGAATGGTCGGCGTGCCGATTCCCAGCCGCAAGTTGCCCGTGACCAAGCGGAGCAGGTAGCGCGCCTCCAGCGGGGTGGCTCGCGTCAGAAGGCCAGCGAGCAGCTCGAGCTTGCGGCCTTGCGACCCGGATCCTTCCGTGCCGGCGATCTCGTGCAGCGTGTCGACGACTGCCGCGACCTGCAGACTTGGCTTTCGATCACCAGCTGTGGCAGCCAACAACTGCTCGGCGGCCTGGCCAAGATCACCGGTCTCCCGGACCGCGGCAACGACCACCTCGGGCGCGACGCCCGTCGCTGCCGCGACAGCGCGCAGCGCCATCTTCTCGGCTAGGCCCAGGTCTACCCCGGCGAATTCGGGCGCCACCAGTCCCTGACAGAGATAGCAAACGGTGGGCAGTAACTCCTGCGGCGTCTCGGCTACCAGCGTCGCCAGCCGGTCGATCAACATCAGGCGACCCGAGGCCTGCTCCAAATCCCGGTATGCCTCAGCTACAACCTCGTATTCCACCCTTTGTCGCCTACTTGTTGGTGCCGGCCGACACCGACCCTTGCAGTTGTCGCTGGAAGATCAAATAAATGATCAGCACCGGTACGACGGTGATTACGACGGCTGCGAAGAGCGCCCCGAAGTCCACCGAGTAGCCGGCCTGGGACGCGAAGGACGCCATGGCCTGCGTAAGCACGTAGTTGTCCGGATTGGTGTTCAAGGCGATCGGCAGCAGGAACTGGTTCCACAAGCCCACAAAGTTCAAGATCGCGACGGTAGCCAGACCAGGCTTCGCCATCGGCAGCATGATCTGGAAGAAGGTCCGCCACTCCCCCGCCCCGTCAACCGCGGCCGCTTCGGCGATCGACTTGGACAGCGACCGGAAGAAGGCATAGAGGAAAAACACGGTGAACGGGAACGCGAACGCCGCGTAGGTCAAGATCAGGCCAGGCAATGTGTTGAGCAGACCAATCCCCCGCAGCACGAAGAACAATGGCACGATCGCCAAGAAGATCGGGAACGTCAGCCCGGCGAGCATCAGGTAGTACAGCAATCGGCTGCCAGGAAAGGTAAAGCGAGCGAGTACGTAGGCCGACATCGAGCCGAACAACATCGTCAGAATCAGCGCACCAACGACAACAATCACCGAATTGAGGAAGAAGCTTCCGATCCCCGCATCTGTCCAGGCATTGACGTAGTTGTCGAAGCTCCAGTGCGCCGGCAGCGAAAACGGCGAGGCGAAGATCTCCGAGCTGGTCTTGAACGAGGACATCAGGACCCAGATCAACGGCAAGATCACCAGCACCGACCAGATGATCAAGACCGCATGAGAGAAACCAGTGACCGCCTTGTCGCCCGCGGTACCCGGAGCTTCGCCGGCCTCAGCCGGCTCGAACGGCACTCGCTCCCCCGGTGGTGCGGTGGGGACGCCGCCAACGGCGTCAGAAATCTGGGTCATTCGGCGACCTCACTCTTGCCACCGAAAATCCGATTCACGGCGAACACCAGACCCGCGTACGCCAGCGTGATGATTGCGAGTACGACACCCATTGCGCAGGCATAGCCGAACTGCCCCTTGCTGAACGCGGTCGTGAACAGCTGCTGGGCCATGACAAGAGTCGTATTGTCAGGTCCGCCGCCCGGTTCCAGCGCAGCCATGTAGACGAACGCATCGAGCGCGAGGATCCCTATGTAGATGAAAGCTGTCTGCACGTTCTCCCGGATCAGCGGGATAGTAATCGAAACCGCGGTGCGGAAACGTCCGGCGCCGTCGATCCGGGCTGCCTCGAAGACCTCGGCGGGAACGCCTTTAATAGCGGCGATGAACAACACCATGTAGAAGCCGACCAGACCCCAGATGATGACGAACATGACCGCCCAACGCGCCGTGCGCGGGTCACCCAACCAGGCAAACGAGGCGAACTGCTCCAGACCGAGGCGGGTGAGGATGCCATTCAGGAGTCCGGCGCTGGGGTCGTAGATCTGGGACCAGATGAGTCCGATCACGATGGCGGGGATGACGTAAGGGAAGAACGAGATCACCCGGTAGAAGCTCGAGTTGCGCAAGCCTTTGACGTTGCCCCTGGTCGAGCCGCCGACCGTGACGAGGGTGGCGAAGAACATCGCCAAGCCCAGCGTCACGATCGGGACCACGATCGCCATGAGAATGTTGTTGCTCATGGCTTGCAGGAAGGTGTCGTCGTTAAACAGCTTCGCGTAATTGGATAGCCCGATGAAGTTCATCGCGGGCGTGAAGCCGGTCCAGTCGGTCAACGAGAAGTAGGCCGCCTGGACGAACGGGGAGACCACGAACCCGATGTAGAACGCGACCGGGATAACCAAGAAGACCAGGAAGAAGCTGATCTTGTCGAATGTCAGGTTGCGCCGGCGCCAGCGGGCAGAGCCTATGCGCCGCAGGCCACCCGGCGGCGCGCTAACCCCGCTAGTGACTCCCCCGCTGGCTAATGTGGTCAAGACACTTGCACCTTCTTGATCGAATCATCGTTGGCGACCTTGTCGGTGATGCCCTGCAGACCCTTGGTGAGTTTGGCAACGTCTGAGTCGCCCGCGAGGAAGCTGTTCCAGACCACCAGCTGATCTGTATTCATGCCATAGAGGTCGACGAAGTTCCACGAGAAGATGTTTGACCCTGCTGCCTCGAGCAGCTTGATCTGGGATTGCAGCGCCGTCGACCCGAACCCGTCCGGAGGCACAGTGCCCTTGACGATGGTCGAGGCCAGTTTCGTCTTGGCGAAGTTCACCGCGGCCTCCTGGGAGAGCATCGCGCGCAGGAACTCCTTGCCGCCGGCGACGTTCTTACCCTGTGACGGGACAATGTAGGGCTCGCCAGCAGTTGAGTGCAGTGCCTCCCACGGCATCTTCGCGTTACTCGACACAGTTGGTTCGGGCGCACCGGTCATCTTGAAATCTGACTTGGTCTGCTTCTTCATCTCGTTCTCGATCCAGCCGCCCGACGGATAGAGGATGAACTCATCGGCGTCGGTCCACTGGGCCTGGGCAGCGGTGAACTGGGTCCCCGAGCCTCCCGGTTTGACGTAGCCGGCGTCGATGATCTTCTTCAGCCCGTTGAACACGTCCTGGACCGGAGGGAGCGACCAGCAGTCGGGCTTGAGATTCTCCAGCGCCAGCCTCACTTCGTCACCGCCCTCTTTGATCGCCGAAGCGATGGCCATCGTCTGGTAGTAGGTCGCCGCCTCCTTGCCCCAGCCGAGCAGATACTTACCCTTGCCCTTGGCCTCCGCGCCGAGGGCAAGCATCTCGTCGTACGTCTTCGGAACCTTCCAGCCGTTCTTCTCGAAGAGTGAGGCCGAGTACCAGAGCGCGTACACGGTGAGGGCGTAGTTCAGCAAAATGAACTTGCCGTCGAACGTTCCTGGCTTGGTGACGCCTTCGTACAGCGTGTCCTTAATGACCTTGCCCTCGAAGTTCTTGGCCTCGATGACGTCGTTCAGCTCAACCAGCTGGTCGCGGATCGAATTGATCCCAATCGCGTCGGCGCCGCTGTTGTCGATGACGTCCGGCGGGTCGCCGGCAACGAAACGGGGCTGCAGGGTCTGGGCAACCTTGGTGGTGGGTGTCACCTTCACCGTCACACCCTGCTGCTTCGACTGAACCTGCTTGCCGGCGAACTCCGCATAGTCGATGCCATAGCCCCCGTTGAAGATGACGGCGTCAACTGTCGAGCCTGACTCCACTCCGAATGGGTTGGTGTCGCTCACCTGACCCGCTGGGGCCGAGCTCGACGAGGTACTGGTGCCCGTACCCGAGGTGGCGCAGGCCGCGAGCGACCCCGTGGCGGCCAACGCTGCCGCGGCTAGTGAGCCGCGGAGGAAATCGCGTCGCCCGAGCGGCTTGCCGTAGATGCCCATGTGATGTCCCTTCCGATTGATCCCTGTTGGTTCTATGAATTGCTTACTCCGCGCGGCCGGTTCGTCTCACGTGACGCGCCGGATCCGGCCTTGGTACTTCTTCTCAAGCGCATGGTTGTGCTCATCTCCGCCGGGAATGTTGGCCGACAGGTACAGCGGAGGCACCTTGCCGTCGCCGTTCATCCGCTCGGCGACGCCGATGGTTAGCAGCTGGGCGATGAACGCGCTCGTGATCGAGGAGACCGAGCCCACGGCAACGCCGCCGGGCAGCGTCAGAGTCGCGTCACCGTACGGCGCCAGGTTGTCGATCACCACGTCGGCGATCTCCGATAGCCGCAGGCCGCTCGGATGCTTTGGTTGCACCTGTGCGGTGTGCTGGAGTGACGTCACGGCGATGACATCGTGGCCCCTCTCCCTGGCCAGCAGAGCCATGCCCACCACTGACCCGTTGACGCCGGAGTTTGAGGCGATCAAAAAGACGTCCCCGCGATGTATCGGCGAGATGTCCCACAACTCGGCAACGATGCTGGGGTTGCGTTCCAAGCTCGAGCCACTCAGCGTCTGCACCGGCACGCTGCCATGCAGTGCGAGGTCGCGGAGAGCAATCTTGTTGGTCGGGATGAGGCCGCCGGCCCGGCCCGCGATCTCCATGGCGAAAGCCTCCGAATGGCCCGTCCCGAACGCCTGAATCACCGCGCCGGTTTCGATGGCCGTCGCCATCTTGCCGATCGCGTCGTCCAAACCACCGTTGGCAGCCAGAGTGACCAGCCGTTCGAGTCTTTCGCTCACTTCCTTCGCGAAATCGGTCGCTACGCGTGCAACGGCGCTCTGCGTCATTCGTCGGCCTCCTCGTGGGCGGCGGCGCTGCCGCCATCCGCCATTGCGCCCGCCATGGCGACCGTCGCGCGTGGCGGTGTAC
>Ga0307296_10001972_pt1 | contig 10444 bp, 7 predicted proteins | sample ER_DNA_153_FD_194467 | JGI IMG/M metagenome (GOLD analysis project Ga0307296, IMG submission 194467) | Bulk soil microbial communities from the East River watershed near Crested Butte, Colorado, United States - ER_DNA_153 | ecosystem: Environmental > Terrestrial > Soil > Floodplain | place: USA... | reverse complement strand
ATCACGTGGGTCGTACGGCCGCCGCGTCTGCCGCGAGCCGCCCGCCGCCTGGCTTCAGAGTGGGCCGATCGACCATAGGTCCTCGAAGGGAGCGAACTGTACTCAGCGTTTGCGCCCGGGTCAGGCGAAGTTGACAATGCAGGCGTGCGCTTCGGGCTGTTCATCGCCGCGGTTGCAGCGGGAACGTTGAGTCAGCTAGCCATAGCCGAGCCTTCAGCGAAGTCCCCCCTGGGACGACGCGTGCCTTGCGGTGAGGCGATCGCCAAGACGAGGTTCCCGTACGTCGGAAACAGACGGCTTCCCTACAGGCTCGAACACGCAGGAGCGGAAACCGGAGGCGGAGGTGAAGAGCGTGGTGGACGAGCCGCTGATGACGCCGCAGGAGGTTGCTGACTTCCTCGGGCTACCGATCGCGACTTTGCAGACTTGGCGGGCGAAGCGGAACGGCCCTCGCGGCTATCGCGTCGGAAAGCACGTGCGCTACCGGCGCGAAGACGTCGAGGCGTGGCTTGAAGAGCGCGCCGACTCGGAGCTCCGGCGGTTCGCATGACTGATGGCTACGTCGACGCCCTGACCGGCCAGCGCGTCGGAATCATGTGACTATCGGACTTAGGGTCGGCTTCGGCGTCGAGGGGGAATGGTGGATCCGCGTTATCGCCGGGGTCGGGAACATTTGCGCTGGCAGGCCTCGCGATCGGTTAGAGGCCCTTGCGGCGGCCTCTAATGAAGGTCACAGAACCGCTGACTTCGCGCTTAAGGGCCGGCAACCTCAGGACCGTCCCAGCGAGCGGGGATGATCCGATGATTCTTGCCTCCGACGATCGACGCAACGGTACCTGCGTCAAGACTCACAGATCTCCCGACCTCAGTGCAGGGTCGCACTCCGCATTAGCAGCGCATTACGAGCTCCTGCGAGCGTGCGCCGCGACCACTTTGTGAGAAATCGGGAGGTTCACGCACATGCACAAGATCTCAGTAATTGCAGCGTTGCTCGTCTGGTTGCTCGCGTTCTCGGCCTTGGCGGCCGCGGACGACTCACCGGCCGGAGATCCAGCGTGCAATGCGGCTGATCCGCTACTCGCGCTTGACGCCGAATGTCAAACGGCCGACCAATCGAACCACCCGACGGCGACCGCATTCGCAAATGCGACCCGTTCGGCGTGGCGGAACGAGTCGCTGCCCGCCAACTGTCGCCTCCACGCCGAGGCTGTCTTCTGGACAGCGAATGACTGGCTCCTGCTCGCGAGAGCCCTCGCCGCCGACCCGTCGCCATGCGCTGACTACTACATCTCGATCCCGCCCCTGGCGGCAGACAAGAAAGGACTGCGCGTCCTACAAGACGACCTCGTCCGCGCACTCGGACAACGGATCCATCCGGTCGCGGAAGTGACACTCGGCGGTGCGACTGGCTGGGCGAGCTGGGTTACCGGTTCGCCCGGAAGAACCTGGTTTGACGCCGGCGTTGAGTTCCGCCGCCGCATGGCCGCCGCGGGCTACCGGTTCGACCTCGGCGAAACCTGGCTGCTGAACGAATTCGACCGCTCAACAAGGCGGGACGAGCCGCCCTATAACCGGGCTGCAATGCGCGATCTGGTTCGGGGCCTCTACGACGGCGGAGGCACCGACCCGCCTTCGCCCGGAATCGTCGAAATAGGCATCGCCTACACGCACCAGAACATCCCCGACGTCCCACAGTACAAGGTGGAGATGAAGAGCTGGCTCGAGGACTCGGCGTTCTGGGAGTACGTCGGGCCGAGAATCCGCTTCCTAACAAAGGAGGCGTACCCGGACGCACGCTTCTGGGGCGTCGCCGGCAGCTCGCGGCACGAGCGAACAGAGCACCTGACGCAGTACATGGAGCACTTGATCAACCTTGTCGAGGCCGGACCACCCGGGATCGAAGGCGTGCGCGAGTTCATGCGCCGCGCCTACCTACCTCTCGGGAACGCAACCTGGCCGGCCCTAGGACCGGATCCGTTTTCACCGCCGTTCTGTTGCGGACACGGCTGGACCCTGATTCCGCTGGACGAGATGCTCCACTTTGTCTCTGAGCAGGTCTACGGGGTGCGGCATTACGCCGGCAGGCATCCGCAGGGCGCTCCTGCAGGTCGCCTCGGCTTCTCGTGGCAGCCGACCAACAACTTCGACTTGCCCCCCGCCGAGTGGCTGGCGGCAAGAGAGGCGGTCGCAGCCCGGATCGCGGGGGCCATCCACTACGCCTACCGGCAGGGCGGTGCCTCGCCTGAGGGCGCCTGCTCGCCGCCGGGGAGTGGCGAGGATTGGTGCAGCGGCGGCGACGTCTTCGGAGCGGCGTTCACCGACGCTTGGACGACCTTCGAATCCTGGGGAGCCGGCGCGCAGTAGGGGGAGCCGCGGAGCGGCCCGGGGGAGCCGCGGAAGCGGCTGGGGAGCCGGTGCGGCCACCGGCTCCCCCAGGCTTTCGCCCTCAACCAGCGAGACGGGTGCGCGCCTGCTTTGTATCGCCGGGTGTCAGCGATGCCTTCGAGACTGCGCGGCCTCGCGACGTTCGATCACAGCTGGCGCCGCAGCAAGGTCTGCCCGAAGTCTCGTGCATGACCTGAGTCCGTCCGAGCGACGCAAGTACGCGATCGGCTGAGTATCCGAGGCCTCTCTCGTCGGATTGCGAGCAGGCGCTCGCGGTTGTGCATCCGCTCGCGGCGAGGGTCCTCCTTTCCTTCGAGCAAGCGGATCTCACTCATTGCTCGCGTACGAGGGCTGCGCCGCCGTTAGTCGTTCGTTTACCGGAGCTTAGGAAGCCGTGACCACCTCCTTCGACCCTCGGTGGCGTGATCAACCGAGGGAAGGAGGTGACGACGATGCTCATCCATTCCAAGCGGCGCCTGCGCCGGCTGATCGCAGTCGGTCTCGCGCTCGGAGTGCTCGCGGTCGCTACGCCAGCGACTGGCCTCGCCTCGAACGTTGGCGGTGGACCCATCGCCACGCGATAGAGGTGAGACTGGACTCCATGACCACACACGGGAAGCCCGGAAGGGTTTTCCGTGTTGCGCCGACTCTGAATTCAGGCGCTTGCGAGCGAGCTGAGCTGCGCATGCGCTTGGCGACTCCCGGCCAGGTTCCTCTTTCCTTCGAGCAAGCGAATGGCTTCGCTGCTTAGCTCGCGCGCCTGAGGGGCTCGTCCTTCAAGGCTGAGCACCTCTGCGTACGAGAGCAGCACATGTGCATGTTGGCTGACCGCGTCGGTAGCTGCGGCGAGCTCAACCGCCTCTCTCGCGAGGGTCTCCGCTTCGTGGAACGCTCTCCGGTGAGCAAGAATCTTTGCCCGAAGCGCACGCCACGAAAACTGTGCGCTTGCATCATCGGTCGCCGCACACCCCTCGGCGAGCTCGGACCAATGCAGGGCATTCTCTTGGCGTCCCAGGCCGTAGAGAGCCTCGCCGAGCTGTGTGGCCTGGGTTGCCAGCCGCGATTGCTCTCCCCACGCCTGGAGGTTGGTGCAGCTTTCGGTAAGGATGTGTTCCGCCTCGGCGAACTGACCGGCGAGCAGCTCGATATCCGCCGCCAGGCTCGCGTAGTTGGTCGAGATGTTCACAGTCCAGCCGAGTTCCTCGTAAATCGCCCGCGCCCGGGCCGCGAGATCTCGAGCGAGGGAGAATCTGCCTGCCATTGACTCGAGGCCAGCCAGGAACGCTAGGACATGGGCATCGCCTCCGCGCTCAGCCTTCTCGACCAGAGTTCGGCAGCGCCGGATACCAGCGGGGACACTCGTCGGGCCGTAGTAGAGGCAGGCGGCGAGCTCTTGCAGGCACGGCGCGCTCGGCCATCCTGAGCGCAGGAAGTAGCCGTTTGCGCGTTCCGCTGCCCTCGCCGACTCTCTGTAATGGCAGTGGAGGCCGCCATGGACAAAGGCTAGGACGTACCAGAACCGGCCGAGCGAACGCTCGTCTCCCAGTTCCTCCAGAGCGGGGATCGCGTCCGCCGCCAGAGAGAGAACCTCGTCAGCTCCGTCCTCAGGTGTCCGGAAGAGCCGGAGATTGGCCAGCTCGAGGCGCGCGCGCAACTCGGCCCGACGATCGCGCTCCAATACCGCAATCTCGAGCGCCGAACGAAGCGTCTTAGCCGCATCCTCAAGCTCACCCTGACGCCAGTAGACGAGCCCCAGCTCGGTTACGACGTCGTGCCGCGTCAGGTCGTTCTTCGGCAAAAGAGACGATGCGCGGGCGAGCAGGTTCGCCGCTGCGTGCACGTCACCGCTCTTCGCCGCGCGCAGCCCGGCTGCGCCCAGCCGCCTGCCCGCATCACCGGCGAGCCTCCGGTTGCTCTCGCCGGGGGAGCCGATGGCCATTCGACAGCGGTACGCCTGCTCAAGGTGGTATCCGACGAGTTCGTCTTGTCCCGGGCTTTCGAAATCCAGCCATTCGGCGGCGCGCTCATGCAACTCTGAACGCAGCGTCCTCGGGATCGACTTGTTGGCCGCATCGCGGATGAGGACGTGGTGAAAACGAAAGGCTTCCCCTGCGCCGCGAGCCCGGACGAACCCTTTCTGAGCGAGGACGAGCAAACACGCCTCGACTGCCTCGGTCTCGCCTTTGGGAGTGAGGTGAACGACCCCTCCGCGAGAAAACTCGCGACCAATAACAGCCGCCCTTTGGAGTACGGCGAGCTCCCGTTGCTCGAGCAGGTCGAGCCTACTCGCGAGCAGGGCCTCAAGCGAGGGCGGGATTGGATTGAGCTCGCCTTCCGCGGACGCGTATGCGAGGAGCTGTTCGACGAAAAGCGGATTGCCACCGGCGCCGCGCACGATCTGCGAACGGAGTTCTGGCTGCACCTCAGCGAGGTTGTCGATCAGGGCTTTGCACGCGGTGCTCGGCAACGGTCTGAGCTTCAGCGAGTCGTACAAGCTCCACTCCGGCCGCTCGTCAAGGAGTTCCAATCGCCCCACGCCAAGTACGAGGATCGGCGCCCCGACCGCCCGCTCGACTAGGTCGTCGATCATGTCAAGGAGGGTGGGCTCCGCCCAGTGAAGGTCCTCGAAGACGAGTACGAGCGGACCTTCGGCTGCAAGAGTCTCTAAGAGTCGGCGAAATGCCCAGAGCTCCTCGCCGCCAGAGCCAGAACCTTCCCTCTCTCCCGTCAGTTCGGCCAGCTTGCGGGCAATCAGGTTTGCATCCTCGCTCGATGCAAGGAGCTCCGGGAGCTCGAACCGCACCTCAATCTGCCGGATGATCTCGGCCAGCGGGAGATAGGTGGCGCCCCGACCATAGGAAACGCACCGACCAACGAGGACGGTGGCAGCGTCTTCGAGCCCATTGGCTAGCTCGTTGACGAGGCGCGTCTTACCGATACCCGCCTCTCCCAGGATCAGGACGAGGCGGCAGTGGCGTTCGGCGACGATGCTCGCGTACGCCTCACGTAGCGTTGCGAGCTCCCTTTCGCGTCCGATTAGCGGCGCCTCGAGGTGCCGCGGAAGGGCCGGCACGCCCTCGACCACCTCAAGGAGGCGGAACGCGCGGTGTCGTCCCTCGGCGACCGGCTCGGTGACGGCCGCGTCTCCAAGCAGCGCGAGGGTTGCTCCGCCTACGAGAACCTCGTTCATCTGCGCTGTTCGTTCAAGCCGCTTCGCGAGCGTGATGGCCGTGCCTGCGATGAAACCGTGGCCGGCTGCATCGCCACCTGCCAGGACCTCCCCGGTGTCGATCCCGACGCGCAGCTCGACCCGCCCATGGCCCTTGCGCTCGAACTCCTCTGCCAACGCACCTACTCCGGCCTGTAGTTCGACCGCCGCGCGTGCGGCGCGGAGCGGGTCGTCCTCGTGCGCGAGCGGAACCCCGAAGACGCCCATCACCTCTTCGCCGGCGCGTTGCTCAATCATTGCGCCGTGCGCCTCGAGGACGCCGCGGATATGGGTGAGCACGCGTCCCGTCGTTTCGCGCAGCAGTTCCGCATCGAGGTCTTCGGCGCAGGTGAGATCGGCGAGAAGCACGGTGACGATCTTCCGACGCTCCTTCCTCGGCTCCCCAATCGACGTCGCTAAAGGGGCTGGCGCGGCGAGCGATGGCTCCTGGGCCAGGATCGCCCGCTCGAGCTCGCGTAGCGGCCCACTCGGCTCGATCCCCAGCTCGTCCACCAGGGTCCTGCGCGTGTCCTGGTACGCCTCCAGCGCCTCGGCCTGCCGCCCGGCGCGATAGAGCGCGAGCATCAGCTGGCCACGGATTCGCTCGCGGAACGGGTGTTTCGCGATCAGCGACTCGAGCTCGCCAATGAGCTCGGCACCGGCCCCGAGCACGAGCTCCGCGTCGATCAGATCCTCTAGGGCGGCGGTGCGCAACTCTTCCAGGTTGGCGATCTCACGGGAGGCGAAAGGCTCGAAGGCGAGATCTTCGAGCGGTGGTCCCCGCCAGAGCGCGAGCGCCTCCCGGAGCTTCGCGACGCGCTCTTTCCCCGTGACGGCACGGCCCTCGGCAACCCGAGCTTGGAACCGGCCGAGGTCGATCTGCTCATGGGCAATGTCGAGGAGGTAGCCGCCATGCTGCGAGAGCAGGACATCTGGCCCGACCAGTTGGCGCAGCTGGGAGACGTAGTTTCGCAGCGCCGCTTTCGCGGTCCGAGGCGCAGCTTCGCCCCAAAGCCCGTCGAGGATGTTGTCTGTCGATAGGACTTCGCCCGGCTGGAGCAAGAGAATCGCCAGCAGCGCTCGCTGCTTGACGCGGCGCACCTCGATGAGCCGCCCCCGATCCCAGATCTCGAGCGATCCGAGGATGCGGAAGTCGATCACAAGCCGGTTGTAGCACTGCCGAACCGTCGTGAATAGCCCGCCCCTGTTTCGCCTGGTCGGGGCGACGAGCGAGCCGTTACTTCCGTGTTAGACGGCACCTGCAGTATCGGTGCCGCAAGCCGCAAAACACGCCCACCTGAGGAGGAGCCTTGTCCAGTACGATCCCGACCATCCATGAGGAGCTTGGCCGACTGAGACAGGCCGACATTCTTCGCGAGGTTCAGCGGTGTCAATACGTCCGAGACGTCGCGGAGGCGTCCAAACGCCGACCAGCGGACAAGCTCAAGCGCCGCCTCAGGTATCCAGCGTGGGCCACCACACAGCTTCGGCTTCTCGCGGTGCCTGGAGACGAGCACCCAAGTGATGAAGACTTGAGGCGAGCCGAGCATGCATAAGAGGCGATCGATCCTGTTGGCGTTGAGTGGGGTTCTTCTACTCAGTGCCGGCTGGCGCTCGGAAGGGAAGTCGTTTTCCAAGGTCGACTTCAGCGGAAAGGTGGCGTACGCGCTTTCGAGAGCCAACGGCCACTCCTCGCGTAGCGGCTGGATCGAGGTCGCGGCTCTTGGTGCGCGCGCGCCACGGGCGATCACGTCGAAGGCAGCTTCACCAAGAGAGAACGACGAGTTTCCCGAGTGGTCACATGACGGCAGAACGGTTGCATTCGTTCGGCGCAGTCGATCGCCCGGCGCGCGCGGCGTTTACACGATTTCCTCGTCGGGAGGAAGAGCGCACAGGATCGCGGGGGGTTGACGCCAAGAACGCAGGCTCGATCTATCCGCTGCGTTGGTCACCGCGAGGCGGGCGTTTGGTCTTCGACCGACACGGAGCCGTCGAATGCAACACGAGCAAACCCTTCGACCTCCGCTTCGAGGTCTCGCGTGCAGACGGCCACCGGACCAGGACCATTCATGCGCTGCCAAAACCCGCAACGCTCGTCCAACTGGGCGATATTCGCTGGTCGCCGAGCGGGAAGAAGCTCCTTTACATCGTCTACGAGCTCGACAACAACGGAGACCCGACTGAGTGCCGATTCCACCGGCCCGAATCGGATCTTTATGTTGTCCAGGCTGACGGTTCTGGCCGTACGGAATTGATCCACCGAGAGGTGCATGCAGCGGCTTGGTCGCCGGACGGCACGCAGATCGCCTATGTGGACTGCTTCGACGCAGGCGTAGCAGGCTGCGACCTCTATGTCATCCGCGTAAGCGACAGAAGTCCTCGTTTGGTGCAGGCTGCGCAGATCCCGCCTGCCGCAGACCTCGTCTGGTCCCCGCGCGGAGACGAAATTCTCTACACGGGCTACCGCGGCGTTTACGCGGTCCGTCTCGCTAATGGGACTGAGCGGACCGTCGCGGCCTGGCCAGAGAGCGATTCGACAGGAGCCCTTCTCGACTTCTCAACCGCTGGCGACTTCCTTGCCGTCATTTCTTCGTACAGCTAAGGGACGGACTACTACGCAAATCGCGCCATGGTTCGCGTCGTGGCCCTTTACCGTGGAAAGACAAAGTCAATCCTGGTCCCTGCAAGATCAGGGCGTGGTCGGCTTGCCGGCGTTTCCGTCTGGCTGCGATAGGTTTCCTGCAAATGATTGGGCGAATGCCTGGTCGTCCGGGCGCTGGCGGCGATAACGCCGAAATGGGCGGGCCGGTAAGTCACCGACTCGCCCATCGCCTAGGCTCAGAGTAGAAAGGGCGGCGCAACCGCCTGGTTGAGCCGCCCTTCGTTAGAAGATCCTCGACTACGAGAGCCGAGCCAAGTCGATTTTGACGCTGTGGTCCCACGACCCCGCGCCTTGCTTGAGTACGAGGATTCCCTGATCGTGTCCTTTGTGGCTCGATCGGCCTTACCGCCGACGACCTTTGGCTTGGACCACCCCGGCGAGCCCTGGGATCTCGGGCCACGACGACCGCGACCGCTCGCGCTACTCGGGTCCCGAGCACCGGCGCTGCAATCGCGCGACCTCGAAGAAGCGACTCTTCTCGCGCCGATGGTGACTGTTTAACAACGACCTGGTCGAGGGTGATGCACCGCCCCATTTGCCCCGAGGCGCGCGACCAAGCACCCGAGGTGGGAAACCTTGACGCTTGTCGGCAGAGTGACACAATCGTCACTAGCTCTTCACTGGCGCGCCTAGTCCGAAAGTGCGGCGTCTCGCCGGCCACGTCTAGCAACGGGAGGCGATTGTGAACGAGCAACGGACGACGGAAGCTGAGCCTGGATCTCGCACTCCCTCTCAGCCGCCAGCCAGTGCACGCGTTCTGCAATTCACTGGTGCAGTCGCATTTGTGGCCGTCGTCGGGGTTGCCGTTTGGCTCGGCCTGAGGAGCGGGGCAGGTTGGTGGGCCGCCGCATACGGCATCCTCGTTGCGCTCGCCGCCTACTTCGCGACGCGCTGGCAGAGAGACCCGAAGGACAAGATCGCGGACGCCGGACGGGGCGTCGTCGTTGCGATCCTGCTAGCTCTCGTCGCGAACTCGATCTCCCACCGCGACTCTGTTCGCACCGCCCGCGACAGCCTGCGCTTGACCCTCAGTAGCGGGACGAACTTCCCGGGGATCGACCTCCGCGGAAAAGACCTCAACGACGCTTACATCGGAGGCGGCAAACACCTCTCGCACGCCGACCTGCGCGGTGCCCATCTCAAGCACGCCGTCTTCAGCCACTCGACGATTCGCGAGGCCGACTTCCACGGCTCGAACACAGATCTCTCCGAGGCCGACCTCTCTTCTTCGGACTTGAGCGGGTCCGATCTGCGCTCGGTCAGGCTGAATGGGGCCAATCTGACGCAAACAAATCTGAGCGGGGCCCGACTGGCCGGCGCCGACCTCCGCGGCGCAACGCTCGAAGGGGCCAAGCTCATCGAAGCGGATCTGAGAGGGGCAGACTCACGCTCGACGCTGCTGATGGGCGCGCGCCTGCAACGTGCGTTGCTAATCGATGCCGACCTGCGCGGGCGCGAAACTGCGGGGTGACTTTCGACCGGCGAAACTCACCGGCGCGGCCCTGAGCGGGGTTCGGACGGATGCGCACACGCTCTGGCCCAAGGGCTTCGAACTTGCAGAAAGGATCGCCAAGGTCCGCGCCCCGTTTTCGACCAAAGTCCCGATCCCGTCGGACGCGACGACCGACGCCGTGAGCGCGATTGCCGACGGAGACACGATCGAGCTTCGCGACTACGGCCCCGTCCGCCTGAGCGGCATCGATGCACCCTCGGAAGAGAGCCCGACGGCGTGCTACGGCCACCGGGCGACCGAGGCCCTGCGGCGACTCCTTCCCATCGGGACGCGCGTGCTCTACATGTCCGGAAGCAAGCCTCAAGACGCCTACCACCGCAATCTCGCGTTCCTCTGGCTGCCGGGCGGTGCGTTCATCAACGAACGCCTTGTCGCCGAAGGCGACGCGACGTTCAGGCGGCTCGAAAAACCAGACAAAGGAGAGGTCAGCAAGGCCGAGCGCTTCTACGCCAAACGGATGAAGCGTGACGTGATCCGTGCCGCGATGGCGAAGCGTGGGCTCTGGGGCGCCTGTTCGCCGACCGAGGACTAGCCGGCGGACCGCCTCTTCGCTACTTAAGGGATGCAGCCGGAGGTCGCTGCTTGCGAGACGACAAGCTTCCCGTCCACCACCTCGGCGCTTACCGATGACGCCCCCCACATGCAGGGCGCTTGGTCGTGCCTTGCGCCGCTCGCC
>Ga0307296_10001970_pt1 | contig 10451 bp, 9 predicted proteins | sample ER_DNA_153_FD_194467 | JGI IMG/M metagenome (GOLD analysis project Ga0307296, IMG submission 194467) | Bulk soil microbial communities from the East River watershed near Crested Butte, Colorado, United States - ER_DNA_153 | ecosystem: Environmental > Terrestrial > Soil > Floodplain | place: USA... | reverse complement strand
GATCTGCTCGGTGCGCGGGCCGAGGAGCATGCACAGCAGCCGCTCGCGCTCGCGTTCCTCCTGCGGGACGAGGCGCGTCAGCAGCTCCTCGAGGTCGCTGAAGAAACCGCTCTCGCGCTCCTGGACGCGGACGAGGCCGACCTCGTCGAGCGGCGAGACGTAGGCGATCCCGTCGGCGTGGCCCGAGTCGCGCAGCTCGTGGCGCACCTCGTTCGTGATGTCCAGCACGGTCAGCGACGGCAGGGCCGACGCGATCGAGTAGGGAACCTCGACCGAAGTCACGTTGCGGCGACCTCCCGGGGCAGGCGGAAGTGGACGGCCTCGCGCGCGACCTCGACCTCCTCGTAGTCGTCGTAGCCGAGCGAGGCGAGGCTGCGCAGGACTAGCGCGACGAGCTCCTCCGGGGTCGACGCGCCGGCCGTGAGGCCGACGGTCTCGTGCCCCGAGAGCAGGTCGGGCTCGATCCCGCTCTCGCCGTCGATCAGCATCGCCTCGGCACCGGCGCGCTGCGCGACCTCGACGAGGCGCCGCGCGTTCGAGCTCGTCTCGGAGCCGATCACGAGGATCAGCGAGGCGCCACGGGAGGCCAGAGCCTTGACCGCGTCCTGCCGGTTCTGGGTCGCGTAGCAGATGTCGTCGGCGGCGGGCCGCCGCAGGTCCCCGAAGCGCTCGCCCAGCGCGTCCACCGTCTCGGCGACGTCGTCGAGCGAAAGCGTCGTCTGCGTGATCACGGCCACGGGCCTCCCGCCGGCGTCGAGCTTGGCCGCGTCCTCCGGCGACTCGATCACGACGGTCTGGTCGGGCCGCTCGCCCCTGGTCCCGATCACCTCGACGTGGTCCATGTGGCCGACAAGCGCAACGAGATGGCCGCTGTCCGCGTAGCGCCGCGCCTCGGCGTGCACCTTCGAGACGAGCGGGCAGACGGCGTCGACGACGACCAGCCCGCGCTGCTCGCAGTTCTCTTTCACCGACGGCGCCACGCCGTGGGCCGAGAGCACGCAGATCGCCCCGGACGGGATCTCGTCTTCGTGGTCGACGAAGACCGCGCCGAGCCCCTCGAGCCGCCTGACGACGTGGTCGTTGTGGACGATCTGGTGTCGGACGTAGACGGGCGCGCCATGCTTGGCGAGCAGGAGCTCGACGATCTCGATCGCGCGATCGACGCCGGCGCAGAACGACCTCGGCGCCGCGAGCAGAACCTGCTTCATCGCGACCAGCCTTCCGCGGCCGCGCCGAGCCGGCTCAGCGCATGCCGTGCGTCCGAGGCCGCGCGCGCGAACCCGCGCGGCTCGCGGACGAAGGCACGCGCGAGACCGCGCCAGTCGTAACCGCCCTCGGGCCTGGCGCCGGCCTCGATCCCGCTCAGCGGCCGCTCCGGCGTGTCGCTCACGACCCGCAAGACGCCGCGAAGCCTCCCCGTGCGCGCGAGCGGGCCGCTCTCGAGATCGGTGGCGTCCGCCCCGGTTTGCTCGTGCAGGCGCCGGCGCTCGTCCGCGGAGTCGACGATCGCCTCGGCCGCGAGAATGGTGGCCGGCTGCGCGCCGGGCACGCCCAGCGCCTGCCCCTCCCAGAGCACCTCGCCCCGGCCGTCGACGACGCGGGTCGCGTCGAGCACGGTCCCGGCCGGCAGCCCGTCGCGCAGCGCGCCCGCAAGCCCGAACGAGACGAGCGGCCCCTCGGGGACGCCGTTCGCGGCGCCGAGGCCGACCAGCGCCGAGCGGACGCGAGCGCGGCGCGCCGCGCGGAGCTCGGCAGCCGTGGCGCAGGCGAGTGTCACCCCGTCAGCGTCCATACGGTGCTGCGAACGGAGTCCTTGACGCTGCTCGCCGCCGCAAACGCAGCGGACGGCTCGAAGCCGGAGTGGATCCCGCAGTGCTCGCAGCGATCGTCGTTGCCTGGCCCGTAGTCGTCCCATTCGATCCCGTCGAGCAGCGCGTCGTAGGTCGGGAAGATCCCGTCGGTGAGCAGGTAGCACGGGCCTTTCCAGCCGTACGGGTTGCGCGTGATCGAGCCCCACGGCGCGCACGGCAGCTTGCGGTCGCCGGCGAGGAAGTCCTGGTAGATCGGGCTCGCGAGCCAGCGGTAGTTGTTCTTGCGCGCGGAGGCGCGGATCTCGCGGAACTTCTCCTCGTGCTCGGCGCGCGTCATCGTCAGGTTCGGGTCGATCTGCGAGTACTGGTACCCCGGCGCGACGAGCATCCCGTCGATGCCGATCTCGTTCGTGAGGTAGTCCATCATCTGGATCACGTCCTCGACCTCGGTCTCCTTGAAGATCGTGGTGTTGGTCGTGACGCGGAAGCCCATCGACCGAGCCTTGACGATCGCGCCGACCGCGATGTCCCACAGGCCCGGGTAGTCGCAGATGTAGTCGTGGATCTCGCGCATGCCGTCGAGGTGGACGACGAACGTCAGGCGCTTGTTCGGCTCGAAGACGTCCAGGTACTGCTCGAGCCGCAGCGCGTTCGTGCACAGCTCGATGTTCTTGTTCAGCTCCATGAAGCCCGCCACGACTTCCTCGATCCCCTTGAAGACGAGCGGCTCGCCGCCGCAGATCGAGACGACCGGGGCCGGGCACTGCACGCCCGCGTCGATGCACTCCTCGACCGACAGCTTCGCCTTGTTCGACTCGTACTCGCGGATCTTCCCGCAGCCGATGCAGGCGATGTTGCAAGCGAGCGTCGGCTCGAGCATGAGCACGAGCGGGTAGCGCTTGCCGCTGCGTTGGTTCTTCGCGACGTAGCCGGCGATCTGGACTGTCGAGGCGAGGGGGAACTTCATCTGGTCAACCTTTCTCGTAGACGACCCAGGGCGAGCAACGGGAAGTGCAGACGGTAGAGGTGGTAGCGGATCATGAAGTCAAGCGGAAAGCCGGTTCCGGTGTACGCCTTCTCCTCCCAGTCGCCATTTAGTCCTTGCGTGGTGCAAATCCAGTCGGCGGCGCGCCTGGCTGCGGTGCTCTCCGCCTCATCTGCAGCGACGTAGGCTAATAGTGCCCACGCCGTTTGGGAAGGCGTGCTGGCGCCGCGGCCGCGCCAGGCCGGATCGGAGTAGGAGCGGATGTCCTCGCCGAAGCCGCCGTCCTCGTTCTGCACCGAGTCGAGCCACGCCACCGCACGCCGGAACGACGGATGGCCGGGATCGATTCCGCATGCTTCGAGGGCGGGCAGCGCGGCGGCGGTGCCGTAGACGTGGTTCACGCCCCAGCGGCCGAACCAGGAGCCGTCGGCCTCCTGCTCGTGCAGCAGCCACTCGAGGCCCCGCTCGAGCTCGCGCTCGTAGCCGGGCTCGGGGGCGAGGGCCTCGAGCGCGTGGGCGGTGACGTCGGCGCTCGGCTCGTCGGTGACCTTGCCGAAGTCGCAGAACGGGAGCTTGTAGAGCCAGAAGGCCTCGTTGTCGACGTCGAACGCGCCCCAGCCGCCGCTTCTCGACTGCATCCCGGCCGTCCAGACGAGGCCGCGCTCGACCGCCTCGTGGCCGCGGTGGCAGCGGCGCAGCGCCAGCGCGACGACGGCGGTGTCGTCCACGTCTGGGTAGAGGTCGTTCTCGAACTCGAAGGCCCAGCCGCCGGGCGCGAGGTCGGGCCTACGGACCGCCCAGTCGCCCTTGACGGTCACCTCCTCGTTCACGAGCCAGTCGGCCGCGCGAACGAGCGCGGGGTGCTCCGGGCCGAGGCCGGAGTCGCGCAGCGCGAGCATCGCGAGGCAGGTGTCCCAGACCGGCGACTGGCAGGCCTCGGGGCGCAGCCGGTCACCCTCGTCGATCGTGAAGCCCTGCCAGCCCTCGACCGCGCGCCTGAGCGTCTCGTCCTCGAAACCGTGGCCGAGCGACGCCAGCATCAGGATCGACCAGACCCACGGCGGCTGGATCCCGCCCCAGGAGCCGTCGGCCTCCTGGTGCTCGCGCACCCAGCGCTCGGCCTCGCGGATCGCGACCCGCCTCATCCGCGAGAGGCGGAGGCTGCGGCTCCTCGCCGGCCGCGCGCCGATCTCCCGCAGGTCGAGGTCGGCCCCGCGCACGGGCTGGAGCGCGCGGCAGACCGACAGCGGCACGAAGGTGCCTCGCGCCCAGCAGGAGAAGTTGTAGATCGAGACCGGCGCGTTCGGAGGCAGGAGCGAGAGCTCGACCGGGATCGGAACGATGCGGTTCCAGGGCCATTGGCCGAGCAGCGCCAGGAAGCACTTGGTGAAGATCCTCGTCTTGGTGATGCCGCCCTCGCGGCGGATGTAGTCGCGCGCCTGCTCGCCCGGGTCGACGCCGGCGAGCTTCAGCGCCGCGTAGGCCTCGACCGACGTCGAGAGGTCGGCCGGGCCCTCGAACCAGATCGACCAGGTGCCGTCATCGCGCTGCCGCGCCAGGAGCTCGTTGGCGATCTTGCGGTCGAGCTCGGGGGTGCGCAGGCCGAGGACGTGGTGCCAGAAGAGGTGCTGCGCGATCATCGTCGCGTTCGACTCGAGCTCGCCCACCCACCAGCCGCCGGGGTGCTGCAGCTCCAGGAGGCGGGTGGTCGCAGCTTCGATCGCGGCGTCGAGGCGCGTCTCCGTCGCGACGCTCACGCCGGCACTCCTGCGGGCGTTTTCGTGAGCGCGCGGGCGGCGGCGCGGCCGCTGCGGACCGCGCCCTCCATCGTCGCGGGCCAGCCCGTCGCGGTCCAGGCGCCGGCGCGCACGACTCCCGAGCGGCGGGTCTCGGTGCCCGGCCGCTGCTGCTCGCTGCCGGGACGGACGGCGATGGTCGCGTTCGGCTCGCGGCTGACGCGCGACCAGAGCAGCTCCGCATCGCCCAGGCGCTCGGTCACCGCGCCGCCGATCAGGTCGACCAGCTCGCGGCCGCGCAGCGCCTCCAGCTCCTGGGCTCCCGACGACACGACGGTCAAGTATTCGCCATTCGCCGGTGGATGGCCGGTCAGGAGGCCGCGGTTGAAGACCCAGTGCGCGGGGCTGTCCAGCAGAGCGGCGAGCGGCCTGCCGAGGATCGGTCGGTCGAAGAGCAGGTGGACGCTCACGATCGGCGAGTGCTCGAGCTCCGGCTCCGGCTCGCCGAGCAGCCGCGCCGACTCGGCGGGCGGGACGGCGAGCACGACCGCCTCGGCGCCGAGCGCGTCCAGGTCGTCCACGCGGGAGCCGGTCTCGACCGTGGCCCCGGCGGCCTCGAGCGCGCGGCCGGCCGCCTCGCCGTGCATCTCGCCGAGCGGCCGCACCGGCAGGACGAGGTCGGCGTCCTCGGGGTCCCCGAGCAGCGCGGTCTGGACGGTGAACAGCCCCGCCTGAGCGCTGGCCTCGTCGGCCGGAAGGTTGAGCGCCGGCCGGACGAAGACATCCCAGAAGCGCTCGACCGCGCGGTCGGACTGGCCGCGGGCGCGCAGCTCGTCGCCGAAGGTCTCCGCGCGGGCCGTCTGGTTCCAGCGCGCAAGCGCGCGCAGGATCGCCAGCCGCTCGCCGAAGGAGACGTGCCGGTAGCGAAGCAAGGCGAGCGGCGAGCGCCTGATCGTCGCCAAGCGGCGCCGCTCGTCGATCACCGGGAGCTCGAGCTTCAGGCGACGGACCGACCGCGACTGGCCGATCCGGTCGAGGAAGCGCAGATACTCGGCGAAGCAGCCGAGCGCGATGTGCTGGCCGTTGTCGGGCGGCGGCTCGGGATCGCCGTCGCGGCGCGGCAGGGTCTGGACGGCGCCACCGAGGGTCGGCCGCGCTTCGTGCAGCGTGACCTCGTGGCCCGGGTCCGCGAGGTCAAGGGCGGCCGCGAGCCCGGCGAGCCCGCCGCCGACGACGGCGACCTTCATCGGAGGAACCCCGCGCCCACGATCCGCAGCTTCGTCAGCGGCGAGAGCCGCAGCGAGCCTTCGAAGACGTCGAAGCCACGCGCCTCGATCCGGTCGAGCGTCGCCCGGTAGAGGCCGGCGAAGGTGCCGACGCAGGCGGCGCTGCGCGAGTCGAGCGAGTCGAGCAGCTCGAGGCCGTCCTGCAGGAAGGCGCGCGCGCGGGAGGCCTGGAACGCCATCAACGCCTGCCAGTGCGGGGTCACGTGGCCGGCCTCGAGGTCGTCCTCCGTGACGCCGTAAGCGGCCAGCTCGTCTTGCGGCAGGTAGACGCGGCCGAGCTCCCAGTCCTCGCGGACGTCGCGGACGATGTTGATCAGCTGCAGCGCGACTCCGAGCGTCTCGGCCCGCTGGGTGTCGTCCGAGCCGTAGACCGCGACGCAGGCGATGCCGACCGCGCCGGCGACCTTGCGGCAGTAGCCGTGCAGGTCGTCGAAGCTCTCGTAGCGGCGCTGCTCGGTGTCCTGGAGCCCGCCGTCGACGAGGGCGTGCAGCGCCTCCGCCGGGATCGGGTAGCGGGCTCGGGCGTCGGTGAGCGCGACCAGGACGGGGTCTGACCCCGGTTGGTCGAGGTCGCCGTGGAGCTGCTCGAGCCGCGTACGTTTCTCGGCATCGGGGAGCCCGCCGTCGGCAACGTCGTCCACGCGGCGGGCGAAGGCGTAGATGGCGGCGATCGCCCGGCGTTTCGGGCGCGGCAGCACCATGATTCCGTAGGCGAAGTTCCGGGCCTCGCGGCGGGTGATCCGCTCGACTTCCGCGTAGGCCTGGTCGACGCTCATTCCCGCTCCCGGCGCCGGCAAAGCCGGCACCTCCGCTCCCTGATGAGCTCCGTCGAGCCTACGCTCATTTGATCGCCGCCAGGGCGAGACGCGCGCGCGAGGGACGAGGACGGCCGTTGAAGATGTCCCAGTCGGCCCGCTCGAGCGCCTCGATCGCGGCGAGGCCGCCGCGGGCGAAGACCGCGACCCCCCGCCCGACGCGACCACCGAGCCGGCGGCCGAGCTCCTCGCCCGAGCCGAGCAGGATCCGCGCGCGGTTGGCCTCGTAGCGGAGCAGCTGCGTGAGCTGGGGATTCGGCTCCGCCAGCTCGGTGACGCCGAAGCAGGCCCGGTCCTCGGCAGGCAGGTAGACGCGGCCAAGCGCGAGGTCGCGGGGGACGTCCTGCAGGAAGTTGACGAGCTGGAGGCCGGTGCAGACGTCGTCCGAGAGCTTCACCAGCTCCGGTTCCGAGCGGCCGAGCACGCCGAGGACGAGGCGCCCGACCGGGTCGGCGGAGTGAACGCAGTAGTTCTTCAGGTCGGCCCAGGTCGCGTAGGCGGCGATCCGCTGGTCCATCCGGTTCGCCTCGATCAGGCGCAGAAACGGCTCGCGCGGCAGGTCGCAGGCGCGGATCGTCGGCTGCAGCGCGCGCATCACCGCCCAGGTCGGGTCGCCGTTGTAGGAGGCGTCGAGCTCGCGCTCGAGCTCGTCCAGCGCGGCGAGGCGGTCGCCTTCGAACTCGTCCCCGAGCATGTCCACCAGGCGGGCGAAGCCGTAGATCGCCCGCAGGTGAGGGCGAACGGCGCGCGGGAAGAGCAGCGAGGCGACCGGGAAGTTCTCGGTTCGCGCCCTCGCCGCGACGACATCGACAGAAGCCGGATCCACGCGGAAACGATGGCCCTCGGAGACCCGCCTCGTCAAACGCTCACAGAACGAACGTGTCCGCGAAACGCCAAAACCGGTGTCAGACACCGGTTTTTGTCAAGGGCAAAGTGTGCCGAAAGTGTGACGATTACGACGGTTCGGGAACCGAGCGGCGGGTGCGCTTGGCGCGGGGAGTCGTGTGCCAGACCTGCGTCAGCGAGACCCCGGGCTGCAAGCCGCGTTTCGACGCTTCGCCGGCCGGAAGCTCGAGCACCGCGCGGGCGCCGCGGCAGCCGGCCATCCGCCAGGGCGCCAGGTCGTGGGCCACCTTCAGCACCCGGTCGGCCCGGTCGAGGAAGACCGCGTCGATCGGAAAGCGCATGAACGCGGTGTGGATCGACCCGGCGGGCCGGAGCAACAGCCCCTCGCCGGCCGGCAGGTCGCTCCGCCCGAGCAGGCCGCGCAGGCGAGCGAGCGGCGTCTCCGCGAGGAGACACCGCTCGCAGACAACGTTGCCGTCGTCGCTCGCCAGCGCGATCTGGGGCAACTCCACCTAGTGCCCCGTCTTGTGACAAATCCGAGTTCCGGGGTCGCGAGCCCCAAGCCAGGGGCCGCACTCACCCGCGGGCAAGGCTGGTTGCCTTGCCAAGGATGAGGGTGGCTCCTGGCGCCGCGGGATCGCGGGCCAGGAGCCGGCATGTGTTGCAAGACGGGGCACCGGCCCCGTCCTTGAGAGTCCTGAGCGCAACTCAGAACCCCACGTGAATGTGGTTGTAGTGGTTGGCCAGCGGGAACGAGGGCCCGCCGAGCCCGAGCAGCGAGATGATCTGCGCCGGCAGCATCCCGCCCGGGAGCATCAGCAGCGCGCGAACGCCCTGCTCGGTGATCCCGCCCGGCTGCTGGTGCCCGAAGATCGAGATCCCGTTCAGCGCGGCCACGTCGACCGCCCGCCCGTAGATGTGCGCCGAGACGACGCCGGGCCGCGCGTAGAGGCGGTGGCCCGAGATCAGGCACGACACCGTGACCTGGTGGAACGAGTCCGCGAGGTAGAGCATCGTGGCCAGGACGCGGACGTCGACCTTGTGCGCGGCGACGTCATTGCGCCCGCCGGGGTAGATCAGGAGGCGCTTGTCGGTGAGGACGCGATCCTCGAGATCATGCTTCTGCGAGAGCAGCCCGTAGACGAGGCTCGCCATCCCGACCGCGCGGTAGTAGTGGCGGAGGGCCACGACGTGGTCGGCGAAGGACGTGTCGCTCGAGTACGAGAGCGCGGCCGCCCAGCCATTCTTGCTGCCCCCAAGCGCCGAGAGCCTGACCGTGAGGGCCCGGGTCTCCGTGGGGGTCGCCGGCACGCGGCCGTTGTGGCCGCCTGCGCGGAGCACGGCCAGCGCGAGCGCCCACTCGACGTGCGCCTGCCGGGAGTCGGCGACCAGCTCGCGCGCGAAGGCGATGCGCAGGCGCGCGGCGGGAGGCGTCGGGTCGGGTGCGGCCCGGTAGAGCCAGACCGTCGCGCCGGGCTGGTCGGCCTCGGCGTCGAGCGGCTGCTTCTTCGCCGGGCTGTGCGCCTTCGTGCCGTGATGCGCGGGGGTCTTCGCGGCCGTGACGGGACGCGCGTGGCGCGTGGCCGCGGGCTTCGTGCCGAACCGGTGCGCCGAGATCGGCTGGACCGTCCGCCCGGCCGACGGCGTCGCCGACGGGCGGACCGAGAGGCCCTGCGCCGACTTCACCTGGACGCGCGCGAGCTTCTGTGCCTGCACGAGCGGTGCAGGCCCGGATGCGCCGGTGGCCCCGGTCGGGCCGGTGGCACCGGTAGCGCCGACGCCCTGGGGCGAGCCGTCGTCGAGGAGTGCCCGCACGCCGTTGCCGGCGCCCGCCGAGAGCGCGAGGCCCGCGAAGAAGAGGGCGCAGAACGACAGCACGGTCCCGAAGCGCCTGGTCGTGCTGCGCTTCGCCGCCGGCTGCGGCTTCGCTGCCGGCTCGCTTCTGCGATCCCACTCGTCCCAGCCCCGCCCGAGGAGGAGAATCCTTTTCAAGTAGTTCCGTCGTGGCATTGCCTTTTCGCTCCCGTTGGTCGGGCGCCGAGGGGCCGCCACTTCGGCGCGGATCTCGATTGAGGCCCGCGGGCCGTACGGACTGGGAGCCATATCGACCGGAGGCTCCCGCGGCCCTCCCCCGATCAGGGGGTCCGTCCCGAAGATCCCCAGCACGAGGGATGGGCGCCGCGGCCGAACGGAACGATGATCGCCGCAGATCGAGCCCATAGGCGGCGCGGCCACGCCGAGACACTTCGGAGGTTTCCCCGGCGTGACCAGACGCATCGCCCGCAGGATCAACAGGCTCCTCGACAACCTCAAGCCACTTCCCCCGGCCTACCCCCAGGGCAGGACGCACGCCACAGCGTGCGCGTCGAGATGAGAAGGGAGGTGAATCACATGCTGAAGCTCTTCACCTTCATGCAGGCCGCCGCCGATTCTCTGCGCCGGCGTGAGGAGGGGCAGACGATGGCGGAGTACGGAGTCGTGCTCGCCGTCATCACTCTCGCCGTCATCGGCGCGATCACGCTGCTGTCCGACAACGTTCGGAGCGCGATCGAGAGCGTGGCCAACATCCTCCCGTAAGGCACCAGCTTCTCCGGCAAGGGCCCCTTCTTCGGAAGGGGCCCACTTCCTTCGACTCAACCAGAACAGGAACGAAACTCCCGTGAAGAACACCAACCGCCGCAATATCGAGTTCAGATCGCAGAAGGGCCAGTCCGTGACCGAGTTCGCGCTGGCGCTTCCGATCCTCGCCTTGCTTCTCTTCGCGGTGATCCAGTTCGGCATCACCTTCAACAACTACGTGACGCTGACCGACGCGACCCGCGCCGGCGCTCGGAAGGCAGCCGTCAGCCGGGAGCAGTCGAATCCGAGCTCGTTGACCACGACCGCCGTCCGCAACTCGGCGGCGAATCTCACCCAGAGCAACCTGAACGTCTCGGTCACCTCGACCTGGCAGCCGGGCGCTGACGTGACGG
>Ga0307296_10001966_pt1 | contig 10459 bp, 10 predicted proteins | sample ER_DNA_153_FD_194467 | JGI IMG/M metagenome (GOLD analysis project Ga0307296, IMG submission 194467) | Bulk soil microbial communities from the East River watershed near Crested Butte, Colorado, United States - ER_DNA_153 | ecosystem: Environmental > Terrestrial > Soil > Floodplain | place... | reverse complement strand
AGGGTGGTGCCGGCGTCACCGAGCGGGGCTTCCGCAACGTCGAACGGTGGTTGCACGCGACGCTCGAGCGGCTCCGCGATTGTCCGTGTCCCGACGGTTGCCCGTCCTGCGTGCAGTCACCGAAGTGCGGCAACGGCAACGAGCCGCTGCACAAGGCGGCCGCGGCCGCGCTGCTCGCGGTCCTGCTCCGCGCGTGATCGGGTCGCGAAGCTACTCGACCGTGCACACCTCGCCGAACCGGTCGGCGAACGTCTGGCCGGCGTGCGCGTTGGCGGTCTCGATGCCGTGGCGCGCGGCCTCGGCGGCCGTGACGAAGACGACGCGACCGACGTCCGGGACGTCGCACACCCAATGGACGGTCCGCGGTACACCGGCGTGCGCCGGCATGATGAGGGTGAGCGTGAGGACGATCGCCGCGACCACCGTTCCGAGGAGTCGCTTCATCGGGGGCCCCCTCTCTCCGTGAGAGAGAAAACTACGTACGCGCGTTCGGCGGAGTCAAGCTGGGTCGTGGCGACCGACTAATCTGCGTCCGTGCGTCTCACGCCCACCGAGGAAGACCGGCTCCGGATCTTCTCGGCAGCGGAGCTCGCCCGTCGGGCGCTCGCCCAGGGGCTCCAGCTGAACGCCCCCGAGGCGATCGCCCTCGCCTGCGACGAGATGCATGCCGCGGCGCGCGGCGGTGCTTCGTACGAAGACGTCCTCCGAGCGGGACGCGCCGCAGTCGGGCCGGACCGGGTACTCGAGGGCGTAGCCGACGTCGCGCAGGAGATCCGCGTGGAAGTCCTGCTCGAGGAGGGCTCCCGTCTCGTCGTGATCCGCGAGCCGTTCGGCCCGCGCTCCGAGGATGGGCCGGGCGCCGTGCGGTTCGCGGACGGCGACGTGCTGCTCGCTCCGGAAAGACCCCGCATCACGCTCACCGTCACCAACACCTCGGAACGCCCGATCCGCGTGTCCTCGCACTTCCCGTTCCACGAGGCGAACACGAAGCTGGCGTTCGACCGCGATGCCGCGCGCGGGTTCCGGTTGGACCTCCCCGCCGGGGATTCGCGGCGATGGGCGCCCGGTGAGACCCGCGACGTCGACCTCGTGAGATTCGGGAGCTCGGCGGGTGCCTGATCACATCTCACGCCAGGAACACGCACTTCGACACGGACCCACGATCGGCGATCGGGTGCGATTGGGGGATACAGACCTCTGGATCCGGATCGACGACGACCTGACCGAGCCCGCCGATCAAGTCCTGTGGGGCTACGCGAAGAACCTCCGCTCGCGGATGGGCCAGCACGACCGCGCGACGTCCGAGAGCGAGATCGACGCCGTGGTCGGTGGCGCGATCGTCGTCGATCCGCTGGTCGGGGTCGTCAAAGCCGACATCGGTATCAAGGACGGCCGCGTCGTGGGGATCGGGCGGGCCGGCAACCCGGACATCACCGACGGCGTCGACCTGACGATCGGGCCCGGGACGTGGCCGATCCCCTGTCACGGCTTGCTCGTCACGCCCGGCGCGGTCGACTCGCACGTCCATCTGCTGAGCCCCCGACTCGTTCCCGTCGCCCTGTCGGCCGGCGTCACCACGCTCATCACGGCCGGGTTCGAGGAACCCGCGTGGCGGATGATCCGCACCTTCGAAGCGTTCGAGGGCCTCCCGGTGAACCTCGGGTTGCAGGCCTCCGCCCGAACGGAAATCGCGGGATCCGCCGAGCGCGCGATCGAGTCGGGCGCGATCGGCTTGAAGGTCCACGAGGATTGGGGTGCCTCAGCCCGGATCGTCGACGCGACGCTCACGACGGCCGCAGCCTTCGACGTCGCCGTCTGCCTGCATACGGATGGCCTCAACGAATCCGGCGAGCTGGAGGAGACGATCGCCGCGCTCGCCGGTCGGTCGGTTCACGCCTATCACGTCGAGGGCGCCGGCGGTGGACACATCCCTGATCTGCTCAGGATCGTCCGCGAGCCGAACGTGATCTGCTCGTCGACGACGCCGAGCCTCCCGTACGGCAGCGCCGCTGCCGCCGAGCACGTCGACATGATCCTGATCGTCCACGAAGGGAACCCTTCGCTCCCTGAGGACGTGGCGGCCGCGCGCGAGCGGATCCACCCCAAGACGATGGCTGCGGAGGGGCCCCTGCACGAGCTCGGCGCGATCTCCATCGTGAACAGCGACTCGCAGGGCATGGGCCGGATCGGCGAGACGGTCCGCCGGACGTGGCAGCTCGCTCACGCCATGAAGGCGTGGCGCGCATCGGCGGCCGGTGAAGGATGGCCCGACGCGCTTCCGATCGAGGACGACGACAACCGACGGGTCCTCCGCTATCTGGCGAAGCACACCGTTGAGCCGGCGAGGACCCACGGCGTCCACGAAGAGGTCGGATCCCTCGCACCCGGTCACCTGGCCGACCTGGTGCTGTGGGAGCCGTCGTCCTTCGGCGCGAAGCCCGTCGCGGTCATGAAGGGCGGAGCCATGGCCTGGGGCCCGATCGGCGAGGGCAACGCATCGGTGCACGGGGCGGAGCCGACCAGGTTCGGTCCCGACTGGGGAGGAACGGGCGACGCCCCGCCGGGCCTCGCGGTCACCTTCGTCTCGGCGGCCGCGGTCGAGGCAGGCATCGAACGCACGCTCCGGACCCGCCGGCGGGTGGTCGCCGTCCGAGGGACGCGAGGGCTCCGGCGGACCGATCTGATCGCCAACACCGCGGTCCCGCCGATCGAGGTATCGCGGACCGACGGGGCCGTGACGCTCGACGGCCGGGACCTCGCCGCCGACCCCGTCTCACACGTTCCGCTGAACCGCCGCTACTTCCTCTGAGTGCTGGTCGGGCTCGGCTCGATGTGCGCGCGGCCATCCCTTGCGCCCCGGGGGCATGTTCGACCAGACTCTGCCGGATGACGGAGGGGGACGAGGGAGTCCGCACTTCGATCACCGATGAGGGCTCGGTGGAGCTGATCGGCGTGACCAAGCGCTTCGGCACGGTCACGGCGGTCGACGCGCTCGACATCCAGGTCCGTCCCGGTGAGTTCCTCTCGCTGCTCGGGCCCTCCGGGTGCGGCAAGACGACCACCCTTCGGATGCTGGCAGGCTTCGAGGATCCCGACGAGGGGCAGATCCGGATCTCGGGCACGGCCGTGCAGGGCGTCCCTCCCCACAAGCGCAACGTGAACACGGTGTTCCAGAACTACGCGCTGTTCCCGCACATGACGGCCTCGGAGAACGTCGCCTACGGACTCCGTCAGAAGAAGGTGGACAAGGCCGAGATCGGACGCCGCGTCGGCGAGGCGCTCGAGATGGTGAAGATGAGCAGGCTCGCGGCTCGCAAGCCGCGCGAGATGTCGGGCGGGCAACAGCAGCGCATCGCGCTCGCGCGCGCGCTCGTGAATCGGCCGAGCTTGCTGCTGCTCGACGAGCCGCTTGGCGCGCTCGACCGCAAGCTCCGCGAAGAGATGCAGATCGAGCTCAAGCTCCTCCAGTCGCAGGTCGGTATCACGTTCGTCTTCGTGACGCACGACCAGGACGAGGCGCTGTCCATGAGCGACAGGATCGCAGTGATGCTGGACGGGCGTGTCGAGCAGCTCGCCGATCCGGACACGGTCTACGATCATCCAGAGTCGGCGTTCGTGGCCGGCTTCATCGGCAAACAGAACTTCTTCGAGGGGACATCGCGCGACGCCGGTTCCACCGTGGCGGGGGACGGATGGACCTTCCGTTCGTCGCTCGATCCGATCGGCGCCGTGGATGGCCGGGGCGCGCTCGCCGCCGTTCGACCGGAGGCCGTCGACGTGTCCGATGAGCAACCGTCGGACGGGAGGAACGCGATCTCGGGTGAGCTGGCGAGCATCTCCCATCTGGGGGACGTGATCCAGTTCGTCGTGCTCGCATCAGGGCGCAAGGAGGTCATCGCCCGGCTCCCACGCCCCGGGGCGCCGCGATTGGAGGTCGGCGGTCAGGTGTGGTGCTCGTGGGAGGCAGGTGACACGCACGTGTTCGGGGCGGAGCAGGCCGAGATCGTGCTCGCCGATCCGGCGAGCGACGAAGCGGCCGCGATCGCCGGATGAAAACCGCACGAGGGCGGCAGAAGGAGGAAGAGGAATGAGCGAACCGGATGAGGGTCTGAGGATCCTGGCGTCGCCGGAGAGCGCGCAGCGGATCAGTCGGCGCGCGTTCATGAGCGGCTCGGTGGTCGTGGCCGTCGCCGGAGGCAGCATCTTGCTCTCGGCGTGCAGCTCGAGCAGCAGCGCGGCCGGCGCCGCGAGCTCGGGCGCCGCCTCGCCGACCCTCGAAGACCAGCTGGCCTTCCTCCACTGGGCCGCGTACGACGATCCGAAGCTCTTCAAGAAGTTCACCCAAGAGTTCGGACCGGCGACCTCGATCGACACCTACGCGTCGAACGAGGAGGCGATCACGAAGTTGGTGGCGGCGGCCGGGAGCAGCGGGTACGACATCGTGGTGCCGACCGGCCCCTACATCCCGCAGATGGTCGCCAACAACTTGCTGCAGGAGCTGGATCTCTCGAAGATCCCGAACTTCAAGAACCTCGAAACCGTATTCGCGAACCAGCCGTGGGACCCCGGCAACAAGCACTCGGTGTGCAAGGACTGGGGCACGGTCGGGTGGATCGTCGACAAGAGCCAGATCTCGAGGCCCATCAACACCTGGAACGACTTCATCGACGTCGCCATGAATGAGGCGAGCGGGAACTTCTCCCTGCTCGATGCCCAGAACGAGGTCATGGGCGTGTACTTCTGGGCGAACGGGATCGATTGGACGACCACAGACCAGGCAGACCTCGACGCGTACGAGGCATGGACCCTCCAGATGGCGCCGCACGTGAAGAAGTTCGAGTCGTACCCCGGCTACCAGTTCGCGAGCGGGAACTACGCGTTGTCGCACGTGTGGAACGGCGACGCCCGGCAGGGGTTCAACTCGTTCAAGGATCCGAGCCGGTACTCCTGGGGCATGGGCGCGCCCAAGACGGAGCTGTGGATGGACAACTGGACCATCGTGCAGGGCGCCCCACATCCGGAGGCGGCGTACGCCTTCATCAACTTCATCCTCGATCCGGCGAACTCGCTGCAGGACCTTGCGTTCCACGGCTACAACACCGGGATCACTGGGGTGAAGGAGGCCGCGCAGGCGGCGGGCTACCCGTTCCTGGACATGATCTTCTTCAGCGACGCCCAGCTCGCCACGATGCAGGCGCAGGAGATCAACGCGGCGTTCGATCGCGAAGTACAGATCTTCCTGAAGATGAAAGCCGCCGCGGGCGGGTAGGCGGGGAGGATGGCCCAGCGGGTCGCGGATTCCGAGCGCGGTGCCCGGAGGATCCGGGCGCCGCGCTTCGCCATGGCGCTGCCCGCCTGGATCTGGTTCGTCTTCTTCTTCACCCTCCCGGTCCTGTGGATCGTCTACTACTCGTTCGGATACAAACCGGACATCTTCCATCCGATCGCGACCGACAAGCTGTCGTTCGACACCTACCACGAGGCGTTCTCGAGCACGTTCCTGCACGTCTTCTCGCAGACGTTGCAGATCTCGATCCTCGGCACGGCTCTCTGCTTCCTGATCGGGTTCCCGTTCGCCTACTGGCTCGCGACCCGAGTGGCCCCGCGGTGGCGAGGCTTGCTGCTCGGGCTGGTGGTCGTGCCGTTCTTCGTGAACTTCCTGGTTCGCACGATCGGGTGGTTCATCCTGTTGTCGCCGAACGGTCCGGTTTCGAGCCTGCTGCAACGATCGGGGATCCGCAGCGAGCCGCTACACCTGTTGGAGACCCGAGGCGCTGTGCAGCTCGGCGTCGTCTACAACTACCTGGCGCTCATGATCCTGCCGCTGTTCGTGACGCTCGACCGGCTGGATCCCGCGATGCGCGAGGCGTCGAAGGACCTCGGCGCCAGTCGCTGGAAGACCTTCCGTCAGGTGACGCTGCCCCTCTCGGCCCCCGGCATCGTGGCTGGGTTGCTCCTGGTCTTCATCCCCCTCACCGGCGACTACATCACCGCCTTGGTGTTGGGAGGTGCGAAGGGAAACATGGCAGGCGTCATGGTCGCCAGTCAGTTCACGATCGCGCAGAACTGGGCGCTCGGAGCCGCGCAGGCCGTAATCCTCATCGCGATGATCATGGGAACCGTCGCCGTGTTCGCCGTGATCGCGCTCGCCATCCGAACGATCGCTCGCGCGAATCGCAAGATCACGCTGCCGCCGATCGTCGAGGAGACCGCGTGAGCGCGCTCGAAGAACCGGCGAAGCGGCGTCGCCGGGACCTCGTCGACGTCACGCTTCGTGTCTGGGGGATCGTCGTTTACGCGTTCCTGTTCCTGCCGATCCTGGTGATCGTCGCGTACTCGTTCAACAACGGCCGGGCGATGCTCGTGTGGAGCGGCATCGGCTTGGATGGGTACCGAACCGGGATCACGGATCCCACGATCCAGGATGCGGTGAAGACGTCGATCGTGGCCGCCTCCGGCACGGCACTCATCGCAACCGTCCTCGGGTCGTTCGCGGGGATCGCTCTCGCCAGGCGCAAGGGGAAGTGGACCGTCCTCTTCCTGGCCCTCGTCTTCCTGATCTTGGTGACGCCCGAGATCGTCGACGCGATCGCGCTGCTGATCTGGTACGTACGCATAGGCGGCCCGTTCGGGCCGAACGCTACGATCCCCGCGGTCAGTTACGGGATGCTCCGTCTGTGGGCGGGTCACTCGCTGTTCGCGACCGCGGTGGTCACGCTCATCGTCCGCGCGCGACTCCTGGGACTCGAAGAGACGCTCGAAGAAGCCGCGGCCGATCTCTACGCTCCGCCCGCGCGGCGGTTCCGGCAGATCACGCTCCCGCTCATGTTCCCCGCGGTGCTCGCTGGGGCCCTGCTCGCCTTCGCTCTCAGCCTGGACGACACGATCATCTCGTCGTTCGTGAGCGTCGCCGGTGCGTCGCCGTGGCCGGTGTACGTGTTCAGCGCCGTCCGCAACGTGCTTCGGCCAGAGATCGCGTCCGTCTCGACGCTGCTGCTGATGCTGACCTTGATCGCCATCGCAAGCGTCGCGCTCGTGCTACGCCGCACCGGACAGTCCGGCCGAGACGTCGCGAAGACGATGACGGTGGGCGGCTAGGCGCTCGCGCCGACCGGCCTGCCGCTGCGCCCCCGCCCCGCTGAGATACTCGGGGCCATGAGCACGCCCGCGTACGTCGCGGTGATCGGAGCGAGCAACGCCACGGACTGGGAGCTCGCGTCGGCGGAGCGTATGGGACAGCTGCTCGCGGAGGCGGGGTGCGTGCTGGTGTGCGGAGGGCTCGGGGGGGTCATGGATGCCGCCGCCCGCGGCTCCGCCGCGGGCGGCGGCATCTCGATCGGCATCCTTCCGGATAACGACCGCGACTCGGCGTCGCGGTCGTTATCCGTCGCGATCGCGACCGGATTCGGAGAGGCGCGGAACGTGATCGTCGCGCGAAGCGCAGACGCCGTGATCGCGGTCGGGGGCGAGTTCGGGACGCTCTCGGAGATCGGGCTCGCCCTCAAGATGGGCAAGCCGGTGATCGGGTTGGGGACCTGGGAACTCGGGCGCGACGACCTGGCGAAGGACCCGATCGTCCGAACCGAGACGCCCGACGACGCGATGACCCAGCTCCGCAGGCTGCTCCCACAGATGTCGTAGGACTATCGGGGTTGACCCGACTCGCGTGCGGGCGCACCATCGCGTCGTGTTTGACGTTCCCACGTTCTTCATCGTGCTCGCAACGGCATGGTCGGCCGTCGTGATCGAGCTGGTGCTCGAGAGCGCGAGGACGAGGGGGCGAGAGCTGGTGGCGTTCGGCTCGGTCTTGGCCGCACCGGGAGGAACCGCCGGCATCTTGATCCTGTGTGCAGTGTCGGCCACCGCTGCGCTCGCCATGGTGACCGCGGTCGCGTATGCCCGCGGACGCCGGCTCGAGCGCCGGATGGCCGCGGAGCTCGACGCGCGCTGGGAGGAGATCTCCGAGCGCAGCGCCAGTGACGCGACCCGCATACGGTTGCTGTCCGGGCGCGTCGCCGAGCTCCAAACCTTGGTCAACCGGCTTGGGGATGACCGTGCGGCGAGGCGGAGCGGTCCGCCGCGCCTGATCGTGGTCCCCGACTCGCCGGAGGATGTCGCCAGCGGCCGATAAGGTTCGGCCGATCGACTCCCCCTCCTGTTCGTTCGGAGGTGGGCAGCGTGGGCAGTGCGTCTGGTGATCGTGAACCCGATCCCGAGTTCCTCGACGATCCGGAGGGTGAAGGCCCCGAACCGACCTCACATCTGAGGTCGCGGGAGGAATACATCGGGGGGCTCCGCGACACGTGGACCCGATGGCTACCCGACGTGCCGGTTCCCGGGGACTGGCGTGAGGGCGCCGCCACCGGCGGCGCGAACCTAGAAGCGGAGTCAAACAACTCAGGAACGAGGTCGGGGAGCGATACGGAGTGGTCGCTTCCCTCGAGAACCCAAGATCGGGTTCGGCACCAACTCCGGGCGCCGCTGTCGTTCCGGTCCCGGCCTCCGATCCACACGCAGGCCAAGGACGGACACGCGATCGGCATCGGATACCTCGTCCTCACCCGCCGAGAGCTCGCCGGCCTCTCGCAACGAACCCTCGCGAAGCGGGCAGGCACCTCCCAAGGCGCCATCACCCGCGTCGAGACCGGCGTGCCCACACCTTCGATGCCGAGCATCCTGCGACTCGCGCACGCGGTGGGCTATCGCGTCGTGATCGGACTCGCCTCCCCCGACGTCGCCACGATCGACCCCGCCGTCGTGTCGCTCGAGGATCTCGCGCTCGTCGGAATCCTCGTCCCCGACCCCCTCGACGGTCTCCCGAACTTCCGCGTGATCCGCGAACCGCCGCCGTGGGCGGGCGCCTCGTGAGTCAGCGGCCGAGTCAGCGGCCGCGGAGCTTGGCGGCCCCGTTGCGGAGCGCCACCTTCTCGCCGGGCGCGAGGCCGAACGCCAGCAGCGCCGGCACGTACGCGATACCCCCGAGCACCGCCACCGCCACGAGCTGCACGTACCACTTGAGGTCGGCGACGGCCACGTGGACGCCCACCATCACGATCGCGCACACGGCCGCGGGAACGACGAGCCGGGCGTACGTGCGATCCCACGGGAAGATCCCGACGAACCGCCTTACCAGCGCGAGTCGGAGGAAGTTCGACGCCGCGATCGTGATGGCCTGCGCAGCCGCGGCACCGTCGATCCCGAACCGAGGAACCAGGATCCATGCGAGCGTCAGATCGAGCGCCGCGGACACCGCGTAGACGACCAGGTCCCAGCCGGTTCGTCCCGCCATGATCAGGACGAACCCCGCGGCCCCGACGCTCACGTTGATCGCCTGGCCGATCACGAGGATCCGGAGGGCGTCGCTGCCCGTCGCGAACCGACCGCCGCCGAACACCTGCAGGATCGCCTGCGGCACGATCAGCATCAGCAGCAACAACGGGATCGTGCCGGCCACGGTCCAGCGCGTGATCGCCTTGAACAGCGCGTCGAGCCGGTCGCGTTCGCCGCGGGCGTGCAGGTCCGCGACGAACGGGGAGAAGACGTAGGAGACGGCGGTCAGGAACAGCACCATCGCGAGCGCGACGCGCACGCACGCCGAGTACACGCCCACCTCCTCGGCCGTGACGTACCCGGCGCCGATGAAGTGTGACGCGACGAAGTAGTCGATCCAGAAGAGACCTTGGGAGAGGAGGGCGGCGGGCGCGCGTGGTGCGCCGTAGCGCACCAGCGTGCTCGCCGCCCCCGGCTCGAGCTCCTCGCGCGCCTCTCCGCCACTGATCGAGCTCCACAAGAACCGCGCCGCCACCGCCGAGAGGCACCACGATCCCGCGTAGGCCCACACCGCCATGGCTTCGGTCTTGTCGATCTGCCAGAAGACGAGCATCAGGACGATCCAGAGCAGCGGCTGGGCCATCCACTGCACGTAGAGCGTGTGGCGCATCACCTTCAGACCGCGGCTGCCGGCGACCCAGACGTAGGTGAGCGCGACGAACGGGATCGCGACGGCGGCCGCGCGAAGCGCGGCCGCCGTCGTCCCCGCGGTCTGCGCGTCCCCCAGCGCCCGCCCGACCGGGCCGGCGACCAGATACACCACGATCCCGACGGCGATCGAGATCGCCGCCGCGATCTGGATCGCCTTGCCGACCAGCGGCCGGATCCGGCCCGGGTGGCCGGCCCCGACGTCGATCGCCACGTATCGCACGGCGGCCATGTCCATCCCGAACCGGGTCCCGGCCGCGACGATGAACGCGAACTGCGTGCCGATCGTCACGATCCCTAGCGCGACCGCGCCGGCGCCACCACCGCCGAACGCTCGCGCGATCAGGATGTTCGCCGCGAACGTGCCGACCACGAACACGGCCAGGCCGACGATGTTCTGGGCGGTCCCCGCAGCGAGGACGCGGTAATCCTTCCCGCTCGTCCCCGAGAAGACCCCGGGAGGGCGCGCGGCCGCCTCGAG
>Ga0307296_10001964_pt1 | contig 10469 bp, 13 predicted proteins | sample ER_DNA_153_FD_194467 | JGI IMG/M metagenome (GOLD analysis project Ga0307296, IMG submission 194467) | Bulk soil microbial communities from the East River watershed near Crested Butte, Colorado, United States - ER_DNA_153 | ecosystem: Environmental > Terrestrial > Soil > Floodplain | place... | reverse complement strand
AGTAGAGAGACGCTTTCACCGCTCTCATAATGCCCCCTGTAGGGACTCGCCACCACGTCTCGCACCCGACGGCCGTGGCGGTCGCCCTTGACGTCAGCACGGAGGCAACAAGACAAACCGTCGCCGCGGCGGTAAGACAGGCGTCTACGTCAGCGCCTTGGGCCAGCGTGTGCGAATGTCACCCGAGGCCCGGCGGAAGCGGGAAACCGAGCACGTGTAGTGCTCCCCGCAGCATCAGGGGGCCTGGCTGCTTTCGCGCCTGGTAGGGCATGGGCAACATTTGGCGCACAACCAAACGCGATCCACGAACCAACTCGAGGGCCGTCGCCCGGGGTCCTCGGACCCGGTCGACCTTTGGGATCACGTAGTAGTAAAAACCCGCCCCGACCGGCTTTCCGGCCAAGATCAGCTTGATCCGCTCGCGGCTGCCCCCGGCGTAGACCAGGAAGAGTTTCGTCCCGCGCTGCTCGAGCGTGCTTCCGGCGACGACCAGGTAGGCGCGGCTGGTAAAGAGGCCTCCGCTGCCGACCTGCACGACTCCAATTGCATTGGGCGCGCTCGCCCGCGAGGGGCCACCGCCCACCTTGCCGTGCTTATCGACACTGAACATACGCCAGAGGCCATCGCGCCTCGGCACCGCGAAAATGGTGGCTCCGCCGATCCGCCCGACAACAACGCGCGCGGCGTGATGCAGATCGGAGGGCGGTGGTTCGCGGCCGGGAACGTAAAGCGGAGCGGGCTCGAAACGGACGAACCGGACCTCGCTCTTTGCGTTCGTCAGAGCGAACCAGAACCGGTTCGGCGCGATGTCGGCGAAGCGCCTTGCAACCCAGAACTCGTTGAGAATCGGGCCCGCGGGCTTGGTCGTGGTGCCGTAGAGGCGCCAGGCAACGGCATCGTGAGTTCGGGGATCGAGGGCGATCCATTCGCCGTCGCGATAGCCCGGCGCGAACGTTTCTTGGATCTTTCCGAGCCAGATGACCTGGCGACCGTGGAAGCTGCCGAGGCCTGGGCGGCGGACGAACTTCGTCGAGTCCACTGGCCAGTAACGGTAGAAGAGGGTTCCGATTGCATCGGACGTTTGGCAGGCAGGGGAGCACCTGCTCGCCTTGGCAGGGACGCAGAGGTTGCCCCAGCAACCTCGCGCACGTATGAGGCCTGTCTGGGGATCGAACCAAACCTGGGCGTGCACCTTCGCAAACCTCCCAGCGGGACGGCCGGTCTCGAAGGATCGGGACAACCCCCTCACCAGCACATGCTGGACAGTGCCGCGCGCCCGGACGAAGTGATACCCCGGCTGCGCCGGCGGGGCGGGGATCGCGCCGCTCCCGCTACCGCTCGTGAGCGCCAGACCGCCCCAGATCGCAGCGCCGGCCAGCAGAGCGAGCACTCCCGCGTACGTCCAACGCCGCTGGCGGGCGCGCCGCCGCGCTTCCTCGATCAACGCGTGAAGGTCATAGGTCACCGTCGCCATGAGATAGAGCTATTGTTACTAGCACCATGCTCAAGGTCAAGATTGATCGAGACGAGCCGCTGGGGCTGCACGAGCAGGTGGCGGCCGAGTTGCGGCGCGCCATCGCCGACGGCGAGGCCAAACCGGGCGAGCGCCTGCCGCCGGCGCGCGACCTGGCAGCGGTGCTCGGCGTGAACCGGAACACGGTCCTCCGTGCCCTGCGCTTGCTCCGCGACGAGGGGCTGCTCGAGTTCCGGCGTGGCCGCGGAATCACCGTCGCCGGCACGAGCGAGCGCGGGGCAGTCCTGACCCGAGCGAGGGAGCTTGTCGCGTTCGCTCGTCGCGAGGGCTATCGGCGCGAGGAGCTGATTCAGATCATCGAGACGCTTGAAACTGACCGCCGCTGAGGATTCAGCCAAGCGGCTGACCTCTAGGGTGGGCCAGTGTTCGGGAATGTCACCTGAGCGATCGATCATGATGTGGGCATGGCCGAACTCACCGGGAATGTTGAGGCGCTCCTCCATGACGCCCGTCAACTCGCTGACGCCAGGGGTCACGCGATGGTCGGAACGGAGCACCTTCTTCTTGCGATGACGCGGCAATCAACGGACAGCTTCGCCCGAAGGCTGCTTGACGAGGTCGGCGCGACCGAGCCTCTGCGTGCTCGCATCGAAGGCGCGATCGGCGCGAGCTGAGGATCCTCGCCCGCGCCAGCGTCTGGGAATGTCACCCGACAACTTCTGCTGGCGGGCTCAGTCAGGCCGTTGCGGCGTAGAGCCGCCGCGCGCCGATGCCCTTCAGCTCGACTTCGCCGCGGTCCGCAAACGCGAGCCCGGATCCAGCGACCAGATCGCGCGTCGTAACCGACACAAGAACATCGCCGGCTGACCCCGCCGCAGCGATCCGTGCACCGGTGTGCACCGAGATTCCGCGCGGCCTTCCCCCACGCGGCCGCTCCACCTCTCCGGTGTGAACACCGGCGCGCACCTCAAGGCCGAGCTCGGCGAGACCGTCGCGGATCACGAGCGCGCAACGAATTGCTCGGGCGGGTCCGTCGAACAGGGCTAGGAACCCGTCGCCGGCGGTATCGATCTCTTCGCCGCCGAATCGCGCAAGCTCGCGTCGCACGACCTGGTGGTGGCGCTCGAGCAGTTCAGCCCATGCGTGGTCGCCGAGCGCGCCCGCGCGCTCAGTCGATCCGACGAGATCGGTGAAGAGGATCGTTGCCAGCACTCGGTCGGCGACGCGCGTGGGGCGCACGCCCGTAAGAAACTCCTCGACTTCGTCGACGACGTCGTCGGGCTGCCAGAACGGGACGTGCGTGTCGCCGGCGAGCTCGACGAACCGCGCCCCCCGAATGTGGGCGGCGATATAACGGCCCTCCTCGACACGCGCATCGCGGTCGCCGACGCGATGGATGACCAGCGTCGGCGCCTGTACCGTCGGCAAGACATCGCGGATGTCGGCTTGCGAGTTCATCATCACAAGGTCACGCGCCGAGCCGGGACTTGCAGCCGCGCGGGCGCGCGCCATCCACCACCTCGCGAGCGACTCGTCGGCGCTCGGCGCCATACGGCTGAGGTCGGCTTCGACGCCCCATTCCCGTTCGACCTCGGTGGCGTAGCTGGCCCGTTCCTCCGCCGTCTCGCACCACGGGTAGTCGGCATCGGGCCCTGTCCGCTTGGCGTAGGTTCCGTATAGGGCAAGCGCCCTTACGCGCTCTGGATACGTTGCAGCGAATAAGACCGCGAGCGGTCCACCTTCCGAATAGCCGAACAGAGCCGCGCGTTCACTGCCGACGGCGTCCATTACGGCACGGACGTCATCCATTCGCGTCTCAAAGTCAGGGAGCCCAACTGTGCGATCGGAAAGACCGGTCCCACGCTTGTCGAACCGAATCAGCCGCGCAAATGACCCCAGCCGCTCGAGCAGCCGCCTCGAGGAGGGATGCTCCCAGTCGTAGTCGAGATGGGACACGAATCCAGAAACGAGCACGACGTCGAACGACCCCTCGCCGGTCACCTGGTATGCGATGTTGACGCCACCGCTCATCGCGTAGCCGATCGTCGACTCCACGCACAGGATTGTCGCGCACTATGCCCGACTCGCCAGCAGCCACGAGACGGAAGCGTCCGCACAGTCGCCTGGGCCAGCGTGCAGGAATGTCACATGAGCGGCCTACGTACCGCATACGTCCGGCTTAAGCCTCGTCGAGCGCGAGCGCCGACGACAGACTGCGGTAGGCATCGACCTGTGCGAGCAGTTCGTGGGCTTTCTGCTCGATGCTCTCGACCGCGTCGGCGCCTGCGACCCAGCGCAGCGGCGGCTGCTCCTGGTCGACGACGGTGACCAGAGCCTTCGCGAGCTTCGCGGGGTCGCCCCCCTGCTTGCCGCTCATCGCCTCCCAGGCGGGGCGGGTCTGGGCGGTGCGCTCGGCGTAGTCGTCGATCGACCGCTCGGCGTAGGCCGTTGACTCCCTTTCGAGCAGCTCGGTGCGGAAGAAGCCCGGCTCCACGATCGTGGTGTGGATGCCGAGCGGCTCGACCTCGAACCGCAGCGACTCCATCCACCCCTCAACCCCGAACTTCGCGGCGGCGTAAGCCGAGCAGAACTCCTGTCCGACGATGCCGGCAGTCGACGTGATCGTGACGACGTTCCCCGAGCGCTGCTTGCGCATCACGGGCAGGACGGCGCGCGTGACGTTCATCGGCCCAACGAGGTTCGTCGTCAGCGACCGCTCGATCTGCTCCGGCATCAGCTCCTCGAAGAAGCCGGCGTAGAAGTTGCCGGCGTTGTTGACCAGCACGTCGATCCGGCCGAAGCGGTCAACCCCGGCCTGCACTGCCGCCTCTGCCGACACCAGGCTCGTGATGTCGAGCTCGACGACGAGCAGGTCGTCAACCTCGCCGACGGCTTCGGCCACGGCTTCGGTGTTGCGGCCGGTTGCGACGACTACGTGGCCGGCGGCGAGCGCGGCCTGCGCGATGTCGACGCCCATGCCGCGGCCGGCGCCAGTGATGAACCAAACCCTCTCGTCAGCCATCTTCCTTCAGCCCCTTCGTGCTTGCTGCTGGACGGGTGGAGAGACTACTGAGGCGACTGAGGGGTCGCCTGGGCCAGTGTGCGGGAATGTCCCTAGAGGGGCGTGCCCTCTACGGCGTCGTTCGGATGCCGAGGAAGTCAGCGACTGCGGCGCGGGGAGCAGCGTCCAACACTAGGTCGAAGTGTCGAAGTTCCGGGAACTCAACGAACTCGGAACCGTAAAGCTCAGCCATGGAGCGGCCGCGCTCGTCGGGAAAGTCTGCACTGGCGATCACGAGCGACGGGCAGGGTAGAGATGGTACGGAGATGCCGCGCTTGCGCTCAGCCCGCGCAAGGAGTGACTCTGGCCGCGCGGCGATGCCAACTGGGAACTTGCCGTACTCCGCCTCGGGATCGAAAGCGCCACCCACGAGCTGGACGTCAGGGTCGCAACCTTGAATTTCTGCGGGAGCGCTCCCTTCCAGAAGGACAACGGAATGCGGCTGCACCTCCTGAGCGGCCTGAAGAACCACGAGGCCGCCCATGCTCCATCCACAGACGGCGATTAGGCCCGGCATGGTTCGAGCAGCGGCGGCGACGCGGTCTGCGTACTCACTCATCGACGCTTGCTCAACGGCCAACCCTTCCTGAAGGTCAACAGCCTCGACCGTCAGCGTCGGAAACGCAGAGAGCCAACCGTCGTACACCCACGGCCCGCTTCCCGCGCCGTGCACGAGCAGAAGTGATGCGGGCGTCCGCACGGTGAGCCCGACCCTACTGGCGTCCCGCGCGTTGGTCCAGGTCGGGCGAGAGGCCTGCTACTTGGGCCAGCGTGCGGGAATGTCCCTTGAGCGCGGTTAGTGCATAGGCTCAAGCGGTGAGCTTGCGGGCTGGACTTGGGCGAGGCGAGGCCGTTGCCGCCATCGTCGACGCGATCGATGCCGTTTCCTGCTCGCATCCGGTGCGGGTGGCGATCGACGGATCTGCCGCCGCAGGCAAGACCATGCTTGCCGACGAGTTGGCGATTTCGCTTCGCGGCCGTGGACGAGATGTGATCCGCGCCTCGATCGAGGGCTTCCTCCGCCCACGGATCGAGCGCTACCGGCGGGGGCCCGAGTCGGCGCAGGGTTGTTACGAGGACTCGTTCGACTACGACCGACTTCGGGTCGAGCTGCTCCGTCCGCTCGGAGAGTCCGGCAGCCGGCTCTACCGCACGGAGATCTACGACCGCCGCACCGACCTGCTCGTCGACTCCGAGCAGATGGAGGCAAGCGCGGATGCGATCCTCCTCTTCGACGGGGTGTTCCTGCTGCGGCCCGAGCTGGTCGACGCTTGGGATTTCCGCGTCTTCATCACCGTCGCCTCCGAAGAGATCATCCGCCGCGCGCGCATCCGCGACGCCGAGGTGTACGGATCACCTGATGATGCTGAGCGGCGGTTCCGCGCCCGGTACCTGCCGTCCCAGCAGCACTACCGCGGGACAGCCCGACCGGCCGAGGTCGCCGACGTTGTGCTCGAGAACGACAACCCGTCCCAGCCGGGCGTACTCGTGAGGAGCTGAAAGCGGCGTGGGGAGCGTCGCCTGGGCCAGTGTGTGCGAATGTCACCCGAGGCGACTTGCGGTTTGTATCCCGCGCGACGGCCCGGCCGCGGCTCAACCGCTACAGGTTCCCGAAGCCGAGCTCTCGGAGCTCGCGAAGCGCCTGCTTGACCGTTCGGAGACCCTCCGACTGCTCCAGCTCCCAGCGGTAGCGCCCACCGCCGTCAGAGACGTCGGCCATGCTTCCAGTGAGGAGGCCCCGCTGGTACAGCCGGTTGCCCGCGGTCGTGGCCGCCTCTTCCGCGGTGAGCGTCAGGTCTTCTTCGAGTTGCTTCAGTCCGGCGACTAGTCGCTGGTTCAGGTCTGCTGAGACGGTGCTCGGAAGCTGCGCCTGTTCGAGGCGCTTGGTTGCGACCTCGTAGGGGATGAGGCCGTCGGCGATGACGGATGCCACGGAGTCCGGAGGGACGCTGTTGACGGACCCGACGAGACCCAGCGCCGACTCGCGAACCGCCAGGATGGTCTCCGAGTAGGCGATGGCCGTCGGGTCCCCGGCGTGGGGGTCGTCGAAGACCCGCGTCTGCTGAGGAGCCGGACGCTCCGTCACCGCCGGGCTCGGTGGCTCGGCGAGCGGCGAAGACGATCGCGAACCTGCGGCGTTCTGGAGTAGCCACCAGGAGACGACCGCGCCGATGAAGGCAGGGAGGAAGGAAGCGCTGAGCCCGGCGATCGGCAGGACGGGCTGCGAGCTGGTGCGGCTGCGGTGCTGAGACACCGACACGCTCCCTGTTCCTGTCGGGTCACGATCGGATCGCCGAGAGCGCGGTGATCCGCGCCGAGTACGGCTCCGTCGCCGACTTCCTCACCGCCCACGGCTACGGTCCCGGCGGGAAGCGCCCACGGGAAGCGACCCGCGATGCCTGACGCACGCCGTACCAAGGTCAAGGGCAAGCAGGGCATCTACTTCCGCGAGGTCGGCGGGTGCCGTCGTTACGAGATCACCTACCTCGACTCAGACGGCCGACGCCGCTGGCAGACCGTTCCCGGCCTCGACAACCTCGACGAAGCCGAACATGCCGTCGTCGAAATCAAGAGCAAGCTGAACAAGGGCGAGCGGGTTGCGCCTTCGCGGCAGTCGTTCGCCGAGTTGTCGGAGGAATGGAAGGCGCAACTCTCCGTCGCCGAGCGGACGCGAGAGCACTACGAGCGCGATCTGCGCTTGCACGTCCTGCCACGTTTCGGACGGCGACGGGCGCAGGACGTGACGGTCGACGACGTCGCCCGGCTGATCGCTGAGCTTGAGCAGTCCGGGCTCGCCGGCTGGACGATCCGCGGCGTGCTGACGTGCCTCTCGTCGCTGTACGCCTGGGCGGTCCGCCGAGGCAAGGTGGCGACGAACCCTGTGCGAGGACTCGAGCGTGGCGAGCGGCCTGCGGCTGAGGGCCGCGAGAAGCGGGTCCTCTCCCGCGAAGAGATCGGCAAGCTGGTCGCTGCGGCAACGCCGACCTATCGGCCAGTGCTCGCCACGGCCGTTTTCTCCGGGCTGCGCCTGATGGAGTTGCTCGGCCTCCGCTGGGCGGACGTCGAATTCGAGCGCGGTGAACTGCACGTCCGCTCGCAGCTGTCGCGCAAGGGGACGCTCGTCCCACTCAAGACGCGATCGTGCAAGCGGGACGTTGTCCTGATGCCGGAGCTCGCGGCGATGCTCAAACGCCACCGGCTCGCGTCTCGGCACTCCCGCCCGGAGGACTTCGTCTTCTGCGGCGCGGCCGGACGCCCGCTCCACTTCCGCAACGTGCAGCGACGTGGGATGGACGAGGCGGTCGCGAGGGCGAGGCTCGAGGCGGGAAAGCGCGATCCAACCATGCACGACCTGCGCCACTGCTTCGCCAGCTTGCTCATTGGGCAGGGTCTCGACGTCGTCTTCGTCTCGCGCCAACTCGGGCACGCGAACCCGGCGACGACCCTGCGCGTCTATGCGAGCGAGTTCGACAAGACCCGCCACGCCGACGCGGTCCGGGCGGTCCTCAGCGAGCAGTTTGGAAACCTGCTGGAAACGGCTACCCGAAACCAGCAGCAAGACCCGACCTCCAAGACCGTCGTGGTTGCGTCGGTTCGCAACTAGGCGAAGCTAGCCGAAACGCCTTCCGCTTGCTTCACACGCGGGAGGTCCCTGGTTCAATCCCAGGCACGCCCACTAGAAAACCCGCCGCAAAGGGCGGGTTTTCTCTTGAAGCTGTTCGGGTAACGCGAACGGGTGCGGCGGGCGGTCATGACTGCCTCCCGCGGTTGAGGTAGTCCTCGACCTCGTCGATTGTGAAGCCGAAGCGGCCTCCCTTTGCCAGCCGCCCGCGATCTTGTACTCCTTCTCCGAAATGAGCGCGTATAGCTGGTAATCGAGCGCGAGCGGATCGCGCCGGCGCGACTTAACCAGCTTGAGCCCTTGCCGCTCGGCCTTCCGCCGTAGTCGGTTCTCTCGGACCTTCTCATCGGTCATGGCGCCCTCCTGGGTTGTGCTGGAAGTGCTAGGGGATCGTCTTCGGCGCTGCCAGCGAGGACGCCACGGGTGCGGCGATCGCGAGTGTCAGAACCCCGAGAGTGACTGTTCGGCGCATCCTCTGGAGATGTTGCCACTTGTGACCGCGGTTTCCAAGTATCGAGTCCGATAGGTCGGACGAGCGGTTCGGTCCCCCGAAGGTCGTGAACGTGCTGGTTGCCGGACGCTTTGCGAGCCGTCTTGTGGCGACTTGCAAAGTTGGGCCAAACGGGCCCTTGTGGCGGAACCTTCGATCAACGACCATGGCACCAGCGGCCGTCATCTTCGTCGAGGGTCACTTTGGGGTCTTACTCCCTTGCTTTCGGCGCGCGTGATTTCCGATCCATAGTCGATCTGAAGGGGAGAACAACTGATGAAGAAACACCTGCGCCAGCGGGGCATCCGCCTGCTGCTGGCAACGACCGTGCTCTTGGCGGTTGCAGCGGGGATCGCCTACGCGGCGATCCCAGACTCGAAGGGCGTGATCCACGCCTGCTATTCGAAAAAATCGGGCGGTGCGCTCAGGGTGATTCGACGCTCCGGTCAGCACTGCAGTTCCAAGGAAACATCCCTGACTTGGAATCAGAAAGGACCAACGGGCGCAAAGGGCGCAAAGGGTGCGACCGGTCTCAACGGCACTAACGGCACGAAGGGCGTGGCGGGAGCACCCGGGCCGAGTGGGCCAAGTGGTCCTACCGGGCCGAACGGGCCCGGAGCGAGCTCAGGCACGGCGGTTGCTCCAACCGGAAACACGGTCATCCTCGAGACCTTGTCCAATGGCATCTGGCTGGAAGGAGGCTGTTCCGGGACCAATCCCCAGGGGGTGATCGCTTTTATCGCCAGGTCGAGTGCGCCGGGGACACCGAACGTGGACGCGTATGGCTTCCTGAACCAGGACAACTCGGTCCAGAGCGTCAACGCAACCAACCTGCCCTCCGTGCAGCTAGGGGACATCAACGTGCTCGCGGTCGATTTCACGGGCATCACGGCCCTGCACGGCCATAGCGACTTCGCGCAGGTCACCTTGCACGGCGCCTCGTTGGGAGTAGGCATGGGATGTCGCTACTCGTGGGTAGTGACCCCCGGAAGCTGAGAGCAAGAACGACCTATCTGAGACGACGAGGCTGAAGCGAGAGCCCCCGTAGCCGAAAGGCGCGGGGGCTCTTCGTGCGCCCGCGTGGAAGCTGCCGTCTAGACTCGGTACGCCGTCTGGGCCCCGAGGGAGGAGGAGCGTCGACCTCGCAGGGCCACGCCCGCACCGTCTTCCGGCGAGCGCTCGAGCACGGGAACCTGCTCGTCGCCGAACCGACGGCCAAGGAGCTCCCGCCGCTCAACCTCACAGACGCGCTCGAGCTGACCATGCTGATCGCGCGCAAGGACCCGCGCCGGCATTCGGGCGTCGCCGCGCGCTGGCTGCTGCGCTACCTCGAGGAGAGCGAGGACGCGACGATTGACGAGGCTGCGATGGTCGCGTCCTGCCTCGCCGCGCTCGCCGGCGACCGCCACCGGGATGCCGAGCTGCCGCTTCGGGCCGTGACGGAACGTGCGACAGTCGAGCGCGGACGTGAGATGTAGGTCAGCCGCGGGCGCGCTTGTAGGCGAGTTCCTGCGCCCTCGCCTGCTTGAGCCTCAACGTCCCGTTGCGGACCTTCTTGTGCCAGGCGTCGGCACGATTAGCGTGCTTGAGCCGCCAGTGCGAGCGCTGCAGCAATCAACCGCCGTGGGAGCGCCGAGTCCGACCAGCAAGACGGGACGACTCAAATTGCCGTGCATCTCCTTTTCTGTTGGGGCCGTTGACTGAAGCGGCGTTTATCGCCGCGCACCCCAATCCAGAACGAGGGTGTAAGTAAGAAGGCGGATGAGCCGCTTCTGGCCTCTCCCACCGGCGCTTATCACGTAGATGTCATCGAATTCCTCGT
>Ga0307296_10001962_pt1 | contig 10475 bp, 14 predicted proteins | sample ER_DNA_153_FD_194467 | JGI IMG/M metagenome (GOLD analysis project Ga0307296, IMG submission 194467) | Bulk soil microbial communities from the East River watershed near Crested Butte, Colorado, United States - ER_DNA_153 | ecosystem: Environmental > Terrestrial > Soil > Floodplain | place... | reverse complement strand
TATGGCGTTGCTGAGACGTCCATTGGTCCCGATCAGGAGGGCACTTTCTCGATGCCATCCTCCCACAGTCCCGACCGCCTGGTGGTCGGCTTCGACGACGACCACGCGGTCGCCAATGCCGGGCTGCTGCTGCCGGCCACGCTGGCCGAGCGGCTGGGAATCGAGCAGATCGTCGACCGACTGGTCGAGCTCGGCGACGGCAGTGTTGCATCTGGCCAAGTACGCGGCCGGCTTGAGCTGCGACACTGATTTACGTGTCAGATCACCAAAGCAAGCTCATCGAACGCGACGGCCAGCCGCACGTCGCCGGCTCCTTGATCGCCAGTTCGTAGTGCGCTCCACGGATGCTTTGCATGAAGGCGTGTCCTGCGATGACGACCCTGGCGCTGCGGTCCTGCTGAGCCCACGCATCGGTCGCAGTCGGGCCTTCAGTCGGCCGTGGTCGCACTCGACGCGGTTGTTGGCGTATCGGTCGGTACGGTGCCATGCCGCTGACAGCAGCGCCTCCAGCACCGCCGGGTACACCGGGGTCCGATCGGTTGTGACCTCGACTGGCCGAACTCTTGTAGCGCCGATCGCCTGCTTGAAGAACCGCTCGGCGGCGTCAGCGTCCCGTCGGGTGGAAACGAACACACCGATGACCTGGCCGAACTGGTCGATCGCGCGGTACACGTAGCGCCACTGCCCTGCGACCTTCAGGTAGGTCTCATCGACCTGTCAGCGGTCGCCGACGGCGTGGCGGCAGGGCCAGGCAGCCTCGGCCAGCAGTGGCGTGAAGCGCGGCACCTATCGATAGTCGGTGACATGGTCGACCTCGACGCCACGCTCGACCAGGAGTTCTTCGACGTCGCGATACGACAGGCTGTAGCGGAGGTACCAGCGCACCGCCAGCACGATGACGTCGGGTGGGGAACGGAAGCCGGCGAAGGCCGAGCGGGCGGTTGGAGCCAGACGAGGGCGGCGAGTTCTCATGCCGGCAGTCTGGCTACTTGAAGGTGGTCACCGCGAACGCAACAGAGCCCCAGATAGTAAAGACAGGCACGAACGCCCAAGATCATGTGGTTTCCGCAAGGCCTTCGCCGAGGCACTGATGGGCGTCGAGGCTGAGGTCATGTGTGGCGCGCCGCACGGGTCGCGTAGTCCTGAGCCCGACCATGGCGTCATCATCCGGCGGGTCGGCGCTATGCTAGTGTGTCGTCGGCGCCTTGGGCTGACCCCGTGAGCACGCGAGAGCAGTCCATTGGTAGAAGGTCGTGTCACTGCCCCGCCCTATGATCCTTCCAGTCGCTGTTGAGGGAGAAGGCGGACTTGGGGCAGGAGCGGCTGTTCGATGAGCGGGTGGAACCCGATCCTCGTCGCAACCTTATGCAGCGGGTGGCGGCGTTTGTCGCGCCGGTCGCGGCAGATGCGGGATCGGTGACCGACGACCTAGTCTCATTGGACGTCGCGGGCTCTGTTGCGTTCTTCGTGACCGCGCCTGGGCGGTGAGACTGCTGGCATGAGAACTCGGCCTCGCCCTGCTCCCGTCTCGCGATCTGCCTTCGCCGGCTTCCGCTTCCGCCCGATGTGATCGTGCTGGCCGTCCGCTGGTACCTGCGCTTCGGCCTGTCCTATCGCGACGTCGAGGAGCTACTCGCCGAGCGAGGCGTCGAGGTCGACCACGTCACGGTCTATCGCTGGGTGCAACGGTTCACGCCGCTGCTCGCCGAGGCCGCCCGGCCCTGCCGGCACGCGGTTGGCGACCGCTGACAGGTGGATGAGACGTATGTGAAGGTCGCTGGGAAGTGGCGGTACGTCTACCGGGCGATCGACCAGTTCGGCCAGGTCATCGATGTGTTCGTCTCGCAACGGCGCGACGCCAGGGCCGCCCGCCGCTTCTTCGAGCGGGCTATCGGTGCGACCAAGCGCACGCCGGTCGAAGTCGTCACCGACAAGGCGCCGGTGTACCCGCTAGTGCTCGAGGAGTTGCTGCCGGCCGCCTGGCACCGCACCGATCGGTATGCCGACAACCACATCGAGGCCGACTACGGCCGTCTCAAGTCAAGGCTGGGTCCGATGCGCGGGCTCAAGCAGGACCGCAGCGCCAGGGTTGTGATCGCCGGGCACGCCTTCGTCGAGAACCTCCGCCGAGGACATTACGAGCTTGCCGTCGACGGCCCGATGAACCGGCGGGTGCCGGTCGCCTTCGACGAGCTGGCCCTGGCCATCTAACGCCAGACCCGAGCGCGACTTCGGCATGCCGCGAACTGACCAGACGCAACACCGCCGCCTCAGGCAATGGCGGAGACGCCAGTAGGGCAGCGCGACCGCCCAGTACAAACAAGCCGGGCAACGGCGGCCTTGCGGCCGCAAACAACTGGCGAGCTCCTGGCGTGGTGCTCGACTCGATGCTGCGGCGGGCGGTGTCGGCGCGTCGCCCCCACCGATCGCGAGGATCCTTGTATCCCTTCGCCGGGCAGAGGGCGTTGAACACTCGCACCTGGTTTCCGGGTCGACTGACCAACCGCCATCCAGTTGAGTCCGAGACGGGCCGACGCGGCACGCCAAACGTGTCTGGACAGGACAGAACAGATCAGGGTTTGTGAAGCGTCGGCACAGGGAAATCCTTCCGTGCTGCTCGTGCTGCTTCGTCTTCTCAGCCCCGCGGACGACCAGCCCTGGGAAGGTGACCGATGTCAGCCACGGCCGTGCAAGCTCCCATCGGTGCGGTCATGGCGGTGCGGGCCGGAGACACCGCCGCCGCCATCCAGGTCGATGGTTGGTTGCAGGGCTACGCCACCAGCCGCGATCCCGTCCTGCGCGAGCGGATCATCCTGGCCTATCTGGGCCTGGCAGACCGGCTGGCCGACCGCTACCGCCACAGCCGCGGCACCACCCCCGAAGACCTGCGCCAGACCGCCCGGGCCGGGCTGATCGCCGCCATCGACCGCTACGACCCCGACTACGCCAGGCCGTTCGTCGCCTATGCGGTGGCCTGTGTGGTTGGGGAACTCAAGCGCCACCTGCGTGACACCAGCTGGCGGCTGCATGTGCCCCGACCCCTCAAGGAACAAGCTATGCGGGTCTGCAAGGCAGCCGACCAGCTGCAGCAAACCCTGGGCCGCTCACCACCATCACCGAGCTGGCCGAGCGCCTGGAGGTGGCCGATGAGGAGGTGCTGGAAGCGTTAGCGGTCGTCCAGAGCCGCCAGGAATTGGCCCTGGACCGCCCAGTCGGCGACGACGCCGAGATCTCTCTGGGTGACTTGCTGGCCGCCCCCGGGCCCAGCGAAGAACCAGAAGACCTCCTTGTCCTCCCGCGGCTGATCGCTGCCCTGCCCGAACGGGAACGCACGGTCATTGTCTTGCGGTTCTTCCACGACCTCGGCCAAGACGCGATCGCGGCTGAGATCGGCTATTCACAGATGCACGTGTCGCGGTTGCTGCGCCGTGCCCTGGCCAGCCTACGCGCCCAACTCCTCGACCCCTGAGCAGCCTCCGGGCCAGCGTGAAGGGTGCGCTTCATGCAGCTCGGCGGTACTCGTGCAGCAGACCGCCGAGCAGGTCGCGCCGACTCACTCTGCCTTGCTGATCCTCGGCGTCAACGGTCAGCCCGACGGGCTGATCTGGCGGTTGGAGCCCGAGCGCCCGGTGCGGGCGGTGTTCGTTGTAGTGCCTGACGTAGACCCGCAGGATCCGCTCGAGGTGGCCGCGGCCGACGATCAGCAACCAGTCCAGGCACTCGGCACGGACCGTGCGGACCCATCGCTCGGCGTACGCGTTCGCTTTGGGCGCCCGCACCGGCGTAATCAGCACCTGGGCACCCTCGGAGCAGAACACGTCGTCAAAGCTGCGGGAGAACTTCGCGTCATGGTCGCGGACAAGGAAGCGCAGCTGCCGTCCCTGCTCGCCCAGTGCCAGCAGGAGGTTGCGGGCCTGCTGGGTGACCCAGCCGCCGTCGGGGTTGGCGGTCACCCCGCCGAGATGGACCCGTCTGTTGTCCAGTTCGATGAAGAACAGCACGTACAGCCGTTGCAGCCAGATGCTGTCGGCGGTGAAGAAGTCGCAGGCCACGATGCCTGCGGCCTGCTGGCGCAGGAACGCCGTCCATGTACTGCTCTGCCGCCGCGGTGCCGGGTCGAGCCCGTGGCGGCGCAGCGTGGTCCGAATCGCGGTCGCCGAGACGCGCACGCCGAGCCGCAGCAACTCACCCTTGATGCGCTGGTAGCCCCAGCGCGGGTTCTGCTTGGCCAGCCGGACGATCAGCAGCTGCACCTCCGGGTTCAGCGGCGGCCGACCGGTCTGGTGGTGTGGGTAGGTCCAGCTGCCGGCGATCAGGCGCCGATGCCAGCGCAGCAACGTACCCGGGGAAACGAAGAAGCAAGACCAGCGGGCTCGAGGCAGCGCCCTGCTGACCGCGGCGAGCAGGGCCCGGTCAGCGGGCTCCAGCCTGGGACGTGGGGTCTGGCGGCGTAGGACGGTCAGCTGATGGCGTAGCACCAGGAGCTCAAGGTCTTTGGCGGCGTCGCCGCGGGCGAGCAACCCGAGCAGCTGGATGGAGCGGCACAGCGCGAGGTACGCGAGTTTTGGCAGCACCGGAGGACCTCTGCGGTAGGTGGCAGAAGCACTACCCTACCGAGCCGCGATCGGCGCGAACTGGCAGCTCACAGGCCACGTCCGACTTTGCGCACCCTTCACGCTCCGCATGACCGCCTAGCGGATCCTGGCCGCCCGTCAGGACGCCCACTAGCTCGAGGCCGAACTGCGCCAGCTCGTCATGGTCATGGCCCCGGCCCTGCTGACCCAGCCCGGCATCGGCCCTATCAACGCCGCCCAACTGCTGATCAGCTGGTCCCAGCCTGGCCGATTCCGATCCGAGGCCGCCTTTGCCATGCTGGCCGGCGCGGCCCCGGTCCAGGCCTCCTCGGGCCAGGTCGTCCGTCATCGCCTCAATCGTGGTGGGGACCGGCAGCTGAACCGGGCCTTGCACACCATCGTGATGCTCCGCCAGACCCATCACGGGCCGACCAGGGCCTACACCAGCCGCCGCATCGCCCAGGGCAAGAGCCAGCGCGAGATCCGGCCGCTGCCTTATTGGTGGAGTATCCCGGTGCGGCCCGGTTAGAGCCGGGTCGTGCTCGCGGTATGTGTCCGGGGGACGGCCCCGCTGTCTGGCCACCAGATGGCCAGTTTGAGTTCTGCCGCCCCCGGCCGCGCCGGACCCGCCGACCGGCATCAGGCAGTCGCCCCTCGAGGGCCGCAATAAGGCACCGGCACCAGGGCTCGGCCCGTCGAGCAGCCACTCCACCATTAGGAGGCAGGTTCGATGTTCGTCGGCTGGGACTGGGCAAGCACCACCCATGACATCACCGTCATCGACGCCACCGGCGCCGTGGTCGACCGATGGGCGCCACCGCACACCGAGCACGGGCTGACCCAGACCATCACCCGGCTGGCCCGCCACGGCCACCCGGCCGACCTCCCCGTCGCTATCGAACGACCCAGCGGCCTGGTCGTCGACCGGCTCTTGGCCGCCGGCCACCCGGTCGTGCCCATCCATGCGGCCGCGTTCCACGCCGCCCGGCCCCGCTGGGGCGCCGCCAGCGCCAAATCTGACCCCGGCGACAGCTACAAACTCGCCGACTACCTGCGCACCGACGGCCACCGGCTCCGCCGCCTGCAGCCGCTGGATGACGCCACCCGCCACCTCCAGGCACTCATCCGGCTGCGCGAAGACCACATCAAGGCCAAGACCGCCGCCAGCAACCAGCTCAACGCCCTGCTGGACGCCGCCTGGCCCGGCGCCGCGGCAATCTTCTCCCGACTGGCCTCAGACATCGCCCTGGCCTTCCTCCAGGCCTACCCCACCCCACAAGCCGCCGCCCGGCTCAGCCAGGCCCACCTGGCCGCCTTCTGCCGCCGGCACTCCTACCGCGGCGGCCGCAGCCCCGCCGAGCTCCTCCAACGCCTATGGGCCGCACCCACCCCACCGGTCGGGCTGGACCCCGAGACGCTCACCGAGCTCGTCAACGCCCAGGTCCGGCTGCTGCGCACCCTGCTGGCCACGATCGCCGACCTCGACCGTGCCATCGGCGCGGCCCTCCTTGGCCACACCAAAGCCAAGCTCCTGGCGCCCATGCCCTACATCGGCGAGATCAACCTCGGCCAGATCGTCGCCGAGGTCGGCCCCATCCTTGACCGAGCCAGCAGCGCCGAACACGCCATCGCCGAATGTGGCGCCGCCCCAGTCACCCGCGCCTCCGGCAAGACCCGCACGGTCGGCTTCCGCTGGGCAGCCAACCGCCACGCCCGCACCGCCCTGCACGCCTTTGCCGACAACTCCCGCCACGGCTCACCCTGGGCGGCCAGGCTGTATGCCGACGCCCGCCGACGCGGCAAGCGCCACCCTCACGCCATCCGGATCCTGGCCCGCGCCTGGCTTCGGGTCATGTGGGCCTGCTGGCACACCAACACCGCCTACAACCCCACCAAGCATCGCGCCGAACAGCGCCTCGCCGCCGGAACTTGACTCAGGCAACTCAAGCGCACCGTTGCCCGCCAGCTGTACCGACTCCTGGAGCGCACCGCCACCAACTACGCCGGCAGATCGTTCCGAGCCCTGTGCGGCGACCCAGAGCATCGAATCTCAGGCGCAGGACACTAGAGGTTGGTCATCTGTTCCGCGGCCTCGTTGTAGCGGCCGCCCTGCACCTGGATCTTGGACGCGGCGGCCTCGATCTCGGTGAGTTCCTCGGCTGACAGCTCGAGGTCGGCGGCGCCGATGTTCTCCTCCAGCCGGTGCAGCTTGCGCGTGCCGGGGATCGGGACGATCCAGGGCTTCTGGGCCAGGAGCCAGGCCAGGGCGATCTGGGCGGGGGTGGCGCCCTTGCGTTGGGCGATGCTGGCGAGCAGGTCGACGACGGCCTGGTTGTGGTGGAGGGCGTCCGGCGCGAACCGGGGGATGGTGCTGCGGATGTCGTTGCTGGCATCGAAACTGGTCGACGCGGTGATGGTGCCGGTGAGGAAGCCCTTGCCGAGGGGGCTGTAGGGCACAAAGCCGATCCCCAGTTCCTCGCAGGCGGCCAAGACCTCCTCCTCGGGACGCCGCCACCACAGCGAGTACTCGCTCTGGACGGCTGTCAGGGGCTGGACCGCGTGCGCTCGGCGGATCGTCCCGGCGGCCGCCTCAGACATGCCGAAGTGCTGCACCTTGCCGGCCTCGATGAGTTCCTTGACCGCGCCCGCGACGTCCTCGATGGGCACCTGGGGGTCGACCCGGTGCTGGTAGTAGAGATCGATGGCGTCGACGCCGAGCCGGTCCAGGGAGCCGTCGACGACCTGCTTGATGACCTCAGGACGGCTCGTGACCCGCCCCCTGGGCTGGCGTTCGACCGGATCGATGTCCCACCCGAACTTGGTGGCGATCACGACCTGGCCCTTGTAGGGGGTGAGCGCCTCGCCGACGAGTTCCTCGTTGGCGTAGGGACCGTAGATCTCGGCGGTGTCGAAGAAGGTGACGCCACGGTCTACAGCGGTCCGGATGAGCGAGATCATCTCCTGCCGGTCGGGGGTGTCGCTGTAGCCACCGGTCATGCTCATACAGCCCAGCCCGATCGCCGAGACCTCCAGGCTGCTGGTCCCAAGTCTGCGCTGCTGCATCCTTTGAGCTCCTGTCGCGGTCAACGGTTGTGGTACTCGTCGTTGGTGACGTGGTCGCCCCAGTCCGCCTCGGGTCGCTCGTCGCCGGGGGCTTCGGTGATGGACAGATGGGTCATGAAGTGGTCGGGGGCGGCGCCGTGCCAGTGCCACTCATCAGGGGGCGTGGTGATGATGTCGCCGGCGCGGATCTCCTCGATGGCGCCGCCGCGGGACTGCACCAGCCCCTTGCCGTCGGTGACATACAGGGTCTGCCCGACGGCGTGGGCGTGCCAGGCGGTGCGGGCCGCGGGGGCGAACCGGACGGCGCTGACCCGCACCCGTGACGGTTCTTCGCCCCGGGCGATGGGGTCGAGGAAGACGTCCCCGGTGAACCACTCGGCCGGGCCTTTGGCGGTCGGCGGCTTGGGCTGGATGGGCACAGGGAGCTCCTCGCTGATGGCTACTGCTCAGGGAACGCGGCGGTCGTGCGCTCAGGCGTCGGCGTCGGACGGGACGGCAGGCGCTGGGTCCGGGGTCGAGGTCCAGCTGGCGAGCAGGCGCAGCGCCTCCTCGGACGGCGAGCCGGGCTCGGCGGTGTAGATGGTGAGGGTGAGGCCGGGTTCTGCGGCCATCTCCAGGCCCTCGTAGGCCAGGGTCAGGCCCCGACGATCTGGTGGTGGAAGGTCTTGGCGCCGGTGCCGTGGTGGCGGACGTTGTGGGCGCCCCACCGTTTCCGGAACTCCTCGCTGCGCGTCGACAGCTCACCCACGAGGTTTTGAAGTTCCTTGTCGTGCGGGTCGCGGCCGGCCTCGGTCCGCAAGATGGCGACGCAGATGTCGGCGGCGAGGTCCCAATCGGGGTAGAACCGGCGAGCGCTCGGGTCGAGGAAGGCGAACCGTGCCAGATTGGCGGGGCGCTGGGGATCGGCGTAGACGTCGGCGTAGAACACTCGGGCGAGCCGGTTCGCCGCCAGCAGGTCCATCCGGCCGTTGCGCACGAACGCGGGCCCCTCGGTGACCGCGTCCAGGGTCCACTGCAGGCTCGGGCGTGGGGACCACTGCTTGACCGCACGGCGCCGGGGCCGCACGAGCGCGCTGCTACCGTCCGCGGCTTGGGCCAGGTCGAACAGGTGGGCCCGCTCGGCGTCATCGAGCTGGAGGGCGCGCGCGATGGCGTCCAGCACCCCCGCCGAGACCCCAGCCAGGGCGCCTCGCTCGAGCTTGGCGTAGTACTCGATGCTCACCCCGGCCAGCGCGGCGACTTCGCTGCGGCGCAGTCCCGGGACCCGACGGTTGGTCCCGGCGGGCAGGTTGGCCTGCTCCGGCGTGATCTTGGCTCGCCGCGAGACGAGGAACTCCCGGGCTTCCTTGCGATTGTCCACGCCAGGAGCGTACCCCCCGCGGCCTCGTTCTTGAGGTGCCCTGCCAGTACACCTTTCATCAGGGACTTCCTCACCGTCGCAGCCAGCGGTTTCCTGGATCACGATGAACACGACCATCCGCCACCGAGCCCACCTTGGGGTGGCCGTCGCCGTCCTCGCCGCGTCGCTGACCGGCTGCGCCGCCGAGCATGCCGCCGACCAATCGCCCCCGACCTCGACTGCGCCGGCGGTCACGCCCAGCAGCGAGCCGACTGTAGGAGAAGCCGTGCCCACCGATCCCGCCGGCGTCGTCCAGATCCGGCTGATCATCGGCGACGACGTCGCCACGGCCAGGCTCGAGGACACGGCTGCAGCGCGAGACTTCGCCGCGCTGCTGCCGACCACCATCGACCTGCACGACCTGTTCAGGCGAGAAAAGGCCGGCCAGCTGCCCCGCCAACTCAGCATCGACCGGGCCAGGCGGGAGTTCGACTACGAGGTGGGAGAGCTTGCCTACTGGTCCCCCGGCAACGACATCGCGATCTTCTACGCCGACGACGGTCAGGCCATCCCCCAGCCCGGCCTGGTCCGCCTCGGCACCATCGACACCGGGCTGGACGTGATCGCAGCCGCCGGCAACGACTTCCAGATGACCATCGAGCCGCTCGACTGACCCAGCCCACATCTGCCAATCCTGTCGCCGGCCTCCCCAAAGCCGGCACCCGCCGCAGCGCGGCCGACCTCGTCAACAAAAGGGAGAACATCATGCGCGGAGCTGTCCTCTACGCCCCGAGAGACGTCCGGGTGGAAGAGCGCGACGACCCCAAGATCATCGAGCCGACCGACGCCATCATCCGGCTGTCCGCGACCTGTGTCTGCGGCTCGGACCTGTGGCCCTATCGCGGGATCGAAGCGGTCGACGGGCCGTCGGTGATGGGCCACGAGTACGTCGGCGTCGTCCAGGAGGTCGGCAGCCAGGTCACGAACGTCACGCCCGGCCAGTTCGTCGTCGGCTCGTTCTTCGCCTCCGACAACACCTGCGAGCTCTGCCAGGCCGGCTACCAGAGCTCCTGCATCCACCGCGAGCCGATCGGCGCCGAGGGCGCTCAGGCCGAGTCCCTGCGGGTCCCCTTGGCCGACGGCACCCTGGTCGCCACCCCCGACATCCCCGCGGACGACCTGATCCCGAGCTTCCTGGCCGCCTCCGACGTGCTCGGCACCGGCTGGTTCGGCGCCGTCGCCGCCGAGGCCGGCCCCGCCAAGACGGTCGTGGTGGTCGGTGACGGCGCCGTCGGGCTGCTGGCCGTGCTGGCCGCCGGCCGGCTGGGCGCCGAGCGGATCATTGCCATGAGCCGCCACCAGCCTCGCCAACAGCTGGCGATCCAGTTCGGCGCCACCGATATCGTCACCGAGCGCGGCGACGAAGGCGTGGCCCGGGTCAAGGAGCTCACCGGGGGGCTGGGGGCGCACTCGGTGATCGAGGCGGTCGGCACCCAGGA
>Ga0307296_10001960_pt1 | contig 10479 bp, 11 predicted proteins | sample ER_DNA_153_FD_194467 | JGI IMG/M metagenome (GOLD analysis project Ga0307296, IMG submission 194467) | Bulk soil microbial communities from the East River watershed near Crested Butte, Colorado, United States - ER_DNA_153 | ecosystem: Environmental > Terrestrial > Soil > Floodplain | place... | reverse complement strand
TTAGTGAACTTCCTGAACCATCGCAAGAACGCGAAGATATCCCTCGCCGGCATTAGGAAGACGGATGAAATCCCCCTCAACGTGGCACCGCAATGGGGAAACGTCGCCAGATCGTATCCGCCGTTGCCGCGCTTTGTGCGGTGATCGGCGTGATTTTTCAGCTCTATCTCATCCGGGCAACGCCAATGAGACAAGCGCGCGGCAGGTCTACATGTCCTACAGCGAAGCGACGTTGAAGTACCCCGAACTCTCGCAGCCGATCTTCGACAAGATCAAAGCCGATCCGGTCGAATACGTTCGCTACAAAAACTATGTGAGCCACATGCTGTTCGCGTTCGACGAAATCCTCAGCGTTTATGACACACCCGAATGGCGAAACAGTTTCAACGAAGATCTCAAGTATCACGTGCGCTATATTTGCGAGGATACAACTCCGGAATTTGATAAAATGTATTTCCGAAAATGCGCGAGCTCTTGAGTGATGCGAGAAATCGCTGCCCGAGCTTGCAGAAGAAGTAGCGCCTACGCTATCGGTTGCGTGATTGAGGCCTTGCCGATAGCATTGATCCGAGCCGAGCTCATGCCAACGCGTTTATCTTTTTCCTGCGGAGCGAGGGCCTCGTAACAATTGACATAGCCCTTGTCCCACATTTTCCCGGTGCAATTGTCAATGATGCGTTGCCAGTCACCGCCTGCCGGCACAATGACGATCGAGCCCGTGTAGTATTCGGTGTCGCGGCGTTGTGGCTTCACCGCAGCCTCTTGCTTGCGCAGCGCCGACCAGCCACTTGGATGCCAGTCATAGGCATAGAGGAATGCCGCAAGAGCAAACGTGAGACACACGAACAGCACATAGGTTCGTGGAACGTCGCGCAGAAACCAGCGTCGATGCGATGATGTACGCGTGGCCATGATCCGCACTCGGGACATGCCGGGAATCTAAGTCAGTAGATCGTTCAGGTTCTGCGGCCGGCTGCGCCGCCGCGGTGGTGCTGGCCAGTCGGTGTGATAAATCAATGTTTTGCAGGGCTCTGCGGGATGCAATGTCTACCTTGTATCTCCCTTCGCGTCTCACTTGCACAACACGTGCCGCGCCGCGTAACGTCGGTGCGCGCAATGCCGGCGGGTGAAAGGGCCGGCCAATGGGGGATGACAGACATGCAGCGGTTTCTGGTGGCCGTCTCGCGATTGGCTCTCGCGGCGGCTTGCGTCACGTTTATGCCGGCCGGTCATGCAGAGGCGGTCGGTTATCCAACGCGGCAGCCGCACATCATTGTTGGCTACCCGGCCGGCGGATCGACCGATATTCTTGCGCGACTGTTTGGCGACTGGCTCGGCAAACGGCTAGGCCAACAGTTCATCGTCGAGAACCGTCCAGGCGCCGGCAACAATCTCGCCACCGAAGCCGTCGCAAAAGCACCGCCTGACGGCTACACGATTATTCTGGTCAACCCTGCCAACGCGATCAACGCATCGCTCTACAAGAACCTTAATTTCAATTTCCTGCGCGACATCGCCCCGGTTGGCGGTTTCATCCGGGTGCCGAATGTCATGGAAGTGCACCCATCGGTGCCTGCCAAGAACGTCGCCGAATTCATCGCTTATGTGAAAGCCAATCCCGACAAGATGAACGTGGCGTCATCTGGCAATGGCACATCAATTCATCTCTCCGGCGAACTGTTCAAGATGATGACCGGAACGCAAATGACGCACGTGCCGTACAAAGGATCGGCACCGATGCTGACCGATCTGCTCGGTGGCCAGGTGCAGGTGACGTTCGACAATCTGCCGTCGTCGATCGGCCACATAAAAGCAGGCAAGTTGCGGGCTTTGGCGGTGACGACCGCCCAGCGCTCGGAAGAGCTGCCCGATGTCCCGACCGTTGCGGAAACCGTCCCGGGTTACGAGGCGAGCGCGTTCTTCGGCTTCGGCGTTCCGCGCGGGACGCCGAAGGAAATCATCGAGCTCCTGAACAAGGAGGTCAATTTGGCGCTGAAGGATCCGACGATGATCGCCAAGCTCAAGGAACTGGGCGGCACGCCGATTCCAGGAACGCCGGAAGATTTCGGCAAGCTCGTTGCGGGCGAAACCGCAAAATGGGAAAAGGTGGTCCGCGCCGCCGATCTGTCGGTCAACTAACGGACCAAGTGCACCCGCAAGAATGAGCAAACGGAAGCGCCCTGAAGAGCTGCGCAGTCATCGCTGGCTCGGCGTCAATGATCTGCGCGCGTTCGGCCACCGGGCGCGCCTGCGACAGGGCGGCTTCGACGCGGCCGATTTCCAAGGCAAGCCGGTAATCGGCATTATCAATACGTGGAGCGACATCAATTTCTGTCACACGCATCTGCGCGACCGCGCGGAAGACATAAAACGCGGCGTGCTGCAGGCCGGCGGGTTCCCGGTCGAATTGCCGGCTATGTCGCTGTCGGAACCCTTCGTGAAGCCGTCCACCATGCTCTATCGCAATTTGCTGGCGATGGAGACAGAAGAACTCTTGCGTAGCCATCCGATCGACGGCGCTGTGCTGATGGGCGGCTGCGACAAGACCACGCCAGCGTTGATCATGGGCGCAATCAGCATGGGCCTGCCGGCGATCTATGTGCCGGCGGGGCCGCAGCTGCGCGGCAATTGGCGCGGACTTGAACTCGGTTCGGGCTCCGACGCCTGGAAGTACTGGGACGAAAAACGCGCTGGCCGCATCAGCGAAGACGACTGGACCGAACTTGAGGGTGGCATCGCGCGCAGCTTCGGCACGTGCATGGTGATGGGCACTGCAGCAACAATGATGGCAATCGCCGAAACTCTGGGACTAACGATACCCGGTGCGTCGTCGATCCCAGCACCCGATGCCGGTCATCCGCGCATGTGTGCTGCCGCTGGCCGTCGCATTGTCGATATGGTGTGGGATGATCTGGTGCCGCAGAAGGTTCTCACGCCTGCCGCTTTCGACAACGCAATCCGCGTGCACATGGCGATGGGCGGCTCGAGCAACGCCATCATTCACGTCGTTGCCATGGCGCGCCGGGCGGGCATCAAACTGGACATGAAGCGTTTCGACGAAATCTCACGCGAAATACCCGTGCTCGCCAATGTGCGCCCCTCGGGCAAGTTCCTGATGGAAGATTTTTTCTATGCAGGTGGATTGCGCGCGCTGATGAAAGAGCTCAACGGGGCGCTCGATCTCACCTGTCTCACGGTGACCGGCAAGAGCCTCGGCGAGAATATTGCCGGCGCGGACGTCTACAAGCGCGATGTGATCCATCCGCTGTCCGATCCCGTATCGCGTGACGGGGCGACCGCCGTGCTGACCGGCAATCTCGCCCCGCGGGGCTGCGTGATGAAACCCTCGGCGGCCGACAAACGCCTGTTGCGCCATCGCGGCACGGTCGTTGCGTTCGAGGACTACAACCACATGGCGCGCGAGGTCGAACGCGACGACCTCGATGTGACACCCGACCACATCCTCGTGCTCAAGAACGGCGGCCCGAAAGGCGGCCCGGGCATGCCTGAATGGGGCATGCTGCCGATCCCGAAAAAGCTGGTGAAACAGGGCGTTCGCGACATGCTGCGCATTTCCGATGCACGCATGAGCGGCACAAGCTACGGCGCCTGCATCCTCCATGTCGCGCCGGAAAGCTTCGTCGGCGGGCCTCTTGCCTTCGTCAGGACCGGGGACGAGATCGAGGTGGATGTACCCGCGCGCCGAATTCATCTGCACGTACCGGAGGAGGAGATTGCGAGCCGGCGCGCCGCGTGGAAACCGCCTGCGCCGCGCTATCCGCGGGGCTACGGTGCGCTTTATTCGCAACACATCGGCCAGGCCGACGAGGGCTGCGACTTTGACTTTCTTGCGCCGCTCGGCGCGATCCCCGAGCCGGAGATCCATTGACGCAACGCGCACCCACATAGTTGCCAGGATGAATCGAAATAGTGGTAAGCCAGCCCCGCCATCGGGTGAGCAGGCATGAGCGAAGACATTCCCTTCGACAAGAACCTCAATCTCGCTCCCGATGTGGTGGACGAGCCGATGCCGGGCGTGCGTCGGATCATGGCCAACAATCCCGGTCCATTCACGTTCAAGGGCACTGTCAGCTACATCATCGGCCGCGGGCAGGTTGCAATCGTCGACCCCGGTCCGGATGATCCGGCCCATATCGGCGCATTGCTCGACGCCGTGCGCAACGAAACCGTCACGCATATTTTTGTGACGCATACCCATCGGGACCATTCGCCTGCGGTCCCGGCGATCAAGAGGGCGACCGGCGCTTCGGTCTTTGCCGAAGGTCCGCACCGGGCCGCACGGCCCTTGCATATCGGCGAACACAACCCGCTCGATGCCAGCGCCGATCGCGAGTTTCGACCGGACGTAGCGCTGCGGGATGGCGAGGTTGTCTCCGGCGACGGCTGGACGATTGAAGCTGTCACAACGCCGGGTCACACCGCCAATCACATGGCTTACGCGCTCAACGAAAAATCAGCGCTGTTCGCCGGTGACCATGTCATGGCCTGGGCGACCTCAATTGTCGCTCCGCCAGACGGAGCGATGAGCGACTATATGGGTTCATTGGCAAAGCTCGCGCGCCGCTCGGAAACGGTCTACCTGCCGGGACACGGGCCGGCCATCGCCGACGCGCGGCGGTTCGTCAGTTATTATATCCTCCATCGCAAGGCCCGCGAAGCTTCGATCCTGCATCGTTTGTCGAAGGGTGCGACGGACATTCCGACGATCGTGCGCGCGATCTACATTGGCATCGATCCGCGCCTGACGGGCGCGGCCGGGCTTTCCGTTCTTGCTCATCTTGAGGATCTGGTCGCGCGCCGTCTGGTCGAGACCGACGGCGAGCCCGCGATCGACGGCGTTTATCGCTTGGCCGGCTGACGCTTCTCGGGTTGGCCTTTTTTGGCAGGCGGTGCCTTCTTTTCCGGCAACGACCGCGGCTCCGGCGCCGAACTCACCACATCATCTATGTCTTCAAGCATGCTTCGGATTCGCGAAGCATTGGCTCCGAGATCGTGGTTGCCGAAGCGGGACGCCGACCGCATGTCGATGCGCGTGCCCTGACCGAGGGGGGTTACTCTGATCACGACGTCGTCACGGAACCCCATAATCGGCGTGCGTGCCACCGCTTCGATCACACCATCGCGCCGCGCCAGTGTCGGCGGCCGTGTATCGCCGATGTACCACTTGCGTTTTGTAATGAGCGCTAGCGCGGCGTCATAGGCGACCTTGGTCGGGACATCGAGATCGAGCGGGACGACATCGGGATAGGCCGTCCGCTGAAGCGCCGCTACTGCCGGTCCTGGATAGTCCGTGCGTCCGCGTGGACGCAAGCGCGCCAGAACGTCGAAGCGTGGAGGATTCGTCGTGTCGGTCGTGACGTCGGAAATCGCGGGCAATCGCAAGGCGCGGGTGCCGAGATAGGTTGGGTAGGCGAGCAGCGCCAGGCCCAGAAACAGGCCGAGCAGTGCCCGGCCGAGACCACCCGTTCCCTGCCGCCAGATGACGATGAAGGCCGCAAAGGCAAGCAATATGGCTAGCCCGGCGAAAACCAATGCGGCGGCGAAGGTCGCAAGCGCCGGCACGATCTCCAGCAGGCCGGAACGGACAATAATAACCGAAAGCGCAGCGACCGCGATCGCGAATAGCGCCAGTCGCGAGGACCAAACTGCGACCCTCGACACCGATTCGTCAGGGAACGGACGTCGAGCCATGTTTACGGTCCTGAGCAGATTTTCTTGAGCGCTGCCCATTCGCCCGGTTCAAGCAAGGGCGACGAGGGCCGCGCCGCGGCCTTTTGCCTGATGGCCGCGACGCGCGCTTTGGTTTCGGGATGATCCATCAGAATTTCCATGCCGGGTTCCGTGGCGCCACCGATTTTTTCGAGCATGGTCGCAAGAGCGCGCGCATCGCCGCCAGCTTTGTTCATGAGATCGGTACCATAAGTGTCCGCCGCCGTTTCAGCTTCTCGCGTATATGACGATTGCAGCACGCTCTTGGCAGCGAGAACGACCGCGCCGCCGCCAACGAAATCTCCAAGCAGCATTCCGAAAAGAAAAGACAGGCCTGCCCCTTCCAGCATTGCCTTGGTGCCGTCCCGATGCGCGACGTGGCCGATTTCATGTGCGATTACGCCGGCAATTTCGTCCGCATTCTCAGCCTTATCGATCAATCCGCGAAAGACATACACGCGTCCGCCGGGCAGCGCTATCGCATTCGCCTCGTCACGGCGCACGACGCTCGTTCGCAGGGTTATCGGGAGGGCTGCGGCGGCTTCGAGCGGCCGCATCAGTTTGTTGAGCGCGTCGCGTCCCGGAATTTCCGCAGCGGCCGTGCCGCATTCGAAAGCGGTGCCGCTCTTTCCTGTATCCAGAATGCCGCGCACCTGCATTTCGACGGCATCGCCCAGCTTGCGCTCGACGGAAACAGGTAGCAGGGGTGTCAGGCGCGCCGCAATGGCCGGCACCCCGAACCAGGCGGCCAGCAGGAGGGATGCAGTAGCTCCCACGGTCCAACCGATCACCCGTACGCGCTGGCGTTGTTGCAGGGAGCCGGTGCGATCGACATGAATGGCGCGGGCGTCGATCTCTGCGGCAAAAGCAGGATCCCGGATTTCCAAGCGTTCTAGGGTCGCACTGTCGCGGCGGCCGAGACGGAGGATGCTGTCGGGTGCATCCAGCTCTTCGATCTCGTTATAGGGCCACTCGCCCCAGGGCTTTCCGTCCCGACCGGAAATTTGCAGGCCGGTCGGAGCGAGTTCTACGACGACTTCGCGGCGAGCACTGGTGACGCCATCGAAGTAAGTGCCGGTTCCGGAACTCATGGCAACGGTCCTTCGATCGCGTGGGGCTCAATAGCCGCCTACATTCAGGGCGTCGGCGAGACCCTCGCCGAGGGCGGAACTCGGCCTGCCGCCGGCCTGGACCTTCTCGAGCGCCGAAAGACCGGATAATTCCAGCGATTCCATGCCCAACTGCCACAGCGAGAGCTGCACTGTAGCGCGATAGATGGTTGAGAAACCAAGTGCGGCGATCACGTAGCCCACCAGAAGAAAGAGAGCAGCCGCGATCTGCTCTGCTGAATCAAATTTTGCGACGCTCACGACCGCGCCCGCCATGAACAAAACGATGGCACCGATGATTCCAATCGCAACGCTGAAAAGGCTCGCATAGCCGACGAAACGAGCATAGGCGCCGTAAACGTCGCGCGTCCGCAGATGGGAGCCGACTTCAATCACGCCAAAACGCAGACCCGACGACCACCATCGCAATGTGAGCGCCTGAAAGGCCGGGTAGAGCAGGGCGCCCAGGACTATGCTTGTCCCTCCCATCAACATGGCGAAAACAATGGCGCTCCCCAGGCCCGGATTGCCGCCCTCGATCTTGCCCATCACGTCGTCGCCGCCCTGCGCTATCGCGTCGATGAGCGCTTGCCAGTCGAGCCCGACGAATCCTCTTATTGCGAGCGCGAGTGGCGTAAAAAACAAAAGCCACATCGGCAATCCGCGCAGGAACAGAACAAAGCCTGAGGCTTCAAAACGGCCACCCAGATCGCCGTAGAACGTATTTCTCATCTTATAGCGCTCGAGGCTTGCGATCTGGAATGGATAGGAAAGCCCAAGCGTCAGCACCGTCGCGATCCACCATAGCGTCGCGCGGACGGCATACGACCAGGCTGATCCTTGCTGGTGAAAACGCAGCCCGCGGTAGATGGTCCGTGTGAGGCGGTAGCGGCGCGCGCGATAGATCGCGTATTGGCCGAGTACACCGAGCGCGGCGAAGGCCAGGACGCCGGACAATTTCCCGAGAAGACCGAGATCGAGTGCCGCCAGAAAAAATCCAGTGTAAATCGGAATCAGAAGAGCAATTGCCACCAGGAAGCCGAGCAAAAGTTCAAGCGCCGTTCCCGTGTATTCAATGTGCTCGCCGGCGATTTCAGTATTTGACCAGAGAAGGCGGCGTATATCGGTGACCAGCCAGAAACGGTAGATCCCCAAGGTGACCATCAGCAGCGCGGCGCCCCGGATGAGCAGCCGCCAATAGGACCGGCGCTGCCCGAGGAATCGCACGCCGCCGCTCGTAGCGATCCCGCCCGCATCGAGGCTGGTCATGGCCAGCAGCAATAAAGGCAAGCGGGAAAGCAGGCAATATTGTTGAAGGTCGGACGAAGCGGTAACTGGCCGCTGCGTGGTTGCGACGTGGCTTCAAGCAACCTGCTGCGCCACGCTTGTCGATTCCTGCAGTCGTGCGCGGATGATTTCGGCGGTCATGGGTTCGCCGAAATGACCCTGTCCTTCGTGACATCCGTGGGCTTTGACCTGCCTCATCTGCTCTTCTGTCTCGATGCCCTCAGCGACCACGGTCTTGTCGAGGCTCGCGCCAAGACCGGCGACCGCAGCGATAATCGCCTGGGCGTCTCGCTCTTCGCCCAAGCCTTGGATGAACGACTGGTCGATCTTGATCTTCTGGAAGGGAATTTACGCAGATAGTTGAGCGAGGAGTAGCCCGTTCCCGAAGTCGTCGAGCGAAATGCTGACGCCCATGCCGCCAGTGTTCCGTCGTTGTCCTCGAGCAGTAGGCGCTCGGTGACTTCCAGCCCCAAACGTTGCGCCGGCAGCTCGGACTTCGCCAGGGCAGAGACGACATGCAAGGCAAGACCGCGATCGCGGAATTGCACCGGCGAAAGATTGACGGCAACTTTGACGCTTTTCGGCCAATTCGCCGCCTCGGCGCCTGCAAGGCCCATTCGCCAAGGGCAATGATCAGGCCGGTCTCTTCCGGAATGGGAATGAAGACCGCGAGTGGCACCATTCCTCGGTTCGGATGTTTCCAGCGCATCAATGCTTCGCAGGTCGTCACGCGGCGCTTCGCAACTCGACCAGCGGTTGGAAGTAAAGGCTGGAACTGTTCCGAGGTGAGGGCCTCGCGCAAGTCGAGTTCGAGCGCGCGCCTCTCCTGTGCCGGATGCATTGGGCGGCGGCTTTGAATCTTTGCTCTCGTTACATCATCATTGCCGAGCGTGGTGCGAAGTTCGGATTCCCGGAAAACATCTTCGGCCTGTTCCCGGGTATGGGAACCTATAGCTTCGGGGGTAAAGCGGACATGCCCTTTTGCACTGCAAATGTCCGCTTATGACCCAAAGCGGACATTCGGCTGTGCGGCAGATGACGCACTTCCTACAGGGATTGGTCAGCAACATTGACGCGACCTAGGTGCTACAATGTGCAGTGATTATCTTGTGCCTTCTCGAAAATGGAGAAGCCTAATGCTGCAGCGTATTCTACTATTTGTTCTTCTTGTGGCGACCTCAACCCCAACTGCGTTCTCCCAAGATCAACCACCGTCGTCAACGGAGGCAAAGCGGATCGAAGCTCTGGTGAACAAAGCCGCGACTGTCGTGGACACCAAAGGAAAGGCGGCGCTGTCAGAATTTCGCGAGCGCGGAAGCGAGTGGTGGTCTGGTGATGTCTATGTATTTGCATATTCACCCGACGGCATTGTGCTTCTCAATCCGGCCCTCCCGGCACGCGAAGGACGCGCATATCACGGAGAGAAGGACAAGAAAGGCAAGGCTTTTCACGACGAGCTTCTAAAGACCGCGGAGACGAAAGGATCAGGATGGGTCGACTACTGGTTACCCAAACCCGGACAGACTGAGCCGTCGCATAAGTGGAGCTATGTTAAGGCGGTGAAGGCTGAAGGGGTCGCATTAGTTGGTGCAGGCTTCTTTCCCGAGTGACCGTGGTCTTCTGTTTCAGATGCGCCTGTAGCGGCATGACCGCGTCGAGCCCCTCTTTCATTGGTGGGGGGTAGGGGAATATGATGGCTTGTGTCGGCCGATCGGGGGAGCAATGAGGCGGCGCGAATTCATCAGTCTTGCCGGTGGCGCAACTGCGTGGGCGCTCGCTGCGCAGGCACAATCGGCGGCACAGAATGGCCCGAAGGTTGTCCGCCTAGGCTGGCTTACCGCGCAGCGGGAGGCCAGTCTGACGCCGAACCTGAACGTAATGCGCGCATCGTTGGCGGAATTTGGTTACGTCGAGGGAAAAAATCTAACGATTGAATTTCGCTTCGGTGATGATGCGATCGACCGGGTGCCAGCGCTGGCTGCCGAGCTGGAACAAATACCGGTCGATTTAATTGTGGCGCAGGGATTGGCGGTACCGATAATAAGTAAACTCAAACTAAAAACGTCAGTGGTCTACGTTTTCAGCGGGGATCCAGTATCGGCAGGTATTGCTGAAACTCTAGCTCGACCGGGCGGCAACATGACCGGTTTGACTTTCATGGCCGCCGAATTCAACGGCAAACGGCTCGAGCTCTTGCGAGAGTTCATCCCGCAATTTCGCCGGGTTGCAATTTTAGCCAATCCTGAACACCCCGGCGAGGAAATTGAACGTCGCGACGCCGAGGAAGCCGGGCTGCGGTTAGGGTTGGCGATCGATTATTTTTCCACACGAAATTCTGATGAGCTCGATGCTG
>Ga0307296_10001958_pt1 | contig 10480 bp, 10 predicted proteins | sample ER_DNA_153_FD_194467 | JGI IMG/M metagenome (GOLD analysis project Ga0307296, IMG submission 194467) | Bulk soil microbial communities from the East River watershed near Crested Butte, Colorado, United States - ER_DNA_153 | ecosystem: Environmental > Terrestrial > Soil > Floodplain | place... | reverse complement strand
TTTCACGAATGCCTTTCTCTTTGCTTTGGGTGGACGCTCATGCTCGTCGCCCCGCGCAACGCTTCCGCGACCGTCGTGTAACCGTTCCGTCACGAAAGCTTCCGAACGAACGCGTCGGGCTTGTCGTTGGTGTCGCCGGCGATGAAGTTCGCGGCCCACGACGAGAAGGCGAGGTAGCGGGCACCGGCGCTGAACTCGAGACCGGAGCCGGCACCGCCCACCGAGCTCGCGTCGTCCCCCTGGCCGGCGGCACCGAGGCTCGCCAGCGTGGTCGTCCCGGTCCGCAGGTCGCGGATGAAGACGTCGGTGATGTCGTTGGCGTCGTTGGCGACGAGGTTCGAGGCGAGCGAGGTGAAGGCCACGTAACGGCCGTCGGCGCTCATCGTCAGCGCGCCGAGGCTCTCGCCGTTCCCCTGCTTGCCGGCGCTGCTGACGCTCAAGCGCGTTGTGCGGCCTGCCTTCAGGTCGCGGACGAAGATGTCGGCCGTCTTGTTGGTGTCGCCCGGAACGAGATTCGTGTCCGCGGAGTGGAACGCGACGTAGCGTGCGTCGGCGCTGATCGCCGGAGCGTTGCTGCCGGTGTTCGTGCGGTCGCCGCCGGCCTGCTTGCCGGCGCTGGTGACGCTGACGCGGACAGTCTTGCCCGTGCGGCGGTCGTGCACGAAGACGTCGCCCAGCTTGTTCGTGTCGTGGGAGACGAGGTTCGTAGCCGAGGACTGGAAGGCGACGTAGCGCCCGTGCGGGGTCAGCGTCGGGGACGTGCTCTCGCAGTAGTCGGCCTTGCACCGCGCCTGCGCGCCGTGGCTGTCGACGCTGACGCGGGTGGTCTTGCCCGTCGACAGGTCGCGAACGAAGACGTCGGAGAGCCGGTTCGTGTCATGTGCGACCAGATTCGTCGCAAGCGACTGGAACGCGACGTAGCGGCCGTTTGTGCTGATCGTCGGGAACGAGCTGCTGCCGTTCGCCTGGCGGCCGTGCAGGCCGCTGCTCACCCGGCTCGTCCGGCCGGTCTTGCGGTCGCGGAGGAAGACGTCTTCGGCGTGATTCGTGTCGCCCGGGACGAGGTTCGCCGCGTCGGACTGGAACACGACGTAGCGGCCGTCGGAGCTCATGCCGCCGCCGATCGAGCCGCCGAAGGGCGACTTCTCAGCCTTTGCCTGGCCTCCGCGACTCGTGACGCTGACGCGGTTGGTGCGGCCTGTCGAGCGGTCGTGGACGAACACGTCCCACCGGTTGTTGGTGTCGCCCTTGACCAGGTCGGTCGCGAGCGAGTTGATCACGACGAAGCGCCCGTTGGCGCTGATCCCAGCCGCGAAGCTGTCGCGGTTGCCCTGAGCTCCCGTGCTCGAGACGCTCACGCGGGTCGTGGCGGCAGGAGCCGCCGAGAGGGCGCCGGCCGCGGCGGCCAGCGAGGCCACGGCGACGATCGCCGAGGTGAGTGTGAGGAATGGTTTCATTCTGAGCCTCCCTGTCGAAGTCGCCGCCCATCGTCCTCCGCCCCGGCAACGTGTCCGTCACGCGCCCGTAACGGTTCGGCCACAAAGACGGCGAGACCGCCGTGTCGCGGCGAGGAAACAGCCGTCATAGGCAGGTAGCCGCTACGCCAAAGCTAGCCGGAGCGTGAAGCGGCTACCCGCTCCGGGCGTGCTCTCGACCTCGATCGCGCCGCCGAGGAGCCGTGCGTTCTCCTGCGCGATCGCGAGGCCGAGGCCGGTGCCGCCGCCGCTGCGGGACTCGTCGGCCTTGTAGAAGCGCTCGAAGACGTGCGGCAGGTGCTCGGGCGAGATCCCCGGCCCGTCGTCCACGACCTCGACCACTCCCTCGCCGAGCCGCACCTCGACGTGCGAGCCGCCGTGCTCCAGCGCGTTGTCGACGAGGTTGGCAACGATCCGCTCGAGCCTGCGCGGGTCGCTTGTCACCTGCAGCCCGCCCCCGTCGAGGCTGACGCGGTCCTCCCAGCCGCGGGCGCGTACCACTGCCGACACGAGCGCCGCGACGTCGACGTCCTCGGCGTGGACGCTCTCGGCGCCGGCGTCGAAGCGCGAGATCTCCATCAGGTCCTCGACGAGCCGGCGCAGGCGGCCGACGTCCCCGATCAGCAGCTCGGCGGGCCGGCGCGACTCGGCGGGCATCCGCTCGAGGTGCTCGGAGAGCAGCGATGCCTCGCCGACGAGCGCGGTCAGCGGCGTGCGCAGCTCGTGCGCGACGTCGGCGGTGAAGCGCCGCTCCCTCGCTTGCGCGGCCGAGAGGGCGTCGATCTTGGCCTCGAGTGCAGCGGCCATCTCGTTGAACGACTGTGCCCAGGCGCCGAACTCGTCCTGGCCCTCGACGGGAAGCCGCGTCTCCAGCAGCCCCTCGGCCAGCGATCGTGCGGCGGCGCTCGCACGCGCCACCGGTCGCAGCGCGCTCCGTGCGAGCACGAACCCGACCAGCGCCGCGAGCAGCACGAGGATTCCGACACCCGCGAGGAGGATGTTCCGCAGCTGAGCAAGCTCGTGGCGCAGGCTCTCCTCCGAGAAGAAGAAGTAGACCTTCGTCCCTTCGGCAGGACCGCCCGTGACCAGGTAGTGGGTCCCGGCCACCGTCGTGCGTTGGTAGCCGAGCTCACCGTTGTCCACCACCTCGCGCAACCCCGGCGGAACCTGGCGCAAACCGACGCTGAAGCTCGAGACGACGCGGCCGTCGCGGACCACGACCGCCACGAAGCCACGGCGCTCGTACGCCTGCAAGAGCCTGGCGGGCAACCTGTACGCGCGCGCCACCTCGAGGTTCCGCCGCGTCTGCACGGTGGCCGAGTCGACCGAGTCCGCAAGCAGGTTGTGCCGCACGACGAAGTACGAGCCGGCGCCGAGCGCCGCCGCCGAGAGCCCGACCGCGAGCGCGAGCACGACGGTCAGGCGGCGGCGAAGCGTCACTTGCCCGCGTCGAAGCGATAGCCGACACCGCGCACGGTCTTGATCAGCACCGGCTGCTTCGGGTCGTCCTCGATCTTCGCGCGCAGGCGCTGCACCGCCGCGTCGACGAGGCGCGAGTCGCCGAGGTAGTCGTAGTTCCAGACGAGCTCGAGCAGGAGGTCGCGCGTGAACACCTGCTTGGGCCGCCGGGCGAGCTCGAGCAGAAGCCGGAACTCGGTCGCGGTCAGCGCGACCTCCTCGCCACGCTTGCGCACCATGAAGCCGTCCGGATCGATCTCGAGCCCGGCGACGGCGAACGTGCCGCCTTCGCCCACGGGTCCGGCCCGCCGCAACACCGCCTTCACCCGCGCCACCAGCTCCGGGAGCTCGAACGGCTTCGTGACGTAGTCGTCGGCGCCGAGCTCGAGCCCGACGACGACGTCGTGCAGCTCGCTGCGGGCGGTGAGCATCACGATCGGCGCCCCGCTCTCGCGGCGGATCTCGCGGCACACCTCGAAGCCGTCCATTGAGGGCAGCATCACGTCGAGCAGCACGAGATCGACCCCGCCCTCGCGGAAGCGGTCGAGCCCTTCGCGCCCGTCACCGACCGCGGTCACGCGCAACCCGGCCTGCTCCAGGCCGAGCGTGGCCACCTCGCGAATCGAGGCGTCGTCTTCCACGAGCAGCACGTGCTCGTCCACCGTGAGTCGATTATCGCGCTACGGCAGGAGGGTGACCGGGATCTGGACCGAATGCGGCGGCGTGCCGGTGCCGGCCGCGTCGTCGTCGTGGACGAGGACCGCGCCCAGCTGCGCCTTCGAGACCTTGAACGGCACCGCCACCGAGTACTTGCCGCGGCAGCCCGTGCCGCAACTCGCCGTGGTGAACGTCTTGCCGACGACCTTGCCGTCGGCGCCGAGGATCTCGACGGTCACGTTGGCCTCGAAGACGTTCGCGGTCCCGGCGACGGTCACCGGGCTCGACACGCGTGCGTCCTGCAGCGGCTTGGTGACGGTGATCGGAGACTTGACGACCTTCCCGGTCGACGTCGTGCCGGTCGTGGTCGGGGAGCTCGAGCTGTGCGATCCGCACCCGGCGAGCACGAGGGCGAGCGCGACCCCGGCGCCGAGCCTGGCTAGAGCGGCCACGTCGCCTTGACCTGCTTGAAGTTGCGTGGCCACTCGCGGTAGGCCTCGCGCGCGTCGTCCGTCTCCTCGGGTGCAGCGACGCCGTGCTTGACCGCGAGCTCGGTCACCGGGTAGTGAAGCTTCTTCCCCTCGCCGCGCGCGCCGACCATCAGGATCGCGCAGGGCCCGTCGCCCGCGCCGATGCAGATGTGCCGCGTCCCGGGCGCGAAGTGCATGAAGTCCCAGGCCTTCAGCTGCCGCTCCTCCTCCTCGACCAGGAGCAGGCACTCGCCGGAGAGAACGAGGAAGTCCTCCTGAACGCTCTCGGAGTGGTAGAGGCCGTTGACCTGGCCCGGACGGAGGACGTGGATCCCGATCCCGTACTGCTCGAACTCGCCCTCGGGCTCGCCGAAGGTCGACCACTCGCCGCCTCGGTCGTCCTGCGTCCAGACGGAGTCCGCCATGTTGACCACGAACCAGCCCGGCGAGGTGACGACCATGCCCTCGTCCGTCTGCTCGATCTTCGCCTCGGGCGCGGTCACGAGCGGCAGCCTACAACGGCGAGGGGAGCGGCTCGCGCCGCTCTCCTCGGCCTGATTCCTAGGCGAAGAACATGAAGACGGCCGTGTGCGGGGCGGTGCCGTCGTTCAGCTGGCGGCTGACCGCCCGAACGCGAGACAAAGTCAAGTGGCGCACCCTGGTCCCCGCCGGTGCTAGCTTCCGGCCCGTGGGCGCCACGGCCGCTTCTGCCGCTGCCGAGCCGCGGCGGCGAATCCGCCCCCGGCTCGTCTACGGCGTCGCCGCGGTGCTGTTGCTGATCGCCGCGATCCTGTCCGTCGCCGACGTCGGCGAGCAGCCCGGGCGGCTCTCCGACTGGCAGGCGTTCGTCCTCGGCCTCACGCAGGGCCTGACCGAGCTCCTGCCGATCTCATCGTCGGGCCACCTGATCCTCGTGCCCTGGCTTGCCGACTGGCACTACCTCGAGGCGCACCCGAGCTTCAACAAAACCTTCGACGTCGCGCTTCACCTCGGCACGCTGGTCGCGGTCGTCGTCTACTTCTGGGCCGACGTCGTGCGCTACGTCGTAGCCTGGGGGCGCTCCGTCGGCCACCGCAGCGTGCGCACCGACGACGAGCGCATCGCCTGGTGGATCTTCGCGGCCACGATCCCGGCCGCAATCGCCGGCGCGCTCGGGGAGGAACCGATCGAGAAGCATCTCGGGCAGCCCTGGCAGATCGCGATCTTCATGGCCGTCTTCGCCGTCCTCCTCTGGCTCGCCGACCGCTTGCCACAGGAGAAGCGGATCCGGGACCTCGGCTTCTGGCCGGCGCTCGGGGTCGGCCTCTCGCAGATCCTGGCGCTGATGCCCGGGGTCTCGCGCTCGGGGATCACGATCACGACGGGCCGCTTCCTGCGGCTCGACCGCGACTCGGCCGCCCGCTTCGCCTTCCTGCTCTTGATCCCGATCGTCTTCGGAGCGGTCGTCTACAAGGGGCTCAAGCACGTCGTGCTGGAGTCGCTCCCGCCGGGCTCGGTGGGGCCGTTCGTCGTGGGGACGATGGTCGCAGCCGCCGTGGGCCTCGTCGCGATCGACCTGCTGCTCGGCTACCTGCGCCGGCACGACTACACGCTGTTCGTGATCTACCGGCTGGCGGTGGCGGCCTTCATCGTGATCGTGATCGCCAGCGGCTGGCGCGGCGCGCACTTCTAGACCAATCGGTGACGAAAGCGCGCCGAGAGGCGCGCGGGCGCGGATCGGGCGGTCGGCACGCCGGTATCGGTGGGCGCAATCGACCGAGAGGAGATCTCAGATGCGCCTGTTTCGAAGTCGCGTGCTGCTCGTCGCGGTGCCGCTGGCCCTGGCCGCCGGTGTCGCGCTGGCCGCGCAGCCCGCGGGAAAGTCGTCGGCCGCGGCCATCAACGCGTGCGTGAAGAAGAGCAGCGGCCAGGTCCGGATCGTCCGGGCCGCCGGCTCCTGCCGCCGCGGCGAGCGAGCGATCGCGTGGAACGTCGCCGGCACGCGTGGCCCGAGCGGCGTCACCGGCGCACCGGGCCCACGCGGACCCGCGGGCTCCGCCGGGCCGACCGGCGTCAAGGGCGACGCAGGAGCACGCGGGGCGAATGGGCCTGCCGGAGCGGCCGGGCCACAGGGCCCTGCAGGCCCAGCCGGGCCGGCAGGACCTGCGCTGCCCTCCCTGGAGAGCCTGAACGGCGTGGGCTGCCACGTCGGCGGCGTCGCGGGTACCGCTTCCCTCACCTACGACGCGACCGGCATCGCCACCCTCAAGTGCACCGCCTCGGCAGGTAGCTCGGCCGTCCTGCGCGTCAACGAGTTCATGACCGGCTCGACCGGAGCGGCCTCGAACGAGTTCGTCGAGATCGTCAACGCGGGCACGACAGCCGCAGATGTCGGCGGCTTCAAGATCGCCTACCGCTCGGCCGCGGGCTCGAGCGACATCACGCTGGCCACGATTCCCACCGGCACGTCGATCCCGGCCGGCGGCTTCTACCTGGTCGGCGGCAGTGGCTATCTCGGCTCGCACACGCCCGACCAGAGCTTCTCCGCCTCGCTGGCCTCAACAGGCGGCGGCCTCGCCGTGCGAGACAGCACGGGAGCGATCCTCGACTCCGTCGGCTACGGCGACGCCACGAACACGTTCGTCGAAGCGCATGCGGCTTCCGCCCCGCCGGCCACGGCGGCGCCCGGAAGCAGCTCGGGCCGGATTCCCGACGGCCACGACACGAACGACAACGCGCCTGACTTCTCGGTCAGCGCGACCCCATCCCCCGGGGCCGCGAACCACTAGGGACGACCACGCGGGCGGCGCTCCCCACGGCTGAGCGCCGCCCGCCAATCACTCCAAGGGGTGATTCCGCTCCGCGGGCCCACACCGATACTCCGCATGCGGGTTCACCCTCGCATGGCGATTACACAAACAACTGCGGAAACTGCGGCGATTGGTCTCATCGATCCACACACCCTCGTACGGTCGCTCTCGCCCGAGCTCATGCTCGTGGATCCAGAGCTGGCCGAACGGGCTCGCGAGCTCCTGCGGGAGCCGCACGAGGCCAACGGAAAGGGCGTCTACATGTCAGCACTAGGGACTCACGAAATCACTGCGGGGATGAGCCTCGGGCTCGAGCCCCCGCTCAGCCCGCCGGTGGTCCGGAGCCCCATGGGTTCCGCGATGCCTACCGGCGACGGCCTCGCTGGACTGCCGACGCCGCCTCCGGCGATCCGGCCCCCCGAGAGCGCTGCCCCGGCTTCCACGCCGGCGCCGGCGCCTGCGCCTGCGCCTCAGGCCGAGGTGCCCCAGCAGCCCGAGCCGGCCCCCGCGCCCGCTCAGCCCGAGCCTTTGCAGCCCGACCTCGCACCTCCGGCGATGGTGCCCGAGCCCGCCCAGGTCCTCCCTGAGGCCCCGGCTGTCCAGCCGGAGCCGCAGCCCGAGCCCGAGCTGCCGGCGATGGCTCCCGTCGAGGCCCCGGCCGAGCCGGTAGTCGACTACTTCGCGAGCGAGACCGCCGAGCCCGTCCCCCCGGTGCCTGCGCCGGTCGAGGAGCTCACCCCGATCGAGCCGGTCGAGCTGCCCCAGATCCAGCCGGTCCCGGTCGCAGCGCCGGCGCCCGCTCCCGTCGAGGAGCCTGTCGACGAGCTGCCCGCGATGGCGCCGCCGGAGCTCGCGCCCGAGCCCGCGGCCCTCATGGCCCCCGAGCCCGTCGAGCTCACTGCGCTGGCTCCCGAGCCCGAGCCGGCACCCGAGCACGAGCTGGTCGAGCTGTCTCTGCCGGTCGTCGAGCAGGCGCCCGAGCACGAGCTGATCGAGCTGCCCCTGCCGGTCGTCGAGTCGCTCATGGTCACCCCCGAGCCGGCTCCTGCCCCGGCATCCGAGCTCGAGGAGCTCTTCGCTCCGAAGCGCACCGACTTCCGCGTCGTCGTCCGCCTGAAGGAGGGCGATGGCGTCGAGGTCGGCTCCTTCCGTGACTTCGGCACCGCGATGGAAGGCGCCCAGGAAGTGATCGAGCAGTTCTCGACCGCGTCCGAGGGCCAGTGGCCCTTCTACGCCGGCCGCTTCATCCGCCCCGACCTTATCGTCTCGGTAGACGTGGTCGAGGGCGACGAGAACTAAGCCCGACCGACGTAGATCACGACGGTCGAGCCCGCGGGCGCCTGCTTGCCGCCGCCGGGCTGCTCGTCCACGATCTTGCCGACCTCGCTGCGTGCGGTGACCTGCTGCACGAGCAGTTGCACCTTGAAGCCCGCCGCCTGCAGGCGCGCACGGGCGGCCGCCGGATCCTGGCCGAGCACGTCGGGAACGGCGCGCTGCTCGCCGGGGGTCGGGCCGAGCGAAACGTTGAGCTGGATCCGCGTCCCGCGCTTCTGCGTCGTGTTCGCCTGCGGCGACTGCGAGACGACCGTGCCCTGCGTCTCGTCCGATGGGACGTAGACGACGCCCGCCTTGAGGCCGGCGGCGTTGAGCCTGGACTGCGCCGCTGCCTGCGGCAGGCTGGTCACGTCGGGAACTGACACCGACGCCGGCGGAGGCGGAGGCGGAGGTGGAGGCGGTGGCGGTGGCGGCGGAGGCCCGCCGCTGGAGCGCTGCCCGTTCGAGACGTTCAGCCTCACGGGCGTCCCGCCGGGCACGCGCTTGCCCGCGGGAGGCGTCTGCGCGACCACGGTTCCCTTCGGCTGCGTCGAGGGCACGGCAAATGCCTTGGGCACGAGCCCGGCGCCGCGCACCGTCTGAACGGCGTCGTCGCGGGACTGGCCGACCACGTTGGGGACGGTCACGAGCCCACGCGAGACGCGCACGATCACGGTCGAGCCGCGAGCCACCCTGGTGCCGGCGCCCGGGCTCTGGCCGAGCACGGTCCCGGGCGGCTTCTTGGACACGACATTGGCGGTCTGAATTTGGAAGCCCTTGGCCTGCAGCGTCCGGATCGCCTGAGCCGTGCGCATGCCGACGACGCTCGGCACGGCCACGGTCTGGGCGGCCGACACGGTGAGCGTCACGACCGAGCGGCGGGTGACATGCGAGCCCGGGCCCGGATCCTCGGCGACGACGATCCCGGCCGGGGTTGGGCTCGGTCGCGTCGAGATGCGCGCCACGAGCCCCTTCCGGTTCACGCGCGCGACAGCCTCCTGCTGCCTCAGGCGGACCACGTTGGGGACGACCACGGTCGAGGCGCTCTTGTTGCCGTCGTCGCGGGTCAGCAGCCAGAGCGCGACGAGGCCGCCGATGACCAGCAGCAACAGAAGCAGCAGCCACGGCCAGAGCAGCGGGCGCGGCGGAGGAGGCGGAGGCGGTACGACCTCCTCTTCCTCCACGACCGGGGCGCCCTGCTCGACGACCGTTTCGGCCTCTCTCCTGCGCATGGGAGCACGGCGTCGTCTCATCCGGGACGTCATGTCCGCTCCGCTGAAAGCCCGAACCTCGCGTTCAAGAAATCTTTCCAATTCGCCCACGGGGGCCTAACGCGGCGGGCTTTTACTTAGGCCACGCAGGCTCTCAAATGGGAGGTCCGTTTTCATGGCACGCAAGCTGATCGCACTCGCACTCGCACTCGGTCTCGGCCTCGCCGTCACCGGTGTCGCGGGTGCGCGCTGGTTCAACGTCATCCGCGGCACGCGCGGTGACGACGTGATCGCAGGCACCGCGAACCGCGATCTCATCCTCGCCTTCGGCGGCAACGACCAGATCACCGCGGCCGACGGTCGCGACATCGTCTACGCCGGCAATGGCAACGACACCGTCGACGGCGGCCCCGGCCTCGACCGCATCTTCGGCGGGCTCGGCGACGACACGCTCACCGCCGGAAACGGCCGCGCCGTGATGTGGGGCGGCTACGGCAACGACACGCTCACGGCCGGCGATAACGGCCTCAGCCGCCTCCACGGCGGTCCCGGCGACGACACGCTGAACGGCGGCGCACGGCGTGACTTCATCTGGGGTGGCCGCGGCGTCGACCACGAGTTCGGTGGCGACGGCAACGACGTCCTCCACGCGCTCGCCCGCGACAACCAGGTCGACACGCTCGACTGCGGACCCGGCGACCACGACGTCGCTTGGCTGCGCGCCGGCGAGTCCGACACGACCGTCAACTGCGAGGTCGTGAAGACCGTCTCTGTCGGCTCGGACGGCTAGCACCAGCACTCTCCCCGCAACGCCCACGTCCCACCACGAGGCCCGCCCAACCGGCGGGCCTCGCCCTTTGTAGGGTCGCCGACGATGAGCGGGCTCGAGCTGGTCGCGGTTGCCGTCTGGTCCTTCGTCGTCGCGCTGGCCGGCGGGGCGGTCGGGCTCGTGCTCGGCAACCTGCGGCTGCCGCTGTTCGTGGCCGCGGCCTCGTCGCCCGCGGCGGGCGGTGGAGCGAACATCGCGGTCTCGGGAATCGCGGCCGCGACGGCAGGGGCGGCGCACATTCGTGCGGGCCGGGTGAACTGGCGCCTCTTCCGCTGGA
>Ga0307296_10001955_pt1 | contig 10503 bp, 10 predicted proteins | sample ER_DNA_153_FD_194467 | JGI IMG/M metagenome (GOLD analysis project Ga0307296, IMG submission 194467) | Bulk soil microbial communities from the East River watershed near Crested Butte, Colorado, United States - ER_DNA_153 | ecosystem: Environmental > Terrestrial > Soil > Floodplain | place... | reverse complement strand
GGCCATGAAGGTGATGCCCCAGCCGTTGAGGTAGGCGATCTCCTTGGCGCCGTGCTTGAAGAGGACGCTCCGGTCGGCCGACTCGAGCACGTGGTCGTAGCGGATATTGACCTCGTGCTGGCCCGGCGCCGCCTCGCCCTTGCTGAACTCGACGGGGATCCGGGCCTCCGTCATCTGATTGCGCAGGAGGCGATGGAGCGGCTCGGCCTTCGTCGCCTGGAGCAGGTGATAGTCCTCGTTGTAGTAGCCGAATCGCTCCGGCGGGCCCCAGCCCTTGCGATTTGACTCCTCCCATGACTCCTTGAGGACGTAATACTCGAACTCGGAGCCCGCCTTGACGGTCAGCCCGAGCTTGGCCGCCCGATCGACCTGGCGCTTGAGGATCGTCCGCGGCGAGACCGCGATCTCCTCATGACCCTCCTCGGCGTACGTGTCGCTCAGGACGAGGGCGGTCTTCTCCAGCCACGGCAGGACGCGGAGGGTGTCCCAGACCGGCTCGGCGATCCAGTCGCCGTAGCCGGTTTCCCAGTTCATGAGGGCGAAGCCCTCGGGCGTGTTCATCTCCATGTCGGTGCCGAGGAGGTACGTGCAGAAGTGGGCGCCGTGGTCGATGACGCCGTCGAGGAAGGCCTGGGCTTGGACCCGCTTGCCCATGAGCCGGCCCTGCATGTCGGTGAGGGCGACGACGAGCGTGTCGATGCGCCCGTCGCGGATCATCTCCTGCAGCTCGGCGAGACGGGGGTGCTTCGTGTCGTGCGGATCGCTCATGGTTCCCTCTCTCGGGTCGCTGGAATGCGGGTCGCTGGAATGCGAGGGCCGGCCGGCGTGGCCGGCCGGCCCTCATCATCGATGTTGGAGATCAGGGCGTCCCGAGCTCCTGCGCAGCCTGCTGGAACTCGCGTTCGATCTCGGTCAGCTCCGAGGCGTCGCCCATCACCTTCGGACCCTTGAAGCGCGAGCGCGCCCAGCCGAAGTAGTAGATGAGCAACAGGACCACGGTCACGATCATGAACGGGAACGAAATGTTGCCCGAGGTGGGGAACGAGAAGAGCACCATGAGGACGAGGACCCACGCGATCGCGATCCACGCGACCGGCTTGGACCATCGACCGAGGCTCCAGACCCGCTCCGTCAACCAATCGGATGTCGTCGCACCGAGGTAGATGACGACTCCGTAGGCCGCGTACAGGAAGATCGTGCTGATGGCCGTCACGATGATGATCGCGGTGCCAGTGCCGACGATGAACGCCGCCACAGTGAACAGCCACGACACCACCACGATCGCAATCAGCGAGTTCGCCGGCGTGCGATAGCGGTGCGAGACCTTCTTCAGCCAGCCGGCACCCGGCAGGCCGTCGTCGCGGCTGAACGCGAAGAGCATCCGGCCGGCCGATGCCACTGACGACAGGCCGCAGAACGCCATCGCGATCGCGATTCCTGCCGACAGCACGTCGCCGAAGCTGCCGAGGTTGTATTTCAGGATGTCGATGACCGCCACGCCGCCACCGAAGTAGTACTGGCTGTAGGTCGCCGCGTCGTCGAGCGTGTCCGGGAACAACGTCGAGAGGCTCGGGAGGTGCGTCGTCAGGGCGAGCAGGAAGACGAATCCGACGATGGCGGAGACCGCCACCGACAGGAAGATTCCCCACGCGCTCGACACCCGCGCTCCGACCGTCTCCTCCGCCACGTGCGCCGAGGCGTCGTAGCCCGTGTAGGTCCAGTTCGCCTGGAGGAGCGAGAAGAAGAACGCCAGGATGATCGGGTACGAAACGGCGGGCCCGTAGGTCAGGTGGGCGAACCCGAGGTTGTTGTCCCAACTGCCGGCCTTGTCCAGCGGCTCGATCGCGAACAGGTGCAACCCCGACTGATCCGGCTTGCCCGCGATGAACACGAGGATCACCACGGCCGCGACGATGACGATGTGCCACCAGACGCTGACTTGGTTGAGCAGCGAGACGAGGCTGATGCCGGCGATGTTCATCGCCAGCTGGATCAGCATCAGGATGCCCATCGTCACGAGCTGGCCGTTGAGGATGCCGGGGATGATCTCCGTGGTGTTGAACACCCCGCCCGTGATCTTGTCGATGATCGTTGCGTTCAGGAACCCCGCCGCCGCGTAGTTGATCCCGGCGACGATCGCGAACTGTCCAATGAGATTCAGCCAGGCCGTCCACCAGCCCCAGTTCTTGTTCTTCATCCGCGAGGCCCAGTAGTACAGGCCACCGGCCGTCGGGTAGGCCGACGCGATCTCGCCCATCGACGCTGCGATCAGCAGCACGAACACCGTGACGAGTGGCCAACCGATCAGCACGGCTGCGGTGCCTGCCCACGCGAGGCCGTAGTCGTAGAGGATCACTGCGCCCGTGAGGATCGAGATGATCGAGAAGCTGATCGCGAAGTTGCTGAAGCCGCCCATCGACCGCAGCAGCTCCTGGGCATAGCCAAGCTGATGCAGGTCCTTGGTGTCCTGGTTGATGACGTCTTCCCTGGATCGAGTCATCGAAACCTCCCTCAGTCGTCCATGCCGGCAGATTTGCCTCCTCCGCCGGCCGCCGGCTCCACCCGAGCCGGCCCGATCGAGATCCGGCGCGTCCGCCGGAGCGATGACGCTTGGTCGCTGCTGGGCTTCCTGGGACCTAGGGGTTTCCCGGAGCAGCGCTGTGCTCCGCGGTCGCGGTTCATGGCGCGGCGACCTGAGAAGGTCGAGCCTGCGCGATGTCGGTCGCTGGCCCTCCTTTCGGCCTCGAGGGCGGACATGCCCGGCTGGGGCCTGATCGGGCGGATGATACGCGCAGATTCGGCCGTTCGGAAGGCCCGTCGCGTGGCCTGACGCCATCGACGCCCGCTAGCATGGGCCCATGGAACCCACGGCGCTGCCTATCTTCGAGATCGGGGTGCTCCTTCTCCTGGCGGCGCTCGCCGGTTGGCTGGCCCGCCGCGTGCGGCTGCCGGCGATCGTCGGCTATCTCGCGGTCGGCCTCCTCGTCTCGCCGTTCACGCCCGGCTACGTCGCCAACCACGAGCAGCTGCAGCTGCTGGCCGATGTCGGCGTGGTCCTGCTCCTGTTCGAGGTCGGGATCGAGGTCGATGTGGGTCGGCTTCGACAGGAACACGGCCAGATCCTGTGGGCGGCGCCGCTCCAGACCCTGATCACGAGCGCGATCGCGACCGGCGCGGGACTCGCCGCGGGCCTGCCGCCCTTCGGCGCCGGCGCCCTCGGGCTTGGCGTGGCGCTCTCGTCCAGCGTGGTCATCGTCAACATCACCCGCAGCCGGCGACGGACGACGACCCGCGAGACCGAGGAGGCGCTGCTCGGCTGGAGCGTGCTCCAGGACATGACCGGCGTCGGGCTGGCCATCATTCTGCTGGCAGTCTTCGGCTCGGCCGACCGCTCGGCCTGGGCCGCGGTTGCCGGGCTGGCGGTCTTCGCCGTGCTGACGATCGTTTCCGCGTGGACTCTCCCGCACGTCCTGCGGCGGCTTCGCGCCGAGCACGACCTGTTCCTCATCGTCTCGGTCGCGAGCGGGCTTGCCCTGGCTGGTGCGGGTGCCATCGCCGCCGGGATTCCACTCGCGCTGGGCGCCTTCGTCGCCGGCCTGGCGATCACCGAGAGCCACGACGCTGCCGAGGCGCGCCGCCGGTTGCTGCCGTTTCGCGACCTGTTCGCGGTCCTCTTCTTCGTGGCAATCGGCACCCTCATCGATCCCGATGCCTTCGTCCGCGGGCTGCCCTGGCTGGCTCTCATCGTCGGACTGGTCGTTGCCGCCAAGGTCCTGCCGGCATTCCTTCTCGCCCGGGCCATCGGCCTTCGGGCCCAGCCTGCGCAGCTTGCGATCGGACTCGGCCAGGTCGGCGAGTTCAGCTTCGTCCTGGGCTCGGCGGCGGCTGCGGCGGGCGCGATCGGCCCGGAGGTCTACGCAGCCATTCTCGGGGCGGTCGTCGTCACGATCATCGGTTCGTCGACGATCGTCAGGTTGGGCGGCAAGCCGCAGGAGCCGATCGCGGCGATGGCCTAGTACAGCATCCGCGTGTCGCTCGGGAACGTGAACAGGAACGCCGGCGGCGCCAGCGGTGCGTCCGGGTCGTAGGTGACGGCCGTCGCCTCGCGGGTGATCCGGCCGGCGATCCTCTCGATCAGTCGGAGCACGGTCCCGTCCGCCCGGTCGAAGGCGACCTCGATGTTGAAGTCCGGCCGATCGGCGGCAAGCTCGATCGCGCGCGGGTGGTCGCTCGTCACGACGATCACCTGGCGGTCGCCGACCACGTCGCTGCCCGTGACCCGGCACCGGCCGGTCGCAAGCACGTTCTGGCAGTAACCAGCCGGATGGACGAACGTCTCGGGCAGGGTCTCCATCGGCAGGTCGGTCAGCGGGACGTAGACCTTCGAGGTCCCGGGCAGGTCGGGATCGTCCAGACCTCGAACGGCCATCCTTACAGGCCGTTTGGTGCCCAGCTTGTGGACCGCCGCGTAGGTCCGGACCGTCACCCCATCCGACAGCCAGAGCTCGTAGTTGCCGCGCGTTCCGCCGCCCGGCTCAGTCGTCGTGACGCGGGCTTCGCCCGGATGGCGGAGCAAGAGCTCTATGGAGAGGAGGTGAACGCCCCGGGTCGTCGCGGTCCGCTCCTCGATCTTCATCCGGAGCGTGTCGAACCGCAGCTCGGCGTCGCGGGCGAAAGTGAACAGCTCATCGATGGTCGGCAGTCGATCGGCCGGCAGCGTCGCGAGCTCGGGGCGCCGGCGGGCGCCCGGCTGAGGTGTCAGCGCGGCGGCCTCGTTCCACGGTTCGATCGCGGTCATCGCCGGGATTGTAGCCGTCGAGGAGGGCGGCGCGGCGGTGCTGGGACCGCCCACTCATGCCCGGCTCTACCGCCTTGCCTCTTGACACTGGCCCCGGACAGTCGTATATATCGTGCCACGATATACCGAGTAGCGATGTATCGCCCACCGTAATGAGGGGAATCAGATGTCCATCCGTCGATCAGTGGTCGCAGCCTGGGCGGGCCTCGCCCTGCTCGTCATGGTTTCCGCCGGCACAGCCGCGAACGGCGCGGCGCACGCGGGAGGCACCTTCATCGACGCCACCGGCCAGGCCATCGGCTGGGTGCGCCTCGTCGAAGACGGGACAGGGAGGGTCCATGTCAACGTGCATGTCGCCGGGCTGACGCCGGGGCTGCACGGCATCCATATCCACGCGATTGGCGCCTGCTCGCCGACGTTTGCCGCCGCCGGCGGCCACTACAACCCGCTCGGTCACCAGCACGGACTCGATAATCCGAACGGCGCCCATGCCGGCGACCTGCCGAACCTCATCGTCAATGCTGAGGGCGTCGCTCATCTCAACGCCACGACGGATCGGGTCACGATCTCGCCCGGACCGACGACGCTGTTCGACTCGACACCACTGGCGGTCGGCAGCGCGTTCATCATCCACGCCAACGAAGACGACCAGGTGACCGACGCGACGAACGGCAACAGCGGCGCTCGGGTCGCCTGCGCGGTCATAGAGGCCGAGTGACGTGACGGGCGGGCGCCTCGGGCGTTTCGGCGAAACGGCGATGTGGATCCTCGTCGCGCTTCGCGGCGGACCGCGCAACGTCGTCCGGCTGCTCGACGATGTGCGTGTCCTCGATGGCCGCGTCGGCCCCGGGACGCTCTATGGCGCGGTCGCCCGTCTGGAGCGCCTCGATCTCATCGAGCCTACGACGAACGGCAACGGTCGAGCGGCGTATCGTCTGACCGAACAGGGAGCGGCAGCGCCCGTAGCCGCCGCTCAGGGAGGGGTGCCGTCATGAGCAGGCTCGTCCGATTCTACCCGCGGGCATGGCGCGATCGTTACGAGGATGAGTTCCTCGCCCTGCTGGAGGCGCGACCGCCGACCACTCGCGACATGCTCGACGTGGTCTGGGGCGCGGTCGACGCACATCTCCATCCGCAGGGCGATGTTGCTCCGCAGCCCTGGACGCACCGGATCCCCGGTCTCTTCGCCCTGATCGCCGGCGCGATGTGGTCCGCCGTGGTACTCGCGTTCGTGTTCTGGCACGAGTCGGCCTGGACCTGGGTGATTCTGATTCCCCTGTCCCTGCTCTTGATGTTCCTCAGCCTGCCCGGCGACTACATGGCTGCCCATGGGCGACAAATCGCCATTGCCGTGGGCGTGGTGGGTCTCTGCATCGTGGTTGCGAACCTTCCGTACTCGCTGCCCACAGTAGTGGCCGGAATCGCCGGCTACCTGATCGCGCTTGGCGGATTGCTCACGCTGGCTGCCATCCGGGCGGAGATCGGATCGTCACGGCGGTGGGCCCTGCTGGTGCTGGCAGTCGTTGTCCCCGCGGTGGTCGGCTTTCCGATCGCCGTTGGTCTCGGCGACATTTCCGACGAGACATGGCTGCTCGCCGTGCTCTTGCCGTATGGGTTCGCGTGGGTCTTCGTTGGCCTACGGCTGGCAATCCGCGGCTCGGCGACGCTTGTCGATCCGCCACTCAACCCGACCGAACCGGAGGTTCGCGCAGCATGAACCAGTCCCTGGGCGAGCTCGGGCGATTCGCCGAGCCATCGCTCTACATCCTGGTGTCGCTCTCCGCGGGCCCGAAGCACGGCTACGCGATCATGACCGATGTCGAGGAGATCTCTGGCAGCCCGATGGGGCCCGGGACGCTGTACGGCGCGCTGGCCCGACTTGAGCGGCGCGGCCTGATCGAGGCACTCGCGCCCGAGGATCGGCGACGGCCGTACCGCCTGACGGCTCTCGGCGCGACGACGGTCCGGGCGCAGCTCGACAGTCTCGACGGCTTCATCCGGACCGGCTTGGCGCGACTGGACGGGAAGGCATCATGAGCGGCCTCATCCGTCTCTATCCCCGCGACTGGCGCGACCGCTACGAGGCGGAGTTCCTGGGTCTCGTGAGCGAACGCCGGCCGTCGGTGGCCGAGCGGTTGGACATCATCCGAGGCGCGCTGGACGCGCATCTCCACCCGCAGGTACGTCGGAATGTCGAAGCAGCTCCTTTGTCGCCGGTGCCAGACGATGATGTCCGCCTCGCGCGGCGGCTCGGGATCGCCGCGGTGATCGGCGGCGCGTTCTGGCCGGCTGCCTGGGGCGTCGCTTCGATCGGCCCGATTCAATACGACGGCGCCGGCGCCTACCGGGACGGATCGGCGGCGATGCCACTGCTCCTCATCGCCATCGCGTTGCTTGCCGCAGGCCTGCTGGGGCAATTGATCCGTCTGCCCGATGAGGCCCGGCTCGCCCGCGGCAGCGCGACGTTGGCGATCCCCTTCTTGGCCCTCTTCGGTCTGGCACCGTGGGTGGCGGCCTACGGCCTCGTCGCGATCGGCCTGCTCATCGTTTTGGCCGTTGCTGGCTGGCGTTCCGGTGTCTGGCCGCTCGCTGCATCGCTGTCGGTTGTCGCCGCCTGCGTCGGCGTCGTTGCATCGCAGCCTACGGCGTGGCCTCCTTCTCAGGCGATCGGATGGCCGGCGGAGCACTCATGGCGATCGCCGCGAGCGCGTTCGTTCCCGTCTGGCTTGGTGTCGGCACGACGCTGATCCGTCGACCTGCGACGGCCTGATCAGGAGGGCTGAGCCGTGGCTCACACGTTCGCCACATCACCGTCGACTTCCAGCCGCCTGCTCGGCGTGGCCGGCCTCCTCGCCGGTGCCGTCCTGCTGGCGGCATTCGTCATCGACATCGCCCCCGGGCTCAACGACCTCAGGCTCGTGCTGTTCAACGTCGGCGCCATGGCGGTGGTCATCGGAGTGCATCGGCGCCAGGCCTCGGCTGCTCCAGGATTGGCCTTGCTTGGCGCGGTTCCGGCGTTCCTTGCCAACGCGTGGTACGTCGCGATGGTCCTCCTCGCGATCGGTCGCCCAAATCCGTTCGGCGGCGACTTCGGGGTCGTCTATTTCGCGGCTGGCGTCGCGCTGTGGCTGACCGATGCATGGTTTGGGTTCGTAACCCTGCGCCTGGGCTCCGTCACGCGCTGGGGCGCCTTCGCGCTGGCCATCGGATCCATCCTCGCGCTCACCGGGATCGACCGACTCGAGTTGACCTCGCCCGGCAATCCAACGATCTTCGGCCCGCTCTCGCTGGTCGGCATCGCGCTCAACGGGATAGGCTGGATCCTCCTCGGACTCGATGTCGCGACCCACGGCCGCGCGACGACGCAGCCGCGCCAGGCGCCCGAGGCAATCTAGCCGCCGCTCCCTCCGGCGCCGAGGCCCGGCTCGGTCATCGACGCCGGGTCGAGCAGCTGGTCGAGCCGGTCCGGGGCGATCCCACGCTCGGTGGCAAGCTCGCGGATCGTTCGGCCGCTCTTGAGGGCCTCCTTGGCGAGCGCGGCTGCCGCGTCGTAACCGATCTCCGGCGCCAGCGCCGTTGCCAGCATCAGGCCTTGCTCGACGAGTGCCGGCCCCCGTTCGGTGGCCGCGAGGCCGTTGATCGTGCGATCGGCAAAGTTGCGGGCGGAGGCCGCCAGGAGGGCAATCGATTCGAGGAGGGCGACACTCGTCACCGGCATCATGACGTTGAGTTCGAGGAACGAGCCCGTCTGGCCGAAGGCGATCGTCGCGTCGTTGCCGAGGACACGAGCGACGACCATCGTCAGGCTTTCGACGATGACCGGATTTACCTTGCCGGGCATGATCGAGGAGCCGGGCTGGGTTTCGGGCAGGGCCAGCTCACCGATCCCGGCCCGCGGGCCCATGCCCATGAGCCTGACGTCGGAGGCGATCTTCCAGAGACTCAGCGCGATCGTTCGGATGGCGCCGTGGGCGGCGATGACCACGTCCAGCGACGCTTGGGCGTGGAAATGGTTGCCGGTCTCATGGACGTCGAGGCTGGTCAGCGCAGCGAGGCGGGCACAGGCCGCCACGGCGTAGCCCGGGTGGGCGTTGATCCCGGTCCCGACCGCGGTGCCGCCGAGGGGCACGACCACGAGCTCGTCCTGCGCGGCCCGAGCCCGGCGCAGCGACTCCTCGAGCTGGCCGGTGTAGCCGCGGAATTCCTGGCCGAGTCGGATCGGGGTCGCGTCCTGGAGGTGGGTTCGGCCGGTCTTGACGATCGGCCAGAATTCCTCGGCCTTCGCGTCGAGGGCGCCGCGGAGCGCCTCCAGCGCCGGGACCAGGTCTTCTTCGATCGCCATCGCGGCGGCCAGCTGCATCGCGGTCGGGATCACGTCGTTGGATGACTGGCAGCGATTGACGTCGTCGTTCGGGTGGACGCGGCGGCGGCCGCCGAGCCGGGCCGACGCCAGGTTCGCGACCACCTCGTTCATGTTCGTATTCGTCGACGTTCCCGAGCCGGTCTGGTAGATGTCGATCGGGAACTGGTCGTCGTGTAGCCCCGCGGCAACCTCGCCGGCCGCCGCAGCGATCGCCGCGGCGATGTCTTCCTCGAGCAGGCCGAGTTCCGCGTTGGTCTCCGCCGCTGCCTGCTTGATCAGTGCCAGCGCCCGGATGAATCGGCGCGGGAATCGCTGGCCGGAGATCGGGAAATTGATCACGGCCCGCTGGGTCGAGGCGCCGAAGAGCGCGTCCGCGGGAACCTCCATCTCGCCCATCGAGTCGCGCTCGATACGGGTCGCCGGTCGCGTCGAGGGGTCCGCCATCGGCTGATTGTAGTTGCGGTGCGGGCGAGGCAAGTGGGCGCGCATCTGACGCAGAACGTCAACCCGCGAGGCAGGGTTCAACCCCGGGCCCTGCTCTTCGGTTGAGGCATCGCCCGCTCCTCCCAGATCATGCGCGAACGGATCATCGTCACAATCGATCCGGACCGCAGTCGTCAGCGGATGACGATCTCCCCGGCCGCAGTGAGGGCCGCCTGGCCATCCTGGCTGCGCGACTCCGCTACAGCCGGCTCCCAGGCGTAGGTTCCAGGCGTCACCACGCGAGCGTAGTAGCGCAACTTGACGGTCCTGTGGCCGGCCGTCGGCTCGGCGCAGAAGAACACCCTCGGCCCAGACTGGTCGTACGGCATCACGGCCGGGTCGACTTCAACGGGAGCCTCCGCGTCGGGTTCGACCCAGGTGGCCAGCGAACCGACCGGGGTCATCCCACTCGGAACGAGGTCGGTGACCTGGCGGCAGCTCGACGCTGCCTGGGGCCCGAACGTGACCACCAGTTCGACTGTGACCAGATCCGCACTGGCGATCCTGGTCGACGGTTTCATGGACCGGCTGATGCTGACATCCTGATCGGGCTCGAACGACTCCGGCCGGACGGGCTCGTGCCAGCTGGTGGTCACGCCGACCGAACCGCCGAGTTGTTCGATCCTGAGCGAGGCCAGCTGTGACGCGTCGAGGCTGAGCTCGAACGACCTGCCCCGCTCGAGCGTCACGACCGTTCGCGTCCCATTGACGGTGTAGGCGAAGCTCGCCGGCTGAACCGGCAGGCGATCGAGGGTCTTCGCCAGGTATGCCGCGGCCGGCAGTACCTCGAGCCGGTCCTCGATCGGGTTCTCCTCGACATAGGCCCAGAACAGTGGCGCCCGGCTGTCGCCGACGGCGG
>Ga0307296_10001954_pt1 | contig 10504 bp, 6 predicted proteins | sample ER_DNA_153_FD_194467 | JGI IMG/M metagenome (GOLD analysis project Ga0307296, IMG submission 194467) | Bulk soil microbial communities from the East River watershed near Crested Butte, Colorado, United States - ER_DNA_153 | ecosystem: Environmental > Terrestrial > Soil > Floodplain | place: USA... | reverse complement strand
GTGGCTCACGAAGGAAGATGTGATCAACGCGTGGCCGCTCGCCAAGCTCAAGGCGTTCCTGCGGAAGGGCCGGTGAGCGGGAAGCCGCACGGCGCGGCGGGCCTCGGCCGCCGGCTGCCCCGCTCGTTCTTCGCGAGGCCGTCCACCGTCGTCGCCCCCGAGCTGCTCGGCCGCGTCGTGGTGAGGATCCTGCCCGACGGCACGCGGCTCGCCGGCCGGCTCGTCGAGGTCGAGGCGTACGAGCAGGGCGACCCGGCGAGCCACTCGTTCCGCGGTCGTCCCACGCCCCGGACCGAGGTGATGTTCGGCCCCCCGGGGCGGCTGTACGTGTACTTCACCTACGGGCAGCACTTCTGCTCGAACGTGGTGACCGGCCCCGAAGGGTACGGGAGCGCGGTCCTGCTCCGGGCCGCCGAACCGCTGGACGGGTTCGAGACGATGGCGGCGAACCGAGGCACGGACGCGGTCCGGCTCCTGTGTTCGGGCCCGGCGCGGCTGACCCGGGCGCTCGAGATCGATCGCACGGACAACGGGACGGACCTGGTGAAGGATCCCTCGTTGTTCCTGCTCGCCGGGTCGCCGGTCGGCCCGCGCGCGACCGGCCGGAGCACCAGGGTGGGCGTCAACGTCGGGGTCGAGCACCGGTGGCGCTTCTTCGAACGGGGGAGCGCGTTCGTCTCGCCGGGCAAGCCGTCCGTCCCCCACGTCGACCGGGCGGAACGGAGGGCTACGGGTTCACGACGATCGTGACCGTCGACCCCTGCTCCCGCTGCTCTCCGGCGTCCGGCGACTGCGACCAGACGACGCCCGGCCGATAGTCGCACGAGGGGTCGTCCGGGTCGCACTCCTCGGCGTAGGACACCGACGCGACGTACCCGGCGTGCTGGATCGCCGCCTCGGCGGCCCCGCGCTGCATGCCGACCACGGTGGGTATCGTGGCGAGGTCGGGCGCCGGGGACGGTTCGGGCGCGCCCTCGGCCACGGTGATCGTCACCGTGCCGTTCTGGATCAAGCGCGAGCCGCCCCCTGGGTCCTGCGCGATCACGGTGCCCGGCTGCCGGTCCGACGGGGCGCCCACCACCGCGAGGGTGAACCCCGCGTTGTGCAGCGCCGAGATGGCCGCCTGGCGCTGGAGGCTGATCACCGACGGCACCACCAGCAACTGGTACGAGGACGGCTCGGTGCAGACCTCGAGGGTGGGCTCGGCGCCGGCGGGGTACTGGAGCACGTCGATATCGCCCAGAGGCGTGTAGGGGTTCGCCAGGCATCCCTGCGTGACGTCCACCCGCAGCGTCACGAAGCCGGCGTTCGGGGCCGTGCCGAACTCCTTCACGGGAAGCTCCTCCGTCGCGGCGAGCATGAAGGCGCGCCAGATCGAGGCCGGCCACGTTCCACCGTAGACGATCGAGATCCGCACGTTGCCGCAGCACATCGGGATCTGCCCCTGTGGGAACCCCACCCACACCGCGGTGACCATCTGGGGGATCGCGCCCACGAACCAGGCGTCGCTCGCGTTCTGAGCGGTGCCGGTCTTGCCGAACTGCGGCCGCCCGATGTTCGCGCCGACGCCGGTGCCCGAGGACACCACGCCCTTCAGGATGTCGACCGCTTCGGCCGCGATCGCGGGCTCGACGGCCTGAGTGACGCGCGGGCGAGCCTGGTACAGCACCTCCCCGTCGGACGTCGCCACCGAGATCACGGGCGTCGGCTGCACGTGACCGCCGAGATCCGCGAGCGTGCCGAACGCGGAGGCCATCTCGAGCGTGCTCACCTCGTTCACGCCCAGGACGGCGGCCGGCACGGCCGCGAGCGGGCCGTTCGGCTCGGTGGTGCGGGGGCAGCACCGGATGCCCATCCGCACGGCGGCCTCTACGAGCGCGGCGGCGCCCGCGTAGGGATCACCATCCCCGATCAGCGAGAGCAGGTTCGCGTACGCGACGTTGACCGAGTTGACGGTGGCGCTCTCCAGCGAGATCGTCCCGTAGCCGCCGCCCTCGGCGTTGTGCGGCTCCCAGTACGTCCCGTCCTGCAGCAGGATGTGCGCGGTGGAGCCGTTGAGCGGCTGCGTCCTCGGGATCCCGTGTTCGAGCGCCGCGACGAGCGCGAACGGCTTGAACGCCGACCCGGCCTGTCGACCGGTGACGCCGCCGGTCGCGAGGTTGATGCGCGCGAAGTCGTCGTCCTCGTTCCAGTAGTCCCGGCCGCCGACCATCGCCCGCACGTACCCCGTCCTGGGGTCGATCGCCGTCAAGGCTCCGTAGGGGTCGCCCGGTTCGGTGAGCACCGACCCGATCGACCGCTCGGCGGCGCGCTGCAGGCGCAGGTCGACCGTGGTGACGATCTTCAGGCCACCCTCGAACAGGAGGTCGTAGCGATCCTGAGGCGTCTCGCCGAAGTGCGGGTTCGACAGGAACCACTCCTTCACGTAGTCGACGAACCAGGGCGCGGCGTAGTGCGTCTCGTCCTCCGGGGTGAGGTCGAGGGCGATCGGCGAGCCGCTCGCCTTCTCGAACTCCGCCTCGTCGATCATGTCGAGGCCGAGCATCAGCGCGAGCACGTGGTTGCGGCGTCGCTCGGACCGTCCCGGGTGACGGACGGGGTCGTAGTCGACCGGCGCGGCGATCAGACCGGCGAGCGTGGCCGCCTGCGACAGGGTGAGCTCGAGCGGCTCGATGCCGAAGTAGGTCTCGGATGCGGCCAGGATCCCGTACGCGCCGTTGCCGAAGTACACGGTGTTGAGGTACCGGGTCAGGATCCGGTCCTTGCTCATCCGCTGCTCGAGCTGCCACGCGAGGTACGCCTCGCGGATCTTGCGCCCGACCGTCTGCTCGTCACCGACGTAGAGCTTCTTCACGAGCTGCTGGGTGATCGTCGAGCCGCCCTCGACGACCTCGCCCGTGGTGGCGTCGACGTACGCGGCCCGAAGCAGCGCCCGCACGTCCAGCCCCGCGTGGTCGTAGAAGCGTTGATCCTCGATGGCGATCACCGCGTCGCGCACGACGTCGGGGATCTTCCGGGAACGGACGACCACTCGGTTCTCGCCCGCGTGCAGGGCCGTGATGAACTTCCCGTCCGCCGAGTAGATGAAGGAGGTCTCCGGGAGGGCGGCCGCGCTCTCGCGCGCCTCGTGCAGGGAGGGGAGGTCGCACGCGGATGCTGCGAGGGCGAGCACGAACGCGCCGATCACGAGGGTCCGCGAGCGAGGGGCCATGATTCCACCATCTTGCCACGGGTGGAACGTGCCCACTGCTAGCCTTCGCGCCATGGGACCGGAGGACCTGCCGAGCCTGCTCGCCGGTTCCGCCGAGGTGGTGCCGGCGGAGGAGCTGGAGCGCAAGCTGAGCCTGGGCCGGCCGCTGCGCGTCAAGCTCGGACTGGACCCGACCGCGCCGGTCGTCACGCTCGGATGGGCCGTGGTGCTCCACAAGCTAAGGCAGTTCCAGGACGCGGGGCACACGGCGGTCCTGATCGTGGGTGACTTCACCGCGCAGGTCGGCGACCCCTCGGGCAAGACCGAGACACGGCCGCGCCTGTCGGAGGAGGAGGTGCGCGGGTACGCCGAGCGGCTGCTCGATCAGTTCTGGAAGATCCTCGATCCCGAGCGCACCGAGGTCCGGTACAACGCCGAGTGGCTCGAGCCGATGGGCATGGAGGCGATCCTGCGCCTTACGGCCTCGACCACCGTCGCCCGGATGCTCGAGCGCGACGACTTCGCCAAGCGCTACGCGCAGGGCAAGCCGATCTCGATCATGGAGTTCCTCTACCCGTTGCTCCAGGGGATGGACTCGGTCGCGGTCGAGGCGGACGTCGAGCTCGGCGGCAGGGACCAGACGTTCAACCTGCTGGTCGGTCGCGATCTGCAACGCGCGTACGAGCAGGAACCGCAGGTGGCGCTGACCACGCCGTTGCTGGTCGGCACCGACGGCGTGCAGAAGATGAGCCAGTCGGTCGGCAACTACATCGGGATCACCGATCCGCCGGACGAGATGTTCGGCAAGCTCGCGCGGGTGCCCGATGAACTGATCGGCGACTACCGGCTCCTCACGCTCGATTTCTTCCGAGATCCCCCCGAGGCGGAACGGGTCGTCAAGGGGCTCGCCGACGGCTCGCTCGACCCGTGGGCGGAGAAGCGACGGCTCGCCCGCGAGGTCGTCGACCTGTACCAGGGGGACGGCGCGGGCGCGGCCGCCGAGGCGCGGTTCGACCGCGTCCACCGCAAGCGCGAGCTCCCCGAGGAGATCCCGGAGGTCGCGATCCCCCCGGACGTGATCGTGGAGGGGAGCGTCTACCTCCCCGCGCTCCTCGCGCTCCTCGGCCTCGCCGATTCGAACTCCCACGCCCGGAGGCTGATCGAGCAGGGTGGGGCACGTCTCGGAGGGGAACCCGTGAGCGGCGATGCGCTCGAGCTCCCCGTCGCCGAGCTCCGTGGCCGCGTGCTCCAGGTGGGCCGGCGAGGGTTCGCGCGGCTCCAGTAGCGGGAGGGGCGGACTCGGCGCCCGCCCCTCCCTCGTATTCGGCTCGTCTACGGTTCGTCGGTCAGGTTCGACCAGAGCGCCGCCTGGCCGATGAGCGCCCACTCCCGCTCAGCGTCGCCGCGTGAGAACGGGTTGGTGGCGAGCCCGAGGTACCGGCTGTCGACGAGCGTGGTCCCGTGGATCACGATCGAGGCGCCGGGTGCCCCCGTCGAGGTCGCAGAGTCGCGACTCCGCCACAGTCCGGCCACGAACAATGGGGTCGGTCCCGTGGGACTCGCGCTCGCCCCGGGCACGTATCGACCGTCGACCGTCGCGCCGGTGGGTGTGCCGGAGAAGTACGTGATGTTCGACGGAAGGTACAGGAAGTCCTCCGCAGGGAACCCGCCGGTGAGCGGGCTCGACGAACCACCGACGTTGGACCATCGCGCGATGCCGCCGCCGGCATCGGCGCTGGCCTGCGTGATCGAATCGACGAGCCCGGCTCCGACCATGAACGCGAAGTTGTTCGCGCTCTGGCTGGTGCCGATATACCCACCGCCACCAGAGAAGAACGCGTCCAGTCGAGCTCGCGCGGTAGCACTCGTCGAGGGCCAGTTCTGGCCGGCGTTGTAGATGACGTCGACGTCGGCGAGCGGGTCGGTGGGCGCGTTCTGCAGCGACCCCGCTCCATTGACCGTCGAGACGTACTCCGCGTCGGAACCGAAGATCAGCCGCAGGCTCCAGAACGACTCCGCGGAGGTCCCGGTCAGGGAGGCGGGGTTGGCGCTGTTGACCAGGACCGCCACCTTCGGCGCTTCGTCCAGTTCCGTCGTCTGTGCCGGCTTGTTCGCGTTCGAGACGCGTTCGAAGTAGACGCCGGCGGACAGTCCCGCGCCCGCCAGGGCCGAGGCGTTCGCCGGCGTGTTGGCGAACACGAGAGAGCCGGCCGGCATGGTCCCCGCCGATTCGCTCAGGAACGACGTCTCCGCGACCTCGCCGTCCACGCCCGCCCGGAGCAGGTCTAGGACCGCGCGAACCTCGGCCGCGCCACGCAGCGTGATCGCGTACCAGGCCGCGGGCCCCCCACCCCGAAGCCCACCGAGCATGGGGTTCACGGTGGTGACCGGCTCCACCTTCGGCGCGAAGGTCGCGGCGCTCGGCACCTCGATCGTGTCGGCTCCCCAGAGCTGACCGTGGCTCCACGCGCCGGGAGGCGCGTACAGCTGCGTGATGCGGTTGGAGACGTCTTGCCCGGCCGCCAATGCCGTGTACGCGAGGCCTCGGAGTGGCTGGTCCATGAAGACCACGTACGAGTGCTTGGCGATCGTCTGTCCTTGGTAGACGTAGTCCCTGGTCGTCCTGTCGAGCTGGATGGCGTTGTCGAGCAGCCACTGCGCCAACCGGTTCGACTCGGCCTGGCTGCGCTGACCGTCGTCGAACGCCAACGTACGTCCGCCGGGACTCCCTCCGAACGGGATCACGAACGCCTGCGGGTACGGCACCATCCAGTTGTGCTGGTCCTCGGTGAACCCTCGGCCGGCCACCAGTGGGTCTTGGCAGCAGTTCGGCCGTGGCGCGCCCTCCACCCCGCGGCGGAAGATCTCGAGCTGATCGTGCAGCATCGCGTTCCGGTTCTCGATCCAGAACGCCGCGGAGGACCAGAACCCGACGTATTGGGCGCGCTTGGAACCGAACCGCCCGTTACAGCCCGGGTCGACGTTGACGTTGCTACACATCTCGAGCGTGGAGCTGTCGACGCCGTAGAACGCCATGTAGGTCTGCGTGTAGAAGGGACCCCAGTCGTCCCATCCCTCCGCGTACGCGGGTCCGACCGGTGGCGGCGAGTCCTCGGCGTCCGCGTTCCACTGGTTCACCGGGCGCGTGATCCCCATCCCGACGTCGGCCAGCGCATCCTCGTTCACGTCGAGGCGCCGCTGGTTCCAGCCAACGAACAGGTCGTAGTCGATCCCGGGGTTGTGGGCTTGGTGAGCCCGTCGATCAGGGTGGGATCCACGTAGCCGTGCATGGCCAGGCCCACCGGGGCCAGCCACTCTTGCTGGAGGGCGACGTTGGCGCGGATCTCGGGCTGGGACTGCACCAGCAGGTCGCGGTTCATGTCGAAGCCGTTCCCGTTCTGGCGCTGGCCCAGGAATCGGCCGTCCGGGTTCTGGATCGGGATCAGGATCAGGATGGCGTGGTCGAGGAACCTGTCGACCTCGGCGTTCGTGCCGTACGGCAACGTCACCAGGTCGCGCACGGCCTGCATCATCGCGTCGGTGCCCTCTTCCTCGTTCCCGTGGATGTTCGCCTCGATGAAGACCGGGATCTTCACCTCGTCGCCGAAGGACTCGAGCAGGGCCTGCGCGCCGGCGGGGTCGCTGAACATCAGGTCGCGGACCTGGAGCCAGCGGTCGTAGTCGCGCTGCTGCTCCGGTGTCTCCAACGCGTTGACGACGACCCCGTACAGCTCGCGACCGGCGTCGGACGAACCGATCACCGAGTAGGTCATGCGCGGAGGCACGTCGGCGTCCGCTGCCTCCTGGTTGAACTGATCCAGGGTGCACGCGATCGCCTCGAACGGGATCAGCGCGAGCGTGTTCGGCGCCGGGCCGCCGAAGCCCTGCTGGTTGGCGATGTTGGACCCGGGTTCGGCGTTCGCGCACCAGGGCTCCCCGTAGGTCGGGCCCAGGCCCGCCGAGATCGGGTTCCATCCCACGGCGGAGCGAGCTGCGCGCCCGCGGGGGTCGAGAGCGCGATCGTAGACAGGGCGATCGCCACCGCCGCGACGAGCGACAACCCGGCCCTCGAGAACCTCCTGAACGGTGTCTGCAAGGAGAACACCTCCTGTCCGTGGATCGGTCACGCGGGTCGGAGGAGGGGGGAGGGGGCCGGGCGGCGCTCGGCGGACCCGCCGATGGGCGGGACGAGGCGCTCGCCCCCGGAGCGGGCGCGTGTGCTCGAGCCCCGAACTCCATCGAGATGCCTCCCTCGCCGACGCAGACGTCGTCGGACATCCGATGTGGGCGCGGCGCCGGTCGACCGTCGCGGCGAGAGGGCGCGTGTGGCCGGGCCGCCCCGTTGCTCGAACCTACACCGGCACGACGGTCCCGCCAGGTCGGGGAGTTGCGGATCCTCGGGGGTTCCGATCGACGGCAACGGGCCCTCGCCGGGGCGGCCTCCTGCTATCGTCGTGCCTGGCGGGTGGCGTTCGGGGCCGCGTGGCGGCCTTCGGTTGACGCCCCACGCGTACGTGCCTACCATGGTGCGTCGCGCGACCCCATTCCTTGGAGTCCCTTCCTTCGGGTCGGCGCTCGCACCTTGAGAACTGAACAGTGTGCCAAAAGCCAGTGCGTTTACCCCGTTGATCTCGGGAGGTGCGGTTCGCCGTGCCTGCCGGCTCGACGGTCGTACGAAACTGCACCACAGGAAGGCCGATCCGGGTGTGCTGCTCGGGGAGGCCGACTTTCCAACAACGAACCCGAAACCGGCCTTCACGGCCGGGTCCAACGGTTCTCTACGGAGAGTTTGATCCTGGCTCAGGACGAACGCTGGCGGCGTGCCTAACACATGCAAGTCGAGCGGGAACCTCAGGAGGGGTAACCCTTCTGAGGGGAGAGCGGCGAACGGGTGAGTAACACGTGGGCAACCTGCCCCGGACACCGGGATAACCCAGGGAAACCTGAGCTAATACCGGATACTCCGGCGTGATCGCATGGTCGCGCCGGGAAAGCTCCGACGGTCCGGGATGGGCCCGCGGCCTATCAGCTTGTTGGTGGGGTAACGGCCCACCAAGGCGACGACGGGTAGCTGGTCTGAGAGGACGGCCAGCCACACTGGGACTGAGACACGGCCCAGACTCCTACGGGAGGCAGCAGTGGGGGATCTTGCGCTAATGCGCGAAAGCGTGACGCAGCGACGCCGCGTGGGGGATGAAGGCCTTCGGGTTGTAAACCCCTTTCGGCAGGGACGAAGGGAAACTGACGGTACCTGCAGAAGAAGTCCCGGCTAACTACGTGCCAGCAGCCGCGGTAACACGTAGGGGACGAGCGTTGTCCGGATTCATTGGGCGTAAAGCGCGCGTAGGCGGCTCGGAAAGTCGGGCGTGAAATGCCGGGGCTCAACCCCGGGACTGCGTCCGATACTTCCGAGCTGGAGGTAGGTAGGGGAGATCGGAATTCCTGGTGTAGCGGTGAAATGCGCAGATATCAGGAGGAACACCGGTGGCGAAGGCGGATCTCTGGGCCTTACCTGACGCTGAGGCGCGAAAGCTAGGGGAGCGAACAGGATTAGATACCCTGGTAGTCCTAGCCGTAAACGTTGGGTGCTAGGTGTGGGTGGACATCGACCCCATCCGTGCCGAAGCTAACGCATTAAGCACCCCGCCTGGGGAGTACGGCCGCAAGGCTAAAACTCAAAGGAATTGACGGGGGCCCGCACAAGCGGCGGAGCATGCGGCTTAATTCGATGCGACGCGAAGAACCTTACCTGGGCTTGACATGCAGGGCAAAGCCGGTGAAAGCCGGCGCTCTACGGAGCCTGCACAGGTGGTGCATGGCTGTCGTCAGCTCGTGCCGTGAGGTGTTGCCTTAAGTGGCGCAACGAGCGCAACCCTTGTCCTTAGTTGCCAGCGGGTAAAGCCGGGAACTCTAGGGAGACTGCCGGTGCCAAACCGGAGGAAGGTGGGGATGACGTCAAGTCATCATGCCCCTTATGTCCAGGGCTGCACGCATGCTACAATGCGCGGTACAAAGGGCTGCGATCCCGCAAGGGGGAGCGAATCCCAAAAAGCCGCGCTCAGTTCGGATCGGGGTCTGCAACCCGACCCCGTGAAGTCGGAGTCGCTAGTAATCGCAGATCAGCAATGCTGCGGTGAATACGTTCCCGGGCCTTGTACACACCGCCCGTCACACCACGAAAGTGGGCAACACCCGAAGCCGGTGGCCCAACCCTTTGGGAGGGAGCCGTCGAAGGTGGGGCTCGCGATTGGGGTGAAGTCGTAACAAGGTAGCCGTACCGGAAGGTGCGGCTGGATCACCTCCTTTCTAAGGAGCCACTTGGCACTCCGGTCTGGTCGAGCGTTCGTCTCGACGGCCGGCAGACTCCAGGTCGGTGCACTGGCTACTCGGCAGGTGAGCTCGCTCGAACCGTTCGCAAGTACGTCCCTTCGACGCAACGTGGAGGGAAGTGGAACGCGATCGGTACGGGTGGGGGAGTCCGCCGGGCACACTGTTCAGCTCTGGGGGTGCGAGCCTCCGAGCACCTTGAGAACTCGATAGCGAGCGCGAGCATCTACAGTCAAGTTACTAAGGGCTTACGGTGGATGCCTTGGCGCCAGGAGCCGATGAAGGACGCGTCTGGCTGCGAAAAGCTTCGGGGAGCCGCCGAGAAGGCTTTGATCCGAAGGTGTCCGAATGGGGAAACCCGGCCGGGGTCATGCCCGGTCACCCAGGTCTGAATCCATAGGGCCTGAGGAGGGAACCGCCCGAAGTGAAACATCTCAGTAGGGCGAGGAAGAGAAAGCAACCGCGACTCCCCTAGTAGCGGCGAGCGAACGGGGATCAGCCTAAACCGACCCGGTGTGATAGCCCGGTGGCGTTGCCGGATCGGTGTCGTGGGACCTGCATGAGCACACACCGGTGTGCTCGAGGAGTGACAAAATCGGCACGTAGACGAAGGCCATGGAACGGGCCGCCATAGGAGGTAACAGCCCTGTAGTCGAAACGTGACCGATCTCCTAGCAGTGTTCCCGAGTAGCGCGGGACCCGAGAAATCCCGCGCGAATCCGGGGGGCCCACCCCCTAAGGCTAAGCACTCCCTGGCGACCGATAGTGAACTAGTACCGTGAGGGAAAGGTGAAAAGCACCCCGGGAGGGGAGTGAAAGAGCACCTGAAACCGTGAGCCTACAAGCTGTCGGAGCTCTCGCTGGGCAACCAGCGGGGGTGACGGCGTGCCTTTTGAAGAATGAGCCGGCGAGTTAGCGGTGTGCGGCAAGGTTAAGTCTCTTGACGAAGCCGAAGCGAAAGCGAGTCTGAAACAGGCGCACAGTCGC
>Ga0307296_10001953_pt1 | contig 10507 bp, 10 predicted proteins | sample ER_DNA_153_FD_194467 | JGI IMG/M metagenome (GOLD analysis project Ga0307296, IMG submission 194467) | Bulk soil microbial communities from the East River watershed near Crested Butte, Colorado, United States - ER_DNA_153 | ecosystem: Environmental > Terrestrial > Soil > Floodplain | place... | reverse complement strand
GCTGGCGACCGCGGTCGAGCGGCTCACGGCCGGCCCGGCCCGCTGCCGGCGCCTCGGAGGCCACGGCGGCCCGGTGGCCCCGGGCGCCCCGGCCAACCTGGCTGTGCTCGACCCGGCCGCCACCTGGACGGTCGACCGGGCCAAGCTGGCCAGCCGGGCCCGCAACACCCCCTTCCACGGCCGCCAGCTCCGGGGCCGGGTCGTCCACACCCTGCTCCGGGGCGCCTTCACCGTCCGCGACGGCCGGGCGACCCGGTGAGCCGCCACCACGGGCGGACGCCGTGAGCTGGCTGCTCGGCTCGGCGGCGGTGCTGGGCATCGCCGGGCTGGCCGCCTGGCTGGTCCTGGGCGCGGTCCGGCGCACCGTCACCCGCCAGCAGGCCGGGCTGCCGCCCCTGCCCGCCTGCCCGCCGGCCGGGACGGCGCTGCTCAGCGACCAGGCCCGCTACCTGGGCACCACCTTCGCCCCCTCGACCGTCCGCCGGTTCAACGGCTACGGCCTGCTGGGCCGGCGGCTGGTCGGCCTCGCCCTGGACGAGGGCGGGCTGCGGGTCGACCACGACGGCGGCCCCTGGTGCATCCCGGCCGGCGACCTGCGCGGGGTCGAGGTCAGCTCCCACCACGCCGGCAAGGAGGTCTACGCCGACAAGGTGCTGGTCGTCGACTGGCAGCTCGGCCCGGCCACCCTGCGCTCCGGGTTCGTCCTCGACGAGGCCGCCGCCCCCGGCTGGGCGGACCGGCTCCGGCCGCTGGTGCCACGATGAGCCCGGCCCTGGAGGCCCTGCTGGTGCTGGAGGACGGCACCGCGTTCCGGGGCGAGGCGTTCACCGCCGCCCCGGCAACGGTGGCCGGGGAGGTGGTGTTCAACACCGCCATGGGCGGCTACCAGGAGGTCCTGACCGACCCGTCGTACGCCGGTCAGCTCGTCGCCATGGCCGCCCCCGAGGTCGGCAACTACGGCACCGTCGCGGCCGACGCCGAGTCCGACAAGGTCCAGGTGGCCGCCTTCCTGGTCCGGCAGGCGGCCCGGCGGCCCTCCAGCTGGCGGGCCGAGCGCAGCCTGGCCGAGGAGCTGGAGGCGGCCGGCGTGCCCGGGGTCGAGGGCCTCGACACCCGCCGCCTGGTCCGGCACCTGCGCCAGCGCGGGGCCATGCGGGGCGCCCTCTCGACCGAGGTCGCCGACCCCGGGCGGCTGCGCGAGCTCGCCCTGGCCGCCCCCGACCCCAACGGCCTGGCCATGGTCGACCAGGTGACCAGGGCCGCGCCGGTCGAGCTGCCCGCCGACGGGGACGAGCACCTGCGGGTGGTGCTCTACGACTTCGGGGCCAAGGCCAACATCGCCCGGCGGCTGCGCCGGCTCGGGGCCAGGGTGCGGGTCGTGCCGGCCGCCACCCCGGCCGCCGAGGCGCTGGCCTGGGGCCCCGACGGGGTGATGCTGTCCAACGGCCCCGGTGACCCGGCCACCGTCGGCCACGGCGTCCTGGCGACCCGCGACCTGCTCGGCCGGGTGCCGGTGTTCGGCATCTGCCTCGGCCACCAGCTCCTCGGCCAGGCCGTCGGCGGCCGCACCGTCCGGCTCAAGTTCGGCCACCGGGGCGTCAACCAGCCGGTGGTCGAGCTGGCCACCGGCCGGGTCGCGGTCACCAGCCACAACCACGGCTTCGCGGTCGACGGCGACAGCCTGCCCGGAGGCGTGCGGGTCACCCACACCAACGCCAACGACGGCGTCGTCGAGGGCCTGGAGTGCCTGGACGTGCCCGCCTTCTCGGTCCAGTACCACCCCGAGGCCGCCCCCGGCCCCCACGACGCCCACCACCTGTTCGAGCGGTTCGCCGGCCTGATGGAAGGAGCCAGACATGGGTGAGCAGCGGACGTTCCGGGCCCTGGGCGGGGTCGACCAGGGCGCCCTGCCCCCGGCCGGGGAGGTCGCCGACGCCCTGCGGGCCGAGTTCGAGCGGGTCTTCACCCTCAAGTCGAGCCTTCGTGGCGAGGCCGAGGCCGGCGTCTCGCCCACCGGCCGGCGCACCACCGCCCAGGACGAGGCCAAGCTCCGCACCCTGGTGGCCAGCGTCGAGGGGGCCAGCCGGTTCGCCATCCGCCTCCGCCTGCTCAGCCCGGGGCAGGTCAGAGCGCTGTGGGCCGAGGCCATGGACAGGGGCCTCTACGACGGCTGGGACGCCGGCCAGAGCGCCTACGACCAGTCGGGCGCCGCCGCCGAGCCGGGGGCGCCGCCCCCGGCCAGCGGCGCCCCGCCCGAGGTCCGGCGGGGTGAGGCCTAGTGCCGCTGCGGGAGGACCTGCGCACGGTCCTGGTCGTCGGGTCGGGGCCGATCGTCATCGGGCAGGCGGCCGAGTTCGACTACTCGGGCACCCAGGCCTGCCGGGCCCTGCGGGGGCTGGGGCTGCGGGTCGTGCTGGTCAACTCCAACCCGGCCACGATCATGACCGACCCCGAGGTGGCCGACGCCACCTACCTGGAGCCGCTCACCCCCGGCCCGGTGGCGGCCGTGCTCGAGGCCGAGCGGCCCGACGCCCTGCTGCCCACCCTTGGCGGGCAGACCGCCCTCAACCTGGCCGTGGCCCTGCACGAGAACGGCACCCTGGAGCGGCTCGGGGTCGAGCTCATCGGGGCCACCGTCGACGCCGTGCGCCGGGCCGAGTCGCGGGTCGAGTTCGCCGCGACCTGCCGGGCGGCCGGGCTCGACCTGCCCCGCGGGGTCGAGGTCAGCTCGGTCGACGAGGGCCTGGCCGCCGCCGGCGACCTCGGGCTGCCGGTGGTCCTGCGGCCCTCGTTCACCCTCGGCGGCTGGGGCGGCGGCATCGCCCGGACCAACGGGGAGCTGGGGCGGCTGCTGGGCGAGGGCCTGACCGCCAGCCCGGTCGGCCGGGTGCTGATCGAGGAGTCGGTGCTCGGCTGGAAGGAGTTCGAGCTCGAGGTGATGCGCGACCGGGCCGACAACGCCGTGGTCGTGTGCTCGATCGAGAACGTCGACCCGATGGGCGTCCACACCGGCGACTCGGTCACCGTCGCCCCCCAGATGACCCTGTCCGACCGCGAGTACCAGGAGATGCGCGACGACGCCCTCACCGTGCTGCGGGCCGTCGGGGTCGAGACCGGCGGGGCCAACGTCCAGTTCGCCGTCGACCCCCGGACCGGCCGCCGGGTCGTGATCGAGATGAACCCGCGGGTGTCGCGCTCCTCGGCCCTGGCCTCCAAGGCCACCGGGTTCCCGATCGCCAAGGTTGCCGCCCAGCTGGCCGTCGGCTTCACCCTGGACGAGATCCGCAACGAGGTCACCGGCAAGACCGCCGCCGCCTTCGAGCCGACCCTGGACTACGTGGTCGTCAAGGTGCCCCGGTTCAACTTCGAGAAGTTCCCCGGGGCCGACCCAGAGCTGACCACCCGGATGAAGTCGGTCGGGGAGGTCATGGCCATCGGCCGGACCTTCCCCGAGGCCCTCCAGAAGGCCAGCCGCTCCCTGGAGAACGGCCGCTCCGGCCTCGGCAACCCCGCCGACGACCCTCCTCCGGGGACGCCCGGGGCCGCTGCCCAGGCGCTGCTGGCCGCCTGCGCCCGGCCGACCGCCGAGCGCCTGGAGGCGGTCGAGCGGGCCCTGCGGCTGGGCAGGACGGTCGACGAGGTGGCCGCCGCCTCCGACATCGACCCCTGGTTCGTGGACGGGATCGCCCGCATCGTCGAGGTCGGGGCCGAGGTGGCCGCGGCCGCCTCCATCGACGACCTGGGCCGGGGCCTGCTCTGGCGGGCCAAGCGCCACGGCTTCTCCGACCCCCAGCTGGCGACGGTGGTCGGGGCCACCGAGGGCGAGGTCCGGACCCGCCGCCGCGCTCTCGGGGTCGAGCCCGTCTACCGCTCGGTCGACACCTGCGCCGGCGAGTTCGAGGCCTCCACCCCCTACCACTACTCGACCTACGAGGAGGAGACCGAGGTCCCGGCCACCGGCCGGCGCCGGGTGGTGGTGCTCGGGTCGGGGCCCAACCGGATCGGCCAGGGTGTCGAGTTCGACACCGCCTGTGTCCACGCCGTCCAGGCCCTGCGGGAGGCCGGCTACGAGACGGTGATGGTCAACTGCAACCCCGAGACCGTCTCCACCGACTACGACATCGCCGACCGCCTCTATGTCGAGCCGCTGACCTGCGAGGACGTGCTCGAGGTGTGCCGGGCCGAGGCCGCCGGGGGCGACCTGGTCGGGGTGATCGTGACCATGGGCGGCCAGACCCCGCTGCAGCTGGCCCAGGGGCTGGCCGCGGCCGGGGTGCCGCTGCTCGGGACCCCGCCGGACGCCATCGACCTGGCCGAGGACCGCGGCCGGTTCGGGACCGTCCTGGAGCGGTGCGGCCTCGACGCCCCGCCCTGGGGCCAGGCGGCCACCGTGGAGCAGGCCCTGGCCGTCGCCGACCGGGTCGGCTACCCGGTCCTGGTCCGCCCCTCCTACGTGCTCGGCGGCCGCTCCATGGAGGTCTGCTACGACGCCGACGGCCTCAGCCGCTCCAGCGCCCTGGCCGCGATTGACGGGGTGGGGGACCGGCCGGTCCTGGTGGACAGGTTCCTGGAGGACGCGGTCGAGGTCGACGTCGACGCCCTCTGCGACACCGACGGCCAGGTGCTGGTCTGCGGGGTGATGGAGCACATCGAGGAGGCCGGCATCCACTCCGGCGACTCGGCCTGCGTGCTCCCGCCCATCACCCTCGGGGCCGACCAGGTCGCCGCCGTCGAGGAGGCCACCGCCCGCCTGGGCCGCGCCCTCGGCGTGGTCGGGATCCTCAACGTCCAGTTCGCCTTCAAGGGCCAGCGGCTGTACGTCCTGGAGGCCAACCCGCGGGCCAGCCGCTCGGTGCCGTTCGTGGAGAAGGTCACCGGCCTGCCCGTGGCCAGGGCGGCGGCGCTGCTGATGACCGGGTCGACCCTGGCCGACCTCGACCTGCGGGCCGCCGAGCCCGCCCACGTCGGGGTCAAGGAGGCGGTGCTGCCGTTCGCCCGCTTCCCCGGCGCCGACTCGCTGCTCGGGCCCGAGATGCGCTCCACCGGCGAGGTCCTTGGGCTCGACGCCCGCTTCGGGGCCGCGTTCGCCAAGAGCCAGGAGGCCGCCTACGGGGCCCTGCCGGCCAAGGGGGTGGCCTTCCTGTCGGTCCGCAACGCCGACAAGCGGGCCATCGTCCTGCCGGCCAAGCGTCTCGCCGACCTGGGCTTCACCCTGGTCGCGACCACCGGCACGGCCGGGGTCCTGCACCGCAACGGGGTCGAGGCGACGATCGTCCGCAAGGGCCACGAGGGGCCCGACAACGTGGTCGACCGGATCCGGGCCGGGGAGATCGACCTGGTCGTCAACACCCCGGCGGGCCCGGGGGCCAGGGAGGACGGCTACGACATCCGGATCGCCGCCGTGGCCGCCGACATCCCCTGCATCACCACCCTCTCCGGCCTCACCGCCGTCGTCCAGGGGATCGAGGCCCGCCTGGCCGGCGACCTCGCCGTCCGCCCTCTCCAGGCCTGGCATGGCGCATGAGCCCCGTCCGGGAGCTGTGTGAGGTGCTGGAACGTCGCCGGGTGGGGGAGTACCAGGCGCTGACCCTGGCCGCGCCACAGATCGCCGCGGCCGCCCGCCCCGGCCAGTTCGTCCACCTGCTGGCCGGCGAGGACCGCTCGTTCCCGCTGCGGCGTCCGTTCTCCATCCACCGGGTCGAGCGCCCGGGGGGGTCCGGGGGGTCCGTCGAGGTGGTGTTCGACGTGGTCGGGGCCGGGACCAGGGCCCTGGCCGGGCTGCGGCCCCACGACGTGGTCGACGCGCTCGGCCCGCTGGGCCGGGCCTTCGACCCACCGGAGACGCCGGCGGGCTGCCTGCTGGTCGGCGGCGGCTACGGCACCGCCCCGCTGTTCTTCCTGGCCACCGAGCTGCGGGCGCGCCGCTGCCGGGTCGACTTCGTGATCGGGGCGGCCACCGCCGGCCGCCTGCTGCACGCCATGGAGGCCGAGCGGCTCGGCCACAGCCTGACCGTGACCACCGACGACGGGTCGGCCGGCCGGCGCGGGCTGGTCACCGACCCCCTGCCCGAGCTGCTGGCCGGCCCCGCGGCCGAGCGGGTCTACGCCTGTGGCCCCATGCCCATGCTGGCCGCCGTGAGCCGGGTGGCCGCCGCCGCCGGCGTGGCCTGCCAGGTCGCGGTCGAGGAGCAGATGGCCTGCGGCACCGGCATCTGCTTCTCCTGCGTGCTGCCCGTCGGGCCGGGAACGCCGACCCGGATGGCCAGGTCGTGCCTGGAGGGGCCGGTGTTCGACGGCGCGGCCATCGCCTGGGCCGAGCTGGGCTACCCCGAGCTGGAGCCGGCCGGATGACGGTCGATCTGTCGGCCGACCTGTGCGGGGTCCGGCTCAGGACGCCGGTGCTGGCCGCCTCCGGGTGCTTCGGGTTCGGGCGGGAGATGGCCGGCTGGGTCGACCTGGCCGCCCTCGGCGGGATCGTCACCAAGTCGGTCAGCCTGGAGCCCCGCCGCGGCCGCCCGACCCCGAGGGTGGCCGAGACCCCCTCGGGGATGCTCAACGCCATCGGCCTCCAGAACCCGGGGGTGGAGGCGTTCTGCGCCGGGGACCTGCGCTTCCTGGCCGACGCCGGCGCCACCGTTGTGGCCAGCCTGGTCGGCCGTACCCCGGGCGAGTTCGGGCAGCTGGCCGACCGCCTGGACGGCGAGCCCGGGGTGGCCCTGGTCGAGCTCAACCTGTCGTGTCCCAACGTCGAGCACCGCGGCGAGGTGTTCGCCACCGACCCGGCGGCCGCGGCCGAGGTCGTCCGGGCCGTCAGGCAGGTCACCTCGACCCCGGTGCTGGCCAAGCTCACCGCCGACGTCACCGACCTGGTCGCCGTTGCCCGGGCGGTGGTGGACGCCGGAGCCGACGGGCTGACCCTGATCAACACCCTGCTCGGCATGGCCGTGGATGTCGGCCGGCGGCGGCCCCGGCTGGCCGCGGTCACCGGCGGGCTGTCCGGCCCGGCGATCCGGCCGGTGGCCGTCCGCTGCGTCTGGCAGGTCGCCCAGGCCCTGCCCGGGGTGCCCATCGTCGGCACCGGGGGCGTGGTCACCGGCGAGGACGCGGCCGAGCTCCTGCTGGTCGGGGCGACCGCGGTCGCCGTCGGCACCGGCAGCTTTCTCAACCCTCGAGCGGTGGTCGAGGTCGCCGAGGGCCTCGAGCGCTACCTCGACGCCCAGGGCGCCGGGTCGCCGGCCGAGCTCCCGGCGATGTTCAAGGCCGAGCGCTGACCATGCCCCCGTTCCCGGGTCCTGACCGAGGCCGAGGGCTGAGAATGGCCGGTCCGTCGGTCACAGGTCGCGAGTAGGCTCCGCCGATGGAGTCGCCACTGGTCCTGGCCTTGGACACCGACGACCTGGAGCAGGCGCTGGCCTGGACGCGGGCCGCCGGGGAGGCGGCCGGGCTGGTCAAGGCCGGGCTCGAGCTGTTCGGGGCCGCCGGGCCGGCCGCGGTCGCCGCCCTGGCCGGCGACGGCCGCCGGGTCATGCTCGACCTCAAGCTGCACGACATCCCGGCCACCGTGGCCGGCGGGATGCGGGCCGCCGCCCGGGCCGGGGCCGAGCTGGTCACCGTCCACGCCCTCGGCGGGCCGGCCATGCTGGAGGCCGCCGTCGAGGCCGCCGGCGACCGCTGCCGGGTGGCCGCGGTGACGATCCTGACCAGCGCCGGCCCGGCCGACCTGGCCGCCGTCGGCCTCCCCCCGGCCGCCGAGGCCGTGCCCCGGCTGGCCGGCCTGGCCGTGCGGTCCGGCTGCCCGGCCATCGTCTGCTCGCCGCTTGAGGTGGCCGCCCTGCGCGCCCAGCTCGGACCCTCGGTCGAGCTCATCTGCCCCGGGGTCCGCCCGGCCCGCTCGTCGGCGTCACCTGACGACCAGGCACGGGTGGCGACCCCGGCCGAGGCCGTCGCCGCCGGGGCCAGCCGGATCGTCGTCGGGCGCCCGATCACCAGGTCAGACGACGTGGGCGCGGCCGCCCGGGCGGTGCGCGACGAGGCGCTCGCGGCAGGGCCCAAGGAGGGAGGGGACGAACGCGCGAACCGGCTCAAAGCGACGGACGCTCAAGGTCGATTTGACGGTTTGTGAACACAGGAGGGTTTCTGACCAGCGCCGATAGATTGTGGCCGCCGCCAAGGTATGCATAGAATCCGCCAGTCTTCGATCCAGAACGAGCCTACGAGGAGGCACGAATGCCCCTGCCAACCCTGACGCCCGAGCAGCGCCAGCAGGCGTTGGAGAAGGCGGCCGAGGCGCGCCGCAAGCGGGCCGAGCTCAAGGCTCAGCTCAAGAGCGGCAACATGAGCCTGGCCACCGTCCTTGCCAAAGACTCCGACGAGACGGTGGGCAAGATGAAGGTCTCCAGCGTGCTCGAGAGCATGCCCGGGGTCGGCAAGGTCCGCGCCCGCAAGATCATGGAGAAGCTCGACATCTCCGCCTCCCGCCGGGTCCGCGGCCTGGGCTCCAAGCAGAAGGACGCCCTGCTCGCCGAGTTCGGCGGCAAGAAGTAGCAAGCACCGCGCGTTGACCAATGGTGGGGGGTACCAGCAGTCGGGTCGGCGAGGCAAGCTGATCGTGCTCGCCGGCCCTTCTGGGGTCGGCAAGGGCGCCATCGTCGCCAGGCTGCTGGCCGCTCTGCCCGACCTGGAGCTGTCCATCTCGGCCACCACCCGGGGGCCGCGGCCACGTGAGGACGAGGGTCGTCACTACCACTTCGTCGACCGCGGCAAGTTCGACGACATGATCGAGGCCGGCGGGTTCCTGGAGTGGGCCGACATCTTCGGCGAGCGCTACGGCACGCCGCGGAAGCCGATCGACCGGGCCCTGGCCGAGGGCCGCGACGTGCTGGTCGAGATCGACGTCCAGGGCGCCCGGCAGGTCAAGGCGGCCGAGCCGCGGGCCTTCATGGTGTTCATCACCCCGCCCAGCCTCAAGGAGCTGGAGCGGCGGCTGCGCACCAGGGGCAGCGAGACCGACCAGCAGATCCGCGGACGGCTGGCCAAGGCCTCCGACGAGCTGGCCGCCGAGCCCGAGTTCGACATCACGGTGGTCAACGACGACCTGGAGGTGGCCGCCCGCGAGGTGGTCGAGATCGTCGATCGGCTCAGGCGGCGTACCATCAACGGCGGTCACACGCGCGTCAAGGAGCGGAAGCACTGATGATCGAGCCCAAGATCGACGACCTGCTCGCCCGGGTCGACTCCAAATACACCCTGGTCATCCTGGCCGCCAGGCGGGCCAGGCAGATCAACGGCTACTACAGCCAGCTCGGCGAGGGCATCGGCGAGTTCGTCCCGCCGATGGTCGACGCCGGCCCCAACCGCAAGGCCCTCTCGGTCGCCCTCCAGGAGCTGGTCGAGGACAAGCTGAACTGGGAGCGCCCGGCCGAGGTCGCCGAGTCCATCAAGTAGGTGGACAGGGCGGCGGGGGGTCCGGGAGGCTCAGGTAGCGGAGCGGCAGCCCCCCGGTCGAACCCGGTCCTGGCCGGTGCCAGGGTGCTGCTCGGGGTGACCGGCGGGATCGCCGCCTACAAGGCGGCCGAGCTGGCCCGCGAGCTGCAGCGCGCCGGGGCCGAGGTGCAGCCCCTGCTCACGGAGTCCGGCGAGCGGATGATCAGCCGGGCCACCTTCGCCGCCCTCACCGGCCGGCCGGTGCCGGCCTCGGTCTGGGACGACCCGGCCGCCGTCACCCACGTCGACCTGGCCCGCTGGGGCCAGGTCCTGGTGGTCGCCCCGGCGACCGCCCACACCCTGGCCCGGCTGGCCGCGGGCCTGGCCGACGACCTGCTCACCAACGTCGCCCTGGCCTTCGGCGGCCCGGTGGTGGTCGCCCCGGCCATGCACACCGAGATGTGGGAGCACCCGGCCACCCGGGCCAACCTCGCGACCCTCGAGGCCCGCGGGGCCCGGGTCGTGCCCCCGGCATCGGGCCCGCTCACCTCCGGCGACGTCGGCCCCGGCCGCCTGGCCGAGCTGGACGACCTGGTCGCCGGCGTCGCCGCCGCGCTCGCCCCCGAACGAAGCCTGGCCGGGGTGCGGGTACTGGTCAGCCTGGGTGGGACCCGGGAGCCGCTGGACCCCGTCCGGTACCTCGGGAACCGCTCCTCGGGCCGGATGGGCGCGGCGATCGTGGCCGAGGCCGTGGCTCGCGGGGCCGAGGTCACCGCCGTGGCCGCCGCCACCACCGTCGACCCGCCGGCCGGGGCCCGGGTGGTCCGGGTCGAGACCGCCCAGCAGCTCTACGACGCCGTCCTGACCGACGCCGACGCCCAGGACGTGCTGGTGATGGCGGCCGCGGTGGCCGACTTCCGGCCCAAGCGGGTCGCCGAGGGCAAGCTCAAGAAGGACCAGGGCATCCCCGAGGTCGTGCTCGAGCCCACCCCCGACACCCTGGCCGAGCTGGGCCGCCGCCGCCGGCCCGGCCAGGTCCTGGTCGGCTTCGCCGCCGAGACCGGCGACCACCTCGCCGGGGCTC
>Ga0307296_10001951_pt1 | contig 10510 bp, 10 predicted proteins | sample ER_DNA_153_FD_194467 | JGI IMG/M metagenome (GOLD analysis project Ga0307296, IMG submission 194467) | Bulk soil microbial communities from the East River watershed near Crested Butte, Colorado, United States - ER_DNA_153 | ecosystem: Environmental > Terrestrial > Soil > Floodplain | place... | reverse complement strand
CGCGTAAGAACGCAACACGATCACCGAAGCAGCCATCTCAGTCGGCGAGCGTACCGAGGACCTTGCCGAAGATGGCATGTCGAAGCGTTGCCTGGCCAAACGCACGAAGGCTGAACACATGCTGCACTCCGGGCTCGCCGCGCGCCGGGTGGTAGCGGTCGACGAGCGTTCCCGTCGAGAAGAGCGTCATGTGCTCGGCCAAAGCGAGTTCGATCGCCAGACGGCGCCGGTCGCGGGACGACCGACGCGCGATCTCGTAATACGCGAGCCCGAAGATCGCGCCGTTCACTGCGTGGAGCGCAAACCCCAGCGGCCGCCAGCCCCGCCCGCGCGTGAACGCCTTCCCGAGCACCGCCACGTCCGAGTAGCCATTCCGAAAGAGCACCTGGTCGACCGGCTCGAGCGCACCCCAGACGAGCGCCGCGACCGACCCTGCCGCTGCTGCGCGCAACCGCGGAGGCATACGCTTTCCACTCTATGCCCGAGGGCGACTCGATTCACCGCGTGGCCCAACGGCTCCAGACCCTGGTCGGCGAGCAGCTCGAGGTCGAGACGCCGCATCCGCGGGCGCGTGTGACCGGCGTCGCGGGGCGGCTCGATGGGCGTCGGCTCCTCGGCGTCGAGGCCGTCGGCAAGAACCTGCTCCTGCGCTTCGAGGAGGGTCTCGTTCTCCGCAGCCACCTGCGCATGAAGGGCCGCTGGCAGATCATCGAGCGAAACGGGACGAGCACGCGGCGCGGCATGCCGTGGCTCGTCCTGCGCGGGGCGAGTGCGGAGGCGATTCTCTGGCACGGGCCCGTTTTGGAGCTCGACGACACCCGGGTCCGCAGGCTCGGGCCGGACATCCTCGCCGACCCGCCCGACCTCGACGAGATGGTCAAGCGGATGCGGGCCGCGGATCAGAGCATCGCGATCGGCGAGGCCGTACTCGACCAGCGACTCGTGGCGGGCATCGGGAACATGTGGCGAGCCGAAGCGCTCTGGCGCGCGCAGGTCTCGCCCTGGGCGCGGCTCGGCGATGTCCCGGACGACGAGCTGCGCGCGGCGCTCGCCGAAGCCGCGCAGCTCATGCGCCGATCTCTCGACTCGGGCCTCCGACAGCGCGCCGTCTACCGCCAGGCCGGCCACCCGTGTCCCCGCTGCGGAACGCCCATCACCTCGCGCGGCCAGGGCGATGCGAACCGGATCGCGTACTGGTGCCCCACGTGCCAGGGAGGAGAGACCCCGGGCGCCGTGTAAGTGAGCGAGGTGCGCGCACCGCACCTCCATTCGGCCCTGCGCGGCTTCTGCCTCGGCGCCTTCGCCTTCTACGGGCGCGAGGTCGAGCAAGGTGCCGAGATCACGTTCGTCTTCGAAGAGCACGGCTCGCGGGGACGACCCACGCTCTACGAGTACCGCCCGCTCGTCCGGAGCTTCGTCGAGGCCCGGGGCGGACGTCTCCTCGGCCGCGGCGACACGGCGATCGCGCTCGAGGCCCTCGGACGCGAGCCGGCCGCGGCGATCTTCGCCCGTGCCCATGCGCACGCCCAGTCCGAGCACGCGCTCTACCGAACCGTCCTGCTGCCGCTCGTGGCCGACGTCGCCGAGGCGTGCGGCGGTTTCGACTGGGACGACGACGCCTTCGACCGGGCGTACGCGGAGCTCGAGGAGTCGATGTTCGGGGACGAGCGCGTCTACGCCGCCATCGCCCCGCTCGTCGGGGTGGAGGTGGGCCAGACGATTCCGCTCGGAGACCGGCTCAGGGTTCGGCACGCCGCAGACGGCGAGCTCGTCGCCCACTGGCCCGACGCCGCACGCCTGGGCCCGGAGAGCTTCGGCCGCGAGCCCGACCGGATGTGTGTGCTCGAGCTCGAGCAGCCGATGCCCGCCGACGGCGGCGAACCGCCCGACGCGCCGGGCGAGATCGCCGACGCGGTCACGGCGCTTCGGCTGGCCACGTGCGGGCCGATCGCCGCGGGGCCTGTGCTGTTCGAGCGCCTCGACTGGCGCCCGTTCGGCGTTCGGCCCGTTCTTCCCATTGCCGCGACGCAGCCCCCGGGCGAGCCCACGCGCCTCGACGTGTTCCGTGGCGAGACCGCGCGCGTCCTGATCGGGAAGCTCGGCGCCGTCGAGGACGATCGCGAGCTCGGCGACGCGCTCGACCGCTGGGAGCTCGCGCTCTTCCAGGACGGGTCGTTCCGCGCCGAACAGCTTCGCTCGTCGCTCGAGGCGCTTCTCGGCAACGGCGACGGCGCCTGGGCGGCGGCGCTGCGCACGGCCGTCCTCCTCGGCGAGACCGGACGCGAGCGACAGGACTGCCTCGTGGTGCTGCGCCGACTCTGCGAGGGCGTCGCGCGGCCCGAGGCGGCGGATCTCGTGCGCCGCGCGCTCGTCGTCACCGTCACGCGTGGCGAGCGCGAAAAGCTGATCGCCGAGCTGGACGAGTCGCTCCTCGGAGTCCGGCCGACCCCGTCGAGCCGGGTCACACAGGCGCTCGCCAGCTGATTCGGAAAAGAGCGCTCGCCGCGCTTTCGCGCGGCTCGCTTTCTGCGCGGTTAATGCCGCGCAGAAATGTCACATTCAAGGGGTCGTCGCGCGGCTACCGTGGACGCGGTGGAGAAGGAGCGGGCGATCCTGGAGCGGCTCGAGAGGATCGACGGCCTGCGCAGGGAGGAGGCGCCGGCTGGGGTTCTCCTCGACGAGGTGCGCGCGCTGCTTTCCGACGCCGAGGACTGGGTCCGCGACGAGCCGGTGCCGTCTCGCACCGCCGACGCGGTCGAGCAGGCCCGAGTGGCGCTCGCCGCGGGCGAGAGCGTGCTCGTCGCGCCGCGCCTCTGAAAACCCCGACAAGACGGGCCGAATTCTGTTCGCAGCCGAGGTTTTGCTGCACAATGGATGTGTGCAGGACTGCACGAAGGCCGGTCGAAGTGGGGACAACTAATGGGGCTGACGCGCCTTCTTTCGCGACCGCTGATGCGGGAACAGGAAACCGAGGACCAGGCGCCGACGCCTGAGACCGGCGAGCCGCCGCGCGAGGCGGAGGTCATAGCGTTCGCGAACCAGAAGGGTGGCGTCGCGAAGACGACATCGACGCTGAACCTCGCCGCCGCGCTCTCGGAGGAGAACTACCGAGTCCTGTGCGTCGACATGGACCCGCAGGGCAACCTGACGATGAGCCAGGGCCTGAACCCGGATTCGATCGACCGGTCGATGTTCGACGTCCTAGTCCATCGCCTGCCGATCGAGAACGTGATCGAGCACAAGGAGATCGACCTCGCCGTCTCGTCGATCGACCTCGCCGGCGCGGAGCTCGCGCTCGCGAGCATGATCGGCCGCGAGCGGGCGCTCGAGAAAGCGTTGGCGGCGGTCCGCCAGAACTACGACTACGTCCTCATCGACACGCCGCCGTCGCTCGGCTTGCTGACGATCAACGCACTCGTGGCATCCGACCACGTGATCGTCCCTGTCCAGTGCGAGTACCTCTCGCTGCGCGGGCTCGTCCAGCTCGAGAACACGCTGGCGATGATCCGCGAGAACCTGAACCCGAACGTCGCGATCATGGGCATCCTGCCGACGATGTTCGACCGCCGCACGCTGCACGCGCGCGAGGCGGTCGAGATCCTCGAGGAGAACTTCGGTGACCTCGTCTTCAAGACGCGGATCAAGAAGACGATCCGGTACGCAGAGGCGCCTGTGAAGGGCACGTCCGTCCTCAAGTACGACCCGACCGGGAGCGCCGCCAAGGCGTACCGAGACCTGGCGAAGGAGGTTCTCGATGGCGCGAAAGCGCGCAAGCATGCGTGAGGGCCCTCTCGCGGAGCTCTTCCGGGCGACGGAAGCCGCGCAGCGCCAGGGAAAGAACGAGCCCGACCCGGAGCAGCCCGAGCCCGAAGCTCAACCTCGGCTCGAGCCGCTCGAGGAGACCGTCGAGCACGCTCCTCCGTTTGATCCCATCGTCGAGGTGGAGCCCGAGCCCGAACCTGCTCCCACGCCCAAGCCTGACCTCCGCCCGGTCGAGGAGCTGCCGCGCATCGAGGCCTTGCCCGAGCCTGCGCCGCGCCTGCATCGCGCGACGCACTCGGAGCCGGGCGCCTACGCGGCCGTCATCCGCGTGGTCGGAGTCGGCGGCGCGGGGCTGAACGCGATCAACCGCATGATCGATGCAGGCATCTCGGAGGTCGAGTTCGTCGCCGTCAACACGGACATCCAGCAGCTCGCGCTCGCGGATGCGTCGGTCAAGATCCACATCGGACGCGAGCTGACCCAGGGCCTCGGCTCCGGTGCATCGGCCGATCTCGGGCGCCGGGCGGCCGAAGAGTCCTACGACCAGGTCAAGCGCGCGCTGCGCGGCTCGGACATGGTCTTCGTGACCGCGGGCGAGGGCGGCGGAACCGGGTCCGGCGGCGCGCCGGTCGTCGCGCGCATCGCGAGAGAGCTCGGCGCGCTCACGGTCGGCATCGTCACAACGCCGTTCCACTTCGAGGGCACGAAACGCCGTGCCCAGGCCGCCGAGGGCATCGAGGCGCTGCGCGAGAACTGCGACACCGTGATCGTGATCCCGAACGACAAGCTGCTCGAGGTGCTCGACGAGAAGACGACGATGCTCGACGCGTTCCGCATCGCGGACGACGTGCTGCGCCAGGGCGTCCAGGGCATCACCGACCTGATCACGATGCCCGGCATCATCAACCTCGACTTCGCCGACGTGAAGACGATCATGAAGGACGCCGGCTCGGCGCTGATGGGCATCGGCTACGCGACTGGCGAGGATCGCGCCGTGCGGGCCGCCGAGAGCGCGCTCAGCTCCCCGCTGATCGACACCGAGCTCGTCGGCGCACGCGGAATCCTGCTCTCGATCGCCGGCGGAGACGATCTCTCGCTGTTCGAAGTCAACGAGGCGGCCGAGGTCGTGCGTCGCGGGGCCCGCGACGACACGAACATCATCTTCGGCGCGACGATCGACGAACGGCTGACCGGCCAGGTCTGGATCACGGTTATCGCCACCGGTCTCTCCGGGGTTGTCGGGCGGAAGAGCTCGGGCGGCGAGCGCTCGCGCCGGGAGGCCGACCCGCTAGAGCCGCCCGCGTTCCTTACGGAATAGCCGGGAGCCCACAGTCGCTCGACGGGCTGGCGCCGACCATCGCGGCGAGCGCGCGCGTGGCTTTGACCTTGAACTGGAGCACGATTCGCCCACGTCGCTGCGCGTCGACGCGCAGCATCCCGTCGTCGCCCTTCGAGACGCAGCCCGACTTGTTGACGGCGCTCCAGTACGGCGAGTAACGGACGGCGACCCGGTAGTGCCCGGGCGAGCTGACCTCCATCACCATCTGGGTCTGTCCGAGCCTGATCATCCTGGCCGGCCCCTGTCCGGTCACGATCGGCCGCGGCTTGGGCACCTCGAAGATCGTGATGTGCCTCGTGTTGTGAACGGGAATCAGACCCGAGCGGCCGTTGTGGATGAGCAGCGCCTCCTGCTTCGAGCTGTAGTCAGTCGGCGCATCGGTGAGGAGGACGTAGCGGACGCCGAGGCTCCGGAGCCACGCGCGGTACGTCGTGCCGGTCATGTTGTCGTAGAGCACCTCGTTCTGCGGGAAGTCGTCCTGACGGAACCAGCCGCGCGTGAGCGGGATCCCGGCTCGTGGCAGGTAGACGGCCGCCCAGTGGCCCGCGGTGTCGACCGCCTCGACCCGGTAGGACGGCGTCAGGTGTGTGTGCAGGTATTTCGCCGCGGGCGACCAGTAGAGAGCGCTGGCCGCTTCATGCTCTCGCGCGCTGCGGGACAGCGCCCAAGCGTGCGGGCCGAGGTTCCACATCGTGGCCAGCACGAGCACGAGCGCCGCCACCGGCAGGGGGCGCCAGCGCCTGAGCGACAGCACGAGCACCGCGATCGGGAGCGCGGCCAGCCGGACGCGGGCGATGTTCTCGCCGAGCGGGCTCGTGAAGGCGTACGCGGCGAGGCTGACGGCTCCGTAAGCGACAAAGAACCAGCGGAGCGCGTTTGCGTACTCGACGCGCCACGTGAGGAGCGCTCCGAGGACGCAGAAGATCAGGATGCAGAGGAGCTCGAACACGGAGAACGGGTATCGGCCGCCGTCGGCGAAGGCGCGCATGAGCAGGAACTGGCACGCGGCGACGAAGAGCAGGATCGCGGCGGGGGCGATCAGGCGCCGGCCCCGCTCGAGCATCCCGAGCCCGATCCCCGCGAGGAAGATCGCCAGGAGGAGGAACGCGAGCGGGCTCGCAGCCACTGTCAGGACGGCGAGCACGCCGAACCACCAGCGCTTCCCCGCCTGAAGTGCGACCAGCGCCAGCAGGCAGAGCGCGAAGCCGAGCGCGAACGGGAAGGCCGCGGAGATGACGAGCAGCGACCAGACGACGGCGAACGTCCGGCTCGACCAGCGCGCCAGCGGGCCGAACTGCCTGCAGACGACGATCGCGAAGGCCAGCGCGGCGATCCCGATCGAGAGGATCGCCAGCGCCCTGATCCCGAACACCGCGGCCAGGGGGTAGTAGAGGACGCTGTACGTGACGAAGCTGTAGCGCCCGCCGTACCAGAAGTTGTTCCAGAGCTGGAACCCGTGGTGGAGGAAGACGGTCCGTTGGTAGACATGCGCAGCGAGGTCGTTCCCGGGGGGGCCCAACCAGATGAGCAATGCTGCGAGCGAGGCGGCCGAGCCGGCTGCGAGCATCGCCTCGCGCAGAAGAAAATGCGCGCGGTGCACGTCGGCGGAAGCCTACCGCGCGCGGACGTCGACCTAACCCTTCTGGACGCGTCCGGTGCCTGGCACCGGACATGGCCATTCCGGTCTTCGCTCTACGCTTCGCGCACATGAGAGGGGCGATTGCAGCTGGCCACCGGCTGACCGCCGAGGCCGGGGCGGAGATCCTCGCCGACGGCGGCAACGCGGTCGACGCCTGCCTCGCCGCAGCTTTCGTCTCCTGGGTCGCCGAGAGCCCGCTCACCGGCCCGGCGGCCGGCGGGTTCCTGCTCGTCCACCGGGCGCGCGACCGGAGCGACCGCCTGCTCGACTTCTTCGTGTCCGTCCCCGGCCAAGGATCGAAGCGGCCGCCGAAGCCGCACATGGAGTCGATCGACATCGACTTCGACGCGACGTCACAGGTGGTCTATCTGATCGGAGCCGGCTCCTGTGCCGTTCCCGGGGCCGTCGCCGGGCTGGAGGCTGCGCACGAGCGATACGGCTCCCTCCCCTGGAGCAGGCTGCTCGAGCCCGCGATCGACTTGGCGCGCGAGGGCGTGAAGCTGACCCCGCAGCAGGCATACCTGCACGCGATCCTCGACCTCATCCTCCGACACGCTCCCGAGGGCCGCGCGATCTACGGCGAGTCCGGGCGGCTCACGGCCGGGGAGCGCGTCGTCATGCGCGATCTGGCCTCGACGCTGGAGCGGCTCGCCGAGGGAGGCGCCCGGGAGCTCTACCGTGGCGAGCTCGGCCGTGAGCTCGTTCGCTTTCTCGCAGAGAACGGGGGCCTCGTCACGCGCGCCGACCTCGAGGACTATCGCGTCATCTGGCGCCGGCCGAGCCGCGTTTCATACGAGGGGCGCGAGTTCGTCTCCAACCCGCCGCCGTCGTCGGGCGGAGTCCTGATCGGCTACGGGCTCTCGCTGCTCGATCGGCTCGGGGCCGACGGAAGGCCCGGCAGTGCGGAGGCGATCGAGCCGCTCGTCGAGGTCATGCGGGAGCAGTCGCGGGCGCGGATGGGGAGCTTCGTCGGGGACCTGTACCGAGGAGGGCTCGCGCGCAAACTCCTCGCGGAGGAGAACATCCGGGCGGCGCTGGACCGAATCGCGCGGCGCGAGGCAAGCGTCCCCGAGGCTGGGGGTGCGCCCGGGACCACGCACATCTCAGTCGTCGACGAGCGGGGAAACGCGGCCTCGCTCACGGCCTCGACCGGGTCTGGGTCCGGTGTGATCGTGCCCGGCACCGGCATCCACATGAACAACATGCTCGGCGAGTACGACCTGAACCCTCCAGGTAGGCGAATGCAACCCGGGACGCGGCTCACGAGCATGATGGCGCCCTCGATGGTGCTCGACGACGAAGACCCGCGGCTCGTCGTGGGCAGCGCAGGCTCGCTCAGGCTCCGCGGCGCGATCCTCCAGATCGTGGTCAACGTCGTCCACCACGGGATGCCCGTCGAAGAGGCGATCGAGGCACCGCGCGTCCATTTCGACGACGGCCACGTGCACTGCGAGGGCGGTTCCGATCCCGCGGAGCTCGAGCGGCTCGAGGCGCGCGGCTACGACCTCGTCCGCTGGCGTCGGCAGAACCTCTACTTCGGCGGCGCAGCAGCGGTCGAGCGCCGTGCCGACGGCTCGCTCGCGGCCGCGGGCGACCCGAGGCGCGGCGGGCATGGCATCGTCGTGCCCGCATGAGCGACTGGCTGATCGTCCGTCCCGCGGTTCCCGGCGACGCGGACGCTCTCGTCGAGCTCGGCCTCGAGGTCGCGGCCGAGCCGGAGCTCTGGTTGACCTACGACCGAACCCGCGGCGACGAGCGGCGCAACGTGCGCGGCGTCCAGCGCGACGCGAACGTGGCCGTCCTCGTCGCGGAGACCGCCGACGGCATCGTCGGTCGCCTGTCGATCGCGCGCGACCGCAGCCCGCTCAGTCGCCACGTGGCCGAGTTCGGCCTGATGGTCGCGGCCCGCGCGCGGCGACAGGGGATCGGCGTGGCGTTGATCGAGGAGGCGATGAAGTGGGCGCGGGGCCTCGGAGTCGTGAAGCTCGAGCTGACGGTCTTCCCGCACAACGCCCCCGCGATCGCGCTCTACCGGAAGCTCGGGTTCCAGGAAGAGGGGATCCTGCGCAGGCGGTACTTCATCGACGGCCGCTATATCGACGCGGTGCTCATGGGTCGTGACCTGGACTAAAGTCGGACGATGAGCTTCGCCGAGATCGCGGACTCGTTCTTCAAGCCTGCGGTGCAGGATCTCGTGCCGTACGAGCCCGGGAAGCCGGTCGAGGAGGTGCAGCGCGAGCTCGGCCTCGAGCGCGTCGTGAAGCTCGCCTCGAACGAGGGGCCGTTCGGGCCCTTCCCGGCCGCGCTCGAGGCGATCGAGCGCGAGGCCCGTGGCCTGAACCGCTATCCGGACGGCGGCGCGTGGCGGCTCCGCACCGCCCTCGCAGAGCTGCACGACGTCCGCTTCGAGGAAGTTGCGCCCGGAGCCGGCTCCGACGGGGTGGTCGACTACCTCTCGCAGCTCGCGCTCGACCCGGGCGACGAGATCGTCTGCGGCTGGCCGTCCTTCCCGAGCTACGTGATCGACGCGCTCAAGATCGGCGCCGTCCCGCGGCAGATTCCGCTCCGCGACCACCGTTACGACCTCGACGCGATGCTCGAGGCGATCGGGCCGAAGACGAAGCTCGTCTACGTTTGCCACCCGAACAATCCGACCGGGACGATGAGCACGCGGGCCGAACTGGACACGTTCCTGGACCAGGTCCCTGAACATGTCCTGACTGTCCTCGACCAGGCGTACTACGAGTACATCGACGATCCCGAGTACGTGGACGGGATCGAGTATCTGAAAGCGGGGCGCAAGGTAGTCGTGTTGCGCACGTTCTCGAAGATCTACGGGCTCGCCGGGCTGCGGGTGGGCTATGCCGTCGGCCCGGCCGGGCTCGTGACCGCGATCGCCAAAGTACGGCGGGCCTTCGACGTCAACTCGTTCGCCCAGGTCGCAGCTCTAGCCAGCCTCGACGCGCCGGACGAGCTCGCGAGGCGCCGCGCCGTGAACGCGGAGGGACTCGTCCAGCTCGAGGTCGGCGAGGACTCGCGCCCGTTGTTCGAGCAGCTGCTCCGAGAGGGCGTGATCGTCCGCCCGGCGGCAGGCTTCGGCGCCCCGGGTGCGATCCGCGTCACGGTCGGCACGCCCGACGAGAACGAGCTCTTCGGCGACGCTCTCGGCCGGGTTCTCAGCGCCGTAGAGCAGACTTAGCGCGATCAGCCAGCGCGATGCCGCCGTACGCGAGACGGGCGAAGCGGAGTTGCGCGCGCGACATCTCCGGCGGGATCTCTTCACGGAGGAGGCGCGCTGCCGCGGATGATGCGAGGTCGTAGCGCCCGTGCCAGAGCGCGACCTGGAGGCACGCGGCGATCGTCTCGGCCGGCTTGCGCTGCGTGTCGTCGTGCGCGGCGCGCTCGAGGATCTCGTCCCAGCCCCGCTTGCCGTCCTGTGAGAGCGCGACCCGATAGGCGTCGCTGAGCGTCGTGAGACCGGTTGCGTAGGCGACGCCGACGCGGCTGACGTTCGGGAGCTCGCGCAGCTGCGCGTCGAGGCGGCGCGCCAGCTCGCGCGGCGGCCAGGGTCGCGAGTAGACGACCGGGGTCAGGAACGTCGAGTCGTCGGCGCCGACGAGCCGCTCGGGCTCCTGTTCCGCGATTCGTGCGAGCGGCGTGTGCGGATAGACCCTTGCGCCGGCCGAGTAGACGACCTCGATCGACCCGGGCAGCGAGCGGACGAAGCCGATCGTCTCCGCGATCGTCTCCTCGGTCTCTCCGGGCAGCCC
>Ga0307296_10001950_pt1 | contig 10511 bp, 12 predicted proteins | sample ER_DNA_153_FD_194467 | JGI IMG/M metagenome (GOLD analysis project Ga0307296, IMG submission 194467) | Bulk soil microbial communities from the East River watershed near Crested Butte, Colorado, United States - ER_DNA_153 | ecosystem: Environmental > Terrestrial > Soil > Floodplain | place... | reverse complement strand
CGTGATCCATGCAATTCCATACGGAAGCTTCATCGTGAGTCCTTCATCCGTAGCGCTCACTATGCCTGTATATTGCGCCCCGGAACTATCTGTGAGCGGACCCGAGAAATGTGCACGATTGAGATCGTCAATCAGAGCGTTCTTCCAATCGGACATGAGTAGCGCCCGTTTTTCTGCAATTTCTTCTGAGGGCCTGTAATATCCGCCGACCTGTTTCACATTCCTGATTTCCTCCGAAGCTTGAGCAAACTGATAAAGCGCGACCTGCTCTTTGTAACTGGCAAGCGCTTTGTTCCACGGACCGCGATCCAACCAACCTTTGCTCCGCGCGATAACGAAGAAAATTCCAGCTGCCACTATAGCCGGTAGTGCCACGCGAATAAGACGTGGCAGGCGGTGGAACCGGCCTAAAACCCCTCTTAATCCTTCCAAGCTGCGCCGACTAAAGCCAGACAAAGCCCGGCGCCAGCGTCGCCGGCGCGTCTCACCGTCACTGGTTGCATCCTCCAATGCCAGCGCGCGCCACGCTCGCTCGAGCTCTCCCACCAGATCGTCATAGGAAGAAAAACGCTCTGCCGGATCAGCTGCGATCATTCGCTCCAAAACCTCCGCAGTCTCCGCAGAAACGTCCGGCGCGGTCGCCTGCAAGTCGAGTGGTCGTTGTTTTGATTCGAGTAATGCAGTCGCGGAATTTGTGCTGGCTTCGATTGGCGGTTTGCCCGCAATTGCGTGAAACAATGTTGCGCCCAAACTGTAAATGTCGCTGCGGAAGTCCTCGGGGTCGTTGTTCAGTCTTTCCGGCGCGACATATTCCGGGGTTCCCCAGACGACACCGCCGATTCCCCAACGTTGGGTCGCGCTGCTGGCAAGACCGAAGTCGCCGATTTTTGCTGCGTGCTCATCGACAAACAAAATATTAGCCGGCTTCACATCGCGGTGAATCAGACCTCGCCGTTGCGCGGCACGCAGTCCCTTTGCGACTTGAATGCCAATCTCAAGCACTCTTTTTTCCGGTAGCCGCGGTTGCAGCGCCATGAGATCGTCGAGGCTTCCTTGATCGACCAACTCCATTACCACATAGAACTGCCCGTGATCCGTTCCCGAATCGAATACCTGTATTACATAGGGATGACTCACGGCGGCAGCGATGCGTGCCTCTTGCTGCAATCGAGCTTTATGATCCTCTTCGCCACCGAGATCTCTTCGCAATAGTTTCAACGCCACGAACCGATCCAGTTGCATATCGCGCGCCTTGTAAACCGTGCCCATGCCGCCAACGCCAAGCGTCTCGACCAGGACAAAATGATCGAACGTTCTCTCTACGCGTATTTTCTTGCCACACGCAGGACAGGCGATGCGCGCTAATGGCTCGGCGGCTGTCGTATCGACAGTCGTTCCGCAACTGGGGCATGCTTGGGCGGCGGGCTCACTCGCCATTCAGCAGCCATTGTAACATATTCACACCCTGCAGAGCAACGAACGACAACTTACCCTCATAATCGCTCTGCTCTCATGTCCGCGGGAGTCCTCTGCGCGGCGACCAGGTAATTTATTAAATTGTCGAATCATCCCTTTGTGTGCTGTAGCGTGCGCTGTCGCAGCGCACTTGCATTGCGCGCAGTAGTCCGATGCATTATCCGCTGAGGACAGCGGACCCTACAGCCTCGCAGGCGAGGCTATGACGGCACGCATTCATCTATCATGAGACAACTTTCAGCCGAAAATTCGACTCGGATCGAGCTTGTCGTTTCAGCGAATGAAGCAAGGATCCGACTCGATCAATTTCTGGCCAAGCGACTTCCAGAATTCTCACGGTCACGACTCCAGCAGTTGATCCGCGACGGGTTTGTTCTGCTCAACAACTCAACGAGCCGGCCACGCCAAATCGTTCGAGGCGGCGACCAGATTCAACTCACCGAGCCGCCACTGGAAAAGATCGAAACGCTGCCGGAGGAGATCCCCCTTGAGATTCTCTTCGAAGACAATGATCTCATCGTGATCAACAAGCCGGCGGGGCTTGTTGTTCATCCGGGCCCCGGTCATCGCGAACATACTTTAGTCAATGCGCTCCTGAATCACTGCTCCGCGTTGTCGGGGATTGGCGGGAAAGAGCGTCCCGGCATTGTCCATCGCCTCGACAAGGAGACGAGCGGCTGTCTTGTTGTCGCCAAAAACGACGCAGCCCATCGCCGATTATCCAAGCAATTCGCGGACCGCACGGTGGAGAAGATTTATCTGGCGCTGGTGGCTGGAAGGTTGCGCGAGCCGGCGGGCGTAATCGAAGAAAAAATCGGGCGACATCCAGTCCACCGACAGCGAATGAGCGCATCTGCTCGCCGTGGACGTGCCGCCAAAACCGAATATCGGGTCGTTCGATCGAGCGATCGGGCCAGCATTGTCGAATGCCGTCTACACACCGGACGGACCCATCAGATTCGCGTGCATCTTCATCATCTCGGTCATCCCGTGCTCGGCGACAAAGTCTATGCGCGAGCCGCAAAGGATTTTCCGAGACAAATGCTGCACGCATGGAAGCTTGGATTTCGCCATCCTCGCACTGAGGAATGGAAAAGCTTCGAGGCGCCATTGCCTGACGATTTTAACCAGGCTATCGCGGCGAGCGGTTTGGAGTTCAGCCTTCAGGCGGTCCCGGCCAATCTCACGCGATGACGGCGCGTTATCTCTCGCGTCGCCGAACGGCTGTGGCACGCAGTCGTGCCATCAAGTATTAAACCTTCGTTGATAAATCTCGATCATCGTCGCCACAGCACCGATCGCGCTGTCGACCAGGGAAAGCTCCGATTGTGGATCGATCTCCTCCCAGCTATCAACCTCTCGTCTCAGCTCGCGCAGCATGGTCACGCTTTTCGGGTCGCTCGCGTAGGTCTCCTGCAACGCCGTTGTCCACCTTTGCCTCACATCGTCCGGCAGATCACGGTTTCGCGAAATCGTATCACCTATCTGTATCAGTCGGCTGATGATCTTGTTGCCTAGAGTTTCTCGATCGTCCACGTCGCTCATCTCATCGACGTCGTATAACGGCTCGTCATCCGGGGATACGTGTAAACCATATAACGCCGCAAGCGATTCGCCACTAAGTCCATCCTCAGTCCTGCGATTTGCGTCGGAAATCCAGCGGTTCTGTTTTTCGTCCCAGGCTTTGTCGTCGGCTCGCTTCTGAATATCGTCCATACGTTTGCGCCTCCTAAAGGGACTACGAGACCACGGACAACTGACTACCCGACCATCGCGTTAGAGCAATTACTAGCAGGCTTGTTACCGTCGCGATTATCTTTCCGAGCTTGCCGGCCTCTTTTTCAACCGCCCGAATCAGGCCGTGTAAGCAGCCAAATGTGACCTTTGTTTGTCGGTGCAACCCATCAGCCTCCTCCGACGGTAGATAGCCGAGCCTTCGGGCGAGATGGATAAAATATTGGGCTTCGGACAGCGAGCCGCGCGCAATGTAAAGAAAGTGGAGGTAATCTTTCTTACTCTCTCGGGAGGCTCCCTCGACAATGTTGGCCGAACAGAATAAGAAGCCCGGCGTAATTGACTGGTTAGCCCATAAATCTCTTCTCTGGGAAACGATCGGGTGCGCCCATAAACTGCAACGGTCAAATCATCCGCCAATCGCCAAGCTTCGATTTTCGTATAGTCTCTCATAATCTCTGAGTCGGTTGTCTTGTAGTCCGTGGTCAGTGGTCAGTGGTCAGTGGTCTTGTCGTCCAGCGCGCCCTCGCGTCTTGGCACCATCGCGTTTGCCAGCATTGTCTGGACGATCTCGCCCTGTTGGTTCGTAGTCACGTTGCGCAACCGAATGATTCCGTAGCCCGGCTTGGACCGGGATAGCCTTAGATCAAGAATCTCCGTTTCAACGGTAAGCACGTCGCCAGGTCGCACGGCGTTGGGCCAACGCAATTCGTCGACACCCAAGCCGATCGCGCCCTCGGCGAAGTTCAACGTTTTCACAAAAAGCCGCATTGTCAGGGCAGCTGTATGCCAGCCACTCGCAATAAGTCCTTTGAAAAGTGTTCGCTCTGCAGCTTTCTGATTCAGATGAAACATTTGCGGATCGAACTTGTGCGCAAATTCAATGACCTCTTTCTCCGTGACACTTAGAGGCTCGGATTTAAAACGGTCACCAATTTTCAAATCATTGAAGTAATGCTCTTTCATTCTGCCTCTCCTATTCGTTCTACCATGACGAAACCAATTGATGCGCCATCCTGTCGGATTGAGCAATGCCTAATGTGTTCGGTGGCTCAGGCCACTGGCCGCGGACTATTGGCGACGGCATTGTAGTCGCCTGCTTTCGTTAGTCCCGGATCGGCACGGCTACACTGCGCCACGGCTACAACGGTACGCACTTATGAGATGGGTTCCGAGCTCGCAGCGAGCGGTAAAAGTGGTCTGTGGCAAAGGCACCAACTGGCTCTTGTTCGGTGCAGACTTCGTTCCGAAACTCTGGCGAGTAGAACATGTATTAACAATCAACATCAAAGAGGAGGCATCATGAAAAACATAGTTATCACACTCGCCTGGTTGCTACTTGCTCCATTGGCTTTTGCGCAGCCGGGATCAACGAACAAGAAACAAACAACCGCAGAACCAATAACAGTAACGGGAGGAATCATCAAAATGACAGCTGGGGACGGCTCAGCCGCCAGTTATCAACCTCTCAGAACGCTCGTCGTTCGCGAGGACAGCTCGAAAAATGCTGATCGTTACGTTCTCAACGGATTCGGTCACGTTGTGGACAAGACGGGGAAAGTCGTCCAAACCGCGATCAAGCCAGGCGCACGTGTGCGTGTTTTTTACGCACACACCAGCGATTCGCGTGCGATTGATCACGTGGTTCTGTTAGACTGAGGCTGCGCGGAGCTTCGGACAAACACTAATAAAAGCCGCAGGGTTCCAAACCCTGCGGCCTTTTTTTTTAAATGGGGACGCGGCGCGACTGCAGGCTTCGCTCCAATTCTCGTGGGTTAGAGGATCACTTAACCGTTCCCCAAATCGTTGTAGCCACGGCCTTGTGGGCCGTCGTCTAAAACGCTCCGCAGGAGCGTGGCTACAGGGTCTTCGAATGGGAGCGCTTCGATCTGCAATCGTTTCAGTTCTTTAAACGGCAGAAATGGCCGGAGACATCCGGACGCTGAAATAAATCCGATCCATTTGTGTCGTACCTTTTATTGAATGATTTGGAGGGCAACTAATGAATGGAAAGTTTCTTTTATTCGGTCGGGATGAGATTGAGAACAGTTTGATTCGTTTTGTCGATCGTAAGATCAGCGAACAACGGCGGGACGAGCGGCGATTCGCCGAGCAGCGCACCACAAAGCACAAGGTCCAGGCAAGAAACTCGTGCATCGCCGACGCGCGCAGTTATCGCGTTGCTCGACGATTTCCTGTGCTAGCCATCGCGCAATTCGACTGGAAAGCTCTAATTCCGACGCGCCGGACTTATCTATTCGGAATCGATTGGCTCAAGAAACTTCGAAAGGATCAACTCAAACACTGGCGGCCAGCTGGTGACCTTTCATAGCCGTACATAAGACTTGCGTCTGCGGCACGCTTGTTTTCGGCGATGCTCTCCTAATGTCCCACGCGGCAAAGTAACATTAGTAATTGCTCTCAGCGACTTGCGGTGAAGGCCTGCTCATTTCAAGCCGCGCATTCACTTTCTGTAAACCCGCAGTGAGAGCGTCGATCTGCTTCTGCTGTTTGGCGATAGTCGCCCCTTGTTCTTCCACTTTTCGATGCTGTTTCAAAAACTCGTTGAGCAACATCGCGTTCACCTGGTCGTAGCGGACGCTGTAGGGTTTCCCTTCTTTATCGCGCACCACCAAGTCAGGATTGACCGCCTCCACGTCCTCGGCCACAAGGCCGAATTGCATCATACCTGCCGGATCAATCTCCTTTTTATAATGGAAGGTAACAGGTTTGAGCGCGTAGAGCTCTTCACTGGCTTGCTCTATTGGCTTAATGCCCTCTTTAAAGCGTTGAGAGGATGTGATCGTGCCAAGTCTGCCGTCAGTATTAATAAAAACGGCCGTTCCTCCGGAAGACGTTGCGTTGAAAATGTTGCCGATAAAGCAGCTATTGTTCACGTTCATACCATCGCTGCCGATACAAATAACGTTATTGGCCGTGGTGACACTCATGCCGGCAAAGCGGCCCAATGCGATGTTGTTGCCGCCGGTGGTATTCCCGTCGAGTGCAAAATAGCCGATAGCTGTGTTGCCGGCGCCGGTGGTGTTGCTAAAGAGCGCCTGCCAACCGTTGGCGGTGTTGGTGCTCCCGGTGTTGTTAAGGAGCGCCTGATAACCCGTGGCCGTATTGCTCCCACCGTTGGTGTTGTTAAGGAGAGCGTTAACGCCGATGGCCGTGTTGAAGCTGCCTATGTTGTTGTTACCGAGTGCAGCGAACCCGATGGCCGTATTAACTCCGCCAGTGGTGTTGTCGAAAAGGGCGAACACTCCGTTTGCCGTATTGGAGTCTCCCGTGGTATTGTTCAAAAGCGCCCCGGCGCCGGTGGCCGTGTTCTGCCCTGCGGTGTTGGCAAGAAGCGTCCCGGCGCCAATGGCTGTGTTGAAGTTGCCGGTGGTATTGCTTTCAAGCGAAAATAAACCAACCGCCGTGTTGTATGTGCCGGTCGTGAGACCTAGAAGGGCGTCCTGGCCTTCAGCAGTGTTCCCTCCGGGATAGCCGCCGTCCGGCGGTGGGTTTATCGCTTGCATGTTTTGGACGAGCGTAAAGAAGATGAGAGCAAATGTGATTAGAACTGATGGACTGCTTGTTTTCATATCCGGGGAGTTTGAAAAAACTCTCGCCAGCTTGTCGAGGCAATTCACTGCAAGCGCGAATCAACGCGGCGGATTCCACAAGTGCGCGTCCACTGTTGCAACGTAGCCCTAACTCCAGCCGGCTTTGCTGAGATTGTCGCCTATGATTTCCAGAGCGTACGACGGTTCCACCGCCTTTAATCGCTCCGAGTGGGCCAACTTAGCGGCTAAAAGCCTAGTGGTGGTTCATCGAAATGGTGCCCCTCAGCGCGCATATAATGGTGCCGGTGTTGAAATTGCCTGTGCCGTCGAACACTCCCGAGCCGGTGGCATTGGCGAATCGCCCGGTACCACCCGTTACCACATAGGTCCCGACGCCATGGTAGATCCCTGGCGCAATCGGGCATAACTGCATGGTGATCGCGGTCGTGACCATGTCTCCGTTGGCCGCAGTGAACGTGTCCTGCATCTCGGCCGCGAAGCCGACCTCATTATCAATACAGGTCGCCTCGCCGACGATCGTTAGGTTCCCGTCGCTTGTGATTCTACCTAGGTGGGTAGCATGGCCCGTCCCGGCCGTTGTCGCCGTGCTCGGGCTGGTGAACGTTATCGTGCCTTCGTCCCCAAGTCGGAAGGGCAGATTTTGCGAGGCGCTGGCCGTCACGGCGCTGAGTCCCAGCGCGGCAAGAAGTGGCAGAATTGTTGAGTTTTTGGAGTGAGTGAGTGGATTCATGGTTCTTCCTATCTTTCCTTTCCCCCGCTGAGTTGATTTTCGGTTGGCGGGTCCGGAAGAGACAGAGAACCTAGCGGGGGAAATGTCCTCCGCCTGATTCAGATCCGTTAACGAGGCCTAGTTTGGAAGGAATCCCGCCAGCTCGTCAAGCCAATTCGCCGCAAGCAGAGCTTTGGAAATTTGCACATAGCACGCCTGCCACTACACTCAAACGACAAACTCGGGCGGTTAGCTCAGTCGTAGAGCATCTCGTTTACACCGCTTGCTACACCATTTTCTCAAATTGTCCCAACTTGCTCTGACGTAGTCAACGCTGGTGAATCGGCCAAATCGCATCATCTCACGTACGCTCAAATAACACACAAAAATTTCCACGAGTGGATAAAATAGTGGATAAAGCGGCAGGGTGGTAGAGCGCCTCGCTGGAATAAAATGGACACACCACGGCCCGCGCTCAGGATCGCGCTAGAATGCGAATTGAGTGCAACGCAACGGCTCTGCAGCCACATCGATCGCCCTGCGTTCAATTCGCACGGCGGTCATTCAAGATTCCGAACGCTACTTAACCACGTTCCAGAACCAAAGTGCAAACAGCCCGTGCGTGCTTGGATTTGGATGCAAACCATCGGCGACCGTACCTGTTCCATTCCAAAGTCGAAAGACGTCAACAGTAGCGTATTTCGTGTTGCGATGGCGTCGCCTGAAATTCTTTATCATCGTGCTGTATTGCGCGTTGAAAGCGGTGAAGGCTTTGCGTAACGCGCGGAGTTTCTTGCGCGAATAAGTGCGCTGGTAGTAGATCGTCTTGGTCAAGTCCGGCAGGTTCGGCATTAACACCGAGCGGAAGCCTTGCTGGTAGGCTATGTCTATTCCCGATGTATAAGCTGGACGGTATTGCGCCACGCGCAATGGCTTGTCTAATACAGGAAACAACCATATAACGAGCAACGCACCGGCCTTTGATCCAGTCGGCATACTTTGCAACTGAGCAATTAAACCTGGGCGCGGCGGCGACGTGATGGTCAACAGCTGTGCGCTCGGTTGGGCTTTATTGTTGGCTTGGATATAAGTGAAGCCAAGCCTCCGAGACAATTTCCCGGGCCACGCTTGATAGCCAGTCGCTTGCGTTGCTGCGCTGTAAGAGTTCCCGCAGACATAAAGCGATGTGATTTTTGTGCTCATTGAAGATTCCGAAGGGTCTTACTCAGCATGAAAATCCAGATAAATTTCGTGTCATCTTTCGGCGCGCGCAAGGCTATTTTCAACATCTTCGTGCTTCTCTACATGCTCGCTCCGCTCATCCTCATTCCGATTTGGGCATGTCGCGAGCGCAACGCTTGGCTTCTAGTAGGAATAGCGGTGTCGTACATCGCCAGCTATTCTGCCGCTGCACGTTCCAAACTTGTTTTCCTGTTTCTGCTGCTGTGTATAGGCGTATGGCTCAAGGCTGGCTTTAGTTTTCATCAGTACATCACCTTCTTTTTCTTCTGTGCACTATGCGGATACTTGTTCTTCCAGTTGGCAGAGTCTACGCAAAACGAATATGCGCTTCAGTCGCTAATTGAGCGTCCAGACATCTTCAACCGCGCCATGGCAGAGCACCGAATCATGATCGTCCGCAAAGCGGAAGGTGGGTAAAGCATTAACGCGCACGAATCGCGCTAGACACCTTCGGATCTTGCGCTATGCACATGAGAGAATAACTGGCTAAGTTTTGCACTAACTTTCCTTCATCACCGGGCGGAAATTGGCCGGGCCATTTGTCCAAAATCCGTTGTTTCATCTCGTCCAGTTCCAAAAAGTAGGTTCTCAATCTATTGCCATTATCCATTCGATCTAGGCGATCCAGCTTTGCAATTTTACGTCGCTTGAAAGCTACCCGCACAAAGCCAGACACGAACCAAACTGCGAGCCTAAATATCCCGAAGGCAAAGGAGTACTACTATTGTCAGTATTGTTTTCATCCATTAGATAATTTGACGGCCATCTTCTCCGCGAGCGCCCTTTTTCTCTCGATACAAAATCGTTAAAAGTATACCGCGCTCATTCGTTTCGGGATTCGTGCACTCGCATTGAGAAATATTCAGAACCTCACTAATTAGGCCGTGCGAAGCATCTAGCCAACCTCTTGCCGTTTGTTCAAGCCGTTCAAAGTGCGAATTAAAGAACATTTTCACCTGTATCATGCGGCGGATTCTGCCGCGCTCATGATCCCCAATGCAATGAGGAAATTGCGATCTTAGACGCTTTACGACTCACTGCGCTTTGTGATTGAATCCGCCATGCCAGAGAAGAAGCCGTGCGCATTCATCCCTGATTGGTTGCGAGAGTTTAACCGGGTAATGACGCGCGGACACATAGTGATTCGTACGCGCCAACAACCTAACTGCCCGCGCGAGCGACTCCGGGCACAAATAATCACCGCAATTTTCTTGATCGCATTTTTCGCCGCGTGCGTCGCGGCGATTTTGGGAGCATTCAACAAGTAATCTCATCGGCGCATTCTGCACGCTTTACGGATCAGCGCGCTTCATGATTGAATGCCGCGATGATTCACTGTAAAGCGGGGCTTAACTTATTTGGATTTGTTCTTTCCGTGCTAGGCGTATGGATCGTTTAGGTTAATTCGCCGCGCAATTATTCAGGCATTGATGGGGGAACCGCTTCGACTGATTTCAGAGCAATCGAAAAAGCTGCAAATAGAAGAAACCAGTTCATGAAGACGGGCGTTGGGATCACAATTTTCGGATCGCTGCTGCAACTGATTAGCAATTTGATTCCCTCGTGTTAGGCCGCAATCTGTGATCCACGTTTACGAAGATTCCACAGCAACCCTAATTCGCTATCTAAGACGCTTTGCGAATCATGGCGCGTTGTGATTAAATGGGGGACATGAAACGACTAGCACTCTCAGCACTGATTCTCTTAATACCCGCGCTAGTGTGGGCGGATGAGAAAGAAACGATGCTTCAAGCCTTAGGCCAATTCGAGCAGGC
>Ga0307296_10001945_pt1 | contig 10516 bp, 10 predicted proteins | sample ER_DNA_153_FD_194467 | JGI IMG/M metagenome (GOLD analysis project Ga0307296, IMG submission 194467) | Bulk soil microbial communities from the East River watershed near Crested Butte, Colorado, United States - ER_DNA_153 | ecosystem: Environmental > Terrestrial > Soil > Floodplain | place... | reverse complement strand
ATGACGATGGACATCGACCGCGATCGCCTCGAGGCGGTCCTCGCAGGTCTCGGCCAGCCGTTCGAGCTCTTTCCCTGCGACCCCGCCCTTGCCGACACCGCCCAGTTCTGCGCTGCCTACGGCTTCGAGCTCGGGGACTCGGCCAACACGATCGTCGTCGTCGGCAAGGCTGAGCCTCGACGGTACGCTGCGTGCATCGTCCTCGCCACCCATCGGCTCGACGTCAACCGCGCGGTGAGGGACCGGCTGGGAACGCGCAAGGCGTCGTTCGCCTCAGCGGACGAGACGCAGGCGCTTACCGGCATGGCGATCGGCGGGGTCACGCCGTTCGGGCTGCCGCCGGACCTCCCGATCTGGGTCGACGCGGCGGTCATGGCGCGCCCCCGGATCGTCCTCGGCGGCGGGAGTCGAAGCTGGAAGGTGATCGCCTCCCCAGGGATCCTCCTGACCCTGCCGGGCGCCGAGGTCGTCGAGGGGCTCGCCGCCCCGGTCGGCTGATGCAATTCGGCTTCATCGTCACGACCGGCGATCCGCGGACGATCGCCGGTCTCGCCGCCGAGGCCGAAGTGGCAGGCTGGGACGGCGTCTTCTACTACGACGCGATCGCCATCGGCGACGCGGAGTCCTACGACCCATGGGTTGTCATGGCGTCGATGGCGATGCGCACGGAGCGGGTCCGGATCGGGGCGATCGTGACGCCACCATCCCGGCGGCGCCCGTGGAAGCTCGCCCGCGAGACCATGACTCTCGATCGCCTGTCCAACGGCCGGTTGATCCTGCCGGTCGGGCTCGGCACGCTCGATGATGCCGGTTTCGCCAACGTCGGCGAGCCGACGGAGGCTCGGGTCCGGGCCGAGATGCTGGACGAATCGCTGACGATCATTGCCGGCCTGTGGAGCGGCGAGCCATTCGCCTTCGAGGGGCATCACTACAGATTCGGGCCGATGACCTTCCGGCCGACGCCGATCCAGCGGCCGCGTGTCCCGATCTGGGTCATCGGGGCCTGGCCGCACGAACGGTCAATGCGACGGGCCGTCCGCTGGGACGGCATCTACGTCCAGGCCCAGGACGCCAGCGGCAGGCCGGCGAGCGGGCCGGAGCCGGTTCGCGGCGTCGTGGGGTATGTCGGCCGCGAGCGGCCCGCGGACCTCCGGGACACGCCGTTCGATGTGGTCGTCGAGGGGACCACGCGGGCCGACGATCCAGTCGCTGCCGCCGCCCTCGCCCGTGCCCACGCGGATGCCGGCGCGACTTGGTGGATCGAGGCCGACTGGGGCAACTCATCCGTCGACGCGATGCGAACCCGGATCGCCGCCGGCCCGCCGCGGAACCCCCGCGATCTACACAGGACTGCACAAAACCTCACTTGACACCAGCGGTTTGATGGTTATGGAACCCCGGCCGCCCCACATCGCGGAGGATCGCCGACCATGAATCGCCCGGTACGACGCTGGCTCGCGCTCCTGACCCTGCTCGCGCTCCTGCTGACCGCCGCGGGGGCCGCGGCCCCGGTCGGGCTCGCCAGGAGCGACACCGCCACAAGGGTCGCCGGGATCAACATCGACGCCAAGACGATCCCGCAGCTCGAGCGCCTCATGGACCGACACCGCCTGACGTCGGTCCAGCTGGTCCAGTTCTACCTCCATCGCATCGCCAAGCTGAACCCGAAGCTCCACGCGGTGATCACGGTCAACCCGAAGGCCCTGGCCAATGCCCGCGCAGCGGACCGGGCTCGGCGTCACGGCGACCACCGCCCGCTGCTCGGCATCCCGGTCATCGTCAAGGACAACGTCGACACGAGCCGCATGCCGACGACCGCAGGGTCGTACGCGCTCAAGGGCAGTCGACCGTCGGACGCATTCATCGTCCAGCAAATGCGCGCCGCCGGCGCGATCATCATCGCGAAGGCCAACCTCAGCGAATGGGCGAACTTCCGATCGAGCCCCTCGTCGAGCGGCTGGAGCGGCATCGGCGGCCAGACGAACATGCCCTACGTCCTCGATCGCAACCCGTGCGGCTCGAGCTCCGGCACCGGCGCCGGGGTTGCAGCGGATCTCGCGACGGTCGGCGTCGGCACCGAGACCGACGGCTCGATCGTCTGCCCGTCGGGCGCCAACGGGATCGTCGGCATCAAGCCAACCCTCGGGCTCCTGAGCCGGTCCGGTATCGTCCCGATCACGGCCGACCAGGACACGAGCGGGCCGATGGCCCGGAACGTCACCGATGCCGCCGTCCTGCTCGGGGCGATGACCGGCGTCGACCCTGCCGACGCGGCGACCGCCGACCAGGTCGGCCACGCCTACACAAATTACCGGCAATTCCTGGACAAGGATGCGCTCGAAGGCGCCCGGATCGGCGTCTGGCGCGAAGGCACGTACGATCCGACGATCAGCCCCGAGATCGACGCGATCATGAACGCGACGGTCGCAAAGCTCGAGGCCGAAGGGGCGACGATCGTCGACCCGGCGAGGATCCCGATCGAGCCGGCATACGGACCGGAGTTCGACGCCCTCCTCTGCGAGTTCAAGACCGACGTCGCGTCCTATCTCGCCGCCCACACGGCGGCCGGCTTCCCTAAATCACTCCAGGACCTGATCGACTTCAACAACGCCCATCCGCAGCTCGAAGGGCCGTGGAACTCGGCGATCTTCGACCTGGCCCAGGCGACCGGCGGCCGGACCGATCCTGCCTGCATTGCCGCCCGCCAGACGGCGACCTCGATCGCCCAGGCGGCGATCAACGACACGCTGGCCGCGAACAACCTCGACGCGATCATCGCGCCGACGAACGGCCCGGCCTGGGTGACCGACCCGGTCAACGGCGATCTCGGGGGCGACTTTTCGAAGTTCGTCGGCTCATCGAGCCCGTCGGCGATCGCCGGCTACGCGACGATCACGGTCCCGGCGGGCTACGTCGGGCCGCTGCCGATCGGGGTCTCCTTCATCGGCGGCAAGTGGGACGAGCCGAAGCTGATCGGTCTGGCCTACGCCTGGGAGCAGGCAACGCACGTTCGGGTCCCGCCAAAGTTCATTCGGTCGATCGGCGCGGACCCTGCGGCCGCGACGACCGCGGCCCAGGTGACGTCTGAAGCAACGACCGACCGCATCGCAACGCGTGGCCAGCGGGCCATGGCTCCAACACGCTGAGCCCCCAGGTGCGACTGATGGCCGGGTGAGGCTCAGCCTCGCCCGGCCGGTCGCTTTGCCAACAGCCTCCTAGCGCGGGCCTGAGCCCCGCCGGCTAGACGAGGGCCTGGCGGAGGGCCTCTTCAGCTTCGTTGTCAAGGGTCGTCTGGATGACGTCGCCCTTGAACTGGCGGAGCGCGGCCGTCGTCGCGTCGGCATCGGCTTCCTTGACGACCAGGAAGAGAGCGGATCGGCCGGGCCGCAGCGTCTTCTTGACCTCGTCGATGAAGCTGGCACTGACGCCCCTGTCCATCGCCGCCCCGACCGCGGCACCGACCGCCGCCCCTATCAGCACTCCCGCCGGCGGGAACACGAACGTGACAAGACCGCCGATCAAGGCGCCGACGACGGCTGCCGTTTCGGTGGTCCCGCTGACCTCGTTCTTGACGTGAGCCGTCCCATCCGGATCGCGTTCGACGATCGCGGTGTCCTCGAAGCGGATATGGCCCTCCCGTTCGAGGGACCGCAGGCTGGCCAGGGCGGCCCGGGCATCGTCGAAATGATCGAACGCGACGACGATCAGCTGGTTCATGGCGACCTCCTATCGGCGCTCAGCCTACGCCCGAATCAGGTCGCGCACCTTGCGTCGGACTTACAGGTTTCGCACCGACCCTGCACCTGAACCGGGACGAAGGTTCGGCGCGTCGAGGGCGCCCAACCGTCGGGTGGGCTGTCGGCACGGCTGCCGGCTGGCTCACCAGCGGCGGGCCATGGTGCCGTGATCACATCGCCGCCATCTCGGTAGAACGCGGCGTCGAGAAACGTGACGTCGTACTCGATGACGTGGTCCATCGCAAAGGCCTCTCGTTCGACCCACCAGGCGGAGCCATAGAACGCATCCTTGCGGGCCTGCCGGTCGGCCTCGTCGACGAAGCTGCGCAGCCAGACAAACGTGCCGGTCTCGGCATCGACGCCGGCGTATTCCACTCGAATACCGTGCCCTTCGTTCTCTCTGGCCGCCTCGACAAAGAACGCGATCCACGATTCCATTCGACCGGGCTTGATCCGGTAGCGCCGCAGCTCGGTGATCATGTCGTCCTCCTGGGTCCCGGAGCCTCCAGTCTCGACGGACGACCTGACATGACCTGTCAGCAATTCAGACCCGCGGCGTCGTAATCCGACGGACAGGATCGCCCCGGCAGGCTGCGAGCGTGCAGAGACGTCGATGCCGTCCCCCGACCGTCGGGTACCTGCCCGAACATGTGATCCGGCGCGTCCGGATCACCCTGCCGCAGCGGCAGGGTACGCGGGCTGGCGGGTATGCGAGCACCGCCGGCCCGCCAACTCACCCGAGAGGGACATCGTGAACGCACGTTTGCCTGCCCGCCGAACCGCCTCGATCCTCGCAGTCCTCTGCATCGTTTCGGGCTGCAGCATGTCGCCGGCGTCTCTCTCCGAGACGTCGGCGCCCCCTGGCGCCACGGATTCGTCCGCCGCCTTCCTCGTCGCCATCGGGGCGGGCCTCTCCGGACCGAGCGGTATGACCGCATCCGTCTATGCCACGGGGCTCACCAATGCCTCCGCCTTCGCCTTCGATCCGGAGGGTCGTCTGTGGGTCGCCACAGCGGGTTACAGCGACGAGGGCACCGACGGCGTGTACATCGTTTCTTCCTCGGGAGCGACGCCGCGCAAGATCATCGACGGCGTGTCGACGCCGCTCGGCCTGCTCTGGCACGACGGCTCGCTGTACGTCTCGTCGGCTGAGGGCGTCGCCGCCTACACAGGTTTCAACGGTTCCACGTTTGCCGGCCGGCGAACGGTCGTCACCTTTGCCCCCGGGACGGGAGAGCTCAACGGGATCGCGCTCGGTCCGGATGGGCGGATCGCCCTTGGCATCTCGGCGCCTTGCGACGCGTGCGATCCCACCGCCGAGTGGTCTGCGTCGGTCGTCTCGTTCCTGCCGGACGGCAGCGATCTGCGGGTCGAAGCGTCGGGCATCCGCGCCCCCGTCGGGCTGGCCTACTATCCGGGCACGAGCGACCTCTTCGTGACGATGAACCAGCGGGACGATCTCGGCGAGGCGACGCCCGGCGACTGGCTGGCGGTCGTGAGGCGAGGCCAGGATTGGGGATTTCCTGCGTGCTACGGCCAGAGCGGAAGCGCGTGCGTCGGCTCCCCTGCTCCGACTGCCGTCCTGGACAAGCATGCTGCGGTGAGCGGCGTCGCGATCATCACCGGCGGGCTGGGGGCGACCGTCGGACCTTCGGCGTTTGTCGCGGAGTGGGCCCAGGGCAAGGTCCTGCGAGTCGCTCTCCAGCACGACGGTTCCAGCTGGAGCGGGACGGTCATGACCTTCCTGGACGGGCTGCAGCAGCCGGTGCCGATCGTTGTCGGTCCCGATGGAGCGGTGTTCGTCGGCGACTGGGCAACCGGGATCGTCTACCGAGTCGCACCGGCCTGACCGTTTCGCAACGAAGCCGAAAGGCGGGCCGCTGGCAAGGGTGCATTCGCCCCGCGCATACTGGCCCGACGTCGCACAACCGCGCCCATCACACCGGGCGCGGGCGACCCCGGGAGGTGTTCTGGCATGGTGCATCGACGATTTCGAGTTGCCGTCGCGACCGCCGCGGTGATCGGCAGCAGTGTCCTTGGGGCGACAAGCGCGATCGCCGCAACGCCTCTTCCCGCCCACGTGTTCGCCCCGTACTTCGAGGCGTGGACGACGGACAGCATCGCGACCCTGGCCCAGCAATCGGGCGATCGATATCTCACTCTTGCGTTCCTCGAGACGTTGTCCAAGACATCGTGCACGCTCGCCTGGAACGGATCGAACAGCCAGACGGTCGCCTCGACTCCCCATCCCTTCCTGGCCGACATCACGGCCCTCCGCTCAGGCGGCGGCGACGTCATCCCGTCGTTCGGGGGCTGGAGCGCCGATCAGGGAGGAACCGAGATCGGCGACTCGTGCAAGGATCCCGCGGCGATCGCAGCGGCCTACGAGCAGGTCGTCACGACCTACGAGGTGAGCCGGCTCGACATGGACATCGAGGGCCGCTCGCTCACGAAGCCCGATGGCATCGATCGCCGCAACAAGGCGATCAAGCTTCTCCAGGATTGGGCTGCGGCGAACGGCCGGACCGTCCAGATCCAGTACACCCTGCCGACAAGTCGCAGCGGGCTCGAGGCGAGCGGTCTCGCCGTCCTCCAGAACGCACTCGCCAACGGCGTCCGGATCGACGTCGTCAACCCGATGGTCTTCGATTACTACGATCGCGTGACCGCCGATATGGGCGACTCTGCGATCAGCGCGCTCCGCGGCCTGAACAGCCAGCTCGCCGGGCTCTATCCGGGCCGGCCGACCGCCCAGCTCTGGACGATGGAAGGCGCCACGATCATGAACGGCCTCGACGACTATCCACGGCGGACGGAGTCGACGAGCGTCGCCGACGCCCAGCAGCTCGTCGCCTTCGCAAACGCCCCGACCCCGACGTCCGGCGCGACGAAGATGAGCACCCTGTCGATGTGGGCGATCCAGCGTGACAACGGCGGATGCCCCGGCTCGACCGGCTCGAACAACTGCTCCGGGATCGTCCAGAACACGTGGGACTTCAGCCACGCCCTGGCGCCCTTCACGGGTCCATAGCCCGCGCCCGGTCAGGAGGCATCGCTCGGTCTTCACAGGCGGCTCGCCAACGCGGAGAATGAGACTGGCCACTGGAGGAACGCGATGATTCGGTGGGAGCCGCCCGACCAGGAGCCGAGCTCGGCCCACTTGCGGGTCGGCTCGGCGACGAGACCGGCCGGGATGTGCAGCGGCCCGGGCCACATCGTCGTCTACGGCAATCCGGCGTTTCTCGCGGAGTTCGGCGATGGCGCCGTCGGCCTGCCGGCCCGCGAGAGCATGCTCGGGTTGCCACCCGACGCGTTCTGGCTGCTCGACGCTGTGCTGCGCGACGGTCGACCCCTCGCTCGCTGGGTCACCCGCGACGATGAGGAGTGGCGCCTGACGGCGGTTCCCCGCCGTGACCCGGGCACGGACGAGGTCCACGGCGTGGCATTCCACCTCCGGGCTCGGTCCGACCTGCCGATCCTCGGCGGCGGCTGAGAGGACCGGCGAGCGACCGCGCATTCGTGGTCGAACGGTCAGTCGGACACGACCGCTCCGCTCACCCGTTTGCCCGGACGACCCTTCCGAACGGCCGAGCCTTGGCGTCGTCGAGCCAGACTCCCTCCCGGACATAGACGTCGTCACGGATCAGGGCAATAGCCTCCGCCTCGCTCGGAGCCCGGACCATCAGCATGGCAGCGCTGAAGTCGAGATAGCCGCCCGCCTCGATCAGCGTTCCATCGGCGAGCAGCTGGGCCACCCGACGGAGATGTTCCGGTCGCACGGCGGGACGTTTCTCAGCGGCGTCGGCCGTGTAGCTGATCTCGACAACATAGACCGTCTCGACCATGACGCCGTCGGGTATCCCTGCGTCCGTCATCGTTTCCGCTCCTTCCCGCGTTTCCGCTCCTTTCCGGCGACATTGGCTCCTCGATCGATCGCCGCCCGGATGTCCTTGCTGGTGAGACCGATCGGGCGATCCTCGCCGTCGACGAGCCGCCAGCGGACATCGAGCCCGTCGTCGCGACCGTCACCGAGCGCTTCGACCACCCGCCCCATCGCGCGCTCGGACAATGTCGCGTCGTCGGCCGCCGATGCCAGGAGCCCGGCGAGTCGGTTTGCGAGCGCAACCCGAGCCACGGTCGGCACGCCGCCGGTCAGGTCCTGGCGGACGACACCCTCAGCGTCGCGCACGCTGGCTGCCTCCAGCTGCTCGATGAGCCGCCGTGCCCGGCCGCGGTCGCGCGGACCGAGGTCAGTGATCCAGCGCGGCTCCGCTGGCGGTTCTGGGATTGTTTCGCGCGTGGCGCGCCTGACCGGCGCGGCTCCAACTTTCGAAGTGGCCGCATCCCTCGAGACGCTCGACACGCCGGGGGCGGCGGCCTGTGTCTTCGCCGGTCGCGTGCGAGCCTCTTTGACTCGATCCGCCAACGGCGATTCGGGGGCGGCCATGCCCCGGGCATCCTCGACCGCCGCCTTTGCCTCCGTCAGGGACCGGAACGGGCCACGCACGAGCGGCAGGCCGAGGTCGTCGGTCTGCTCGGCATCGACGAGGACCCATGTCCCGGATTGCGGTTCGATCGTGAACCGCTCGTCACGCGTCTGCCAGCGTCCGCCGCCAAGACGCTTGAGCGAACGATCGTCCTCGGTCTTCTTCGCCGCCATCCCCTCAGGCTAGCCGAACGCCGCGACGGGCGAGGCTCGAACGCCCCACAATCGACCCAATGGCCAGGCCGACCGCCCCTCGTGCCTCGACCCGCGCCGGCATGGGGGCGATTCCATTCGAAGGCGGTGTCGCGTTCCGCGTCTGGGCGCCCCACGCCGATTCCGTGTCGGTTGTCGGCTCGTTCAACGAGTGGGACCCCGCACGAGACCCGATGGCGCCCGAAAACGGCGGAACGTGGTCGACCGAGGCAATGACGGCCGCGGAGGGCGACGAATATCGCTACCACCTCCGCAACGGCGGCCTGGAGGTATGGCGGATCGACCCTCGGGCGCGGCGGCTCACGAATTCGATCGGCAATGGGATCGTCTACGGGGCGGGCGGATTCGACTGGGGCGCCAACGAGTTTCGGACCCCCGATTGGAACGATCTCGTGATCTACGAGCTCCATGTGGGTACATTCGCGCCCGGGATGCAGGGCCGGCCCGGGACGCTGGCCGGTGTGCGCGCCCGGCTCGAGTACCTCCGGAGCCTTGGGGTCGGGGCGATCCAGCTGATGCCGCCGTTCGAGTTCGCCGGCGAGCGATCCTGGGGCTACAACCCGGCCCACCCGTTCGCTGTCGACTCGAGCTACGGCGCGCCGGACGACCTCAAGGCACTCGTGAAGGAAGCCCACCGGACGGGGATCGCCGTCCTTCTCGATGTCGTCTACAACCACCTCGGACCGTCCGATCTCGATCTGTGGCAGTTCGACGGCTGGTCCGAGAACGGCAAGGGCGGCATCTACTTCTACCAGGACGGCCGCTCGTCGACGCCTTGGGGCGAAACGCGGCCCGACTACGGCAGGCCGGAGGTCCGGTCCTTCCTCCGCGACAACGCGATCCAATGGCTCGAGGAATTCCATGTCGACGGGCTGCGCTGGGATGCGACGTCGTACATCTCGAGCATCGGGGGCGAGGGCTATCGAGCCCGTGACCGTATCGAAGATGGCTGGCGCTTCATGGCCGACGTCAACGCCGAGCTCGCCGACCGGTTTCCGGGCAAGCTGATGATCGCGGAGGACATGCAGTCGGACCGCGCCGTCACCAAGCCGCCCCGCGAGCGCGGCGCCGGCTTCGGCGCCCAGTGGGACATCGGCTTCGTGCGCGCGGTGCGCCGGGCGCTCGTGACGAGCTCCGATTCCGACCGTGATGTTGCCGCCGTCGCGCGCACCCTGATCGTCGACCGCGCCGATGCGTTCAGGCGCGTTATCTACACCGAGTCCCACGACGAGAACGCGAACGGCGGCTCGCGCGTCCCCGAGGAGGTCTGGCCGGGCTACGCCCATAGCTGGGCGTCGAAGAAGCGGGCGACGCTCGGCAGCGCGCTCGTCCTGACGGCGCCCGGCATCCCGATGCTGTTCCAGGGCCAGGAGCTCGTCGAGGGCTCGTGGTTCAGCGACGAGGGGGGCGTCGACTGGGGCCTGCGCCACCGCCACGCCGGCCTGCTCCAGCTCCACCGGGACCTCATCAGCCTCCGCCGCAACGTCTTCGACGTGAGCCGGGGCCTGCGCGGCCCGAGCAGCGCAGTCCACCACGTGAACGAGGAGCAGCGTGTCCTCGCCTATCACCGCTGGCAGAACGGCGGACCGCGTGACGACGTGATCGTCCTGGCGAACTTCTCGGCGACTCCTTTGCCCGACTACAGGGTCGGCGTGCCGCGGGCCGGCCGCTGGCGGGTCCGCTTCAATTCGGATTGGGATGGTTACGACCCGGAGTTCGAGACGGTGGAATCCGTCGACGCCAACGCCTCAAGAGAGCCGCGTGACGGCCTCAAGTACACGATCGAGGTCGGTCTCGGGCCGTATTCGGTGGTGATCCTGTCGCAGGACGACTGACAACGGGTCGTCGTCGGCACGAGGGCGACCCAGACTCTAAGCCTCGAACGGGAGGAACTCGCCGTCGCCCGCGCGCGGCGCGGGCACAAACCGCATGATCGCCGCCCGTGCGATCGGGCCGAAGACGTGCGGGTAGACGCCACGCTCGTCCTCGATCCGCCACGGGCTGCCGGTCGCATCGAGATCCACGGTGAGCACCAGGAAGGGGCGCGGATCGTCGCGATGGTGGCGATTGGCCGTCGCGA